>WFLX010142440.1_pt1 | contig 17329 bp, 13 predicted proteins | sample 4967041 | NCBI WGS metagenome assembly WFLX01 (sample SAMN12857096, study PRJNA449069) | gut metagenome | isolation source: stool from male and female vole | host: Microtus ochrogaster | place: USA:Florida | collected 2017 | reverse complement strand
CTGACGGACAAAGGCAGAATAATTCCCCCTGTAACGTGTGAGAGTTCCCCTTTCTATTTCACATATCGACGTACACAGACGGTCAAGGAAATAACGGTCATGCGATACGATAAGGACAGCACCTTTATATGAACGCAAATAATCTTCAAGCCACATTATCGTTTTGAAATCAAGATGATTGGTCGGCTCGTCCAGTATTAAAAGATTAGGTTCTTCAAGCAGAAGTTTTGAAATGCACAGACGTGTTTTTTCACCTCCGCTGAATCCTGAAACCGTGCGTTGCAGTTCGTTTTCCGTGAATCCCATACCATTCAGAATCATTTTTATTTTAACATCAGTATTATAACCGTCGTTTGCTTCAATCCACGATGACAACCGCTGATACTCGTCCGCTGACGAATTGTCACCGGTTTCAATTTCAGTCTCAATTTCACGCAGACGGTCAATAGCCTTGTGCATATCCTCAAAAACGCTCTGCATTTCTTCCATGACAGTTTTTTCAGAATCAAGACCGCCCATTTGTTCCAGATAACCTATGGTAGTTTTTGACGCTGTTGAGATAATACCGTCCTTTTCAGTAAAACGGTCGGGTTCTACAGAACCTGTAATTATTTTCAGAAGCGTCGATTTACCACAGCCGTTATTTCCCACAAGACCGATTTTATCATTTTCGTCAATAGTAAGTGAAATATTATTTAATAACTGATTTCCGTTATAAAATTTATTTATATTATTTAAAGCAACAAGCATAAAATCTCCCTTTACAAAAATTAATACTTATATAATAACATATTGTCGGAAATTAATCAATAGCCATACGCAAAAACAGGACGGGAAAATTCCCGCCCTGCCGAATACTTTCAGTCATATTCCACATTCATCATAATCTTTCCAGTCGCTCTTTACGCTCATACTTTTGTAGAGAATGTAAAGTATAGCCGATATTGCGACAAACAAAGCACTAAGTACTGCCATACCTGTACTGAATACTTTGCGTGGATAATTATCATTGTTCTTTTTGCTCATATTATAAAACTCTTTTCTTTATTAAATCCACATAAGAATTTAAAAAAACTGTCAGAAACAAGTCATTGATAACTTATTCTATTTCTTCCTTTGAAGAAGTACCCATTTCAGCCATAAGTCTTGCAAGTTCAGCGTCAACCTTTGAATCTGTTTCAAGCTGTTCAAAAGTACTTGTCAGGTCATCAGTATCACCGGCTGCTATTTCAGTAAATGCAGCAGCTTCTGCTTCCTTGCGTGTAATTTTTTCTTCCATTCTGTTAAACTTTTCAAGAGCAGAAGAACTGTCAAAACTACCTGAGGATTTTGAAATGCTTTTCTGTGTATCAGCCATTTTTGAACGAGCAATTAACATAGCCTGACGACTTTTAGCCTCATCAAGTTTTGACTTAAGTACTTCAACCTGATTTCCGATTGCTTCAGTCTGAGTGGATATGGAATCATACATTTCCTTATAAGTTGAAACTTCTTCGTCTGCTTTAACTTTCTTTGCAAGAGCCATCTTAGCAAGTTCCGTATTACCCTGAGAAAGAGCAGCCTTAGCCTTTGTCTCCCAGCTCTGAGAAACTTTCACAGCGTCCTGATACTTCTTTTCTGCGAGACGTTCACTTGCCTTAGCCTTACCATAATTCTGGGTAGCCTTATTAAGTTCCTTCTGCATATCAATAATAATCTGCTTGACCATCTTTTCAGGGTCTTCTGCCTTATCAATCAGGTCGTTTACGTTTGATTTAAGCACATCGCTTAATCTGCTGAATATACCCATTTCAATTCCTCCTGTTTCATTGAAAAAATCAACAACATTAATGTTGCTATTATTATTATATAATATATATCAGGATTTGTCAAGTAAATTCGCAAAACTTTATAAAATTTTCATTTGAACATAATTTCAATACTTTAATAATATGATTAATAAGGTGATTATTATGATGAATATGAAAAAAAANCTGTTTCTTTATTTAAAAGTTCTNATTCTTGTTTTTACAGCAATAATATGTCTTGTAAANACCAATATANCNAGCCATNNAGTNTCNGACGCANTGGACAGATGTCTTGATGTTATAATACCGTCGCTTTACTCCATGATGATTATTTCTCCGTTACTGATAAAGAGTGGAATAACCGGAAGTATTTCAAAATTCACCGGAAGTATCGGACGGATTATTTTCGGTATGGAAAGAATAGTTTTTCCGGTATTTGTTTTCAGTATGTTCGCCGGATATCCGGTCGGTACAAAAATGCTGTGTTCCGCATACGAAAACGGTCTTATAGAAAAACGCCGTGCAGAGATATTCTGCGGTCTGTGTTTCGGTGCAGGACCTGCTTTTATTTTCGGGTGTATTTCGGGACAGATTTACGGCAGTTTGTCTGCCGGAAATATAATTCTTGTCTCTGCGGTTGGTGCAAACATTATACTTGCACTGATTGNGTCCGTATTTATGNGTAAAANCTGCGATTCCCGAAAAAACACGGCTGAAATAAAACTTTCTGCCGATATGCTCACAGACTGCGTTATAAGCGGTGGACGTTCAATGGNAGATATATGTTTTATGNTANTCGCTTTTGCTGTAATTACCGAAATTCTTGATTATTCCGGAATAATATCTGCTCTTGCTGTACCGTTTTCAAAAATAACAACGCTTTCCGGCACAGAATCACAGCAGTTTGTAAAAGCAGTAATGGACGTGACAGCTGTCAACGGTTTTTCATACAGAAATTACGGACTTNTNNNTTATCTNNGTTNACTTGTATCTTTTGGTNGAATATGNNTTATTTTTCAGATTTCAGCAGTTACTTCCGGAAAACTTTCCCTTAAACCGCTTATTTTAATGAGAATTTCCGCCTCTGTAATAAGTTTTTTCATATGCAGAATTATAACTCCGTTCATGCTTTCGGACGAAGCTGTGTACACATCTTCACTGAACATCAGTACACATCAGGCACATTCACCCGTACCGTCCATAATGCTGATTATCATGACTTTTGTGCTGTTCTGCGAATATGAAAAAATAAAAACACTAAGACAGGAGTGATTGCTATGTTTGGAAGAATTACCGATAAAACATTGGAAACTTTCTATCTCACACCGCTTATACACATGGACGGCAACAAGGAATTATTAATTGAAAACTGTCGTAGAATAGAAGAATACAGTGAAGTTTTCATGCGTCTGATTTCCGGAAAACTCTGTATAAATATATGGGGAAACGGTCTGAGAGCGTATGATTTCAATAAAAACGGACTGATGATAAGCGGAAAGATTTCACAGATAGAATTTACAGAAAGGAACGAAAAACAAGATGAAAAATCAGATAAAAGGCTGTGTGAAGATTAACGCCAAAGGAAAAAATCTATATAAATTTATAAATGCACTTCACGAAAGTGAAATAAACTGCTTTGCACAGTACTGCCGTAATGATGTTTTCTATGCCGAAATTTATCGTCATGACTTAAAAAAAGTAAATCCCATAGCGGAGGAACTCGGCATTGAACTTACAAGTTTTGAATATAATACAATTTCGTCAAAAGCTATCCGTCACCGACGGCGTTTCGGCATAATAGCCGGACTTGTTCTTGCACTTACAGCATCACTTTATTTTTCACGGATAGTCATGACAATCGAAATTCAGGGCAATTCCAAAGTAAGTGACAATGCTATTCTTNCCGCNNTCGAAGAACTCAACNTTAAACNGGGTNCANCAATTAAGGACANAAATTTCCCCTNCTGTGANAATGAACTGCGTCTTATGGTTGACGGTGTAGCGTGGGCAGGTATGCACATAACCGGAAACCGTGTTGTCGTTGAAGTCACGGAAATTGTAGAAAAACCCGAAATGATTCAGAAACGTATGCCGTGTAACGTCGTTTCCGGAAAAGATGCTTACATAACTTATATTTCTGTTTATGACGGACAGCTTATGCACAAGGTTGGCGACTATGTTCCTAAAGGCACTCTGCTTATAAGCGGAATTACAAAAGACGAAACAGGTCATGTTAACATTCATCACGCTATGGGAAAAATCACGGGAACTTATTCCGAAACCATAACTTTTGAAGAAGATTATTCCATAACCCGATATAATCCCACCGGAAAAACTTCTGACCAAAAATGGCTGAAACTTTTCAGTCTTAAAATACCGTTTTTTTTCGGTAAAAACGAATACAAAAATTTTAATTCTGATGAAAGTTCAAAGTATATCAGCATTTTCGGTAAAACACTTCCCATAGGTATTATAAAAAATAAAATAACGGAAACTGAACTCAGCGAAACGACTTTCAGTGACGAGGAAGTTGCTGAAAGAATCATGCAGAAAATCTACCTATATGAAAAAAATTTCCTCAGTGAAGATGTAACTATTCTTGAACGTACTATTGAAACCGAAAAAAAAGAAAACTCCCTCGTCTATACTGTTACGTATGAACTGGAGGGAGATATAGGAGTACAGAAAGAAATATATGTCAAATAGTTTTTACTGTTTTATGAGAAGCTTACGGAGAAGCACCATATCAAATACATTAACAACACCGTCCTTGTTGATATCTGCGGACTTGCACTGTTCTGTGGTGAGAATTTCAGAAGATAAAAGATGTTTCTGTAAAAGCAGTATATCATATCCGTCAATTAAATTATCTGAATTTATGTCGCCTTTAATTACGTCTCCGACTGTAAAAGTCACTATGCTTTCTTCTGACTTTCCTAAAGCATTGCACGCACTCAGACAAAATTTATAATTGCCCTCAGGAAAATTCCCTGTATATTCTGTACTTTTATATGGTTCAATACTGTTATGCAATTCATCATCACGATAAATCGAAATGCTGTAATATNNTGCATTNTTTACAGAATCNCATGTTATTCTTACAGGTTCGTCAACGGGAAATAAATTCTTTTCAACTGATAACTGCGGAACTTCTGTAACAGGCGGTGTCATATCACTGATTAAAGCATACCAGTCAACATTTGTATTGCCACTGCTCATTTTTTCAGCAGATACCCANCCGTCCGGNTCTAATCCTCTCATNTCGCTTACGGCACTTTCAATNACATGANATGTATTATCAATCTCGTTATATCCTGTAATAGCCATTAAGTGACCATATACATGGATAGCAGCAACACCGCCGTTTTTAAGATGATTTATAAGTCTCTGGTCAGTGACGTGTCCGTAATAATGACCGTCAACCTTAAAATTAAATAACTCTCCGTATCCGGATTCTACAGTATCATAAAAGGAAAGATAATACATTCCACCGTTTCCGGGCTGATATGAACCGTTATCAACTGCCCACGCTGCAATATTAATAGCGTCTATGGCATTGCCGTTAAGTGCATAAATAGCATTGCAGAAAGAAAAAATTCCGCACCCTGAAGTATACATATCATTCTGACTAAGTGCATATCGGGTAAATATAACATTTCTCCATTTTGATTCAAACTGATTGTATAGCCTTCCCTCTGCCGCATTTACTTCAAAACATTCAGCAGGAATGTACAATAAAAAAGCAAATGACATCATCAACGCCGTAATAATACTTAATAATCGTTTGTTTTTCACAAATCCAACTCCTTTTTAAAAATCATCTATAAAACAACTTTTATAATATTAACATAAATTACGTTTTTTGTCAACCTTATTTTTATATTGTTCATAATAAAAGAGATATTAATTAAATGATAAAAATTTATAAAAACTTCGTCTTTTTCGTCCTTAAAAATCACTTATATATGAAAGCACTTATCAAAGACTTTTCAAATATAAAACGAAAGGACAAAATCAAATGAAAAAACTATTAATTTTTATGACAATGCTTGCAATGTTAAACACTGTTTCGTGCAGTGAAAAAAACAAAGATGAAACATCTGCTCCCTCTGTCTCGGAATCATCTACAGACAGCAATAAAACAACGCTGACTGTTGCGACAACTATTAAATTATCACCAGCGGTAGAAAAAGAAATTTCCAAAAAGATGAATGGTGATGTAAATATCAAATGCTACCCATACAGTGAAGAAACAGACTCTTTTGAATTACTGTATCTTGACATGATTTCCGGCGAAATTCCAGACGTTGTGTATTCAATAACTGATGATATGACTAAACTTATAAACAAAGGCTATATGGCTGATATGTATCCGCTTATGGAACAGTCCGAAACTCTCAGAAAGGAAGATTTTCTGCCTAACGTTTTAGCAGGTTTAGACGTAGACGGCAAACTTCCTGCTATCTGTAACGACTGGCAACTGTTTACTGCTGCTGCCAAAACCGAAAACGTCAGCGAAAATATGGAAAACTGGACTCCCGCTCAGGCACTTAAAGCATTCAATGATATGCCCGAAGATATGACTTTCCTCTATAACGAATGGATGGAATATGACAAATTAAACTATTTTACAAAACGTGTAGCCGNTNATTCTNTGAACTATAAANATAATACCTGTGATTTNGGCGGNGCTTNTATGNAANTGNTNGGGAATATAAATAATTTTCCGCCATTTCAGATGTACGACTATGACAACGATGCACTTATAAATAATCATGCTCTTGTTTCGGAAGTACAGCTTTTCGGAATAAACAGTGTAGTAGCACAGTTATACGCTAATTTTGGCGGTGCAGATATGACTTTTGTCGGCTATCCGTCAGAAACCGGAAAAGGCTATGTTATAGATTCTTTCTCAATGATGGGAATACTCTCCACAAGTCAGAATCAGCAACAGGCTTACGAATTTATAAGTCTTATGATTAATGATAATTCAATAAACAAAGCTATGATGTACAGTTTGCCGGTTACAGAAAAACAACTTACCGAACAACTTAACNCAAGCAAANATAGTNGCTTATCTGTAAACTGCCCTCAATACCTGCCTAACNGTGATGAACAGGTGCAGATTTCAGAAGAAGCACTGCAAAAGGTAGTCAACTATGTACGAAACGTCGAATTTGAACCATACACAAGTGACACAGTGGAAAATATTGTATTTGAAGAATACCATAAGTGTTTTGCAGGAGAAACAACACCACAGGAATGTGCCGATATACTGAACAACCGTGTATCAATTTATCTTAGTGAAACAAATTAATTATAAAAAGGGTATGTTAAAATATTTCCGCATACCCTTATGTAAATTATTTATTTATGACTATTTCACATGATGATTTGTCGTCGTTAATGATTTCTCCGGCAGAAACTACCGAAATATGTCCCGACAAGGCATTTTTTATACTGATAACAGGCGTTGTTATTACTGCCTGTACGTCCGACTTTTCAAAACACAAATCAGTATCAATCATCTCACAGTCAATAAGTTTAAGTGATTTGCAGTAACACAACGGCTGTGTGCCGATAATTCTACAGTTCTCAAACGTCAGATTCTCACTGTACCAGCCGAGATACTCCCCTTTTACCGTACTATTGCGGACAATGACGTTTTTAGCGTGCCAGAAAGCGTCTTTTGTATTGAAATCACAGCTTTCAAATACGGCATTCTGAATGTACTGGAAAGAATATTTTCCGTTAAGGGTCACATTTTCAAATTCAAGACCTGATGAACGCATCATGAAATATTCACTCCGCACATTGCAGTCATTCATTTTTATATTGTTCACGAACCAGCCAAATTCCGTAGAATTTATATCACATCTTTCCATATCGACATAATTACATTCCCTTAATGCCTTTATTCCGTGAAGCTTTGAATCCTTTATTTCAATGTGATTTGAGTACCACAAAGCCGCCCTGCAAAATTCCGTCATTTCAGAATGATATATTTTAAGTCCGTTATCGTGCCAGAACGGATAGCGAAGATTAAAGAAACAATCTTCCGCCTGTACGTCCGCACTTTCTTTTACAGCACTTTCACCGTCTGCCTCGCCGTCAAATGTACACTTTCTTATTATAATATTTTTACTGCCGTATAAAGCTCTTTCTTCATCATAAGTTTTATTTTCAACTGTTTCCATAAAAATTCACTCCATAACATAAATAAGATTTAAATATCCACTTTTATATTATAATATCTGGAGTAAACTCCATGTCAATAATATTTTTATAAATTCTGTATAATGTACAAAAATCACAGCTTTAAAATGTTGATTATGTCAGTTTTATTTTGTCAGACATTTAATTAATTACAACAAAAAATACAGACACCAAAATAAATGGTGTCTGCTTTTGATTTGTTTACTGCGGCATTATTGTAGTTTCATCATCATCAAGGTTGATACCGCTCTTCTGCTGCTTGTTAATACAGATAAACATAGCTCACAGGAGCAGATTTTCAAACGATTTACCAATAATTTTTGGGTATTCTGCGAATGGATTCTTTGCATAAAATATGGTATAATTCTATTTTAAGAATTGAACATTTTAACCATCGAACCTTTTTGTCTACAGAACTACTGAATATTAGTTAAAAAGATAACGAAAAGGTCATAGCAGTTAAGAGTTGACAAAGAGATACAGTTATGCAGAACGTTCAAAAAAATAAAGAGCCTTTCTCAATAATCGAAAGTACTCAGGAGGTAATAACAATGCAGTCTGAAAACAAAGTATATGTAAAAATAATCACCGCATTTATTATATGCTTAATCTTCATCATGTCCAACGTCATAACAGTGTCAGCCGACGAACAGTCTAATAATCGGACGGTCAAAGCCGGCATTTTTTACTTCGAGGGTTATCACATGAAAGATGAAAATGACAGTCTGACCGGTTATGGCATTGAGTTTCTCAATAAGGTTTCCGAATATTCACATTTGAATTTCCAATACACAGGCTATGACAAGGCATGGGGCGAAATGCTCAATATGTTGGAAAACGGTGAAATCGATGTTGTGACTTCTGCAAGGAGAACCTTGGAGCGTGAGGAGAACTTTGCCTTTTCCTATCCCATTGGCAGAAACAATACCATTCTCTCGATTCGGCTCGATAATGCCCAGTTGCACAGCAGTGATTACAAAAACTATAACGGAATGGTGGTGGGACAGCTAACGGGAAGCAGTCAGAATCAGAGTCTTGCGGAGTTTGCCGAGGAAAAAGGTTTTTCCTACCTGATAAAAGAATACAATGATTCAGATGTCCTTACTGCCGCTTTGCAGAACGGCGAGGTCGATGCAATTCTTTCCAGTGATTTGAGAAAGGCAGAAAACGAAAAAACATTGGACATCATTGCGGAGGATAATTTTTATGCGATTGTCAGAAAAGACGATACAGAGCTGCTTAACGAAATCAATTATGCTATTGAGCAGATGGATTTGAATGAGGGCGACTGGAAAAATGTGTTGTTTTATCGGTACTACGGTCCGGTATATTCCTCCGAACTTACATTTACAGAACGTGAAAAAGAATATATTCGTGAAGTTGTTTCAGGAGAAAAAACAATTACTGTTACCGCACTCGGCGACAGAGCTCCTTATTCCTATGTGGAAAACGGAGAATTAAAAGGTATTCTTCCGGATTATTTCGCCTATGTCATGGAACTTGCCGGACTGCCTTATGAAGTCATTACTCCAAAGGACAAGCAGGACTATTACAATATGGCAGGCACTAACGGCGTTGATGTCGTTATTGACAGTATCAGTTCAATTTCCACTATGAATGAAACCGCTTATCGTGGTTTCAGTACGGATTCCTACATGACAACGGGAATAGCAAGGGTGATACGACAGGATTTTGTAGGCGATATAAAAACGGTTGCAGTGTCCGACTCTCAGAGCAAAGACCTCATTGTTCAGGAACTTCATGGAGATATTGAGTTTCTGAGCTATCCGACCAGAGAGGACGCTATGCAGGCTGTCTTGAATCGGGAAGCAGATGCCGCATATGTGTATGCCTATTCAGCACAGTTATTTGTGAATAATGATACAACTAATTCCCTGTATTACAGTATTACAAATGATATAAACATTGATTTCAGAATGTATGTACGTGACAGCACAGACCATGAGCTTATAACTATATTGAATAAGTGCTTACAACAAGTACCAAGTGATATGCTGAATCAATTTGTTTCGGAATATACCACTTATAATGTTAAGGATATGAATTTTCTGCAATATCTTCAGGCTAATCCGGAAATTATGCTTATTGTTGTCTTTATTACTGCTCTGATTGCCTGCATTGTCCTGATACTCTGTTTAAAAGGACGGTGGAACAAGAAGCTTTTAAACGCTACAGAGCAGTCAAACAAGGAGATGAGCAAACAGCTTGCCATTGTTGAAGCACTGAGTCGTGACTATACAAATGTTTATGCTGTCAATGAGGAAAAGGGAACTGCCCGAATCGTAAAACTGGAAGGTTATGTGACAAAAGGACTGAAAAAGGATTCTGCGGAAGAACACCTATACGCTCCGATTCTGGAACAGTATATCCGTGACCGTGTTCACCCTGAAGACCGACAGTATCTCACCGAAAGTCTTTCACTTAACCAAGTCAGAGAGCAGCTGAAGAATAACGAGGAATATACAGGAAGTTATCGTATACAAGTGGGCGGTGAAATCCACCATTTTCAGTATACTTATGTAAAAGTCGGAGAAAACGCTCATGAGCAAAACGGTTTTATCCTTGCCGGATTCCGCAATATTGATGAGATGATACGCAGAGAACAGGAGCAGAAAGACGTTCTGGCAGAGGCACTGGCTCAGGCTCAGTATGCCAATAATGCCAAGACTACTTTCCTTAACAATATGTCGCATGATATCCGCACGCCTATGAACGCTATTATCGGCTTTACATCATTGGCAGTGACTCATATTGACAACAAAGCACAGGTGCAGGACTATCTTGGTAAAATCCTGACCTCCAGCAATCATCTTTTAAGTCTGATAAACGACGTGCTGGATATGAGCCGAATCGAGAGCGGAAAGGTTAAGATAGAAGAAAAGGAAGTCAATCTTCCCGACATCATGCACGACCTTAAAACTATTGTTCAGGCTGATGTGAAAGCAAAGCAACTGGAATTTTACATAGATACTCTGGACGTTGTAAACGAGACGATTATATGTGATAAGCTTCGTCTGAATCAGGTGCTTTTGAATATTTTGAGTAATGCTATGAAATATACAAAGCCCGGCGGTATGGTCAGCGTTCGTGTCATACAGACCTCGGAAGCACAGGATAACTATGCTTCGTATGAGTTTCGTGTCAGGGATACCGGCATCGGCATGAGTCCGGAATTTCTGAAGCACGTTTTTGAGCCGTTCGAGAGAGAACAGACCGCTACTGTAAGCGGCATTCAGGGAACTGGTCTTGGTCTTGCCATTACCAAAAACATCGTAGACATGATGGGCGGTACTATCACGGTTGAAAGCGAAGAAGGAAAAGGGTCGGAGTTTATTTTAACGTTCCGTTTCCGAGTTGCCGAACTTCCTGTGAAGCCACAGCGGCTGGAGCAACTGGCAGACCTCAGAGCATTGGTGGTAGACGATGACGTGAACACTTGTGTAAGCGTCAGCAAAATGCTCTCCGTCATTGGTATGCACCCCGACTGGACTACTCTTGGAAAAGAAGCTCTTATCCGTACAGAGTTTGCACTGGAACAAAACGAACCTTACAGTGCATACATCATTGACTGGCTGATGCCGGATATGAACGGAATTGAACTTGTTCGCCGGATTCGTAAGGTAATCGGAGATATGACACCGATTATCATACTTACCGCCTACGACTGGGCAGACATTGAGGAAGAAGCTAAAGAAGCCGGCGTTACGGCATTTTGTTCCAAACCGATTTTTTTCTCGGAACTGCGGGAAGNTCTTGCTGCCCCNTATATAGAACAAGAAAGTTCTGAGGAAACANACAAANCTGAANTNCTTTTCAACGGCAGAAAAANTCTGNTGGTGGAGGACAATGAGCTGAATCAGGAGATTGCACGGGCTATTCTGGAGGACGTCGGATTCATCATTGATACGGCTGACGACGGAACTGTAGCTGTGGATATGATGAAGAAAATGTCTGCAGATACATATGACCTTATTTTAATGGACGTTCAGATGCCTATTATGAACGGCTATCAGGCTACAAGAGCCATTCGGGCATTGAATGACCCTGTAAAAGCGAATATTCCTATTGTGGCGATGACCGCCAATGCTTTTGAAGAAGACCGACAAGAAGCTATGAATGCCGGAATGAACGGACACGTTGCAAAGCCTATCAATATAGAAAAACTGATTGAGACGCTGAAAGATATTTTGAAGTAAATACTGTATACTGCTTAGGTCATGCGATTATTTTTAAATATCACGGAGTTTCAGAAAGTTGATATATATCTGAATAAAATGATTTATTCTGTCAATAATGATTATGAGGTGATAAAAATGGCAAAGCAGGGAATGAAAAGACCTGAATACACTCATATTCAAAACAAAAATACTGCATTATCTGTGCCTGAAATTCAAGGTAAAGCAAAGCATGGAAAAGTTTCTGTAAATCCTGTTGTTGCAGGTACGTCAGGAGCATCACAGAAAGTATGGCACAACAAGGGATATTCTGAAGAAAAACCTATTTCATCTGCATATAAGTCAATTGATAACGACCTTGCACGTGATAATCTGGAAAATGATATTCCGGTAGCAGATTTGCAGGATATATAAATAATATAACGTCGTTTGAAAACATTTCAGACGACGTTTTTGTATTGTGGACAGATTATGAAATACATATTTATCAAAAAAATTGCAAAAATACTAACAAAAACTGGTGAAAAATTGCATTTTACGGTTGACAGACTAAAAATGATATGATATACTATAATAAATATAAGAATATAATCAGAATATTGTATGTTCGTTCTGTCTGTACCAAAAAGAGCGAAAACCAAGCTGTTGGTATGGAGACTATGAAAGGAGTGGATAAGGAATGAATATAAAATTAAAAAAAATATGTGCGTCTGTTGCATCGTTGGTGATATGCGCAGGTTCGTCAGCAGGAATATTTTCCGCTGATAATATATATGCAGACAATATCAGTAAAAAATTTGACCTCGGTGCAAACGCTCAGGGTGGTTTTATAAGTGTCAGTGCAGATGATAAATATGATAAAAACAAGGGATATGGTTTTTCCGGAAATGATGTAAAAAACGTAAACGCTTCCGGTAAAAATGAACTTAGCGATGCCGTTCAGTTTACTGGAAATACAACATTCGACGTTGATTTACCGAACGGACTTTACAAAGTAAAAGTAACTCTCGGCGATACAAACCGTACAAGCATATATATGGAAAATATGCTCCAGATTGTGAATATGACAGGAAATAACGCTGTTGATGAGATACTTATTCCTGTTACGGACGGACAGCTCAATATTCGTGCTGCGGAAGGAAAAGCAGGATATGCCTATACAATAAGCTCTGTGGAGATAGACAAAGTATCTGATGAAGCCGTACTGCCACCGACAATATGGTTATGCGGTGATTCTACAGTATGTAATTACTATCCTCTGAATACAAGTACACAGGCTGNCTGNGGTCAGATGCTTGGCTCTTNTGNNGATAATAGNTGGNATATANGCAATATGGCTGCAAGCGGTCAGTATGCAAAAGGCTTTGTTGATGCAGGACAGTTTGATGCTATTGAAAAATACGGCAAATCAGGAGATGTGTATATAATTTCTATCGGCATTAACGATACGAACTATTCAAATAGCGAAGAATATTATACAACAGTTACAGACATGGTAAAACGTACCAAGGCTAAGGGAATGGAAGTTATTCTTGTAAAACAGCAGGGACGCAACGGTGACGCTCAGAGAAAGCCTCTCCTTACAGGCAGATGGTTCTCCGGTGAACTTGAGCAGATAGGCAAAGAACAGAATTGTCAGGTTGTTGATTTGTTTAATATGTGGCAGGATTATTGCATATCAGTAGGAGAAGAACAAACAACTGCTATGTATATGGACGGCGACACACTCCACCCGAACAGAAAAGGTGCTGACAAACTGGCAGAACTTTTTGCATCACAGTTCAGGCAAAATCCGTCACCACCTGCTGAATCCGGTGATATAATTGACGAAACAATTTATACTATCAGAAATGTCAACAGCGGTATGTACCTTGATGTGAGTGACGGAAAAGCTGAAAACGGAACGAACGTTCAACAGTGGGATTCCGGAAATGGTGCAAATAATAAGTTCAGGGCAGTTTCTGCCGGAAACGGATATTTCTATCTGATGTCACAACTTGGTGACGGAAACACATATGCACTTGATGTATCCGGAAAAAAAGCCGATAATGGTACAAATATTTCAATTTATACTTTTAACGGCGGTGATAATCAGCAGTTCAAATTCGTGAAAAATTCTGACGGTTCATACAGCATACGCACAAAAGTTTCAAATGACGCTTCATGTATTGAAGTTAATGCAAAGTCAACAGAAGCAGGTGCAAACATTCAGGAATGGGAATTTAACGGTGGAAATAATCAGAACTGGTATGTTGAAAAAGCACCCCTTATACTTGGTGATATCAATAATGACGGTGTGGTTGATTCGTTTGATATGGTTCTTATGAGAAAGGAACTTGTTTCAAAAANACTNGATACAAACGCTAAAGAACGTGCTGACGTAAATCTTGANNGTATTGTAACTGTNGCAGATGCGGAAGAACNCCAGAAANTTATACTTNCAGGAAAACCGTTTACCGAAAATTCTATTTTCTANGCTGTTGACATGAAAATAGAATCAGGTGTAANAGAAGATATAAACAGTGGCTTTAAGGGCAGTGCNTATGTGAACCTTGATAATAAGGTTGGCAGCAACATTGAATGGACTGTCAGGGTATCGCAGGACGGAAATTATCTATGCTCTTTCAATACGGCTAACGGAAGTACTGCTAACAGAGTTATGAAGATTGAAGTCAATAACGGTTCTGATTACTGGATGCAGGATTTTCTTTCAACAGGAGAATGGACTACATGGAAAGAAACAGGAATCGTTCTGCCGCTGAAAAAAGGTGAAAATAAAATCCTTATGACATCTGCTACAGAACAGGGCGGCCCTAATTTTGACTATCTTAAAATAGAACTTACCGACGAACCTTTTGCAGAAGTTTATGTTCCTCAGGATAACAATAACACGGGTACAGATGATAAACATGCCGAAAGAACCATATATATTGCAGGTGATTCAACGGTTCAGACATATCGTGAAAGTTACGCTCCGCAGCAGGGGTGGGGGGCATATCTCGGAGATAATATTTCTGATAAAATTTCGGTTTCAAATCATGCAATAGCAGGCAGAAGTTCCAAAAGTTTTTATGATAATGGCAGACTTGATACAATACTGGATTCTATAAAAAATGGTGATTATCTGCTGATTCAGTTCGGAATTAATGACTCAGCTTCAGGAAATGCTGAAAGATATACACCTGTAAGCGGAAAAGTTCCCGGAACAGACGGAAGTTTTGAAAGCTATATGGAAAAATACATCGAAGGTGCAAAGGCAAAAGGAGCAACACCAATTCTTGTGACAACTGTTATAGGTCTTAAATCATATAACAACAGTACCGGCAAATTTGAAAACAGTTATACAAATTACTGCAATGCTATGAAACAGCTTGCCTCATATTATAATGTACCTATTATAGACCTTAACAGTCTGATGGTTGAACATTATAATTCTATCGGATATGACGCTGCATATCAATATCATATGTGTTCAACAGGCTCTACAGATATGACCCATTTTACAGAATCGGGAGCTAAAGCAGTTGCTAAACTGGTAGCAGATGAACTTAAAAGACAAGGTCTTTGTTGATGACAGCAGTAAAAAAATGTATGATACAAAATAATAATCTATGACATAAAACAGCGTTTGCTTTATAGGCAGACGCTGTTTTTGTTTGTTTAAAGTTGTAAAATTTGTACAAAATTTTTCAAAAAAATTTGAGAATTGTAAAATTTCCAGAATTTCTTAATAAAATTAACTTGACAATGAGGTTTTTGTTTGTTATAATAATTTTGCAATAAGATATTTATGACTATGTATTTGAACGCAGTTATTATGTAGCATATGAGTATTTCCGAACACTTTGTATGTCCACTAATTATTTTGTGAATGATGTATGAAATACAATCAACCATAAGTGAAAAAGACAAAAAATAAAAACAGTATAGTNNCATTACGAAAACTACAGNCAGTGTTATTTTGAGACTTGTTTCAGAAATCCCTTTGACAGATTTTACAGATAGAAATATATAGGAGGTAAATATGAAGGGAATTATTTTAGCAGGTGGAGCCGGAACACGACTTTATCCGTCAACAATTGCGGTCAGCAAGCAGATTCTGCCAATATATGATAAACCGCTTATCTACTATCCCCTATCAATACTGATGTTGGCATACATCAGGGAGATTCTGATTATTTCAACTCCGCATGATATTGAAAACTACAGACGGTTACTCGGTGACGGTTCAAGAATCGGACTTCATTTTGAATATGCCGTACAGGAGAAACCGAGAGGGTTAGCCGACGCTTTTATAGTCGGTGAAGAATTTATCGGAGATGACAGTGTATGTCTTGTGCTTGGTGACAATGTTTTCTACGGAGCAGCTATGTCTGATATTCTGGTGCGTGCCAAGCGTTCAATTGAGGACAGTGGAGCTGCAATTTTTGGTTGCTTTATGAAAAATCCACAGGAATTTGGTNTTGTAGAATTTGACNCAGACANAAAAGTAATATCCATAGANGAAAAACCTGAAAANNCNAAGTCAAATTATGCAATTCCNGGTTTGTATTTCTATGATNACAGCGTGATTGAGATTNCAAAGAATATAGAGCCGTCTGCAAGAGGAGAGATTGAAATTTCCTCTGTAAATGCCGCTTATCTTGCAAAGGGTAAACTTAATGTAACGCTTATGGGCAGAGGGGTGACATGGTTTGATACCGGTTCACCAAAGGGAATGTACAAAGCAAGCGGTTTTGTAAAGACAATACAGGAAATGCAGGGCTTTTACGTCTCCTGTATCGAAGAAATTGCATGGCGTAAGAAATTTATTGATGACGAACAGTTAAGAAAATGCGGTGAAGAATTGAAACAGACCAATTATGGTAAGTACCTTTTGTCACTGCTGGAAAGTAAGGAGGGATTAAATTGAGAATTATCGTTACCGGAGGAGCCGGCTTTATCGGTTCTAACTTCGTTTTTCATATGCTTGAAACATATCCTGATTACAGGATAATATGTCTCGATAAGCTCACATATGCCGGAAATTTATCTACATTGAAAAATGTTATGAATAATCCTAATTTCCGGTTCGTGAAAGCAGATATCTGCGACAGAAAAGCGGTTTATAAGCTTTTTGAGGAAGAAAAG
>WFLX010222049.1_pt1 | contig 17340 bp, 10 predicted proteins | sample 4967041 | NCBI WGS metagenome assembly WFLX01 (sample SAMN12857096, study PRJNA449069) | gut metagenome | isolation source: stool from male and female vole | host: Microtus ochrogaster | place: USA:Florida | collected 2017 | reverse complement strand
TTTCTTTCGTGTCGTCAGCTTATTTTAAGTTGCCTGCTCATCAGTCACAGCTTCAAACCATTCATTGGATGTGTTTTCTCCGTCAAGTTCAAAGGCAAGGTGGGAGAACCAGTTGTCGGCAGCCGCTCCATGCCAGTGTTTTACATTGGCCAGGATATGTTAAAATCATCGTCGGACGTATCAATTACATCGCACTCTGTATCAATTTTAAGGCTTAATGGACATTTTGGGTGATGAATTTGTATAAGAAACTCTCTAATGGACATTTCGAGTGATACGTGCTAAGAACGGACTTGCAACAGGAAAAACAATCTCGGAGGTAGCTTACGATATCGGGATGGAATATCCCCAGCATCTTAGTCGGATGTTCAAGAAACAGACGGGGATGACGCCATCGGAATACTTTCAGCAGATAAGAGATAATAACAAAATTTCTCTTGGATAAAAGCTGAAATGTGGTAGCTCGTTTTGAACCGACCGGCTCAATGGAGAATATCGAAGAGGAGATGCAAAGAAACTTATAAGATACGGTCTGTAGAGTTTGTGGAGTTCTTCTTTTTACGTTAGCTTTTAATCATCCCTTTTGAACGTAGCGGCTTACACAAAGTGTTTCAAGATAAAGTTAATAAGACGCCATCTGCTATCTATAATCACTTGACTACGCCTATTATCAATAGCTTTTATAACAGCTTTTGTTACCTTTTCTAATGGCATAACCCAAAACAGTCCTTCACCCTTAGCCATCCTTGTGTTGATAAGTCCCGGTCTGATTTCCGTCACCTTGATTCCTGTTCCTTTTGCTTTTCTCTGTAAAGCTTTAGTATAGTTTATCTGGTAGGCTTTGGATGCGCTATAAGATGGAGCAACGGTTTCTGGTAATAATCCGCCGACAGAAGTAACAACAACAAGATGACCATGTTTCTGATCGAAAAACACATTATAAGCCTTATCAACACAATTCGTCCACCCCTCAACATTAACTCGAATTGTAGCAAGCTCGGTGCCGATGTCCAGACCTGGATTTAATTCTCCAATTCCTGCACATACAATAATTAAGTCAATAGTGGTAAATTCTTTAAGAACCTTATCAAAGACATCATTGAAGGCATTTATATCCGAGATGTCACATGGATAGCCGATTGTGTTATTTGATGATTTTTTAATCATCAAATCAATTTCTCTGTTTCTTCGCCCAGTGACTGCTACTCTATTCCCTTGTGAAGAATAAAACTGCCATAGCTCATGACCAATGCCTGAGGTCGCTCCGATAATAAATATATTCATTGCTTTATACTTTTAATTGGTTTTGCAAATTAAGCACAAATAAATGGAACGAGTTGGAGAATTGGCCATAATTCGCCTTATTAAAAGCAAATTATAAACTTAGATTTATATTTTGAAAGGCATTATTGCTCTAACAACCTTCTTTTGATGCGACAAAGAGTAATTGGATCTATCTGGAGATACTGGGCTATTTCTTTCTGAGGCACATCCTGTTCAATCTGAGGATGCTGGTGTATAAGGTCGAGATATCGTTGCATGGGCGTTTTAGAATACAATATACAATGACTTTGAACCAAAGAATTAAAAAGAGCCTCCATATATAAACGACCATGTTGACAGATGCTGATGTTTTCACGGTATAGTGTAGGAAGAATAGTTGCGTCCATTGCCCAAACATCTGTTTTTCTTCCTACTACAATATCAAACTGAGCNGGAGCATTATCCATACANTTAGNATAATCACCCCANAATGCGTNNGCNAATACAAATCCACCTATTGCCGAAGGTTTNTGTCTNCCTGCTATTTTATATATTAAGTATCCGGATTTTACATATCCAAAGGTATTTGTTGCTTCACCTTTGCGGCATAAATATTCTCCTCTTTTTAACGACACCTGTTTACCATAGCTTTCAATTAAGTCGTGCCAGAATTGAAGATCAAACCCTTCAAAATAGGGATTCTTGTAACGATTCATCGTCATGGTAGTCGGTATTATGCGTCTTTTAATGGCTGAAATTTATAAAAGAAGGATGTATNTGGAAAAGCTAAGAGGTCATTNCCTCTTTTGCTTTTCCCGTATGGACTACTTGTAGCAGACTATCCGGTGTTTTCCGGAGAGTATAGTCAGAAGCTCGTCCGGACGGTGATTCCTGTCATCCACTTTCACTGCGCCTCCCTTAAAGGGCATTTTCACCTCAGCTTTACAACCGACAGGAATCTCTATATCTAAGATGAAAGAGTCATCCGATTTGTTCCAACTGACAGATAACAAGCCATAAGGAGTATCTTTTGACGCCTTGACCCAGGAAATGCCATCGACTGGCTGAGGTTCAATCCTTACCTTACCGTAACCTGGGGCCGTTTCGTCGGGTTTAATACCAGCTAACGCCTGATAAAACCACGTGCCGATACTATTATAGCAGTTGTGGATACGGCTGCGTTCACCATTCCAGTGCTCCCATGTAGTGGTGGCATCGTTATCAATCATATATAGAAATCCAGGATAATCACGCTTCTTGAGCATACTGTACATTAGTTCGGCCTCCCCATTCTTCACAGCCCACTCCGTAATGATAGGAATACCCATAAGCCCGGTGGCGAGATGTCCTTTATATTTTTGGGAAATCACAGCCGATAGGGTCTGCCGCACATCGTTTTCGCATGCTGTGGGTGTAACTTTTGCGAGCATGGGATAGACGAGGTCAATCGGGGTTGCCGTAGCATAGCTATGCGTATCCTTGTCGTAGTATTTTGCATGAAGAGTAAAGCGCATTTTATCGGCTTCTGCACGATATTCCTCAGCTTCATCCATTAGGCCAAGTAATGCGGCAATTTTTGCCATTGTATCATGGCAGACCGTTATATAACAGTTAGTGACAAGGCCTACTGACTGTGGGGCGGTCTGGTCAATCCCTTCGGGTGTAGCCCAGTCACCAAGAAACCATCCGCGATAGTCAGTGTCAGGCCATGGAGCGAGCAGTCCGTTAACAGTATATTTTTTCACATACCCGAGCCATTGTTTCATGTATGGATAGTAGCGTTCCAACAGACGGGAGTCTCCATAATTCAGAAAAGTCTGCCACGAGGCAGTTATAATAAATCCACACCAATATGGACCGCCTCCGGCCGTATAAGGATTGGGGGCTGTGTGGGGCATGCTACCGTCGTCGCGCATACAATCAGCCCAGGCCTGCATCCAATTCATATATGTGGGTGCCATATTATAGAGAGTCTGGACAAATGGTGTAGAGGCGTTGCCGTCGCCACCGTAGCCAAGGCGCTCCACCTGCGGACAATCCACCATATAGCCGCCCAATGTGAGGCATTGCAGTGTGTATGCGACCATATTGTAGATATCATTCATATCCGGATCAGAGCATTCAAAAGAAGCAAGTCCAGAATAATCGGTGCGTATTAGTCCTGCCGTAATGTCCGTGAGTGCCGGAGCCTCTTTTACGCCCGAGAGTTTCAGATAACGGTAGGCCTTATANTTGAATTTATTTACAAATTCCTCTGTGTCGATTCCTAAACCTACATAATAATCNTCATAAAGACTATCGCGGAAACTATTGTCATCATTAAGAAAGTCGCAATAACTGATTCTTACGGTATCTCCCTCTTGCAATNTCGCAAAACGGATTCGCGTCCATCCTGTATAATTCTTCCCCATATCATAAAGCCAGTTNCCATCCCCGTCTGGCTTAACCGATACTGGATTAAATACAGTCACAATTTTATTAACTTCAGACATTTGTGGCGTTGCCAAATGCTTGGGGATATCGGCCATGATGACAGACTGCCACGCAGCGATGTCTGCCGTACTTTTATCAATTTTTACAATCTTGCGTCCATCGACCATTTCGCCTCCGAACTGATGAGGCCACCATGAGCCGAACGACTTGTATCCACTCTCTGCTGTTTGCCAAGCATCATCTGTGGCCAAAAGCGTGCGTTTGCTGTCGCCTGTAGTTACATCAAGCTGTGCACGGACAAATGGACCGCCCTTTACTCCTCCCGGGAAATTATCGTGATACCATCCGCGTCCTATCCATATTATAAGATCATTTTTGCCCAGATGGAGAAAATCGGTGACATCATAAGTGATAATTTGCGAACGCTTGCTGAACTGCGAGACGGCTGGTGACAACACGGCATCGCTGACAGCTACTCCGTTTATGTACACTTCATGATATCCTAAGGAATTGACATGAAGCAATGCACGTTCACAACTGTCATTGACTTCGAATGATCGGCCGAACAAAGGCGAATTATCTTTATCTGCGCCCTCTGGACGGCCTATGTAACGCCCCAGCCAATCGGAATCCTCAAGTAGTCCGATACCAAAGTGTGAAGGCTTGCTCCATGCGGAGGCGTTGCCGTTCTTATTCCATACGCGTACTTTCCAGAAAGCGAAATCGCCGGATTGCAGTTGTTTACCGCCATATCTGACCATAACTGAAGCCGGAGAGGGTACCTTTCCGGAGTCCCATAAATCTCCGGTGTCGTCATTGAGCAATGTTTCAGACGAAGCCACGAGGATTTGATAGGCCGTCTGGATCTCGCCGTTTATTTCACTCTGACAAATCCAACTGAAATGCGGAGAAACATTGTCAATAGCCAATGGATTGACCAGCGCCTCACATTTGAGGTTGCTGACTTCAATAGCCTGAAACGTGACAGGAACTGCCAATGCAATGCCAAGCAAGAAGCTGAAGAGTTTCATCATCTGTCGGATGCTGTGCTATGAAGTTACGTATTTGATGGCAAATGTATGCATTTCATGTTATCCCAGTTCTTCGCACTCCTTTATCCAGAGGTTTGATGAAGCGTCGCTTGGCATGCGCCAGTCGCCTCGTGGACTGAGTGAACAGCTGCCCACCTTCGGTCCGTCGGGCATACAACTGCGTTTGAACTGTTGTGTGAAAAAACGGCGACAGAAGATGTGNAGCCACTTCCGTATGACAACATCGTCATAACTTCCGGCGAAAGCCTGTCGTGCCAAAAGATAAATTTTAGCAGGGCGGAACCCCCAGCGTAGCAGATAATAGAGGAAAAANTCATGGAGTTCGTATGGACCCACTAAGTCTTCCGTCTTCTGCGTGATGTTACCTTGTTCGTCGGCAGGAATCAACTCTGGGCTTATGGGCGTATCAACGATGTCCAATAAAACGGTGCGCGTGGTATCATCANGTGTTNGTTCNGCNATCCATGTCACAAGATGCTTCACNNNCGTCTTGGGNACGGATGCATTGACTCCATACNTNGNCANGTGGTCGCCATTGTATGTAGCCCACCCGAGCGCAAGTTCGCTCAAGTCGCCTGTGCCGACTACGAAACCATTCATTTGGTTTGCAGCGTCCATGAGGATTTGTGTCCGTTCGCGTGCTTGCGAGTTTTCGTATGTCACGTCATGACGGTTTATGTCGTNACCGAGATCGGAAAAATGTTGNACACAGGCTTCTTTTATACTGATTTCACGTATGGTCACCCCGAGCAGCTTCATCAAGTTGACAGCATTCGTGTAAGTTCTGTCAGTTGTGCCGAATCCTTGCATGGTGATGCCTACAATGCCTCTTCTGTTCAGACCGAGCTTATCGAAAGTCCCAACGCAAACAAGCAGTGCNAGNGTGCTGTCAAGTCCGCCGCTGATGCCGAGCACCACGGTTTCGGCNTGTGTATGCTGAATGCGTTTTGCCAGNCCCTCCGTTTGTATCTCATAGATTTCCTGACAGCGTTGGCTGAGTTGTTTTCCGGAAGGCACAAAGGGATGTGCATCAATCTGACGTGTCAATGAAAACGGTCGTGGACTAACGCGCTCGGTGTCAATGAACAATGGTTGCTTCTTTATTTGCGATGCACAAGTTGCGAATGTGGTGTTCATGCGACGTTCCGCCCTAAGGCGTTCCACGTCGATTTCTCCCTCTATCATCTGTGCATTGAGTTCATGGCGCTTGGCTTCAGCCAGCAAGACACCATTCTCAAAGAGGAATGCTTTGCCGCTGAAGACTACGTCCTGCGTACTCTCACCGAATCCACAACCACTATACACATAGCCGCTGATAGTTCTGGCACTCTGTCCGGAAAGCAGACTCTTCAAATAGCTATATTTGCCAACGGCATCATCGTCAGCGCTGAGGTTGAATATGATGTCAGCGCCTTGTAATGTTTGCATTGAGCTGGGTGGGATGGGTGCCCAAACATCCTCGCAAATCTCTATGCCAAAACAACACGAAGGCGTGCGCAGCAACATGTTGGTGCTTATTGTCACCTGCTGTCCACAGATGAGTACTTGTCCCTCGGGTACGTCAAGTCCGCTTTGGAACCAGCGCTTCTCGTAGAACTCCCTGTAATTGGGCAGGTAGGTTTTTGGTACGATGCCGAGAATCTTACCACGCTGGATGACCGCGGCGCAATTGAGTAGTGCGCCGCGGTAAGCTATGGGTAACCCTACAATGCTGATAATGTTCAGGCTACGTGTGGTGTTCAAAATATGTATGAGTGCCATTTCGGCCTCGTCCAGCAGGAGTTGCTGTCCGAAGAGGTCCTGACATGTATATGCTGTTAGCGACAGCTCTGGCATACAGATGATTTCGATGCCTTTTCCCTCTGCTTGAATGATGAGTGACTCAATCTGCTGGGCGTTATACTGGCAGTCAGCTACTTTGACCGAAGGAATGGCGGCTGCAACTTTGACGAATCCGTGGTTCATGGCTGTTCGTTCAGTTAATAAGCTCTATGCTTCTCTTCACGAAATTGGTTAATGCTTCGCCTTTCAGCAGTCCGTTTTGCAACAGGGCGAGGTCTATGAGTTGGTGTACGCGACGGTTGTTTTTGGCGTAGGCTTTCAGCAGTTCTTCCTTTTTCTGTTGTTGTGCGCGGATGTCTTCGCCGCACTGCTTCAGGTCTTCTTTTTCAGCATCTGTGATGTCCTCCGGTTTTTTNTTGTCTTGTTCTTGGCGNAGCACTGCCTGGCGTGCATTGAGTCCNCTCAGTTCTGCCTCGATGGGTTTNAGAGTTTCTGCGGTGTTAGCTTCGCAATCCTCNAGCACTTGTTTCACGAGCGGTGCATCGGTGTTGAGAACTATGTTGTACATGTCTGGCATATCTGCGTAGAATGCCATGCCAGGCTGAAGTCGTGCCATCTCCTTCATGCGTCGCATGTATTCGCTCTGAGTCATCATAACCGGCAACTGGTCTGCGCCAAGAGCCTTTGTCTCAACATTGAAATCCATCTTGCTTGTTCTGGGAGCCTGCGAGCGGAACACTGTCTGGAGTATCTCCGAACGTTCAGCGTCTATCTCCTCGGTCGTCGCGTCTTCTTTCTGTATCAGTTGACTGGTAACGTCGCTGTCGACTCGGATGAAGGTGCTCTTTTCCAATTTACGCTCAAGCATGCCCACCAAGGGTGCATCGAGCTGCCCGTCCATGAGCAGTACGTTGTAGCCCATCTTTTTGGCAGCATCAATATAGGTATATTGCGCATCGGGATCGTTGGCATAAAGGAACACCGTCTGGCCGTCCTTGTTCGTCTGGTTTTCCTTTATCAGTGCGCTGTACTCGTCGAGCGTATAGTATTTGTTTTCTGTGTCCTTGAGCAGGAAATAGCTCTTGGCTTTGTCAAAGTATTCTTCCTCGGTAAGCAGTCCGTAGTGGATGAAGACTTTTATGTCGTCCCATTTGTTTTCGAACTCCTCACGTTCTTTCTTGAAGATGCCTGCCAGTCTGTCATTGACTTTCTTGGTGATGTAGGAACTTATTTTCTTAACATTCGCATCGCTTTGCAGATAGCTTCGGCTGACATTGAGAGGAATGTCGGGCGAATCGATGACACCATGCAGGAGAGTCAGGAACTCTGGCACTATGCCTTCCACTGCATCTGTGACGAAGACTTGGTTGCAGTAGAGTTGTATCTTGTTGCGNTGTACGTCGAGGTTGTTTTTGANTTNGGGGAAGTAGAGGATGNCGGTCAGGTTGAACGGGTAATCCACATTCAGGTGAATNCAAAAGAGCGGCTCGTCCGCCATAGNGAAGAGGTGACGATAGAAATCCTTATAGTCATCGTCTTTCAGTTCGGCGGGCTTCTTCACCCAGAGCGGCTCTACATTATTTATAATATTGTCTTCCTCTGTTTCCACCTGTTTGCCGTCCTTCCACTCTGTCTTCTTCCCGAAAGCTACCGGAACGGGCAGGAAATGGCAATACTTGCGCAGCAGTGTTTCAATCTTATCTTTTTCGAGGAACTCGGCGCAGTCATCGTCAATGTGCATCACGATNTCGGTGCCGCGCTGGGCCTTCTCCGTTTCCTCTATNGTNTAGGACGGGCTACCGTCGCAGCTCCACTTCACGGCAGGTGCATCCTGATAGCTCTTGGTGATGATATCTACCTGTTTGCTGACCATGAATGAAGAGTAGAAGCCGAGGCCAAAATGGCCGATGATGGCGTTTGCATCGTCTTTGTATTTGTCGAGAAAATCATTTGCACCAGAGAAGGCAATCTGGTTGATATATTTTTCTATCTCTTCGGCAGTCATACCGATTCCGTTGTCGCTTACCGTGATTGTCTTGGCTTCTTTGTCAATGGTAACGCGCACTTTCAGTTCTCCCATTTCGCCCTGGAAGTCGCCTTTGCCTGCAAGAGTGCGGAGTTTCTGTGTGGCGTCAACAGCGTTGCTGACGATTTCGCGGATAAAGATTTCGTGGTCGCTGTAAAGGAACTTTTTGATGACGGGGAATATGTTCTCTGTCGTAACCCCGATATTGCCTTGTTTCATCTTTATTGAGTATTTATTATAAGTTCTTAATCTATTGTTTAAGGCATGTGGTTCTGCAATTGCTGAATGTTTGATATGCACTGGCAACATCTGTCAGGAAAACAGCAAATAGTCAATCTGCAGATGCCCTGGTCACTTTTATTGTTTCTCCTTGAACCACAGCATTCAGTGTCATGCCATGCTCATTGTCTTCCATCAACATCTCGCAAAGAGGGTCTTCGAGTAGATCTTGAATGGCGCGGCTTAGCGGGCGTGCTCCGTACTGCATGTCGTAGCCCTTGCGTCCGAGTAATTGGCGTGCCTCTTCGCTTACTTCAAGCGTGTGCCCCATTTCCTTCAAACGCTGAATAAGCGGTTCGAGTTCGATGTTGACAATCTTCTGAATGTCATCTTCTGAAAGGTGATCGAAATGAATGATGCCGGTCAGTCGGTTCAGAAATTCAGGTGCAAACTGCTTTTGTAATGCTTTCTTCACAATGTCGCGATTCAGCTGTTTGTCTGCCGCAGCTTGGTTTTCGGCTCGGAATCCGACTCCGAAGCCGAAGTCGCGTATCTGTTTCGAACCGCAGTTGCTGGTCATGATGATAACGGTGTTCCGGAAGTCAACTGTGTTGCCGTTGCCATCGGTCAGACGTCCTTCGTCCATCACTTGCAGCAGAAGGTTGAAAACATCGGCGTGTGCTTTCTCTATTTCGTCGAGCAGCACGATGGAATATGGTTTGCGGCGCACGCGTTCGGTCAGTTGTCCACCTTCATCGTACCCCACATAGCCCGGAGGAGCGCCCACCATTCTGCTGACGGTATGCTTCTCCATATATTCACTCATATCCACGCGAATGATACTATCTGCTTTTCCGAAGAGTTCTTCCGCCAAACATTTTGTCAGATAAGTNTTGCCTACGCCTGTGGGACCAACGAAAAGGAAAGCGCCTNTAGGTTTGCGCGGGTCTTTCAAACCGACACGGCTACGCTGAATGGCGCGCACCAAGGTAGCGATGGCTTCATCCTGTCCGATGACACGCTTCTGCAATACGTCTCGCAGAGTGCGCAGACGTATGCTTTCCTCTTGACCGATGCGTTGTACGGGGATGCCGGTCATCATGCTGACCACATTGGCCACTACCGTATCGTCTACCGTAGTTCGCTCGTCGCCAAGACTCTGTTCCCAAAGTTTCAGCGCTTGGTCCAGTTCCTGCTGGACCTTACGGCATTGGTCGCGTAAGTCGGCAGCTTTTTCGAAGTCCTGCTGCTCGGCTGCTGCAAGTTTCTCTTCGTCAAGTTGCTTGACGAGTTNCTCCAGTTGTGTTATCTCTTCNGGGATGGGCACATCTTGAATNTGCATACGGCTGCCTGCTTCATCCAGGGCATCGATGGCCTTGTCGGGGAAACTGCGGTCAGTGACGTAACGTTCTGTCAAAACGACACATGCCTTGAGGGCCTCATCCGTATAGTGCACATTGTGATGTTGCTCATAGCGTTCGCGCAGGTTATGCAGGATTGCCAAAGTCTCGTCAGCCGTTGTCGGCTCTACCGGCACTTTTTGGAAGCGGCGTTCAAGGGCGCCGTCCTTCTCTATGCTCTTCCGGCACTCTCCTGGCGTAGTGGCTCCGATACATTGAAACTCGCCTCGACTCAATGCCGGCTTCAGCATATTGGCAGCATCCATTGAGCCGGAGGCATTGCCGGCGCCCACTATGGTGTGTATTTCGTCAATGAAGACAATGACATCGGGGTTTTGCTGGAGTTCTTTGATGATGCAGCGCATGCGTTCTTCAAACTGGCCGCGGTATTTCGTGCCGGCCACGACACTTGCCATGTCAAGTACTACAATGCGCTTGTTCCAGAGCGTGCGGCTGATTTTGTGGGAGATGATTCTCTGGGCGAGTCCTTCCACTACGGCACTCTTACCTACACCCGGCTCACCGATGAGAATGGGGTTATTCTTCTTGCGACGGCTCAGAATCTGTGCCACGCGTTCAATCTCCTTTTCGCGTCCCACAACAGGGTCGAGTAACCCCTCCTGTGCAATTTGAGTTAAGTCCGTACCAAAACTGTCNAGAGCAGGCGTCTTGCTGTTACCCTTTTTCTGTAGCTTTACGGAAATAATGTTGCTTTCCGGTCCCGCTGAGATAGGTTCCATCTCCTCATCCTCCTCGTCGTTCATGTTGTCATTCTCATTGGCAGAAGCGCTGCTGCCACCTGTTGACACCTTGTCGTAGGTGATGTCCATACGTTGCAGAATGTCACTTGCCTCATTGTCGTCAGCTTTAAGAATGGCGAGAAGGACGTGCAGAGGCTCGATGCTGTCCGATTTCATCAGGCTGGCTTCGAGTTTGCAAAGGCGCATGACACGGTTGGCCTGAGCATTGAAATTCATGTCAACAGGCGTGGGTGAAATGAGCACTTGATGCTGCCGTGCCGTTGCCTCTAATTCCTTTTTCAAAGCGGATATGCCGTCTGACAGATGGTAAGCCAGCATCTGACTGGCTTTGTTGTCAGAATGTCGGAGTATGCCAAGCAGCAGATGTAGGGGCGAAACGCTGTCGCAATGTAGCCGGCTTGCCTCCTCCTTGCTAAAGTTAAGTATGTTGAACGTGTCACGAGAGAAGTTCGTTGTCATATTCTTCTTTTCGGTGTTTAATTATCACTTACCCGTTAACAAATATCGTGCCATTCCATTCGCTTCTCGGCATATGGCTGCTGTTTATTGTTCTATTGTCGCTTTCGGCCGCTCCGCATTCTGCACTGTCATGAGCGCTTCTTTCAGATAGGGCGCCGTACAGCCCTTGCCACTTCGTGCCATTTCCTCAGGTGTGCCGCAGAAGAGTAGTTGCCCCCCTCCGCGGCCGCCTTCCGGTCCCATCTCTATCAACCAGTCGGCAGAGCGGATAACGTCCAGATTGTGCTCGATGACGATAATGGTATTGCCCTTGTCCACAAGCTTTGCCAGTACACCGAGTAGCACGCGAATGTCCTCAAAGTGCAGTCCGGTAGTAGGTTCATCCAGAACGTAAAGCGTGCGTCCCGTGTCGCGTTTACTGAGTTCTGCGGCAAGTTTTATGCGTTGGCTTTCTCCTCCGGAGAGTGTATTGCTGGGTTGACCGAGTTTAATGTAGCCAAGTCCCACGTCCTGCAATGTTTTTACCTTATTAAATATGGTGGGTTGGTTCTCGAAAAATTCCACAGCTTGGTTGATAGTCATGTCGAGCACGTCTGCTATACTCTTGCCGCGAAAACGCACTTCGAGCGTCTCACGATTGTATCGTTTTCCGCGGCACGCCTCGCAGGGGACATAGACTTCGGGCAGGAAGTTCATCTCTAATGTGCGGAAACCGTTTCCGCCACAGCACTCACATCTGCCACCCTTCACGTTGAACGAGAATCGTCCTGGCTTGTAACCGCGAATGCGCGCCTCGGGTAGTTCAACGAAAAGCGTGCGTATGTCGTTGAAGATGCCTGTGTAAGTGGCGGGATTGGAGCGCGGTGTGCGGCCTATAGGCGTTTGATCGACATCAATGACCTTGTCAATGAACTCCAGTCCTTCTATAGATTTGTATGGAAGAGGCTCTGCCAGAGTTCGATAGAAGTGTTTGCTGAGGATAGGGTAGAGCGTTTCGCTGATGAGCGTACTCTTGCCGCTGCCACTGACTCCGGTCACGCAGATAAGTTTGCCCAGCGGTATCTCGACGTCCACGTTTTTAAGGTTGTGTCCGCATGCCCCTTTCAGNCGCAGCGCCTTATGGTTGCCTTCTCGGCGTTGTTCGGGCGTTTCTATCTTCAACTGTTTCTGGAGATAGAGGCTGGTAAGCGTCTCTTTTTTGAGCATTTGGGCATATGTGCCTTGAAACACCACTTCGCCTCCGCGTCTGCCAGCCAGCGGACCAATGTCAACTATGTAGTCTGCATTCTCCATCATCTCCTGGTCGTGTTCCACCACAAGCACGGTATTGCCGGCGTCGCGCAACGCTTTTAGCGAGCGGATGAGCTTTATATTGTCCCGCTGATGAAGCCCGATGCTGGGCTCGTCAAGGATGTAAAGCACACCGACAAGCTGGCTGCCTATCTGGGTGGCAAGGCGGATGCGCTGGCTCTCGCCGCCTGACAAACTCATGGAAGGGCGTGACAGCGAGAGGTAGTTCAGGCCGACATCGAGTAGGAATCGCAGGCGAGTCTTAATCTCTTTTACTATCTCTATTGCTATGGCACGTTGTCTCTCGCTGAGGTTCCCGTCAAGCTCTTCCAGCCATTCGTAGAGCTGATTCAAATCGAAGGCGGCCACTTCGGCAATATTCTTTCCGGCAATACGGAAGTGCAGCGACTCCTTCCGCAATCGCTGGCCGTGGCATTCCGGACATTCTGTCAGGCAACTGAAATGCTCTGCCCATTTTTGTGCGGCGGCACCTACTTCGGCATCTTTCATCTGCTCTATGTACTTGCCGAGTCCGTCGAAGTGGGTGAAGATGTCGTTAGTGGATTTGGTCTTCGATGCCGGAATGCGGAAACGTTTCGGTGAGCCTTCGATGATTTCCTCTATGGCCTGTTGCGGCACATCTCGCAGAGGGGTGTTTCTGTCGCAACCATACGCTTCGAGCACGGCTTCCACTTGCCAGAATATCATTGCCTGTTTGGCTTTTCCGAGTGGTGCTATGCCCCCTTCGCAGAGCGAGAGCGAAGGGTTGGGAATGACCTTCGACGGGTCGATGGAATGAATCGTTCCCAGGCCTTTGCAACGCGGGCAGCTTCCTTGCGGCGAATTGAATGAGAAATCGTGTGGTGCCGGGTCGCGATAGGCTATGCCACTCGTCGGGCACATCAGCTGTTTGCTGTAGTGACGCACCTCCCCGTTGCCCATGTCGCAGACGAGCATCATGCCTTCACCTTGCTTCAACGCTGTTGTCACGCTTTGTGCCAGACGCTTGTCGTCTTTGTCCTCCACGCGCAGGCGGTCTATGACCACCTCGATGCTGTGATTGCGATAACGGTCCAGTTGCANGCCGGGNAGCACTTCCTGAATCTCGCCGTCCACTCNGGCATAGAGATAACCCTTGCGGCGCACCGTCTCGAAGAGTTCTTTGTAGTGTCCTTTGCGGTTCTTGACCAATGGGGCGAGCAGCACGATGCGTTTGTCGAGATATTCGTCAAGAATCAGTCGCAGAATCTGTTCTTCNGTATAGCGCACCATTTTTTCTCCAGTCACATACGAATAGGCATCGGCAGCTCTGGCATAGAGCAGGCGAAGGAAGTCATATATCTCTGTGGTGGTGCCGACAGTGCTTCGCGGGTTTTTGTTTGTGGTCTTTTGCTCTATGCTGATGACGGGACTCAATCCTGTTATCTTGTCCACATCGGGCCGCTCCATGCTGCCGAGGAAGTTACGGGCGTAAGCACTGAAGGTTTCTATGTATCGCCGTTGGCCTTCGGCGTATATTGTGTCGAAAGCAAGCGAGGACTTGCCGCTGCCGCTCAGCCCGGTGATGACGGTGAGACTGCCGCGCGGAATCTCCACATCCACATTCTTGAGATTGTGGACGCGTGCTCCTTCCACCGTGATTTTCCTGTCGTTATTCTCCAGTTCCATTGCCATTGCCTTCGCCCTCGTTGTAGCTGGTCAGCACGTTGATGGCTTTCTTGATGTTGTAGTTGATACCGTCGGCGCCTTTTGCCGATACGACAAGAAAATAGACTCCGTCTTTGACGGGCTTGCCGCCCACCTTTCCGTCCCATCCGCCGTCTATGTCATCCCAGGCGTACAACTTCTTTCCCCAGCGGTTGAAAACAGCGGCATGGAATGCGACTATGCTGCGATAGCCTTCGCCTCTTTCGCCGATGGGCTTGAGAATATCGTTCTTTTCGTCGCCGTTTGGCGAAAAAGCATTAGGAAACTCCAGTTTGCTCTCGCTGATGGTGAAACTGATAGTTTTAGGGTCTTCGCCTTCTTCGGGGAAAACATACTCATCGCCAGTGGCTTCGTCCCTGAAGACAGCTTCGAACTTTACCTGGTAGTTTCCACTTACGGTGAAGTCTTCCTGAAATTCCGTAGTGGTCCGCCAGAGTGTGGTGAAGTCGGTGTTTGTCTGGTTAGTCACCGTCCACTTGCATCCCGTCATAGTATAATCAGTCGCATTGTCTATGTCAACAAAGAACTTAATCTTGACCGGAGCCTGGAGCGGTTCCTTCAAGTTGGCAAGAGAGTCGCTTTGAACCTCGCCCTTGCTGTTGGTCATTTCATACACACCGCCAAGCTCGATGTTCGGCACTTGCGCTCGAGAAAAGAGGGGCATAAGTGCTGATAAAACAAGAAGAATACGCTTCATAACTTTATTTATTTCTGCAAAATTAGCACAATTCCATGAAAAACGGTATAAAATCCATCTTAAAATAGTTGAAAGAGGAGCAAAAAGTGTTACNTTTGCNTGTATGAAACACCTATTGACAATACTTCTTTACCTTTGCCCTTTACTTTCGCTCGGGCAAGTCACACTGTCNAATCTCAACAGCATGCATGTCGTGNCCANGGGAGATACTTGGGAGAGCGTGGCACAANAGCATGGCGTTACTGTAGAAGAACTGATGGCTGCCAATATCGACATGGCAAGGCGCAAACTCAAGGCAGGCAAACTTCTGNCAATTCCCGAAAGGAAACAGGTGCCCGAAACGCCTGCNCAGCCGGAGGAACAGCCCGTGTCGCAGCCCGACCACACTGTTGCCCGACAGCTTAGGGTCGGTGTTCTGTTGCCGTTTGATGAAGCTCGCATGGTGGATTTTTACCGCGGCCTGTTGATGGCGGCCGACAAGGTGCGCCGTGGCGGCACAACGATAGATTTTTTTGCATGGGACAGCGGGAAGNACTTCTCTTCTGCCTTGTCCAAGTTGGATACACTGGGTAGTCTGGACATTCTGTTCGCTTCGCCTTCGGCATCGCAGACCGTGGCTGTGGCGGAGGCCTGCCGCCAGACGGGCACACGGCTGGTGCTGCCGTTTTCTGACGCCGGCATGCTGGGCAGCTATCCGCTTGCATACGCCGTGGCGCCATCNTTCCAGAGTATTGCAGACGGCACAGCCCNGCTCATNGGGCGCTTCTTTGCCGACAAAAACTACATCATCGTCAAGAGCGGCCTTGCCGATACCAAAGGCCATCAGCTCACCGAGACACTCATCCAGACACTGGCAAGAAAGGGCGTGGCAATAAAGACTCTCAACCTTGATGCGGATGATTCCGCATTCGAGACGATACTTCAGCAGAACAAGGACAATTGGTTTATGATTGACGACAGTCAGGCTCAGTCGTTCCACTCCCTTTGCGCACGCCTTAAAGANTTCCGCCGCAACCACCCTGCCTATCACATCGCGCTGCTCGGCTATCCCTCATGGCAGGTTCAGATGCAAACCATCCAGTCGGATTCCCTCGCCTGCGACGTATATATCCCCAGCACATATTTCTATAATGAGTCGGATAGCCGGACGAAAGNCTTCGAGCGTGCATACGGCAGTGCTTTCCGTGGCCNGATGTCGGCNGNCAGTCCGCGTCCCGCTGCGCTCGGCTACGACCTCGGGCTGTACTTCCTTGGCGGCATCAGCATTCAGNGCGACACCTTCGNNCNGATNCAGGNCCANTTNCNGCAGNATCNCATTCAGAACCGTTTTGATTTCAAGTTAGTCGCTCCCGNCATGANTNTGGCCAACGGCTTTGTACAACTNCTTCATCTCCTCCCTGACAAAAAGATAGAAATCATACGATGAACAGCAAGCCACAGCTTCTTCTCTTTTCGCTCATTCTCTTCTCCGTTAGCATACAGGCGCAAGTCGGCAAGCCGCGCACTGACCTTGCAGTCGGTTCCAGCGCGGGCGTACTGATGAATACCGTGTCGTTCACGCCGAAAGTCAAGCAGTCGCCCAAGTTTGGCATTACAACCGGCATTACAGCACGCTACATCTGCGAGCGTTACTTCAACANNATATGCGGTTTCCAGACCGAGCTTAACTATGCTCAGGCGGGTTGGAAGGAGAATATCGACCCCGCCTCAGAGACCTACACCTATCAACGCACCGTCCACTACCTGCAAATGCCGCTCATGGCCCACCTCGGATTCGGACGGGAAAGAGGTGGCGCGAAAGGCTTCCTCAACATCGGACCACAGCTCGGTTATTGCATCGGCGAAACGGAAAACCGGGGCGGCGACTGGACGAACCACGACAGAAGAATGAGCCTGAACCATGCCACCGACCAGCACGACAATCCCGTTCAGAAGAAGTTCGAGTATGGCATCGTCGGGGGATTGGGCTTGGAAGTAAGCACCAAGAAGGGACACCGTTTCCTGCTTGAAGGGCGTTACTTCTTTGGCCTGAGCAGCATCTTCAACGACTCGAAGAAGGATGTTTTCAGCCGCAGCGCCAACAGCGGCATTTCGGCAAAGGTGTCCTATCTGTTCGACATCATGAAAACGCCCAATCTTGAGCAACCGAAGCGCAAGAAGAAGCGGAAAACAGAATAGAGGGATGCACTTTGTCGGGGAAAGGCAGAAGAGTATGTTCCCTTTCCAATGTCAGGGCGCTCGCCGGCGTCTT
>WFLX010047093.1_pt1 | contig 17341 bp, 13 predicted proteins | sample 4967041 | NCBI WGS metagenome assembly WFLX01 (sample SAMN12857096, study PRJNA449069) | gut metagenome | isolation source: stool from male and female vole | host: Microtus ochrogaster | place: USA:Florida | collected 2017 | reverse complement strand
AAGGCGCAGTTCCGGAGCCTCTTCCGTACCATAATTCTTAATTTCGCCCCATGTGCGAATAATATCGTAGGTGTAATCCTNACCGTNGACTCCTAATTTTGTAGTANGNCAGGCAGCCGNATTCGGATCACACTTNCATTCCCNAANAGTAGGGATATCCACGCTCACACCGANTATCTGCANACCGGTAAGCCCCGGCTCATTGAGCAGNATTGCCGCATCTGTGCGGACATTCCTCTGGCTGCCGAAATACTCATAAGTACACCCGTCATACGAATAGGTGAATACGGTTTCCTCGGCTGATGCCGGTGATGCGAGCCAGGGGGCGAGCGTAAGCGCTGCCATCGCGCCGCATAGTGTCTTTAATCGTTTCATATAGTCTGGTATTAATATTGTCACAAAAAAATCTTTCCCCCAAAGATAATGGATATTTGGGAAAATTCAACTATCTATCGCCGTATAGTTTGGCTTTTTCGATATCTTCCTTCCGCTCTTCGGCTATTTGTAGCACGTATTGCCAGGCGGCGTCGTGATTGTTCTCAACGCGACCGTCAAGAATAGCCTCCTTGACAGCATCCTTTATTTCTGCTAAGAGCTTGCAGCCGGGGAGTCCGAAGTATTCCATGAGTTCGTGGCCGTTGATCGGATTTTTCCATTTACNGTAATCATCGGCGGNGTTAATNTCCTCCNTACGCTTNCGCAGGGCGNCAAACNCCTCAAGTTGCNTTTNGACNTTGGANGGGATNTTGGAGGTGATATCGGCCTCACAGAGAGTCATCAGCGACTCGATATCCTCGCCGGCGTCGGTGATCAGGCGACGCACCCCGCTGTCGCTGACCCCCTCGTCGGCTACCGACTGCGGACGCATGTGCAGACCCACCATCTTGGCGACAAACTTCATCTTTTCATTCATGGGCATCTTCATACGGCGGAAAATGCGGGGTATCATCTTCTCGCCGATGTAGTTGTGGTTATGGAAGGTCCACCCCATCTTAGGGTCGTAACGCTTCACTACAGGCTTGGCGATATCGTGAAACAGAGCCGCCCATCTTAGCCACTCATCATCGCTGACTTTAGCCACATTGTCGAGCACCTGCAGCGTATGCAGGAAATTATCCTTATGCCCTTTACCATCCATAGTCTCGACACCCTTGAGAGCGCATAGTTCCGGAATGATAAGCGGCAGCAGTCCCGCCTTGTCGAGCAGTTTGAAACCTATAGAGGGTCGCGGCGAACGGATGATTTTTCCCAACTCGTCATTTATTCTCTCCTTTGTGATTATTTCGATACGCGCAGCATTGCGGCGTATCGATTCGAAAGTCTCGGGCGCTATATTGAAGCCGAGTTGGGTGGCAAAGCGGATGGCGCGCATCATGCGCAAGGGATCGTCTGAGAAGGTGGTATCCGGGTCGAGAGGTGTGCGGATTATCTTTTTATTAAGGTCGTCGACACCACCGAAGGGGTCTACCAGTTGACCAAAGCGGTCAGCATTGAGACAGATGGCCATGGCGTTGATGGTAAAATCACGCCGCTTCTGGTCATCATCCAGCGTGCCGTCTTCCACTATGGGATTGCGGCTCTCGCGACGGTACGACTCACGCCGCGCACCCACAAATTCGAGTTCGAGCCCATGTGCGCATATCTGAGCCGTGCCGTAAGTGGCATATACAGTGAGCCGCTTGCGCAGACCGAGTGCTTCCGCCACTTGCTCAGCGAGCTCTATACCACTCCCTACGGTGACGAAGTCGAGGTCGTTGCATGGACGCCCGAGCATAAGGTCGCGCACGAAGCCTCCGACTACGTATACCTCGCGACCCATACGGTCGGCGGTCTCGCCCACCAGATGAAATGCCTTGTCGTCTATCTCTTTGGTGAAGTTCATTTTTTAAAGTTGNNGGTNTAGAGNCNAGNGTTTAGAGAGGGNTNNGAGTNTAGAGTTGAGAGTTTAGAGTCGAGAGATTAGAGAGGGGATTAGAGGAGGTTTTGGATTTCTTCGGGGCAGATGGTGAGGCAGTTGAGGCCTGTTTTTGTTACGACGTAGGTATTTTCTACTCCTACTGCGCCGGTGCCGGGTATGACAAATTTCGGTTCGAGTGCCAATGTCATTCCCTCGGCGAGAAGCACCTTGCAACGGGCTGTGATGGCCGGTTGCTCGTTAAGTTCGATACCCACACCGTGTCCTATGANGGCCTGCTNCTNGCGGTGTCCCATAAAATAGGGTTCCAGCTCTTCCTCCTTNACNATCTCCATGGCGCGGTCATANATGCGGCAAACCTCNACACCGGGAAGGGCCATCCTTTCAAGTTCGCGCAATATACGTCGTGAACAGTCATGAGCCTTATGAGCGAGGTCTGAGATCTCTCCTACCGACCATACACGCGTCATATCTGTCTGATAACCGTTGAAGTTACCGTTCATATCGACCATTACGGTAGTACCATGTTTCATAGTCACACCGTCTGCGCCACCGGGCAGTGACTCAGACTNTCCGGAGCCACCCATAGCNAACTCGNATGGTGAGGGAGANNCGGCATTNTCNCCGTTGATTACGCTTCCCATATTAATCTCCATGAGNCGNCCGGCCACGCGCGTAAATCCGAGACACCCCTCAAGGCGAAGGTCGTGCTCTATCTCTATCTGCAGTTCAAGGTCGGTCATATCATGCGAATAGAGACGGTCTACATGCTCATAGACATTAGCCTGATGCAGCCCATCCTCGCGCATTTTCTCTATCTCATATCCGGTCTTTACCATGCGGGCGGTGCGCATCACGCCACTGCAGTCGGCAATCTCACTACCGGAGAAAGCGTTAGCCAGACGCGTCACCTCATTATAATACAGGGCGTCGAGCTCCAGTCCTAACACCGCGGGACGTTCCAGACCCATACCTTCCAGAATTTCGGGTATCTGTTCGGGCTTCCTGATTGTTATTACGTCATCAGCCTGCCTGAAGACATCCGGACGTATCACGAAGTATAATTTTCTTCCGGCAGCAGTGATGTATACATACCCTCGGAAGTAACGACCTGACATATAATACACGTTTGCATTATCGGCAAGCAATATTGCATCCATGCCGGCCTGACGCATCAGCGGAAGCACCTTGTGAAGACGGAGCTCCGTCTCGTGACGGAGCTCCGGCGACATAAATTCTGACTTTTCAGCCATATCTTCTTCTTAATAGATATCGTCTGAGTATTGAGGTTATTATTTCACCATTACCTTTTTGCCGTTGATGATATAAATACCTGCCGGGAGTGCGTTGACCTGGTCATTGCTGAGGTTCTTGCCCACACGTACACCCATCAGGTTGTAAACGGCATTGCTGTTGTCTGCAACTGCAGATTCCACCTTTGATGAGCCGCTCTTCACGGTGTAGAAATACTGGTAGGGAGCGGAGAACACCTGAGCGTTGTCATTGAGACGGGTGCAGCTGATGGACTTATCCGCCAACACGAAAGCATATTCACCGGGCTCTACCTCAACAGGCTCAGTGGCAAAGGTCTTGGTAACCGGATCTATCACACAGTAGGTCACTGTATGATCGTCAACATTCCATTCAGTGGCTTTGACTCTGCAAACCTGTACGCCATCGTCTACCTGACCGTCTACTACCGGATGGATATAGCTTGAGCTCATGGTGTCAGCAAAGAGAAGTGAGGTGAAAGAGTCATCCATCGTAATGACAAACTTGAAGAAATTCTCAACTACGGATTCATTCTCGGGCTCAATGTATGGCTGCGGGAAAGAGGGAATCACGTATTTCAGGTTATAACGCGGATTAGAACGTCTGATGGGATCATCGGCATTATCGGGNTTNTTTNNATAAGTAGTGATCANACCNGCCGGAATATTGATATTGTNANTTCCTTCANATGTGAAAGTCNGGNAGATACCGTCNTGNNNTCCGAAGCNGATTNCNACTGCCCATTCTTCACCCTCGTTGAGCACAGTAGCACTCAGTTCATATTCCGGAGTCACCGCAGTGCCGAAGAAATCGGTATAGTGGGCCAGACATGTCAGCTCGCTCATATATTTGTCGTTGAGCTCCACATTGACAACGTCCTTGTCAAAATAGATAAAGACCTCACTCATTTCATTTATCACACCGGAGGCGGGCTCTATCGTGCAGAAACCGTCAATCTGATAGAATAGTGAGAANGCGGGAGTAGGCTCGCCACCTNCGGTAAACTGGCCNTCCGCCATCTTCACCTCATACCAGCCGATGCTTTTTTTGGCATTACCGAATTTTACAGAAGCGATGCGCGCACCCATGGCGTCAACGTAGGCATCCGTGCTTGAGGCAAGGTAAACACCATCCTTATACAGCTCGGATTTTACTTCCTGGTTAGGCACCACCTCTGCACTGCCTGCAAAGACAAAAGATATTTCACCCACACCGAGAGGGGAAGCATCACCGCTTATATTAACAAAACCCTGTACCGGAGTCACTGACTTAACGACTTCGGGGAGCGGAGCCGGCTCATTGACGAGCACCGGAGAGGCCGCGCTACACAATAACGGAGCAGCAAGGGCTGCAAGTAGTAAACTTTTTTTCATTCTTTTCAATTTTTAGTTCGTACAATATAGGTTGTTTCCACAAACTTAGTCATAATTTTTCATATCTCCAAAAAAAATATTAATTTTGCGGAGATAATAAATAATAACGGGTGGACAAATTTGCCTGCTTGCAACCACACAAAAAAATGCTAAAATGAATTACCTGTTCACATCTGAATCGGTGTCAGAAGGACACCCCGACAAAGTTTCTGATCAGATCAGCGACTCACTCCTTGACGAATTTCTGGCCCGCGACCCGGAGTCGCACGTAGCAATCGAGACTCTCTGCACTACGGGTCAGGTAGTAGTGGCCGGTGAGGTAACTTCCGACGCATACGTAGATATTCAGTCGACGGTGCGCGATACGATTACCGGCATCGGCTACAATCGCGGCGCTTATCGCTTTGACGGCGACTCATGCGGCATTCTCTCTGCCATCCATGAGCAGAGCCAGGATATCAATCGCGGCGTGTCGCGTACGGGCACTGAGGGTCAGAGTCAGTCGGAAGAAGACCTGCAGNNAGCCGGCGACCANGGCATGNTGTTCGGATATGCCGTAGATGANACGGAGTCACTGATGCCGCTCACTCTCGACCTTTCGCACATCTTGCTTCGCGAACTCGCCGACATACGCCGCGAAGGCACGGAGATGACCTATTATCGTAAAGGACGTCTTACCACTTATCTGCGTCCGGACGCGAAGAGCCAGGTGACTGTGGAATATGACGAGAACAATCAACCGGTGCGCATCCACACCATCGTAATTTCCACACAGCACGACGAATTTATCGAACCGCTTGACGAGACTCCGGAGGCACAGCGTGTGGCCGACAAGGAGATGGTGGCGCATATACGCGAGGATGTGGAGAAGGTGCTCCTCCCCCGCGTCAAGGCCAAACTGCCGGAACATATTCAGGCTCTCTTCGATGACAAACTGATATTGCACGTCAATCCTACGGGCAAATTTGTGCTCGGTGGTCCGCATGCCGACACGGGTCTGACGGGTCGTAAGATCATCGTAGACACTTACGGAGGTCGTGGCGCTCATGGTGGCGGCGCGTTTTCCGGCAAGGACCCCTCGAAGGTTGACCGTTCAGCTGCTTACGCTTGCCGTCATATTGCGAAAAACCTTGTTGCTGCCGGTGTGGCTCGCGAGGTATTGGTGCAGGTAGCCTACGCTATCGGTGTAGCAGCGCCTGTAAGCCTGACGGTCAATACGTTTGGCACGGCGAAAGTGCCTTACAGCGATGCGGAGATAGCCGCCAAAGTAAGCGAGATCTTCGATATGCGTCCCAAGGCTATCGAGAAGCGTCTGAAACTTCGCGCACCTATTTATAAGGAGACAGCATCATACGGCCACATGGGTCGCCAACCGCGCACAGTGATCAAGACCTTCAAGAGCCGCTATGAGAATGAGCCGATAGAGCGCGAAGTAGAGCTCTTCACCTGGGAGAAACTCGATGCAGTCGACGCAATCCGCAAGGCATTCAACCTTGTATCCTGAACACGGTACGACCGGGCTCCACTGTCGTCAGAGAGAACCGGAAACCGTGTCTTCTGAGTATTTCTGCGGTCAGGGTCAGTCCAAGACCCTGGCCGTTGCGCTTTGTGGTGTGAAACGGATTGAAAATCATTGCAGCCTCATCCTCTGATATCCCTTTGCCGTTATCCTCAATCTCGACGCTCCACCCTTCACCTCTCACCCGCGTGGAGATAAGTATCCTTCCATCTTTTCTCCCCGTCTCCATTATGCTTTCACCCGCATTCTTGACTATATTGACCAGCGTCTGCCTCATCATCGTTCGGTCCATCTGAATTACTGGAGCCGGTTCGCAAAGATCTGTCCGCACAGTCACCTCCGGAGGAAGAATGGATTTCAGGAAAGGGAGTTCCGCCCGTATCGCCTCATTATAATCAGTATACCGTAATACGGGCTCACCAAGTCTGACGACTTCGGCATACCCACTGATAAATTCCGTCAGATATCCACAACCCTCCATGCAGCTTACAGCAAGTTCGCGCAACATTCCCTCGGCACACTCCATCTCCATGAGACTCTCCATAAACGAGCGAAGTCCACCGATGGTATTGTTGACCTCATGGGCTATCGTGCGTATTACCCTGCCATATGCATTTTTTTCAGCTTTCCGTATCTCATCAGTCAGTTTCTCTATGAGGATAAATGGCCTCTTAAAGCCTTTTTCCACAAAACTCAACCGCGACACCCGGTATATTTCCGTATCGGCACATTTTACCGTCATTTCCTCTCCATCCCTCAGTTGCGCCACACTCCTCAGCANCACGCCCCCGGCCTCATCAGGGAGTTTTCCGATGATATCCTTTTCCATCGTATCCGTCATCATTCTGAAGGCATCATTTACCAGCGTGAAGCGGTAATCAAAATCCATNATAGCCACTCCCATCGNCGANACCTCCACAANAAGATTGAGAAGATTATTCNTCTCGATAAGTCTGATACGCTCTTCAGACANTTTATCCATCANGTTGTTAAATACCTTCACTATACGGTTAGCCCCCNNTTCTGCCGACGGTGTCAGACGGTTGTTATACTCTTCCCCCTTCAGCAGTTCNATNCCGNTCGCAGCCTTTCTGACCGGTTTTAAGGCCACTGTCCAGAGAAGTATGACTGATATCACCGCGACAAAAGCGCAAAGGGAGACCCACAATGCAGGACACCCTGACAGAGCAGTGACCGCAGTAGCCATTACGNCGAGCATCGTTATTAACCAGACAATCCTCATATCTTGATGCCAAGCTTATCCATCTTGNGGTAAAGGCTCTGCCGTGTCACTCCNAGCGNAAGNGCCGCTCTTGACACNTTNCCGTCATATCTTTCGAGAGNCGTACGTATAGCAATGCGCTCTACATCCTCAAGTGTCCCCGATATATTCTTGCCTGACAAATTGGCGTTATCTCCGTTTTCTGTAATGACATGGATATCTTCCGTGGAGATAATCCCGGAATTGCTGACCAGTATGGCCCGCTCCACGATATTCTTAAGTTCCCTGATATTTCCGGGAAAAGGGAGTCTTGTGAGCAATGCCATCGCATCGGGTGTTATTTCCGGCACACCTATACNATTACNTGAAGCGTAAGACGNGATAAAATGGCGAACGAGCCCNGGGATATCATCCCTGCGCTCTCTCAGGGAGGGGATACGAAGAGTGATGAGGTTTATGCGGTAGAACAGGTCTTCCCTGAATGTCTTCTCCCTTACCATCGTGTCTAAATCGGCATTCGTAGCCGATACTACCCTGATATCGGCCTTTCTTGTACGGCTATCCCCTACGGGCTGGAATGTGTGCTCCTGAAGCACTCTGAGCATCTTTACCTGTTCCGGCTGCCCGAGATCCCCTATCTCATCAAGAAACAATGTACCTGTGTCTGCCGTCTCAATAAATCCTTTGCGCGACGCTACGGCACCGGTGAAGGCACCGCGGACGTGACCGAACATTTCACTCTCGAACAGCGATTGGGACACACCACCGAGATTGACCTTGACAAATGGAGCATGCGACCGGCGGCTGTTAGCATGTATTGCCGCTGCCACAAGCTCCTTGCCCGTACCGTTCTCCCCGAGTATCAGCACCGGGGCATCGGTAGGAGCGACTTTCCTGACTATGGATAAGACTCTTTTAAGTTCCGGATTTTCACCTATGATGCCGCAACGGTCAAAGTCATGCCCGTTCCCGACAGACTCATCCTTACGCAGCTTCAGGGCGGTCTCCACACGTTGCAGAATGACACGGTTCACAAACGGTTTGGTGATGAAATCAAATGCCCCCAGACGCANACCTTCGACAGCAAGANCAATGNAGCCCCATGCTGTCATAAGAANCACGGGAGTCTCCGGACAGAAGACTCTGACACGCTGCAACAGTTCAAGACCCTCCTCTCCGGTCGTGGCACGGGAATAGTTCATATCCATCAGAATCAGGTCATAATCCTTCCGTCTCACGGCCTCGAGAGCCTCATGCCGGTCTGAAGCCTCATCCGTTTCGTATCCGGCCCGATTTAGAAGAAAACCGAGGGAAAGCCTTATGGTCTTGTCATCATCAATTATCAGAATCATAATTCAAATTTAATCAATTTCCACTATTTGTACAAACGCGGGGGCTATCTACCTCAGTATTGCCGTGAAATCGGCCGTCACGGGAGCATCGGCGGCATAGTCCCACAGTGTAATGCTCCTGAGCCTGTAATAGTAAAGCCAATAGAGATACAGTTGATTTACAAAATCACGTCTGGCCTCATCCTTGTTTACACGTGAGTCATTGAGATCGAGTGTGGATATACGCCCGATAAGGAAAGTCTCAACATTAGCGTCATATCTCTGCGCGGCTATCTCATCGGCACGGCGGCTTATCTCCACCTGACGGCGCTGATTGCCGAAACGTTCCACAAGGATAAACAGATCCTGCTCAAACTCCTGATGTTCACGTTGCAGCGTACTCTCCACCACACGCCTGTTGCTCTCGGCGACCTTCACCTTACCCTTTCTCTTACCCCAGTCGACTATCGGTATTTCAAATCCCACCTGAGCGAGTTGATTATCCTTTAGATTATGATATGCACCGGAGAAATTATTGTCAGTACCTGTGTATCCGAACTGTGCAAACAGCGTTATGGACCGCATCTCCCCTTTGGCCTGCGACACGGCATATTCCGCCTCAAGCATCCTCCGTCTTATATTCGGGACATGGCTGTTGTTGCTCAAGGCTCTCTCCAACGCCGATGCATAGCTTATCTCAACGTCGGGCACCTCCCCCGGTATCAGTGGGCTTATTTCCACCCCCTCACCGAGCCCTATGAAACTCCGCAAGGTAAACATACATGAGCGCAGGTTACTCTCGCTCTCCGTCATGGCGGAGCGGGCAGACAGAAGATTGAGTTCCATCTGAAGCAGATCATTACCGCTGATACTCCCCATCTTCCGCTTTTCGACGGCCACATCATACAGTCTGACGGCATTATCCAGATTTTGACGTGCTATTTCGCGGTTTTCACGAGCCATTATCAGTTGGAAATAATANCCTATGGCCTGTANCGCNACCTCTTCGGTCTCACTCAGGAAGCGCGCCTTTGCTTCCTCGTAGCGCACCGGCTNGATACGCCGGCNCCANCTCACCGTATTAACTCCGAACACCGGCTGACGGAGAGATAACGCCACCGGTATCGACATGAATCGACTGTACGCCCCCGTGCCAAACTGTCTGAGAAAGTCAATCGAACTGCTGAGTGAGATTTCGCCGCCGGTAAGCCATATCTTCTGGCGAATGGCCAGCTCTCCGTTCATCTCCNNNTAGTTGGTAGGNACAAAGTTATAATNCCCNTCGGCATCCATNTAGGCACTGTACTGCTTGTAATAAGCCGGCAGAGTCGCCTTGAAGGACACCTCCGGCAGAAGGTCGGCAAGATAATAGCGATATTCCCACCAGGCCGTGCGGAGTCGGTCAAGCGATACGGCCGCATCAACACTGTTGGCACGTGCGCGCAATATCACCTCCTCAATATCCATCACCGTCACTGTGTCAGGAGAGACCGTGGCGGAAGAGAGACCGGCCTCCTCCCCCCGCGCAAGGGCGGGGAGGAAGAGAAGAGCGGCCATCAACTTAAATATTATATTACCGAATTTCATGTGTCATGCCTCCTTAGTTCATCTCGTGTCACTCATCCTTAAGTGCGACAGCCGGTTGCACCGACATCGCGCTGCGCGCCGGGAAGAAGACGCCAACTACCACTATACATTGCATGACGACATAGGTGAATGCGATAGAGACTCCGATCTCAGGCCATTGCATGTCAGCTCCCGACTCAGTGATGAAATAACGGCAGAAAAGTATGAAGAGAACCGCACCCGGCAACATACCGGCCAGCAATATCAGCGAAGATTCCGACATCAGGCGACGGAAGATATCCCGATTGGTCGCTCCTGATACTTTCCGGAGGGCAATCTCCTCACGTCTCTGCTGCACCCTGTACCAGAAACTGCCGAGAAGCCCTAAGAATACCATGAGCAGGAAGAACGCAGTCATCGCAATATTGATACGCACCTCGATGTCTTCATTCCTTTCAGTCAGCGACTGTCTGGCATGCAACGACTCTATATTATGGGCCACTACGTTACCCACCCTGCACGCACCGGGATCAGACATCAATTCCTCGACAAACTCCCTCCCCTCGCCGGGTTTTACCCTCAGTATAACATCACATCCGTATAGTATGGGATTTAATCTATCTTCCATGACGGGGAAAAGTATCATTCCTCCTGACGGACGCTCATATCTGACACGCTTGATCAGCCTGACTATTCCTCCTACCCTGTACTGGTTGATGCTGTCAAACATAACTATTCTGCCGACAAGATTCTTTATTCCACCCTCAATCTCCGGCTCCGGACACCTCTCAGAATTATATCCGTACGGAGATAGGAGTATTTCTCCATTACGCAGGCTTGCCTCAAGTTCCTCGGGGGTCTGTCCGGTCAATGACTCCGGGCGCAACACCCTCACGATATCAGGACTTGCGACCCGGACGTTGCCGCTGTACCTGATGCTGTCAGGCATGCCTTCAATCATAAGTGACGCGCCGTTATAACTGAGATAGAACGGCGTGGCGTTGTCGGAGATTGCCACAGCCTCCACGTGTTTATTCTCACGCAGTCTTGCAAGAAAGGTGCGAATATCATCCACGTTCGATCTGCCGTCACCTCCCTCCGTACCGTTTGCTTCCGTATCAGTGGAAGGAAGCACCTTCAGCGATAGGGAATATACATTTTCGGGATCAAAACCGAGCGGCGACAGGACACCGCGCAGGAGGGTTATCAGATTGAAAGTGAGATAACATATTACACCTCCAACCACCATTATTTCTACAGCCAGCCATATATTGCTCCTCCACTCGTGGAGTATCTGGGAAATCAGTGATCTTNNCATGATATATTAGNCGTNATGTCCCGATANGGCNTCTGACGGGGATATNNGCGANGCTTTCCAGGCCGGAATACCGGTGCTTATTATATTGAGGATGAAACAGAAGATAAGCGNGAGTAAAAATACCTGCCAGTTGAAGNGCATCGAGAATACCGGANGNGCNGCNGTCTGTANCNCGGTNACGTCCCAGTCCCGGGCAAGATAGTCGATAAACAGATTTGAGCAACTTATCATGAATATGACACTTATGACGAGTCCAATCNTGCCGCCTGCCAGCGACAGCAGAAAATTCTCACCGATCAATTGCGACATGATGTTCAGGCGTGTGGCGCCGTATGCCCTCCGGACACCTATCTCCATCATTCTGCGGCGCAGACGGCTTCTCGTCATGCCGCTCAGATTGATGGCCGGCAACAGAAGCAGAATCGCGTAGAGGATATATCTGTTGCGGCGTGGCGTCTCGATATCCGGATCTACGTTGCTCCAGAGTTCGACAGTCTGCTCCTCCATAGTAAACGGAGAGCCGTGATATATCAGGGATATGCTGTCTTTGGCGTGAATGGTGTTATAGACCTCGTAACGCCGGGCAACTTCTTTTTTTACAGTTGCCGGATCTGCATCCTGCGCAAGCAGAAGAAATACAGAGGTTTCACCCCGGTTGAATCCCGTACCGTAACCGCGCTCCGNGCGCACCTCACGCCATGCCTTCCATATCTNACCCCACGTGTTGGCGAGGAATGGATGANTATCACGAANNATACCCTTCACCATATACCGATCATTATCCAGAAGGATTTCCTGACCGGTCAGATCTCGTCCCTCTCCCAACTCACGCGCTGTGCTCTCCGACACGATTACCTCCCTGACACCGGACTCTATCTCCGCCTGAGTGAAAGGAGAACCGGTCACAAATTCAAAGTCAAAAATATTCCAGTACTCGTCGTCTACCGGATTGACGCGGTAATTTTTATAAGTAATACCGTCTGATGACACCAATACGTCTGAGCCGACACCCGATGAATAAAAGGAGACGTGCTCTACTCCGTCTATGTCGCTGTATAATTCCCGGGCAGCCTCGGAAGACATCGAACCGCTATACTCCGTGACATTACTCTTCTCATGAACGAATGGCGCCGAAAGGATCCTCTCCCTCCTGCTCTCCGGAGACATCTCGAGAGTCCCTATTCTGTTGACCATATATGTGGACATCAGCAGGAATATGGATAGCGCGGTGCCGCTCACCGTCACCCATGTCAGCAACGGACGCTCCCGCATATCATAATATATTTGTTTCAGATAATTCATAATCTTGTCAGTATGTGTTTATCAGCCTATTATTCTTCCGTCATGGAACCGTATGATGCGGTCGGTGGTTCTCGCCTGCTCCTCGTTATGCGTCACCATCACGATGGTGCGACCATCCTCACGATTAATTTCATGCAGAAGGTCCATTACCTCACGTCCCATTGCGGAGTCAAGATTTCCTGTCGGCTCATCAGCCAATAATATCTTTGGGTCACCCACGATGGCACGTGCGATGGCCACTCTCTGACACTGACCGCCCGACAACTGACCGGGCAAATGACGCGTCCGGTGACTGAGACCGAGACGGTCGAGCACCTCCGCCACGCGTCTGCTTCTCTCTGCATGACTCACACTTTTGCGGTACACCAATGGCAGGGCTACATTCTCAGCCACATTCAGGGAGGGTATCAGATGGAAACTCTGAAATATGAAACTGATATATTTGTTGCGGAACTCCGCCTGAGCGGAGTCACCGAGACTCTCCACATCCTTATCCATTATCTCCACGAGCCCGCGCGTCGGACGGTCAAGCATACCGATGATATTCAGCAGTGTTGACTTGCCGCATCCGGACGGCCCCATTATGCTCAGAAACTCACCCTCTTCAACACCCAGATTAATATTTGAGAGAGCAAGCGTCTCGATCTCCTTTGTACGGTAGACTTTATCTACCCCTTCAAGCCTTATTATCATAATCAGTCCTTTAGTTTCAGTATTTTATTTGTTTTATACTCGCTCATATCATTGACCACCACCTTCTCCCCGGCCTTTAATCCGTCGATTACCTCCACATAATCGAAATTCGAGTCTCCGAGCCTTACCTTTCTCAACTCTATATTCTTATCTTCAGGGTCTGCCACATACAGCGTATAGACTCCCGGTCCGTGAAAATACGCACCGTTGGCAATCCTCAGCACGCCCTCCTTAAGTCCGCATATCAGATTGAGGTCCACGCGCATGCCCGGGCGTATCAGCGAGTCTGCACCGGTGTCCGGCATCACACTGAAGCCTATCATCCCGTCTGAAGCCCGCGGCGTGACGCTGCCTATACGTCCGCGCAGACGCCTCTTGCCAAGTTTGATATTCACCATTCCGCCGGCACCGAGTTTGTCCCCATCCCCCTCGGGTATTTCTCCGGAGATGCGGAAAGACGCGAGGTCGGAAAGCACAGCTAACTTCTCACCGGCTGCCACACTCCCTCCGATATTGTTGTTTATATAGGTGAGTGTGGCGCGGCGGGGAGCCTTGATGCCGGCATCTGCGAGTATCCGCCGCGCCTCTTCAAGAGTCCGGCCACGGATATTCTCCTGAAGCCGGTTGCTCTCAAGACGCGCTGCGCGCGATGTGCTTTCATTAGCCAGTTGCTTGCGTAGCTGTTCAAGTTCGAGAACACCGGTTCTCCATGCCAGTTCGGCCTGACGCACACGGTCGCCCGTGCCGCTCCCGATGCTGTCAAGACGTCTCTCGTTGATAAGTTCCGCCTTCAGTTCCTCCACATACATGCGCTTGGCCTCTATCTGCATCTCAAGATTAGTGAGTTGGGTACGGTTTTCGAGACCCGCTTCCACCGTCGTATTACGGCTCACAGAGAGTTCATCTGCGAGTCTCCTCACCTCACTCTCGGCCGCATGGGTATCAAGACGCAGCAGAGGCTCTCCTGACTCCACCAAGTCTNCCTCGTGATGAAAAACCTCAANGATGCGCGATGATACGGGAGAGACCACTACCTCTTCAAAAGCCGGAACGACCTTGCCNGTAGCCGATACAGTATTCTCCACATCCCCGACATCTANGGTGCTGAAAGTCAGCTGACCCCTTTTCACCGACTTACCTGACATAGATATAATAATTATCACCGCTAAGGTGACGGCCAGCACCGCAACACCGGATATCAGCCCTCGCCGCCACATCCGTCTGCGGCGTTCGGATGTCGGTATTGCCCTGTCCATTCCGGAATTATTCTGCATTTCATTTTTTGTCATACGTAAATCTAATATAGCAATGAGCGTGCCAAAATGATAAGTTGCTGTGTGTCAATCATCTTTATATTTACTCCGGTGTCCGAAAGCGGACAAATACCGCAAAATCGGACACCGGGGTATAAGATGAGAAAAATAGCCGGAATCTGACGGATGGCATAATGAAAAAGGCCACTTCAACTGAATGAAGTGGCCTTTTGTCGGGGTGAGGCGACTCGAACGCCCGACCTCTACGTCCCGAACGTAGCGCGCTAACCAACTGTGCTACACCCCGAGGTCTTTTACCGATGCAAAGGTACAACTATTTTTCGAATTGACCAAATATTTTTAAGACCCCTTTCCACAAAAAATGTTAACGCAGGGGTCGCGTCTTTTCGGGGTCTTACCAGAGATGGCGGTAGGAGTCGTCCGGCGGACCGATGATGACGAAAATTATGAGCATCAGCGCGGCCGTCAGCACGTAATTGTAGAGACTTAGCCGGAACATCAGGCGGATGTCTTCGGGATTGCCGCGCTTCATCAGATATGCCACGTGAGTATTGATCATCAATGCGATAAATGCCGGAATGATAGCAATCAAAGGATATGAGATATGCAAGACGAGTATCATTGCCGCCATCAGACAGAAGGCGAAGGCTCCGTTGAGATAGGTCATCAGGACTATCTTATTTAAGCCGATCAGTCGCGTGAGATTATACTTGTTATGATCGGGAGAGAGTTTGTAGTTGGCGTAAGAGAAGATATAATGCACGGTGAGGGCGAAAAAACCGGCTGCACAACCTATATAAATACATGGTGCGGTGTCAAAGAAATTCCAGATATTGCCGTGAGCCTCCACCTGACTCTGTATAAGGCTTGTGGATATCACACCGATCGGGCCGAAAATCAGGAAGGTGAATACCATGGAGAGCGGTGTGTTGATAAGCGGTTTTTTACCGGCATGCAGCAGGTAAAACTGGCCGTAGATTATCACACCCATCAAGATAAACCATAGGGGCTGACGGGCTATGGAGAGCAGCCCGAAACCGATAGCGAGGGAAATGACAAAGGCTGCATAGGCGGCTTCTTTGAGCACTCTGACGGCGAAGTGATGGCTTTGCTCATTATCTTCGTCCTCATATATGAGAGACTCTCGGGCGAAGAGCTTGTCTGTGTCGCCCTTCTCTACATACCATGCATGGTAATAGTTGGCTGTCAACTGAGCGAAGATACCGAAGAGAAGGCAGAGTATGGCGGGGAGCACCTCGACGTTGCCGCGTATGGCTGCCCCGGATGTGCCGGCCAGCACGGTGCCGACGCTTAGCCACAGTGTCTGCAGGCTTCCTTTTCGCTTTACAAATGCAAGAACATCCATTATATGTGTAAAAAAGATTAGATTATTTGGATTGAGTCTTATATCTAATATAAATCTTATAGGACTTATATTTCTGTTTCTGATTATTCTATCGTGTACATTACAACGAAGAGCGATGTGGCCCCGATGGCCATCCAGAGTGTCAGAGCCTGGATGAGAGGCTTGACGCCTACTGACTTGAGCACCTTTAGCGAAAGTCCGGCTCCGATGGCAAAGAGGACGGCGATTAGCGCCTGCTTGGCGAGCACTACTATAACGTCATATACGGGCTTGAAAGAGGCCGGAGTGTAGGTATTGATTACCATTGCGACGATGAAGAGCAGTATAAACCAAGGTATGCTGATTTTGGCTTTTCCTTCGCTGCCATTGCTGCTGTCTTTTCCGCGCCAATACCAGAGGGTGAATAGAGCGAGCGGAATGATCCAGAGCGCGCGCGTACATTTGATAAGGGTGGCCAGTTCGCAGGCTTCAGCCCCGTAAGCGGCTCCGGCGCCCACCACGCTGCTTGTGTCATGGATGGCGATGGCGGCCCATGTGCCGAACTGAGCCTGACTCAGTCCGAAGAAATGTCCTAAGGGAGGGAAGATGAAGAGCGCGATGGCATTGAGGATGAAGATTACGCCTAAGGAGACAGCCATCTGGTTGCTGTCTGCCTTGAGCACCGGTCCGACGGCTGCTATGGCGCTGCCGCCGCAGATGGCAGTGCCGGAGGATATCAGATAGCCGGTCTTGCGGTCAATGCCTAAATAGCGGGCAAGAATAACGCCGATTACCATTACTCCTATCACAGAGACTACGGTAAAAATCATTCCTTCGGCGCCGGATTGCAGACTCTTGATGAGGTTCATGCCGAAACCGAGCCCCACCACAGAGGCCTGAAGCAGATATTTGGACACAAACTTGTTGGCTTTCGGACAGGGAGTGCCGAAAATAAAGGCGAAGAGCAGACCGAGCGCCAATCCTACAGGCGCCGATATCAGCTCAAACTTCACACCGAATATCAGTTCGTAGGGCAGGAAGAGACCTACGAGCAAAATCCAGTAAAGACACTTAGCGATCTTCTGGGCGATCTTTTGGGCTATCTTCGTTTTCATGATGGAAAGTAGGGTTATGGCAAAATGAGATATGCCCCAACCGTATTTATTTTCACAAATATAAAAAAATCCGCTCTAATCACCAATTATTTCCGC
>WFLX010350834.1_pt1 | contig 17348 bp, 14 predicted proteins | sample 4967041 | NCBI WGS metagenome assembly WFLX01 (sample SAMN12857096, study PRJNA449069) | gut metagenome | isolation source: stool from male and female vole | host: Microtus ochrogaster | place: USA:Florida | collected 2017 | reverse complement strand
TGAGAGGAATGTCCTGTGCCGTGTTTGGCTTCAACATTCCTCTCACCCCTCGCCTCTTATCTCTCGTCTCTCTTTCTTATTCCTCCTGCCCGAAGCTGACGGTCACGCTGGCAGGCTTGTCGGCAGGTTCGCCCTTGGTCAGGCCCGGCCGCCACCGGGGCATGCCGGTGACGATGTTGAACGCCGCCGTGTCGAGCGTGCCGCCGGCTGACTTCGTGACCTCCGCGCCGTAGATGTTGCCGTTCTTGTCGACGTGGAAGCTCACCACCACGTCGCCCTTGCCGCTCACGCCCGAGTGCAGCAGCTTCTTCTTCAGGTATGCCTTGAGGAATATCTCGCCGCCGGGGAACGACGGGTCCGTGTCGCCCTGCGCCTTCTGCGCCTCCTTCTCGGCGGCCTTCGCCACGCTGTCAGCCACCGCGCCCACTTGCGCGGCGTGGGTGTTGCGCGCGCCGAAACCGCGCATCTGCGCTTCCTTCATCTTTTCCTCCGCCTGCGCCTGTGCGTTCAGGGAGGTGAGGGCGAAGAGAGCCGCCCAAAGCATCTTCGTTGTCTTCATCGTAGTTCCTTTCTTTTGTGTGGATGACGTTCTCCTGCCCGTGTGCCCCCTGCGAGGGGGAATGGCTGAGCCGTTCGGGCAATTCGGGCACAAAGTTAGCAAGTTTCGCCAATTTGGACAACCGCCACGCCTTTTTATTGGCAATTTCTGTGTAAAAAGAAAAATAAACGCTATCTTTGCACATAGAAAACCCTCCATGAAATCAATGTAACGAAATGGGAAATAGACAAGTAGATTTGGGACGCGCTTTCGAGGCAAGCTGGGCGTGCTTCAAGCAGCACGGCTTGTGGCTGTCGCTGGTGTATCTGGCAATCGCCCTCTGTGTGGGCATCATCGCTTTTGTGACCGTGGGATACGGCTTCTTGGGGCTGCTGCTCTCTGCCACCAACGGCATGCACTCGTGGCCTGTGGTCAGTGGCTTCGGGGCGGTGCTCCTCCTCGTGCTGCTCGTCTTCAGCCTTCTCAGCCTCGTGGTGGAGGTGGCGATGGACAACCTGGGTCTGGGGCTGATGAGCGGACGCTACGAGAAGCTCACTTTCGATGCCGCCAAGATGCCCGTGTGGCTCTATGCGAAGGCGTTCGCGGTCAACCTGCTGGCGAGCATCCTCTGTGCCCTGTCCCTCGTCCTCTTAGTCGTCCCTTTCTTCTTCATCGCTCCGCGCATCATGCTGGCAGGACGCTACCAGCTGGCGCACCCTGAGGCTGGCGTCGTCGAGAGCATCTCCGCCACATGGCGCATGACGGAGGGCAACACGCTCGTGCTGCTCCTGTTCATCATCCTGTGGACCGCCGCATCCTTCGTCTTCGGCCAGCTTCCCGTCATAGGTCCAGTGGTCATCTCGGCCTTCTGCCTGCTCTGCACCACCGCCGTCTACTACCAGCTGGCTCCTGCGGCGGAGGGCGACGCCAAGCCCGACACGGGTGGATATGACAAGTCGGAGCGGTAAGCCACGCATACACATACACAATTCTACGAACACCCGATGACAATATCAGAACTCATCAATAAGACCGAGCGGACAGCCTTCTCCTTCGAGGTGCTGCCACCGCTCAAGGGGACGGGCACGGAGACCCTGTTCCGCACCATCGACACGCTGAAGGATTTCGGTCCTGAGTACATCAACATCACCACCCACCGCAGCGAGTACGTCTATGTGGAACAGGCGGACGGCACCTATGTGCGCCACTTCATCCGCCGCCGCCCGGGCACCGTGGCAGTGGCGAGCGCCATCATGCAGCAGTACGGCATCAAGGTGGTGCCCCATGTGGTCGTGAGCGGCATGAGCCGCGAGGACATCGAGTACATGCTCCTCGACCTCCAGTTCCTCGGCATCCGCGACCTCCTCATCCTGCGAGGCGACAAGGCGAAGGACGAAGCCCGCTTCACGCCCGTGAAGGACGGATACAGCCACGCCACCGAACTCATCGAGCAGGTGAACCAGTTCAACGCTGGCACGTTCATCGATGGCACACCCATCAAGCACCCCGGCGCACCCTTCTCCTACGGCGTGGCGGCCTATCCCGAAAAGCACGAGGAAGCCCCCAACATGGAGTTCGACCTCCAGGTGCTCAGGCAGAAGCAGGACCTCGGGGCCGACTATGCCGTCACGCAAATCTTCTACGACAACCAGAAGTATTTCGCCTTTGTGGAGCAAGCCCGGCAGGCAGGCATCCACATCCCCATCATACCGGGCATCAAGCCCATGGCAAAGCGCAGCCAGTTCAGCGTGCTGCCCAAGACCTTCCACCTCGACCTGCCCGAAGCCCTGTCCAAGACCGTGGAGGCCTGCAAGACCGACGACGAGGTGAGGCAGGTGGGCATCGAATGGGGCATCGAGCAGTGCCGCGAACTGATACGCCACGGCGTGCCCAGCCTCCACTTCTACTCCATTGGCGCGGCCGACAGCATCCGCGAGATTGCCAAAGAGATATACTGACCCACCCATACACGCACCATGACCTTCGACCAAATCATAGCGCAGGACACCGTGAAGCAACGCCTCCTCGACGAACTCAGTCAGGGACGAGTGCCCCACGCCCTCATGCTCTGCGGTCCCGAAGGCAACGGCGCGCTGCCCATCGCCACCGCCTACGCGCAGCGGCTCCTGGGCGGAGGAGCGATGGCGGAGAAGCTGCAGCACCCCGACCTCCACTTCGTCTTCCCCATCTACAAGAAGACGAGCGGCAAAGATTCCTACTGCGACGACTTCCTGAAGGAATGGCGCGAGCAGCTCAACAACCGCCCCTACTTCGGCATGAGCGAATGGATGGACACCATCGGGGCGGAGAACCAGCAGCTGCTCATCTACGCCAGCGAGAGTGCCGCCATCCTGCGCAAGCTGAGCCTCAAATCGAGTCAGGGCGGATACAAGGTCATGGTCATCTGGCTGCCCGAACGCATGAACGCCGAATGCGCCAACAAACTGCTCAAGCTGCTGGAAGAGCCGCCGGCACAGACCGTCTTCCTCCTCGTCAGCGAGCAGCCCGACAAGGTGTTGCAGACCATCCGCAGCCGCACACAGATGGTCGCCGTGCCCCGACTGAGCGACAGCGAGGTGGAGCAGACCCTCACCGACCGATACAGCGTCTTGCCAGCCGAGGCACGGCGCATCGCCCGTTCCTGCATGGGCAACATGGCGAAAGCCCTGCGCATCATCACGAGCGACAAGGAGGGGGAGTACTTCTTCGAGCTGTTCGTCGAGCTGATGCGCCTCACCTACGCCCGGCGGGTGAAGGAGATGAAGCAGTGGGCTGACCGTGTGGCGGGCATGGGACGCGAACGTGTGAAGGCGTTCCTCGACTACTGCCAGCGCATGGTGCGCGAGAACTTCATCTACAACTTCGGCCGCCACGACGAGCTGAACTACATGAACACCGCCGAGGCGCAGTTTGCCGTCAAGTTCGCTCCCTTCATCAACGAGCGCAACGTCATCGGCATCATGGAGGAACTCTCACTGGCGCAGCGCGACATCGGGCAGAACGTGAATGCCAAAATCGTCTTCTTCGACTTCGTGCTGAAGATGACCGTACTGATCAAGAACCGATAAAGACCATATAACGACACTGATATGACAGAATTCAAATGTGGCAACTGCACGGGCAACATCTGTGCCAAGGGGTGCAGCCGACATGCCGACAAACTGAACACATACGACTGGATGGCAGACGTGCCGGGCAACGCCGACGCCTGCGACATGGTGGAGGTGCAGTTCAAGCCCCCACGCAAGGGATACTACCTCAACGCCAACAAGCTGCCGCTGGAGAAAGGCGACGTGGTGGCGGTGGAGGCAAGCCCAGGACACGACGTGGGCACCGTCACCATGACGGGCCGCCTCGTGCCGCTCCAGCTGAAAAAGGCGAACCTGAAGCCCGGCACCGAGCTGAAGAAAGTCTATCGCAAGGTGAGGCAGACCGACATCGACAAGTATAAGGAAGCCAAGGCGCGCGAGCACGAGACCATGATAGAGAGCCGCCAGATAGCCCTGCAACTGGGCTTGCAGATGAAGATTGGCGACGTGGAGTATCAAGGCGATGGCAACAAGGCCATCTTCTACTACATCGCCGACGAGCGCGTCGATTTCCGACAGCTCATCAAGGTGCTTGCCGACCGTTTCAGGGTGCGCATCGAGATGAAGCAGATTGGTGCGCGCCAGGAGGCAGGACGCATCGGCGGCTTGGGTCCCTGCGGACGCGAATTGTGCTGCGCCACATGGCTGACGGGCTTTGTCAGCGTGGGCACCGCCGCCGCGCGCTTTCAGGACCTCTCGCTCAACCCGCAGAAGCTGGCTGGGCAGTGCGCCAAGCTCAAGTGCTGCATGAACTACGAGGTTGACCAATACGTCGAGTCGCTCCGCCGCATGCCGTCGCGCGAAATCACGCTCCAGACGCAGGATGCCGACTACTACTTCTTTAAGGCCGACATTTTGGCGCGTCGCATCACATACTCCACCGACAAGAAGTTCCTTGCCAACGAGCAGACCATCTCGGCACGCCGTGCCTTCGAGGTGATGCAGATGAACAAGAACGGCGAAAAGCCTGCCGCCCTTGCCGAGGAGAAGGCTGAGCCGGCACGCACATCGCGCGACATCCTCGACCAAGAGAGCATCAACCGCTTCGACTCGCGCAATCAGAAGCGCAAGAAGGGTGGTGGCGGCAAGAAGAAGCACAACCGCGCAGGACGGGACAAGCAGTCCTGAGCCTTGCGCCAAGGGGCGTTCGTCACATCCCTCTCTCACCTCTTATTTCTCACCCCTCACCGCACACTTCCGTGAAACCTTTCACCCTTCTCCTCCTCGCCCTCTGCATGGCAAGCGCGCTGGTTGGCTGCCGAGGAACGCTCCTCCACAGCGACTATGCCGACCTGCCCCGCGCGCAGTGGGACGGGCAGCAGCCGCTCTGCTTCGACCTGCCCGTGGTGGACGAGCCGTGGGAGGGCAGCCTGTGGGTGAGTGTGCGCACCATCCGCCGTTTCGCCTACGAGCAGGTGGTGGTGCGTGCCGAAGTGCTCTGCGAAGGCGAGCGTGTGGAAGACTGGCAGCTGCCCGTCGTCACGCATCGTGCCAGTCAGACGTGCGCCGTCGACCTGCTCTATGGGGAGCATTTCTCCGAGCGGATGCCCCTGCGCATCGAGGCTGGCAAGCGTTACACCCTGCGCCTCACCCACCGCATGAGGCTCAATCCGCTCGACAACATCGCATCCGTCGGCTTTGGCTTGCAGGCGCAGCCGACCAACTTGTTTGACACATACATCTTTTGAGAACCAATATGGTAGACCTTCTTCTTTCAAGCGCACAGAACCCGCGCATCAAGTCGCTCTTGCAGTTGGAGCAGAAGTCGTCCGAGCGCCGACGCACAGGTCTCTTCGTGGTGGAAGGTCAGCGCGAACTCCGCCACTGTCTCGCCGCAGGGTTGGAGGTGGAGAGCCTCTACTGGTGTCGCGAACTGGTGTCTGACGATTTCGACACCGCCGTGCAGGACCTGCACAGCATCGAAGTGAGCCGCGGCGTATATGAGAAGATAGCCTACCGTGGCAGCACCGAGGGTGTGGTGGCGGTAGTGCGCGAACGCTGTCTCTCGCTCGACGACCTGCCGCCGAAGGAGCATCCCCTCATCGTGGTGCTCGAACGGGTGGAGAAGCCAGGCAATCTGGGGGCTATCCTCCGCAGTGCCGACGCTGCCGGAGCCGATGCCGTAGTGGTGTGCGACCCGCTTACCGACCTCTACAATCCGAACCTCATCCGCAGTTCCATCGGGGCGGTCTTCACCGTGCCCTGCGTGGCTTGCACCACGGAGGAGTGCATCGCCTACCTCCGTCGGCACGATATCCGCATCCTCACTGCCCAGTTGCAAGACTCGCATCCTTATTACCACACAGACATGACCCGCGGCACCGCCATCGTGATGGGCACGGAGTCAACGGGTCTGACCGACACATGGCGGTGCGCTGCCGACGCCCACATCTGCATCCCGATGCTCGGACAGCTCGACTCGCTCAATGTGAGTGTCAGCACCGCCATCCTGCTCTTCGAGGCTGTCCGACAGCGGCTGGCGCAGGTGTGAAGGGGTATCTGTCCCGATTTTTCACGGTGCAAAGTTAATACCGTCGTGGTGTTAGGACAGTATGTTCGTGTACGTTGCGGTACTTCCTTCCCCCACTTCAATAATCATTCATAGAAAATTTTGTGGTTCATTCAANAGCCNTCCGTNTTTTATTGTTCTTTAATCTCANCAAAATTCACTTGTGNTACTACGAGTGTTTTTTGCAAAGAACGTATTACATGCCACATCAATACTGGTGGTACTGCGTTACCAATCGCCTTGTATTGACGAATTTGTGAAACTGAATCAAAACAAAAAGAATCAGGGAAGGATTGTATGCGAGCCGCCTCTCTTGAAGAGAAGCNTCTGTATCTTTCACCAACCATATAAACTGGGTCTNTGCTGNTTAGNCTTACTTTTGCCAAGTGCGCACTGATGGTATTGCATGGCTCTGCNAATGACATAGTACGNCCTTNGTTCATTTTCTCACGAACTGCAAGCATTCCTGCAACTGCTTTTTCGCTGAAAAACAATGTTTCGTCATGGTTAGACTCTTCCATTATTACATCCCCAAGTACTTTTCGTTCGGAACATTTGACCTTCATAGGGTAATGGAACTTCCTGAAATCCTCCAGATTGCGAAAACCAATAATGATAACACGTTCTCTTTTTTGAGGGACACCGTATTCTGATGCGTTCAACAATTGATGAACAACGGTATAACCAGCATCCCTGAACTCTTTCATTATCATTGGGAATGCCTTGCCTTGGTTTGCAGAAAGAAGACCTTTTACATTTTCCGCAATAAAGAATCGTGGCTGACATTCTTTTAGTATTTTTACCATCTCGAAGAAAAGCTTTCCTCTTTCATCTTTATATCCAAGTCTCGGAGGATTTTGTGCTGAGATAGAGAAAGACTGACATGGGAAACCACCTATAAGCATATCAAATTGTGGCATCTCTTCAATCTTTATATCACGAACATCCTTTACTACACATTTATGGGTAAAGTTATCGTTGTATATTTTTGTACAATACGCATCGTTGTCAACGGCATAGACTATCTCAAAAGGGTTCTCCTTATACTCTTTCCCGAGATAAGAAAAACCTCCGATGACACCTAAATCCATGCCACCACATCCGCAGAATAGAGAAGCGACTTTTATCTTTTCCATGACAGGAGTTGCGTGGGCTCAAAATGTTCAGTAGAGAATGTGATTTCCATACCATCGCGTGGCTCTGCTTCAATCCTGTCTGTTTTATACAATGCAACAGGGTTGCGGAGAATGAACAAGATTTTCTCTTTTTCACTCAACATAAGCCTATATACGCAATAGTGTTCTTTGATAGTGCCAGCGACACGCCATTCATTTGGTGACATGTGGAATCCATACATCTGTATTCGCTGTTTGCTGATGGTTGTCTTGACCTCAATATACCTATGGTCTTCTGTACCATCTGCCTCAAAACTGTCAATATCGAAGCCTGGATGATAGGTGGGACTATCTACAATCTGGACGAGTTTTATAAACGCATCATAACCATTTACTTTGAGACGCATTTTCTCATGCCCACAAATGATAGCCTCCCCAAGATTACCTATATCTTTAGTCGTTCTTTCACCAGATGTCACGACATCTTTTATCCTGTCTTCAAAGACGACATCAATTTCCTCATTCTGACCAATAATAGAGCGAATATCAGTTTTAAACAAATCAGGTTTCATAGAGTTGTTGACATATTCAAACCATAACGGTTCTATTTTAGATAACTCCATTGTCTCTGCTTTTTTCTTATAGAACGATTCATAACCACTAAACCAAGTTACGTCATTTACAAATGCATTAAGAGCGGATAACTCGTTGACTTTCATGTAATAATAGCCATTGTGTTTCTCTAACAGATTAGCAATCTCCATATAGTCAAGAATATCTCCTGCATAACGTGTCATATCGCCCTTTGAACGCGCTTTGCCAGTAAGTGATAATGTCTTGGAATCGTTCGGATTATAATACTTTACCTTATTCTTTCTATTATTTAGAATGGTCTGTGCAATTTGATTAGCAGTGACCTTACCACTTGTTACACGGATGTCATTAAAAATACAATATGTNGNTTNTTCTNCNGATATTGACNTTTNTTTTTCATTGCTCATNTNTCCCAATAGTCNGTTACCAGACATAAGCACTTGAATGATAGTTCGTGCAGGTTTGAACCTTATGTCATGATAAATAATATCTTTCAAGTCCTGAGGTTTCATGTGTCCTCCTGGGAATTGGAATGAGAATAGGAATAGCCTAAGAAATTGTGTCAAGTCCTGATTTTCATGGAGGGAAACAGCCATCTTAGAAGTTTCAGTTGTATTTGCATCTTTGTCTTCTNTGTAGAATCCGAACAAAGCAGGTATCTCAGTACGCCAATTGTGCAAGGTTTTATCAGTCATATCAATGTTCCCAGGAAACATTTTTATGGCATTGAAATATCTGCTGTTATATTCTTCACAAGAACATTTTGGAATTCTACAACATTCATTAGCCATATAGAGCAAAACATTCTCTATATGGCTTTTGAAACGCGGTCTTACAAAATGTATTCTATGCCAATACTTATCTGGTATTTGATAGTATGTTATATCTTTTCTTGCCATAACGTGTTTGACAATTGTTGGGCAATGGCTTTTGCCATGAGAGGAGGAACGGCATTGCCCACTTGTTTATATTGACTTGTTTTACTGCACTGGAAAATAAAACTATCTGGAAATGACTGTATTCTTGCACTTTCTCTAACAGTCGGTATTCTATTCCATTTATAGTGAAAGTGATGGCGATGCCCAGTGTCTATGGTTATACTCGGTTTGGTACTGCACAAGCGTGTCCAGGCGATGTGTACTTTTCTCGTCTGCTGCAACTCTATAGGGAGGTTTTTGTAGTTGCCTCCATCCGGAACCATTGTAATGATTTCCTTTGTCTTATCATTGTGTATGGTGATGTTGTGGTTGTAAACCCCGGGACTATCCTTGCGAGCATAACGCTGAAAAACGCATGCCGGTTCTGAAGGATATGGCGAGCCATCAGCAAGAGACCCCTCTGTCAAATCACTCAGTGCATCAAAAGATGTCACCTTTTCTATTTTATATGGTTCAGGAAACACAAAGTCTTTGCCATTTGCCAACCCCACGAACACAGCCCTTCGTCTGTTTTGTGGGACTCCATAATCCGAAGCCGTGATGACTTNGACNCTCACTTTGTAGCNAAGGCTCTCAAANTCCTTGATGATGGAATCCTTNNCTATANCATTACCGATACTAAGTATGTTTGGGACATTTTCCATAACGAACGCATGGGGTCGGAAACAATCAACAAAACCAACAAACGCTTTGTAGAGTTTATTACGTTCATCTTCGATAATCCTTTTACCTGCTACAGAAAAACCTTGGCACGGAGGACCACCAATTATTACATCAACATCAGAAATACAATAATCTGCCTTTATCTTATATGGGTCGAGCGTAGCCAAGTCTCCGCAAAGAGTCCTTGCGTCCTGTCTGTTAGAGGCATAAGTTGTAAGGGCATCCTTCCAATTGTCAATTGCAAGTATGCCTGTAAAACCTGCCATTTCAAAACCCAATGACAAGCCTCCGCAACCTGAAAACAGGTCTATAAAAGTGTGTTTCTTTCTCATTATTATTGGGTTAAATTATAGTTAGAAGTTAGAGGAAACTCCAGCTTTTATGGCAGTTTCTCTATGTCGGCAGCCGTGTAGATGTCCATGTTGAGGTGGTAACGCTGCACCAGCTCCAGCGTGTAGTGGGGCGCGGGTGAGTCGGGCGGCAGGGGGAGGCCTGAGAACTGCTGGAAGTAGAGCAGGCAGGCATCGCGCCACCATTGCGCGTCTTGTGCCTGACGGCGGAAGCGGCGCAGCTGGTCGGCATGGCGGTCGGCTGGCACGTAGGGGCGCATGGCTTCCCATGTGGCGACGAAGGCTTGTGCCTGGCGGATGCCGCGGTCGTAGGTGTAGCAGAGATTGTCCCAGAGGGAAAGCCCGTTGTGGAGCGTGTGGTTCCACGGCACATGGTGGAACCACAGCAGCAGGTGTTCGGGACAGGTCGCCGTATTATTATATAATGTACGTAGAGGCTCGGGGTACTGGCTCACGTTGTTGGAGCCGACGTTGCCTTTGAGGCACGGCTCGCAGTGGTCGGAGCGGTTGAAGCCCAGCCCGATGGAGTCGGCGCGGTGGTAGAAGCGTGGCAGCCAGTCCTCGCGGCATCCCTTGGGTGCGTACCAAGGCTCGGGACCATAGTGGTGGTCGCCAGCGAAGATGTGGTGCAGGCCCAGCGGCATCATGTAATCGACCACGGCTTCGCGGCTGCGGAGGAGCAGCTGGGTCATGGGCTGGATGAAGCGGTCGTCGGTGGTGTTGTAGTGGCTGCGCAGGAAGTCTTGGGCGATGACGTCGGACGGGGTGTCCGCGTCGTTGGCAAGCCGTCCGAAGGCATACCAGTTGACCATGGCGAGGTCGTTGGCGGTCCAGTTGGGCGCGTCGCCGATGTTTGCCACGCCAGCCATGCCGACGAGGTTGGGGTAGAGGGTGCGGAGGGAGCGGTCGGCGCATGCTGTCGCGGCACTCTCCGAGGGGATGGCGAGGGTGTCGAAGAACTCGCGCCACATGGGGGCGAGGAAGCAGGTGTGGATGCTCTCGCCGGTGTATTCCTGTGTGATTTGGAACTCTACCATCNTNTTCNTCTTGNGCAGGNCGNAGANGAGGGGANAGNCTGCCTNGCGCGGCTGGAAGTNGATGGGGCCGTTCTTGATTTGGATGATGACGTTGTCGTCGAACTGCCCGTCGAAGCGGACGAACTCTTCGTAGGCCTGGTTGGCGCGGTCGCTCTCGTAGGCAAGCTGGGCGGCGGTCTTCTGCGTGTCGGTGTCGCCCTTGGCGGCATAGACGAAGGCGCGCCACATGACGATGCCACCGTGGGGTGCGAGGGCTCGGGCGAGCATGTTGGCACCGTCCACATGGGTGCGTCCGTAGTCCATCGGGCCTGGCTCTCCCTCGCTGTTCGCCTTGACGAGGAAGCCGCCGAAGTCGGGCATGAGGCGGTAGATTTCCTTCGCCTTGCGCTGCCACCACTGCTGCACCTCGGGGTCGAGGGGGTCGGCGGTGGAGAGGTCGCCCAGGGCTTTGGGCGAGGCGAAGTTGACGGAGAGGTAGACCTTGATGCCGTAGGGGCGGAGCGCGTCGGCTATCTTGGCGGTTTTCCGCAGCATGGGGGTGGAGAGGGCGACGGGCTTGGCGTTCACATTGTTGAGCACGGTGCCGTTGATGCCGTATGCCTGATTGATGCGCCCGTATTCTTCGTATCGGACTTTCAGTGCCTTGGGCATGGCGCCTTTGCCAGTGGGTATCTCGTCCCACTTCCAGATGGAGCGTCCGGCATAGCCGCGTTCGACTGTGCCGTCGGGGTTGTCCCAGTGGTTGAGCAGTCGCAGCTCGAAGGTCTGCGCCCATGCGAGGTGGCAGAGTAGGGAGAGGAGGAGGGGGAGAATGGTCTTCTTCATGGGGGAGTGTTTAGTGGTGAGTATTTAGGGGTAAGTGGTGAGAGGTGAGGGGTGAGAGGAATGTTTTGGGGGATGAGGATGCCCGTTTGCCTGACATTCCTCTCACCCCTCACTTCTTTCCTCTTACCACTTTTCTCTTATCTCTAATCGCGCCGGAAGATGTCGCGCGTGTAGACGCGGTCCTGCACGTCGTCGAGGACGGAGTCGTATCGGTTGGCGATTATCGCCTGTGCCTGCGCCTTGAACTGGGCGAGGTCGTTGACCACCTTCGAGCCGAAGAATGTCGTGCCGTCGGGCAGGGTAGGCTCGTAGATGATGACGGTGGCGCCTTTCGCCTTGATGCGCTTCATGATGCCTTGGATGCTGGATTGGCGGAAGTTGTCGGAGTTGCTCTTCATGGTGAGTCGGAACACGCCGATGACGACTTCCTTCTCCGCGTCGGCGTTCCAGCGGATGCGGTTGGTGTAGCTGTAATAGCCAGCCATTTGCAGGACGCGGTCGGCGATGAAGTCCTTGCGCGTGCGGTTGCTCTCCACGATGGCGGTCATCATCTGCTGGGGCACGTCCTGATAGTTCGCCAGCAGCTGCTTCGTGTCCTTGGGCAGGCAGTAGCCGCCGTAGCCGAAGGAGGGATTGTTGTAGTGCGTGCCGATGCGCGGGTCAAGCCCCACGCCCTGGATGATGGCCTGCGCGTCGAGGCCTTTCACCTCGGCGTAGGTGTCCAGCTCGTTGAAGTAGCTCACGCGCAGCGCCAGGTATGTGTTGGCGAAGAGCTTCACCGCCTCCGCCTCCGTCAGCCCCATCTGCAGCACGTCGATGTCGGGCTTCAGCGCCCCCTCCTGCAAGAGCCGTGCAAAGGTCTCGGCAGCCTCCCACAGCTCCTCGGCGTGCTTCACCTCGATGCGTCGGGGCGAGCCGACGATGATGCGCGACGGGTACAGATTGTCGTAGAGTGCCTTGCTCTCGCGCAGGAACTCGGGCGAGAAGAGCAGCTTCAGGGCATGGCCGTACCGCTGGTAGAGGCTCTCGGTGTATCCCACGGGGATGGTCGATTTGATGACCATCACGGCTTCGGGGTTCACCTCCAGCACGAGGTCGATGACCTCCTCCACGTGCGACGTGTCGAAATAGTTCTTCACGGGGTCGTAGTTGGTCGGCGCGGCGATGACCACAAAGTCCGCATCGGCGTATGCCTTGCGCCCGTCGAGCGTGGCGACGAGGTCCAGCTCCTTCTCCGCCAGATACTGCTCGATGTACCCGTCCTGAATGGGCGACTTCCGTTGGTTGATGAGGTCCACCTTCTCGGGCACCACGTCGACGGCGGTCACCCTGTGGTGCTGCGCCAGCAGCGTGGCGATGCTCAGGCCCACATAGCCCGTGCCAGCCACCGCCACTCGTATGTCTTCAAACTTTCTCATATAGATTGGCTTGCTCCCATCCGCGTGTGGGGGAAGGGGGCGGTTGTATCATGCCTGTTTCCTGCTCCTCACCTCGCGCAGGTACTCCGAAGGCGACTTGCCATACTCCACCTTGAAGTTCTCGGTGAACCGCTTGGGGCTGCTGTAGCCCAGGGCGGCGGAGATTTCGGCAATCTGCATGGTGTCCTGCTCCAGCATCTGCTTGCCGCGCTTCATGCGGATGGTGCGGATGAACTCGTTGGGGCTTTTGCCCGTGATGTTGACCAGCTTCTTGTAGAGGTAAGTGCGGCTCAGGTTCAGCTCGTGCCCCAGCGCCTCCACCGAGAAGTCCGTGTCGGCAATGTGCTCCTCGCAGATGCGCATGGCGCTCTGGATGAACTCCTCGTCCACCGACGTGATGGTGATGTCCTTCGCCTCCACATCCACCTGCTCGCGGAACTGCTGCTGGCGACGCTCCTTCTTCTCGATGAGCGACTTGACGCGCAGGCGCAGCGTCTCAGCGTTGAACGGCTTCGTGATATAGTCGTCGGCCCCCAGCTTCAGCCCCTCCGTCTCCTTCTGCTGGTCGGTCAGGCCCGTGAGCAAGACGACCGGAATGTGCGACCAGCGCAAGTCCGCCTTGATGCGGCGGCACAGCTCCATGCCGTCCATCTGCGGCATCGTCACATCGCTCACCACCAAGTCTATGTTGTCCTGCTCAGCCAGCACCTCCAGCGCCTGCACACCATTGCGCGCCGTGAACACCTTGTAGACACCCCTGAAATAATCATGCACGAAACGGCACATGTCGGCATTGTCGTCCACCATCAGCATCGTGAACCGATGCCCGTCCGTGCGCACCTCCATCTCCTGCTCGTCCCACTGCGCCGTCGCCACCGCCGCATTGCTGTCATCCACCGCCTGAGGCACCTCCGCCTCGCTCTCCTCCCTCGTCCCGTCAGCCTCCGCATGAGCGGCACGCTCCGTCTCAGCCACAGCCGACTCGCTGCGCCTGGCGATGGCGGACTCCATCCTCGACACCATCGTCTTCATCAGCGCGTCCATCTCCTCCCGGTGCCTCCGCTCCATCTCGCGCCGCATAGCCTCCATGCTCTGCTCCGCCCGCCGCTTCGTGTTGCGCAGCGTCACCAACGCCGCCACAGCCACCATGGCCACGCACACAAGGATGAACCACGCCCAAGAAGGTACGCTCGCCATCATCGTGCCAAAAACCACCACCGCCGTTCCTGCTGTCAATGTGTTCATCTCGTTGCAATTATGGATAAATATGCTGCAAAGATAATGAAAAAGAGCGACACCTCGTCCCCTCACGCCCAGTTTTTTACACTCCCCACCGCCATTTCAGCCACAACCGCTCGCCCTGCGCACCTCCAATCGTCCACCCTGCCCGAAATATTACGCGCACCCTGCGCATGTTATTTCGCGCAGGGTGCGCACATTTCCACGCTCCCCGTGTCCATCCATCCCCTTCCATCCACCACCCGTCGCTCCGTCCAAGGCGGCCGCCATCACCACCGCCAAATGCGCCTCTGCGCCCTCCGACCCACTCGCGCGGCACGTCCCCATACAGGCACAAAAAAACTCGGAGAAAGGAATCAAATTCCAATCTCCGAGTCGTCACTATTTACTAAATTAACTCTGTTTTTCTGTTCGGAGAAGTACCGCGACCGTGTTGTCGCAACAAAGCCGTGCCTTTTCCCCTACTGTATCTTTAGACTAAGTTTCAAATCACAATATAACTATGTATGAAATCATCGTTTTACATAGTCGGGCTGCTGCTCCGCCTGTTGTTTATACTCTGCTTTTTAGTGGCAGAGCCCAGCCCATTATATTGCCTTCTATTAGTAGTATGTTAGGCCCCTCACGGGGATTGAAAAACAAAATTTAAGGATATGATGATGAGAAAATAAAAGTCTGACCCAAGCGGCACTAACGCTGCGCAAGCGCATTGTTGATGTCACCCGCAAAGCGGTTGTCCTTCCAGCTGCCGGCAATCACCCTGCCGCTGGCAGTCGTGTATGTGCCCACACCATTGCGCATGTCTTCCTTGAACTGACCCGTGTACGTCGCGCCCGAAGCCCACACGAAAGTGCCTTGCCCCTCGATATAAGAGTTGCAGAATTGACCCTCATACACATTGCCGTTCGCATACGTATACTTGCCGAGACCTTCCTTCTCACCGTTCATCCACTGCCCGGCATAAACGTCGCCATTGTTATGATAGTAAGTGCCGTATCCGTTGCGCATGTTGTTCTCATAGTGACCCACATACTTGTCGCCGTTGGCAGCCGTGAACACACCTTCGCCCACACGCACATCGTCAACCCACTCGCCCTCATAGGTGTCGCCGTTAGCCCACGTCAGCTTGCCGTGACCATTGCGTCTGCCATTCTTCCACTCGCCCTCATACGTGTTGCACTTGTCAGCGTAGAACGCAGAGCCAAAGCCGTCCTGCTTGCCATTCTTGAAGTCACCTTGATACTGGTCGCCGTCGACCCAAGAGTAGCGTCCATAGCCGTCAATCTGACCATCCACAAAGTTGCCCTCAAAGCGGTCGCCGTTCTTCCACTCGTACACACCCTTGCCATGCATCTTGCCGTCCTTCTTGTGGCCGATGTACTTGCCTCCCTGCTTCAGGTTGGGGTTCTTCTCACCCGTGTCCTGCGCCATCGCCTGGTGGTAAAATCCAAACGAGAGGAATGCGATAACTGTCAAGATGAGTTTCTTCATGAGTCAGCGTTTTTAGTAAAATAGTTCTTACTGTATCGGTTGTTATGGTCTCTTATCGGTAGAGCGTGTCGGTTTGCCGTGTCGGCGTCGCTCGCTCGTGAATCTTTTTCTGATTGACGATGCAAAGTTATTGGGTTTGACCTCTATTTGCAACAAATTGGGCAGAAAATGTTTCCGAGAATACAAAAAAGGTGTGTTTTTGTACAAAGAAGAACACTTCGTGCGCAATAACGCACATAATAGTGATAAAAAACGGATATTCTAACGGGTCGTTTATGATACGCTGGTGTCCGCTATTGTTTCCTCCGAGGGGTCAAAAGCGTCCTTGGTGGATTCAATTTCGGGGATTTCGCTGATGTCGATGAGTTGGGGGAGCGGATTCCTGTCGCTCTGCTTGGCACCTAACTTCTGCAACTTGGCGCAGGTGACGAGGATGCTCTGCCCTGTGGGAGCAAGCTTGCGCGCCCCGTCCTCGTATGCCTGAGTGGCCCGTGTGAGCGTCTGCCCCAAGGCTTCGTACTTCTTCATGAACTGCCCCACACGGTCGAGCATCTCATTGGCGAGGGCATACACCTTCTCGTGGTTCTGCGCCTGGGCAATCTGCGTCCACGTCAGGTTGATGATGCGCAGGGCAGCGAAGAGCGTCTGCTCGTCGGCGATGAACACGTTCTGCGCCATCGCGTTGCGCCACAGGTCGGGCTGGGCATGAAGCGCCGTCCAGAGGGCGGCGGAGTGGGGCACGAACATGATGACATAGTCCATGCGAGCCTTGGGGGGCTGGATGTAGGAGGAATAGTCCTTGGCGGACAAGCCGCGCACATGGTTCTTCAAGCTGTCGATGTGGAGCTTGAGGAAACGCTGGCGGTCAGCCTCGCTGGTGGCGTTGGCATAGTCGATGAAAGCGGAGAGCGACACCTTGGAGTCGATGATGACCTCGCGCCGCTGATCCAGGTGCAGGATGATGTCGGGGCGCATGGTCGTGCCGCCCGAAGCGTGGACGATGTTGCCCGCCGCGTCGCGGATGTAGGGCTGCGTGTCGTAGTGGATGCCGCGCTTCAAGCCTTGGCTCTCCAGCAGCTCGTCGAGGATGGTCTCGCCCCAGTCGCCCTGCACGCGGTTGCCGATGCGGAACGTGCGGTTCAGCTCGTCCGCGCTCTTCTTCGCCGCCTCGCTCTGGCGCATCATCAGCTCGATGTTTGCCTTCATCTCGCTGCTCATGGCGGTCTGCCTCTGTGTGCTTTCGCTCATGGCGTGCGTCATGCGGTCGGCATTCTCCGTCATCGCCAGCTTCATCTTGTCGATGGTCTCGCGCAGGGGATTGACAATCTGCCCAAGCCCCGTCTGGCTCGACTCGGCAAACTCTCTCTGCCGTTGTTTCAGCATCTCGTCCGTAGCCAGCTTCATCTGCGCCTCCACCTTCGCGATGCTCACATCGAAGTGCTGCTGCTGCGCCTGCAGCGTCTCCTGATAGATGCGTTCCTTCTCGTGCAACGCCTCTTGGAACGTCCTTTCTTTTTCCTGCAACATCTGCTGGCAACTGTC
>WFLX010315117.1_pt1 | contig 17357 bp, 19 predicted proteins | sample 4967041 | NCBI WGS metagenome assembly WFLX01 (sample SAMN12857096, study PRJNA449069) | gut metagenome | isolation source: stool from male and female vole | host: Microtus ochrogaster | place: USA:Florida | collected 2017 | reverse complement strand
AAATCAGAATCAGCGATTCGCTTAATGAGACTGATCCTGAAGATTCTGACAAGCTTTCATCTAAAGCTCGGAAGATTACGGACATACTTAGAGAGCTACCATCTGACGAAGGTGAGCCGGAGCTTTATAAGGATCCGGAAGCAAAGGCATTGATGGGCGATGAATTGGATCATACCCCCGAGCCATGCGCGTCTATCATACGCATGACATATTACAGCGATATGTCTGATGCAGAAATTGCACAAGAGGTTTCTCCTTATCGTGACAACGGCAAATCTGTATCCGATAATGCCAAGGCTGTAAAGGCAAGGCGATGGCTTTGTATGCAGGATCTGATTTATAGGGTAAAACTTGCCTTGTATTCAGCCGGTATTATTGATGTGAAACCTGAAAGGAAAAAGCGCAATGGGAAATAATATTGAATTATTTGATCTATATATTGAGGACAAACTGACTGCGGCTGAAAAAAATGACTTTGATTCCCGAATAAGCACAGATAAGAGCTTTGCAACGGACTTCAGGATATATCTCATCTCAGTCAGAGGTATATGTCAGGAAGCTGAGCAGAGCGACATTGAGTTTGGCCAGGCGATGAAGCGGATATCCAAGGAAGACCTACTTCGTATCATAGGGCGGGATCAAAGTCGCCGTATTGCTGCATTTGACTTTCTGAGAGGTCGGTTTGCCTGGGCCGCTTCAATTGCGGCAATACTTATAATTGGTTTTTTTTCAGTTTTCAATGTGCATAATGCAGACATGAACCGTCTTGACGATATAATTGGGGCTTACAATTATATTCCGGAGCGTGACCGAGGTTGGGAGTCGGTAACGTCAAGTGATATACCCACACTCGAAAATGCTTATAAAACAGCTCCGGCTGAAGACATTCAAGCCCAGCAGGATGCAGGTATGCGTCTCGCTATGGCATATCTGAAAATTCACGACCGCAAAAGAGCCAAAGAGATGCTCAATGAATTATCGCAGCGCTACGCCTATGATGAAGAATTTGTAGCCCAGTGTCAGAATATTCTCGAACAGTTGAAGTGATGATCCTAAGATTCGTAATTACGGTGCTGTTAGCAGTGTCGGCTTTGTCTGTGCAGGCTACTGACCGCGCACTTTTAGTAGGCATTGGTAAATATGACAGACCGAAAACAGGCTGGAGCGAGATACATGGTGATAATGATGTATCGCTCCTCCTCCCACTGCTCAAAAAGCGAGGATTTAGTGATATTGTAGTTTTGACTAATGAACAAGCTACCAAACGTGAGATCGTGGCAGCACTCACTGCACTTGCCTCCAGAAGCAACCCCGGAGACAGGGTATATTTCCATTTTTCAGGTCATGGGCAACCTGTCCGTGACGATAACCATGATGAAGGCCACCAAAAGAAATATGATGAGTCGATAATACCATACGATGCTTGCCGGGATAGTCGGAAGATGAACGGCTCGTATGTCGGTCAATACCATCTGATTGATGATGAACTGTGCCCGCTGCTGGATGCTATCAAGCGTAAATTAGGCAAGCAGGGTGAGCTCTTTGTCGTAGTGGATGCCTGTTTTAGCAAAGGAATCCAAAAAGATGAGATGACAGACATTGATCCAGAATTGCTAAAGTATATCCGCGGTACAAACTATGCTTTTACCCCACCCGGACGAATCACTGTAAAATCGCCCAAAGAGTTTTCAGCAGGAGCAAAACTGACTGTGGTCACCGCATGTAAAGAGAATGAGCGCAACATTGAATATAAGGCTCCGAGCGGAAAGTTTTATGGATCTTTATCTTACTATATCTCGATACTTCTGAAAAGCGATGCGGATTTCAATCGATGGCGACAATGTTTCATCGATAAAAGTTACAATGGGCGTAGAATTTTCCAAAGCATTCAGCACCCATCTATAGAAATTTTTCCTTAATAGTGTTTACCATTGCAGGTTTAAAGGTATCTCTCACTGTAAGCATAACATTAAATTTTAACGAAAATGAAGATGCCGATAAACTATACCAGAGTTACTCCATCATTGCAACTTCAGTCAGAACTTGACAGGCTCGTGAATATTGCAGCCGTTTCGCATCTGATGGGGATGTTTGAGTTGAAAGAGCAGGCTATCACAGCTCATGATAAGCTTGTAAACTCATATAACAATCAACTGCCGGAGGATAAGCCAAAAGGTTTCTGGGGACAGCTGAAAGACAACCTCCTCTTTAGAGATCTTGACAGGACATTCATAATGAGACTTTCGCCTTTGCGTGATTCACAACAATTGACAAACGCGATATCTCTATATTCAGGAATTAGTCAAGCGGCACTCTATGAGGCATTGAATGAGTTGATTAACAGACGCTATTAGTATGGAACAGCTCAAACTTAACTTTGATACCGAGATATCGGGGGAGCCTCGCACGTATACAGTGGAGGTGCCTTATCAAAACGGAATAGTCGCAACAAGTGAATTCTGCCCCACAGAATTATTATCGGGGGCCGTAGACCTCATGGCTGCCATACGGGGTGAATCACTTGACAAGTTCATGTCTGACTGCAAATCACAACTGATCGCCATATCGAAGATCACTGAGGCAGATACCGACCTTGACCGGCATATAGGCGGACTTATGGCTGTAGTCATGGATCATCTCAGCCGTAATAAGGTGATATCATTCGGAGAACTTCTGATCTTTGTAGACTGTTTCAGCCTGCTTCTCAAGGCCGCCGGATATGACAGGNAGNAAATCCGGGAAATGTATCCAANAATTACAGNGACTNTTATGGATTTATATCCCGNCTACATCGANAANGGAATGAATATTTCCACCAAATGACTGTTTACCTTTCATGATAGTGTGGTATATAGTACTGTAATATTAAAACACCGACAAAAATGAAAAAATTTATCTGCATCCTCACTGTAATAATTTGTGGCATAGCATCAGCAGTAGNCCGTGACCCATACGGAGATTATATCTCNCGNTACATCGTCACAATGGAAAATGGCAGACCGACATATCACGCCATTTACAATCCTATCAAGATTACCCATCAGGGTATTCAGGTAAAAAATACTAATGCCGGAACTAAAACGTGGGCCACACATTACAATGGACCGGTAAGACTATTCTTCAAAAGTGGACGGCAAGTTGTAACCCACAATTTTACCCTCATCAATCAGCATGTGGAATTCTCCATTTCTGACCAAGCAATTGAACGATACAACGGGAAATGTTACCACGTCATTAACTTTGACGGTCAATACCAACTTGCGGAGGCCGTATATTAAAAGTAACAAATGTCCATTATCAAGTATTTGATCGTAGTAGTATTGGCGCAATTCATAAAGCATTATTATATGGAAATTTCAATAATTGCAGCCGTCATAATTGTCAGTGTCATCAGCCAACATCTTTTGAAGATGAAAAAAGAGAAGGACGAATGTATGGACCGTGAAGATGATAACAAGTCTCAACAACAATCATCTGCCCCGGACACTATCGGGCTGATGTTCAATACGCTCAGCGCTTTGGGTTGTCAGCCTACGAAAAATGACGATGGCACATTGTCTGTCAGTTATCAAGGTGAGAACTTCCACATGGAGTTCGGTGGAATGTATGCACGTGTTTGGGATCCTATGTGGTCGGGGATCAAAGCGGATGATCCTGAGCTACCTGACGTTCGGGAAGCAGTTAACGCAGCTAACTTCAACTTTGGGCCAACTGTTGTAATGACAGCTCCCGATGATGAAGGTGTGATTGGGCTACACAGTCGCAGAGACATTATGCTTCATCCTGCTTGTCCCGATAATGCGCATTTCGTCAAGGCTGTTCTTGACTCGTTTTTTGACACTAAAGACAATGTGCGGACAAAGTTCCAGCAACTTAAATCTCAACAAATGGACGCCAGTAAGAATCGGCGTCCGGTAGGTTTTACCACAAACATAGACACTGATAAATCTCAACAAGAATGAAACCGAGCTTTTACTTCGTCTTCTGGATACTAATCTATCCCATACTTGGACTTTTCGACAATGACTTCATCGCTGAGCACTCCTTGTGATTGCGATAGCTGTTGTATGGGGGCTGTCTTGGTTGCTTAACCGCTTGTTACCTGAGACACTGACATACGAGCGAGTATCTCAGATTGCTCCAATAATGGAGAATGTATATACAGGCAACGTGAACGCTTTTATCAAACGTCTTCGCACCGAAACACGCATTGAGACCTTGACCTCTANATATTTTCTCGTAACNACTGGGGTTATAGCATACGCAGTNTTCAANNTTGGGTTCAANGATNGGATTGAATTGATTGTTTNCGGGTTCTTCACTNTTGGATCCATATCCCGGNCTTTAAATTTTANTAAGGCTCTGNCCTCTGTAAAGTCCAATCCGACTCCGGAACAATGTGCGGAAACGGCAGAAGAAGTTTACAAACTTGATTATACCCCCTATTATGAGGAGAGACAAGCGCATACTTACGAGCAGATGTTACCACCATGTCCCCGCTACATCAAGGCATTCCAGATTTTCTCAATCGTAATCGCCGGAATCTGTTCGTTACTGGGTATTCTTTATATTGTTCTTGCTGCAGTGTTCATGCTTGAAAGTAGCTCAATCGCAGCAGATGCACTCGCGGGAATGTATCTGCTTTATGGCTCACTTGCAGCGTATTTCGGCGTAAAAGATTTCTACTCAACAATCCGATCGTTAAAGACAGGATCATCCCAGCAGAAATAATAATATCTCAATCGTCTTCCCCTTGAGGTGAAGGAGGTCATTGGATAATTTTCAGCAAAAAAGAGATCTTAAGCAGTAAGGTATTATATGAATTTGCGTGGGTCGAAGCGGTGGCTGATGTAGTCTTTGTAGACTTTGCAATAGTAGATGGCGCAGATGATCACAAAGATTATGGCTAACGCTCCGATACATCCGCTCATCACCATCATCGTGTGCCAGCTCACCTTATCTAACATAAGGCCTGTTGTCAGCATCATCAGAAGAGTCGCTACCCCGAATCCTATGGCCGAGTACTTCCATTCTCTGTGGATCNGACGNCNGAACCATTCGCTCATGTTGTTGCGTTGCTGAATATACCTGTNATTCATATCGTGGGNGATNTTTTCAGGGTTTTATTTATTTGCTTTCTTCCTTNGGGAACAGCACAGATATGCAGAGAAGAGCAATGCGAACAGAGCGCTCTGGATTATGAGCTCTTCATCGATATCCGTACGTTTACCGAATATCTGACCTATCAGCCAATATGTGAATCCGAACGCCAAGAAGCTAACTACTACCTGTAAGAGATATTTTTTGATTATCTTGCCCATAGTTACTGAAATTGTGTTTCACAAATTTACAAAAAAAGCTGTAGTCACACATCTCCTGAATATTATTTCATATAGATTCTCTACACGGCCTGTGTGAAAATTCCAATTTTTAATGTACTTTTGCCCATTATTAAAAAAGTTAATAGAACATGTGGAGATATTTAATGATCTGTCTGGTGCTTGGTGGTGTATCATGCTCAGGTAATAAAAGTGCTCGGGAGATGGATGCGGATGTTGACAAGGAGCAAGTTATTGCTGAAGATATCCAAGGTCAATGGTTGATCGAGAATGTTGTCGAAAGTGACTCTTCCTATGTACGTCCTTTGGAAATAGTACCTGGATTGACCTCATATATTGATTTCAGAAAAGATAACACATTCGGTATCGTGACCAACTGCAATCATATAGGTGGAGAATACTCTCAGAAGAAGGATTCGATTCAACTGACGAATATTTCATCGACCGAGATGGCTTGCGACAATATGGATCTGGAAGAAATGTTGAAAAAGGTGCTTCCTGCGGTCAATTCAATCGACTGTATAAATGACACGATAACCCGTCTCAATACCGATAAGAGTGATTCCTATATAGTACTCCGTAAATCAGCTTCTCCGGTCAAGTAACTAACGGTTTACATGTCTTCTGTCCGACTGCTCGCTGCTTACACCTGCGAGCATCTGGTAGAGCGTCGGTTTAAGTACACTAAGTTACGTTTTCTTACACTGTTTTGGCATATTTGAGGCAACTCCTAAAAGATTTAGGATTAGCTGATTCCGGATGCTAACCAATAGATCCAGAATATTTAATCACAGCAAATCCGGAAGGTCGCCGAAAGAAAGCTTTCCGTTCTTGATGTCTTATTTTTATGAAACAGGCTTTTCTAATCATCGCACATAATAAGTTTGAACATCTCTGTCGGCTGATCGACGCACTCGACAGTCCGGAAGTATGGTTTTACATACATGTGGATGCCAAGGTGGAGATCCCTGACTCGCTCGCGGCAATCCGCACATCCAACCCGATTAAGATCCTCCATTCACAGCGTGTGAGATGGGGACACAGATCGCAGGTTGTCACCGAGCTCGAGCTCCTGGCCGAAGCATACGGCAACAAGGAGATACAATGGTTTCACCTCATCTCCGGCACAGACTTCCCGCTCAGGCCCGTGCCCGAAATCCTGCGGTTTTATGAAGAGGCCGCCGATACCGACTGTTTCATGGAGACCCAGCCGGTGCCACCCCTCCTGGCTGACAGAATGGAGATATACCATTTCGGGGAAAATCACCCCAATGCCTCGCCACGATGGATCAAGCTGGTGCAGAGCAAGTTCAGGGCCTTGCAGGTAAGGATGGGCATACGGCGCAAAGCTCCTGTAAAGGGTGGATTCAGATACGGCTCAAACTGGGTGGATCTGCGGCGCAATGCCGTAGAGGCTCTACTGAGAAAAAAGGACAGCATACTGCGCACCATCAGATACACCTCATGCTCCGACGAGATATACAAGCAGACCTTCCTTCACGACTGCGGCCTGAGAATCGTCAACGACAACCTCCGCTACATCGACTGGAGCGGAGGCGGCCCCTCGCCTAAATCACTCGGGTCCGAAGACTACGATGCAATGATGTCGGGCGGCAAATTGTTTGCCCGTAAGTTTGACGGCCCCGACTCACCCCGGCTGCGCGACATGATCACCGGGGTCCTGCGCCCTTAGCCACTGCCCAACCCGGCCGGAATTCATCATCCGCCTGCAATCAACCACAACATCTGTAAGTATTGACCATGGTAAATAAAGTTCTATATATTATCGGGATAACCATTTGCATTATTCTACTTCTCGGCTCACTGATACTGATAGCGGTGACATCGGGCGAAGATGGATTGGCGGTGAAGTTGATTCTCGCTTTGTTCGGCATCTGGATGGCATGGGGCATCTATCGTGGTGTGCTGAAATTAATCCGGCCGCCGAAGCCCTCGCTGAATCCCACCATACATGGAGTGGAATATTACCCGTGGCACGTGCCATTGCGCGATGTGATGCTGGAATTCTTCAATCCGCTCAAGATGAATTTCCTCACGATGGGATGCATATTCGTTGTCGGCTCTTTTGGTATATACACCTGTCTTGTAGGGCCGAGATTCATGATCGCATTCTTCATATCCCTCGCCCTGCTGATACTGTTGAAATCATATCTGCTCGTCATGACTCTCAAGGCTGAGAAATTAAAGAATATCTACAGGGAAGATATACCCGATATGATAGTGGACGATTATGGGAAATATGATGTTACCGAAGAAATGATAAATGCCGACGGCACCACAACCGAAGACATCATAGCCCCTGTGCGTGTGCGCGTAAACATCTACGGCACATACGATGACTACAGAAACAACAAGTCACACTTCACCATCGAGCAGCAACGCATCCTCGCAATCACCCAATATGTTTCTGTGATGTTCGGCGATGGTGAATTCACTTATGAATTCTTTACCAATCCACCGGGTGAGGTATACATCGATGCGATCGACGCCCTCGTCGCGATCGGTGCGGGAGAATATGCGGATATACTCAAGAATGCCGCTGAGAAATTCGACGGCATAAGACACCCCATATATGACACAGACCGGCGCACCGATATCATAGATGATTCGGACATCAGTTTTGAAGATGATGACGACGCATTCTGGGCGCTGGATCCGCTCGGAGAGAATATCGAGGCACTGATGATGGACTATATCCGCAAACATCCCTCGAAATTCATTTTCAAGCAACCCTGACATAATCGGTAGCCACAGATAGGACCTTTTTACAGATACAGCGTCTATATTTAATAAGGAGCCAACTTGCCTTATCAGAATAGGACAATGATGATCAGAGAATTTGAGACTAATTTCAGACGGCTGTATCTGCCGTTGGGTATGTACGCGCTGCGTATCGTTGACAATGCCGATGATGCGGAGGATATAGTGGAGGATACCTTTCTGAAAGTATGGCAGACTGTTTCTTCAGGTATGGAGATTGATAATTTCGACACATATATATACAAATGTGTGAGGAACGGATGTCTGAGTTTCCTCAGAGCCAGAAAAGAGATGGCTGACATAGATTCGGTACCGGAGGTATGTGAGGAGACGGTGGACACCTCTATCCGCGATGCGAGGATCTGGCAGGCCATAGACGACCTGCCTGACAAATGCCGCGAGATATTCCTGATGAGCAAACGCGATGGCATGACCAATGCGGAAATCGCCGAGGAAATGAATATCTCTGTAAAGACGGTAAAAAACCAGATGACCAAAGCCTNCGCCCGGCTCAGGGAGNCGTNGTCAGACGGACATAAACCATTCTTCCTNCCANTTTTNTAAAAAATATTATTCAGGGATAGGACCTCCAGACGGTGAGAGCGTCATATAAGTGAACGGGGACAGATCCCGGATCACTTATTATTGACAGCAATTATGAAAAAAGAAGAGGTAACATACATAGCCACCCGATACCGCAGAGGGAAATTCTGTGTAGACAAAGGTTGGAAGCGGTTGGACATCAGGCGGCCCCGCAAGTGGACTGCTCTCAAGATCGCTCTCAGGATCGCTGCGGCAATCTCATCAGTCTTCATCCTCTCTGCGATGGCCGCCGCGATATATGAGCGATATGAGATAAAAGAAGTGCCGGTCTGGGATGTAGAGGAGACCGTGACCCCGCCTGCCGGGCTTGAGGTCGTGAAAGCAATCGATTTTGAGGATACACCGCTGACCGCAGTGATCTCAAAGATCAAAGAGGTGTATGGCGTGAAGGTGGTCAATGTGCCCGAGAACGCGGATGAATACCGTCTCTCGCTGCACTATGAAGGAGACGCCGCCGACCTTGTAGCCACAATCAACGATATTCTCGGCACCCAAATGTCAGTGGAGAGATGAAACGCCTGATAACATTGCTGACAGTAGCTCTCTGCTGTATGTGGGCAGCCACCGCCCGGAATGTCACCATCCGCGCTGTCGATCAGCCCGCCGCCACAGTGTTCCGCTCAATAATGGAGCAGACAGGCCGGAATTTCATATACTCCTCAGAATTGCTGAAAGATGTACGTGTCACCGTCAATGCCAGTAACAAACCGCTGAAGCGCGTGCTGTCGGAGATGTTCGCGGGCACCCACATCGAGTATAAGATCAAAGGTAACAATATAGTGCTGAAGCGCAGGAAGACTGCGGCGAAACCCGTAAGCGTAAGATCACGGGCAGTACCCGCGCCCGTCACGAATATCAGTGATACCATTGACAGACCGGCGATACNTGACGAAGTGGTCGTGGTATCACGTCTTGAATCCNCGCAGGTAGNGACGGCCGAGATCGGGGCCAAGAAGATCACCGCCGAAGACGTACGTAACACCCCGGTGCTATTCTCAGAGGCAGATGTGATAAAGACATTGCAGACCCTGCCGGGCGTGGCCGAGGGCATGGAGGGCATGGCCGGAATGCATGTGCATGGCGGAAATGCTGACGAAAACCTGTATATGCTCGACAATGTACCGCTATATCAGGTCAATCACTTTGCAGGGCTCTTCTCGGCATTCAATCCTGACATAATAAGATACATCGACTTCTTCAAGTCCTCCATTCCGGCCAAATATGACGGTAGACTGCCCTCTTTTTTGGATGTGCGGCTTCAAGACGGCGACACGCAAGCACGTCACGGGTCGGCGCGACTCGGACAGACATCAGGGGCATTCAACCTCTCCGGTCCCACCGGTGCCATGACAAGTTACCTGGAAGGGCTGCGCCGCTCGTGGTTTGATGTGCTCGGTATCCCGCTTTTGGCCATAGCCAACTCGCAGAATGAAGATGAGAAAATACGCTTCAACTATTATTTCATGGATCTCAATGCCATGGTGCAGCATCGCTTCTCACCCAGGGCCACAGCCTCTGTCAGCATCTATTTCGGAGACGACAACCTGAAGACAGGCTCAGAAGACAAGGGCTATGACAAGCCCGGATTTTTCGGAACGTATTATGACGACCGGTTTGACATGCACTGGGGCAACCTGCTTGTCCGGGCCGGACTCAATTACCGTCTGAACGACGGTCTTTCATCAGAGTTCACCGCCGCATACACACGGTTCTTCTCCAATATGAAGCATGATTTCACCAGCAGGGAGAAATACCTGTCCTACCGCATCGACGAATCGCGCTCCGTGCTCAACACAGACAACAATATCAATGACTGGATATTCCGTGGTGATTTCGATTGGCGGGCCGACGACAGCAACCGGGTGCGCTTCGGCGCCGGTTATACCCGGCATTCGTTTCTGCCGGCGCGCACATCACGCATTTACGAGATGGGCACGACACATCTGTCAAGCCGCGATTCGACATGGTCGTACGGCGCGGACGAGATCAACACATATATTGAGGATGACTGGAAAATCGACGGTAAGCTCAGCATCAACGCCGGATTCCACGGGTCTCTCTTCCGCATCGGCGGAGATACAAAATACGGATGGTCGCCGAGACTGTCTGTCAGCTATCGTCCGGATGATGACCTTGCGGTGAAATTCGCNTANTCCNGCACCACACAATATGTACACCAGCTCACCCAGAGCTACCTCGCGCTCCCCACCGACCAATGGATACCGGTATACGGCNNGTTTAAGCCNGAGACCGCTGACAANATCTCACTCGGCGGATATTGGCAGACNCCNGACCGCACCTACGACGTAATGATCGAAGGATATTACAAATGGATGGACAATCTGCTTGAATACCGCGATGAGTATTACCTGCGTCCCCCGCTCGATCTGTGGACCGCCCAACTGTGCAGCGGCAAGGGCTCGGCCAAGGGTATTGACTTCAAAATCGAGAAGGTATACGGTAAGGTGACCGGACAGTTATCCTATTCCCTGGCGTGGGCCGACCGCACGTTTGCCGACAAGAACGGCGGACGCACCTACCCCGCCAAATTCGACAACCGCCATACGATAAATCTGATAGTGAATTGGAAGATCGACGACAAGGTGCAGCTCAACGCTTCGTGGGTAGGACACTCAGGCAACAGGTTCACTCTGCTCAATCAGGTGTGGGATGATCCGGAATTCGACACTTTGGGTTGGTTCAGTGACTCGGAGTCGCCCTTGCGCGCAGGCATCAACAGCTACCAGTTGCCATTCTACCATCGTCTGGATCTGGGCTGCACTGTAAGAAACAGACGCGGTTACTGGACATTCGGTCTATTCAACGCATATTGCAATCTGAATACTGTGGCAGTAAAACGCGGCACACAGGATGTCGAAATACATGGTCCTGACGGAACGTATACCATCAACGAACCGGTGTTCAAGCGCGTCAGACTTCTACCTGTCATACCATCATTCTCATACACATGGCTATTCTGAAAAAAATATATCCGCTGCTCGGCTTAGCGCTCCTCACATCGTGTGAAGAGGCATTCACCCCCGACATGCCCCATACTCCGGTGCTCTGTATCAACTCACTGATAACGGCAGGCCAACCCATCGAGACCAAGATATCCAAGTCAAGGCTCTACACCGACAGCTCGCTGAAATCCATAGTCAGCGATGCCGACATCAGGATTTACGCCGGCGGAGAGCTGCAGCCCGGCTCCTATATTCCTAAAGAAGGTGACGACATAAAGATCGTAGCAGTGAGCCCTACCGTAGGCAGAGGCGAAGCTGACGTACGCATACCCGCATCAATACCCTCCCCTACTGCCAAATGGGAAGCTTTTGATGTAAGCCGCTGGGATTCGGATATAAGCGGGGTATACATCTCATTCAAACTTAAGGTTGACCTTAGTATCACTGACCCCGAAGGCGATAACTATTATAAATTCTCATTCGGCTACCCATATGATTCTGACGACCCGTCTGACGACTTCAATGCAGCCGGAAATTACGGATACTCCATAGGCTCGCTGGTATATGACATGGAGCCGATCTTCAGTGAACATATCAGTGTTTTTGAGTCAATCATGGGTGGCGACGCATACGGCTTCACATTCTTCTCCGACCGGCAGTTCGCAGGAAAGAGCTATACGTTACACCTGCAGTTTGACAGCTGTTGGTGCCGATTTCCAAAGGGCGACATTCCAGACTGCAAGATAAATATGGTAATCAGCTCGGTATCTCCATCATACTATAACTGGGCCAACTATGTATGGCAGCGCGACAGCGGCATCCTGCCGGAGCTCGGCGACTACGGCTTAGGCGACCCGATATGGGGATACAGCAATGTATCCACGGGAGCCGGTGTTGTCGCCGCCCAGTCACACTCGGTCTGCACCATCGATATCACCGAATTTATCAAAAATTCAATAACACAAACAAACGTAAATATTCGGTAATATTGATCGTATGCCATAATGAGCGGTTATTTTTTTGTACAGATTTGCCAATAAGATCAAGCAGGATGGCATATGATTAATGTTACCACCTGCTTACAATATTAAAAGAATATCATGAGATGGATACATACAATATTCGCCATAATTGTCACGGTGGCATCGTCTGCCCAGACATTGCACACCGATGACGGTGTGATGCATTGGGAGGGAAGTTTTATCGCAGGACTCAACACCGATGGCTATCAGTTTGATTTCGGCATCGCATACCATCCCATCAGATATGTGGGCATCAAGGCCCAATTAGGAATGAGCGGAGAGATCGAAGAAATAGGAGATTGGGGTAAGGACGAACTGGAGACACACCATTCATACGCGACCCGGTTCAGATTCACCCCTGCTGTAGTATTGCGTACACCCCGCCTGGTGCATTGGAAGAGTCAGGACGCCGGATTTTACATCTATGCAGAGCCGGGGATAGTGCTGACACCCGGAGCAAGCGGAAGCAAACGGGCACAATACCTCAACTGGGACATCAAGGGCGGAATAAACATTCAGATCGACCGCTATATCTTCACGATAGGATATGGCATCTCGAATTTCAGCCTCTATTCCGGCTATCCCAGAAACCACTGGGAATCCCCTTCTCATGACAGATACATCACCCACTCCGGCTTCATCGGAGGAGCCTACAAATTCTGACCCTTCACAGCTACCCCACCCTATCCTGCAACGAATCTTGCCCGTCAGAAAAAGACGAGACTATCCGCAACCATTCACATACAGTCAATCACATCAGGGAGACCTCGGTTTCCCTTTTTTTTGTACTAAACAGGTTTGTTTCCAGACACCCCATCGGATAATTCACTCCACTTTTGAATCCACATACAATAATGGAAATCAACACTTGTAACCCCCGACCGCCAAGAGCTTTTTTGCCATCATCCAAATCTCTTGCCAAGAGATAATTAGCCAATCGCAAAGTTACGAAAATTATTATGAAATAGGCAATAATAGCACGCAAATTTTTATCAACCATATCCAACATGCGCATCTTGTTTTGCTATTGAATGAATTACAGGATGCGAATAGACTTAAAACCAATCACATACACATCATCCAAATCTCTTGGCAAGAGATAATACCTACCAACAAATAAAAACTCTTAAAATCGCACATGGAATATACGCTTATAGCTAATTCTGGGATACAGTTGTTTACCTTTAGACTAAAGATAAATGTTCAGGACCGCTTCAAACAGTGGTTCCATGAGTGGTATGATACCGAAAGCGGCGAATGGAAACTTGAACTTGTTCAAGAAGTATGCACAGACGATTGCACTAGATACTACAATAAGGCTGATCTTTTGAAAAACGGTTACTTGTCAAATCCCAATGTAGAATTGGATGTAGACGAGTTGAATCATGATGGCATTATGCCTTTGAAAATAGATGACGAACTATGTGATGGAGTCAAAGGAGAAATCTATAGTCTGACGTTTGGTGACCGTGAAAATAAATTATGCTCATTTGAGAATGTATGGTTACCTGCTCCTTACTTCTTCAAACGCACGGAACGTAAGTTTAAATTAGGACCACTTAATTGGTCGAGATTTAAGCTTGTGACCGTCAAGGACGGAAACGTTCAGAAATTATATGATGTGGTCTTGGCATTTGATACTCATACTAAGTATGAAATAGCAGATAACGGAGAGAATCCGGTTTTCCCTGATAAATTCCGCAAAGATATAGACTTAGCTCTATGCAACAATGAATTATATCTTTTAGATTATTGTTCATCAGGTCAGAAATGGAGCTATGTTGATGAATATCTGATGCACTTGGTCTATCCAGATATTACCCGTATCTCTCAACTGAGGGGGAGGAATATTAGAAAGATGAGCCATGCTGCATCCTATATTTTTCTTATTCTTTATTTGGCCAAAAACGAGTTATTTCCAACAGTAAAACTATATAAAGATATAGATGTTGAAGTTAGAGATGTCGATATGGTTATAGATATTGGCAATTCAAGAACGACAGCTCTTCTTATTGAGGACAATTCCAACTTCAATCAAGTTCGACCATTGTCGCTTATCGATTTCACAAACCATATAGATGAAACTGATGATGGTACGATCATTCGCTCTTATGAGGAACCTTTTGATATGAGACTTGCTTTCAGAAAGGTTTCATTCGGAGACTTTGGTCATGTTGACAGCCGTCAATTTGTATATCCAAGCTTGGTGAGACTTGGGCATGAAGCTAATGTCCTAATTCACCAAGCATCCAATATTGAAAGCCCATTAGACTCATTGTCAACTTATTCAAGTCCTAAACGATATTTATGGGACGGGCATCCAAACAAAGAGGAATGGCAATTCTTAGTCCTGCCGGGAGAAAAAGATGATCATATTCTCAATCTTAAAGGTATAACGTCACAACTTAAAAGTGATGGCCAATTTGATACTAACGGTGAAGGAGGCCTATCTTTCCATTATTCCAGACGTTCTCTCATGACATTGGCTTTTCTTGAAATGCTTGTGCAAGCTCATGGCCAAATAAACAGTTCCAAACACAGATCAATAAAAGATGGCTTCGGGTATCCTGAGATGCCACGAAAAATTAAACGTATTATTGTCACCTGTCCTACGGCAATGTCAAAAATTGAGCGTGAAGCATTGGTCAAATGTACTCAGGATGCCGTGAAGATATTAACACGATTTAATGGCAATGATGATCCAACAAGAAATATAGTTGAGGTTATACCATCTGTGAAATCCCGGAAGGACGCAGATGTAGAATGGTATTATGAGGAAGCTACTTGCTGTCAGCTTGAATATATGTATGGTGAAGTCGGTCATAAGTATAAGGGATGTTGTGGAGAATTCTTTAACCTTTATGGAAAAGTCGAAGAAGGAGAATCACAACACTCACTTACTGTTGGCTCTTTGGATATTGGAGCCGGTACTTCAGACCTGATGATAAGTAAATATACTTATGAAAAAGGTGATGTCACGACGCTTACTCCTGAGCCATTATTTTACGACAGCTTCTATTTCGCCGGTGATGACATGCTGAATGGATTGATTAAGAATATCATGCTTTTAAATGAGGAGAGTGCATTCCGAAAGGCTAAAAGAATCTTGTCTTCCGCTCAATACCGTCAAGAGATAAAGAATTTCTTTGGACCAGATCATAATGGACAGACCATATCTGATCGTATTCTGAGAAAGGATTTTAATATTCAATATTCTGTTCCACTCATGAGCTATTTCCTGGAATTGCTCAAGACCAATAACAAGGATTGTATTGTGAGATATAACGACGTTTTTACTGAGTGTCCCCCTAATCCATCAATAATAGCCGGTTTTCTTGAAAAAACCGGGATCGACATAACCAAACTGGAATGGATGTTCAATAAGGAAGCTGTTTCAGCTGTTGTTGAAAAGGAATTTGAGCCTCTCTTAAAAAAGATAGCAACAATTATGTATGCCTATGCCTGCGATATAGTTTTGCTATCTGGAAGACCAGCTTCTATTCCTGTAATTAGGGATATCTTCTTGAAATATTATGCGGTATCACCTAATAGACTCATTATGCTTAACAATTATTATGTAGGAGATTGGTACCCATTTGATAATAACACCGGTTCAATAACAAATCCTAAAACTATAGTAGCTATGGGAGGAGTGATTGGACACTATGCCTCCGAGCTGTCGAATCTGAATAAATTTGTCATTAATCTTGATAAACTTAAAGAGGGTCTGAAATCAACCGTAAACTTCATAGAAGCTTCAAGAGAAGGACAACCGATTGAATACTTCATCACTCCTGAAAAAGCACGAGGAGATTTGACTGTGAGCAGGATACCAACATATTTGAATGTTCGTCAAATAGGACTGGATACCTATCCATGCCGGACCTTGTATACCATTGATTTCAATCGTCATAAAATCGCTGATAGGATTCGCAAGAAGGCTCTACTTAATGATGGCATAACTCTTACTGATGCTAAGGTCCAATCATTAGTTAATGTACAGATCGACCAGTTGAAAAAACGTATGCCATTCAAATTGACTATCGATAGAGATGTTGATGATAAAGAATCATTGACCATATCTTCTATCCTCGATNAGGAAGAAAAAGATGNGACAGATGNAAACGTCGAAATTCACATACAGAGTTTAGGCGCAAATGAAAAATATTGGCTTGACTCCGGAGCATTCAATTTCTAAAGTTATGATACAAGATATCGACAAACATATACGTATAATCAATGATTCTCTTCTTTGGGCCAAAGAGTATGGCAAAGATTCCTTCCCATATGAACAGNTCAAGGAGTATCGCAGAAAACTAACTAAAATACGCAAAGCCCTGATTGGCAATTGCTCAGCAGCAGCGTATGGAGAAAGTCAGGTTGGAAAATCTTATCTAATAAGTAGTCTTCTGTCATCTTCTGATCATCCATTTGTTATTGAGAATAATGGGAAAGAATATAGTTTTATTGATGAACTTAATCCAAGCGGAGGAAACAATGCGAAGATAGAGTCCACAGGAGTTATTACCAGATTNACCATTAAAAAAGGAGACAAGAAGAAAGAAACTAAAATAAAAATCCTCAATCTTTCTGTCGTAGATATTATTCTTCTGCTTACTGATTCATATTATAATGATATTAAAATAAAT
>WFLX010083935.1_pt1 | contig 17360 bp, 15 predicted proteins | sample 4967041 | NCBI WGS metagenome assembly WFLX01 (sample SAMN12857096, study PRJNA449069) | gut metagenome | isolation source: stool from male and female vole | host: Microtus ochrogaster | place: USA:Florida | collected 2017 | reverse complement strand
ATTTATCGAGATTTATCATGATTAATCTCGAAGTGGTTTTAGGCGGGGGTTAATCGGGANTNANCNTGATTAATCTCGAAGTGGTTTGATGGGGGTTAATCTTGAAGCGAACGAGGCTGTGGAGGGGCTGGGCGTGTTAAAAACATGTTAAATTGGGGTGGGTGAGATGTTCGAGGCCCGGAATTATGATTTTTTAGCATTTGGGCGTGGTAAAATTTGGAATTATGGAAAAAAATCACTAATTTTGCGGCTTGAAACAGAAGCACCTTATGGACAATAAAAGCGAAGAGATAGAACTCTTATTTGAAGTCAGCTGGGAAGTGTGCAATAAAATCGGAGGCATCTATACAGTGCTTTCGAGCAAAGCCAAGACAATGAAGGCTGACTTTCGCGACAAATTAATATTCATTGGGCCGGATGTCTGGAGCCAAGAGCATCCATCGCCTTTCTTTACGGAAACGAACACTCCGCTGACGCGTTGCATCAAAAGCATCATGCTACCCGAGGGGGTAGAAGCGCGTGCGGGGCGCTGGGATGTTCCTGGCAAGCCCCTGGCTGTGCTGGTGAAGTTCGACGGCATGTACGCCAACAAAGATGCCGCCTACTCCAAGATGTGGGAGCGGTTCGGCGTGGATTCCCTGCACGCCTACGGCGACTACGACGAAGGGTGTGCCTTTGCACGGGCAGCCGCCGAAGTGATAAAGCAAATAATCAAATATAAGAAGGCCGACCCCTCCAAGGTGGTGGCACACTTCGACGAGTGGACCACCGCCATGGGCATGCTCGAGGTCAAGGCCGAACTTCCGCAGGTGGCCACCGTGTTCACCACCCATGCCACGAGCATCGGACGGAGCATATGCGGTAACGGTAAGCCCCTGTACAGCCAGCTCTCCCACTACGACGGCGACCAGATGGCCCGCGAGCTGAACATGGAGAGCAAACACTCGCTGGAAAAGGCCGCCGCCAAACACGCCGACTGCTTCACAACCGTGAGCGATGTGACGGCTACCGAGGCCCGTCAGCTGCTGCAGNCCGANGCNTTNGTGACTCCCAACGGTTTNGAGGACAATTTCGTTCCCTACCTTAACGCCTACACAGCCGCCCGCCGTGTGGCCCGTAACCGCATGCTGCAGGTAGCCGAGGCTCTGACGGGAGTTACCTATCCCAAGGACACCTTCATCGTTGCGACATCGGGGCGGTGTGAATACCGCAACAAGGGCATCGACGTGTTCCTCGATGCAATGGCCACCTTAAGGGCGTCCGAGCCGGCGCGCAAGGTGCTGGCCTTCGTGATGGTTCCCGNATGGTGCGGGGGNCCGCGGGCCGACCTGGAGGAGGCCGTGAACCGCGGTTTAACCGAAGGCGTATCCGACCCCGTGCTCACCCATGTGCTCAATAATTATTATGAGGATCCCGTCAACAGCCGCATCCATGCCCTCGGTTTCAACAACAATAACGAAAGCAATGTGCACGTTATATATGTGCCCTGCTATCTGAACGGCACGGACGGCATCTTCAACATGGCCTACTACGACCTGCTGCCCGGGCTGGATGCCACCGTGTTCGCCTCCTACTACGAGCCCTGGGGTTACACCCCGCTTGAGAGCGTGGCCTTCGGNGTGCCCACCATCACTACGACCCTGGCCGGCTTCGGTTGCTGGGTGCTGAGCGTAGACCCCAACTCGACGTTCGCCTCCACCGGAGTTGACGTAATAGAGCGCAACGACGAGAATTACGGCAGGGTAGTGCGCCGCATCTGCGACGACCTGCTTGAGCTTGCCTCGCTCAAGCCCGCCAAGAGCAAGGCAGTGCGCCGTGCCGCTTTCGCAACGGCGGAGAAGGCGCAGTGGAAGTCGTTCTTCGAGTATTACCGCGAGGCCTACTCCAAAGCATTGAACAAAGAAAAATAATATAGAAATTTTTTATACAACCAGATATGAAACTTTCTGTTAGTAACACTAATGCACCCGTATGGCGTGACATTACAGTGAAAGCGGAGCTTCCCCAGCAACTCAAACCGCTGGACGAACTCGCTAAGAACCTTTGGTGGGTTTGGAACAGCGAAGCTAAAACTCTCTTCCGCTCCCTTAACCCCGACCTGTGGCGTGCCACCGGTGAGAACCCCGTGATGCTGCTTCAGCAGCTCACCTCCGAGCGAATTGCCGAAATCATCGCCGACAAGAGCATGATGGACCGCATCGCCCATGTGTACAAGATGTTCAAGGACTACATGGCTGTGCCGATGCGCAAGGATGTGCCTTCGGTAAGCTACTTCTCCATGGAGTACGGTCTTTGCAACTGCCTGAAAATCTACTCCGGAGGTCTCGGCGTTCTAGCCGGTGACTATATCAAGGAGGCATCCGACAGCCGCGTGGACATGACCGCCGTTGGCTTCCTGTACCGCTACGGCTACTTCACCCAGACCCTGAGCGTGGATGGCCAGCAGGTTGCCAAGTACGAGCCCCAGAACTTCAACCAGCTCCCCATCGAGCAGGTAATGGACAAGGACGGCAAGCCCATGATTCTCGAAGTTCCCTATCCCGGGCGTGTGGTTTATTCCCACATCTGGCGCGTGAACGTAGGCCGCATGAAGCTCTACCTCCTGGACACCGACTTCGACATGAACAGCGAGTACGACCGCTCCATCACCCACAGCCTCTACGGCGGCGACTGGGAGAACCGCATCAAGCAGGAGTACCTGCTGGGCATCGGCGGCGTGCTGATGCTTCGCAAACTGGGCGTCAACTCAGAGATCTACCACTGCAACGAAGGCCATGCAGCCCTGCTGAACCTGCAGCGTCTGGTTGAATATGTTCAGGACAAGGGCCTGAGTTTCAACGTAGCCCTCGAACTGGTGCGCGCCTCTTCGCTCTACACCGTCCACACTCCCGTGCCCGCCGGCCACGACTACTTCGACGAGCAGCTCTTCGGCAAGTACATGGGCGAGTACCCTGCAAAACTCGGCATCAGCTGGTCCGAGCTCATGAACATGGGCCGCGAAAACCCCGACTCCCCCGAGCGCTTCTCCATGAGCGTGTTCGCGCTCAACACCTGCCAGGAGGCCAACGGCGTAAGCTGGCTCCACGGCGAAGTGTCCAAGAAGATGTTCGCCGGCGTGTGGAAGGGTTACTCCTGGGAGGAGAGCCACGTGGGTTATGTTACCAACGGCGTCCACATGCCTACCTGGGCAGCTTCCGAATGGAAGGAATTCTACGGCGAGAAGCTCGGCCAGCAGGTGTTTGAAAATCAGAGCGACCCCGAAGCCTGGAAGGGCATCTTCGACGTGCCCGACGAAGAAATCTGGAAGATGCGCTGCACGCTCAAGAACAAGTTCATCAACTTCGTTCGCCGCGACTTCAAGGAGAAGTGGCTCGCCAACCAGGGCGATCCCTCCGCAGTGCTCGGAATCCTCGAACGCATCAACCCCAACGCGCTCATCATCGGCTTCGCGCGCCGCTTCGCAACCTACAAGCGTGCGCACCTGCTCTTCACCGACCTGGACCGTCTGGCCAAGATTGTGAACAACGAGCAGTTCCCCGTTCAGTTCATCTTCTCCGGTAAGGCTCACCCCCACGACGGCGCAGGTCAGGACCTGATCAAGCGCATCGTAGAAATCAGTCACCGCCCCGAGTTCCTGGGCAAGATCATCTTCCTGGAGGACTACAACATGNTNGTNGCNAAGCGNCTNGTNACNGGTGTCGANATCTGGCTCAACACNCCNACNCGTCCNCTNGANGCNTCCGGTACNTCNGGNGAAAAGGCCGAGATGAACGGCGTNCTNAACTTCTCNGTGCTNGACGGCTGGTGGTACGAAGGCTACCGCTTCAACGAAAAGGCCGGCTGGGCCCTGACCGACAAGCGCACCTACACCGACCAGGGTCAGCAGGATAAACTGGATGCCGCCACCATCTACTCCATGCTGGAGAACGAAATCATACCTCTGTACTTCGAGAAGAACTCCGCCGGCTACTCGCCCAAGTGGATTCAGTACATCAAGGGCTCCATCGGCGACATCGCTCCCCACTTCACGATGAAGCGCCAGCTCGACGACTACATCGAACGCTTCTACAACCCCGAGGCAAAGCGTCTGCACAAGCTTCAGGCCAACAACGACGCCCTGGCCAAGAGCATCGTTGCATGGAAGGAACGCGTGGCTTCGCTGTGGTCAGGCATCGAGGTGCTGGACGTGCGTCACACCGGCGAGATGACCACCGGCATCACCGGCGACAGCTTCCACTTCGAAATCAAGGTCAACACCAACGGCATCGGCCGTGACCTCGGATGCGAGCTGGTGGTATTCCGCCAGGAAGACGGCAAGGAACATCTGGCCCGCACCGAGCAGTTCAAGATTTTCAAGGAAGAGGGTAACGTGGTAACCTACGAGCTCACCTCCAAGATCAAGAACCCCGGTATGTTCCGCTACGGATTCCGTCTCTATCCGAAGAACGCCGAGCTGCCCCACCGTCAGGGCTTCGCTTACACCTACTGGGTATAAGCACCCGATACTAAAGTTAAATGCGCAGGGTCCGCATCCCTGCGCATTTAACTTTTTCTCTTCTACGGTGTTATAAAGGTAGAAAAAACATCCTCGTTATGATAGTAAACACAGCCCGATTTGTAATAAGCAACAGCGATTATACCAAATGTCCCACCGATGCCAGGCACGAGTATGCCTTCATAGGGCGCTCCAACGTGGGCAAATCGTCACTCATAAACATGCTCACGGGCAAGAAGGACCTTGCCAAGACCTCGTCCACGCCCGGTAAGACCATGCTTATCAACCATTTCCTGGTCAATGACTCGTGGTATATCGTCGACCTGCCCGGCTACGGCTACGCCCGCCGCTCAAAGGCCGACCGTGCCGCCCTCGAGAAAATAATCAAGAGCTACATTGCAAACCGGACGCAGATGACCAATCTGTTCGTGCTTATCGACAGCCGGCATGCCCCCCAGGCCATCGACCTTGAGTTCATGGACTGGCTGGGAGAAAACGGGGTGCCGTTCAGCATCGTGTTCACAAAGCTGGACAAGATGACCTCCAACGCCGCCAAGCATCAGATTGCAGCCTATCTCGAAAAGCTCCTCGAACGCTGGGAAGAGCTCCCGCCGGTGTTCAAAACCTCGAGCGAGGACAAGCGCGGGCGCGACGAAATCCTCAACTATATCGAGGAAATGAATAAATTACCCCTGGAATGAACCTCTTGCAGCGATTCGGCGTTTAATAATTAAAACATAAAACATTCCGAATCATGAAAGAGAACAAAGACCAGGTAAAAGACGCCGGACGTTACGCCGGAGTGGCTGTGGATGCATCCGATAAGGAAGAAGTAACGGCCAAGGAAGTTGAACAGCGCACAGACGTGCTCGACAGCAACGAGTTCATCGACCCGACCGACACAGAAGAAATACCCTCGTAAACAAAATCAGTAATATTGACGCCCGTGATTGAACATCGCGGGCTTTTTATTTGCATAAAAATCGAAATTTGCTTAATTTTGGCACATAAAGAACTTATACATGGTAAAAGAACTGACCAAAGAAGAGCGACAGAAAGTGGCGGAACAGGGCAGGGCCCTGATCCGGGCGATGCGGCAGCACTTCCAACCGGGGGATGCGCGCCGTCTGGCCGATGCCTACGAACATGTTGACGATGAGCTACTTGAGCGCGACCGCTTCGGTTTCCACCCCGTGCTCAAGGCGCTTGAGACTTCGCATGCCCTGTGTTCGCTCCTGGACCACGACCGCAACATGGTTGTGGCCATAATGCTGGCCCCGCTGGCCAGGGCCGGAGTGCTTCCGGACGAGGAGGTGGTGGCAGCCTGGGGCGACGATGTGGCCAANCTCGTGCGCGGNCTTTCGAAGGTGGAGAGCCTGTACAGCCGCAGCGCGTCGGTGGAGAGCGAAAATTTCCGCAAGCTCCTGCTCACCTTCGCCGAGGATATCCGCGTGATCATCATCATGATTGTGGACCGCCTCGTGCTGATGCGTGCCATCAATCACCATCCTGCCGAGAACCTCGTTAAGGAAACTGCTTACGAGGCCAACTATCTGTACGCCCCGCTGGCTCACCGACTGGGTCTGTACGCAATCAAGAGCGAGCTGGAGGATATGAGCCTCAAGTACAGCAACCGCGAGGTCTACACCCGCATCGCCCACCAGCTCAACGAAACCAAGGTGACCCGCGACGCCTATATCGACGCTTTCATTGCGCCCATCAAGGCCAAACTCGAAGCTGAAGGGCTCAAGTTTGAAATCAAGGGGCGCACGAAGTCGATATACTCCATATGGAACAAGCTCAAGAAGCAGCATAACACCATCGACGATATTTACGACCTGTTCGCCATCCGGATCATCATCGACTGCGAGCCCGAGCGCGAAAAGCCCGAGTGCTGGCTGGCGTACTCCATCGTGACCGACATGTACCGTCCCAACCCGGGGCGCCTCAAGGACTGGCTCAGTATCCCCAAGAGCAACGGCTACGAGAGTCTGCACATAACTGTCTACGGCCCCGAGGAGCGATGGGTGGAGGTTCAGATTCGTTCGCACCGCATGGACGTCATCGCCGAGAAGGGTCTTGCCGCGCATTGGAAATACAAGGGCATAAAGAGCGAGAGTTCGCTGGACACGTGGATGAACAACGTGCGTGATATCCTTGAGGCCGCCGAGACAGGCCCCATGGAGCTGATGCGCAACTTCAAGATGGACGTATATGCCCACGAGGTGTTCGTGTTCACTCCCAAGGGCGACCTCTACAAGCTGCCTCAGGGTGCGACACTGCTGGACTTCGCGTTCAACATCCATTCGCGAATCGGGTGTCAGTGTATCGGAGGGCGTGTCAACGGGCGTCAACGCAAAATCAACTACCGCCTCGAAAGCGGCGACACCGTCGAAATCCTGACCTCCGCCCAGCAGGAGCCCAACGCCGACTGGCTCAAGATTGTAACCACGTCCAAGGCCCGCAACAAAATCCGCGCGGTGCTGAAGGAGAATGAGTACAAGGTGGCCGACCTGGGCAAGGAGATGCTTTACCGCCGCTTCAAGAACCGCAAGCTCGAAGTAGATGAGGCTGTCCTGTCCAAGACCATCATCAAGCTCGGGTATAAGAACACTATCGAATTCTTCAGTGCCCTCGGCGCCGGCACTCTGGACCTGAACAATATCCTGGAAAGCTNCCTTGAAACGGCCGACAAGGTTCAGGGCAAGGAGGAGACCGAGCGTGTGTCGGCGGCGACCTACACGCTGCAGAGTCCGGAAGAGGATGCTGTCAAGAACGACAAGTCGGGCGATATCCTCGTTATCGGCGACAATGTCAAGGGTATGAACTACCGCCTGGCGAAGTGCTGTAACCCGATTTTCGGCGACGATGTGTTCGGCTTCGTGTCGGCCGAGGGTGTGATTAAGATTCACCGCACCGACTGCGCCAACGCCGCCCATCTGAAGGAAAAGTACCCCTACCGCCTGATCCGCACACGCTGGAGCGGAGGTGGCGGAGCACAGTTCCCGGCGACCCTCCGCGTGGTGGGCAAGGACGATATCGGTATCGTTACGAACATCACGTCTATTATAAATAAAGAAAAATCCGTATCTTTGCGAAGCATTGCCATCGACTCCCACGACGGTCTTTTCTCCGGAGTGCTCACCGTCACGGTCGGCGACACGGCGGCGCTTAATCAGTTAATAAAGAAAATCACCACTGTTAAAGGTGTAAAGAATGTTGAAAGGAATAAGTAAACTTGCACTTGGGCTGCTGATGGGCTGCATGGTGGCCTCCTGCGGCGACGGTCAGAAAGCCGGTGCGCTTGAGCTTTACAATCAGGCTCAGACTCAGATAGATAACGGCAATTATAAAGCCGCAATGATATTGCTGGACACCCTGGCTTCGCGCTATCCGGCCCAGACCGACGTTCGTCGCGACGGCCTGCGGCTGCGTGCCATGGCCATGGAGGGGTCGGCCCTGGACAGCATCGGGCCGGCAGACGCCGCTCTGGCCGACGCCACCATCCGCGTAAACGAGTGGGCGCCCAAGTTCGTGCATGTGGACTCTTCCGTAGGGCTCGAAGGCTATTTCCTTCCCAAAGGCGTCGACTCAAAGGTTATGACCGCAACCGGCATCCAGGCCCGCGTCTCCGACAAGGGGCTGCTGTACTTTGTGGTCAATGTGCAGGGGCGTCGCATAGGCCTGAACAGCTTCGCTTTTGCCTCCGGAAGCGACCGAATTTCCAGCACTGAAATCTCACCGGCCCGCATCATCGAGGTAGAAGGCAGCGAATCGGCCAGCTTCAACCCCGAGGATACCGAAGGGATGGCCGCCTGGCTGGCCAGCCACAACGGGGCCGTAAAAGTAGTGTTCAACGGCACCAAGGGTCATACGGACATAAAGATGTCTGACAAGTTGCGGAACGAAATCCTGGACTGCTATCATTACAGCACCGCCTTGCAGGACCAGCGCCTGGCTTCACTGCGGCGCGAAAAGCTTGAGCGGATGCTTCAGGTTGCCCGCGACCAGCTCGCCAACATGCCCGCACCTCAACAGGATAAATAATGGACGAAGCGAGGCTGATAGAAATTCCACGTATCTACGACCCCCGGGGGAACCTCAGTTTCCTTGAGGAGGATGATAACCGCCTGCCGTTCAAGGTGAAGCGCGTGTACTGGACCTATGATGTTCCCGGCGGGGAGCATCGCGGGGANCATGCGCATATCGAAGGGCANGAACTCATCATCGCCGTCGGGGGCAGTTTCAACGTGAATCTCTTCGACGGGCGCGAGTGGCAAACCTTTGCCCTGAACCGACCGTTCATCGGCCTCTATGTGCCGCCGCGCTACTGGCGCACCCTGGACAATTTCTCGTCGGGCAGCCTCATGCTCGTACTTTCTTCCGAAAAATTTTCGGAGGATGATTATATCCGGGATTTCAACGCCTATATGGCAACCGTTAAGAATTAAGCATGAAGTACAGATACCCGTTTCTCGACCTGCGTGAGGTTAACGAACCGTGGATGAAGCAGCTGCAGGAAAAAGCGGCTGAGGTCATCGCGTCCGGACGCTATATAGGCGGTCCGGAGGTGAGCGAGTTCGAAGCGAAACTTGCCGGCATTACAGGGACGGAGTTTGCCGTTGGGTGCGGGAATGGCCTGGATGCCATCCGCCTCATTTTTCGTGCTTTAATCGAAACGGGACGTCTGCGCAAAGGCGATGAAGTTGTAGTGCCGTCCAACACCTATATAGCCTCTGTCCTTGCCGTGACCGACTGCGGGCTCAAGCCAGTGTTCGTCGAGCCTGACGAGCGCACCATGAACCTCAGCGGCGAGGGATTGCGAAAAGCCCTGACGACAGGCATAAAAGCCGTGCTGACGGTCCACCTCTACGGGCGCCCGGCATACGACTCGCTGATGGAGAAGATTGTACGGGAGCATGAGCTCCTTCTGGTAGAGGATAACGCCCAGGCCATCGGGGCCCGTGCTTTCGACGGGCGTGCAACCGGCTCGCTCGGTGTGGCCGGGGCCTTCAGCTTCTATCCGACCAAGAACATCGGTGCGCTGGGAGATGCCGGGGCCGTGACCACTTCCGACCCCGAGCTGGCCGAAGTGGTGCGCGCCCTGGGTAATTACGGTTCGACAGTGAGATACCGCAACGACTATCAAGGCCTCAATTCTCGCATGGACCCGCTGCAGGCTGCCTTTCTGAACCTCAAGCTCGACGGCCTGCAGCAGGAAATCGAACGCCGGTGGCGCATCGCAACAATATACGAGAATAGTATCCACAAAGGGCAGATTGTCAAGCCATTGTTCGACGACCCGGGGCAGGTGTGGCATCAGTATGTACTTCAGGTGAGGGAAAGAGATTTATTTAGGGAGGATTTGGTCGAGTTCGGAGGCNTNCAGACNGANNTCCATTACCCCACGCCGCCGCATCTCCAACCNTGCNACCGGGAATATGCTCATTTGAAGTTGCCCGTGGCCGAGCGCTTGGCCGCAGAGGTGGTGAGCCTTCCAATATCGGCATGCACTTTGGAGGCCGACGCGGCCGAAATAGCTTCATTAATTGATTCTTTTTGCGGATAATGAGTTCAAATAAAAAAGCATTATACCACACTTTCGGGTGCAAGTTGAACTTCGCCGAAACAGCCACCATCTCGCGCCTTTTCATGGATGAAGGGGTGATGCCGGTAGCCGACGGCGAGGTCCCTGACCTGATTGTCATCAACAGCTGCAGCGTCACGGCCGAGGCCGACCGCAAGTGCCGCTCGTTTATCCGCGGGCTCAACCGAAAATATCCGCAGGCCGCAATACTCGTCACCGGCTGCTATGCACAGCTCAAGCCGCAGGAACTGGCTGAGCTCAAAGGCGTGGAGGTTGTGGCCGGAATAAACAACAAACTCGCGCTTGTCGAATATGCGCGCAACCTTGTAAGCGACGGGAATGTGCGCATCGAAGTGCCTGAGGCAAAGTCGCTTANCGCTTTCATGCCCAGTTGTTCGCGCGGCGACCGCACNCGCTTCTTTCTCAAGGTTCAGGACGGGTGTGACTACTGGTGCTCCTACTGCACCATCCCCAAAGCCCGCGGGCGCTCACGCTCCGGCACCATCGAGGACATTGTGGCGCAAGCACGTGAAGCTGCGGCGCAGGGGGGTAAGGAAATTGTCATTACCGGTGTCAACATCGGCGATTACGGCAAAGGTACCGACAAATCGTTTATCGACCTATGCCGGGCTCTGGACGAGGTCGAAGGTATCGAACGCTACCGAATATCATCTATCGAGCCGAATCTCCTGACGGACGAGGTCATTGAGTTTGTGGCAAATTCCCGTAAGTTCATGCCTCACTTTCATATTCCGCTGCAAAGCGGCAGCGACGAGGTGCTCAAACTCATGCGCCGCCGTTACGGCACGGAACTATTTGCCTCAAAAATTGCCCGTGTGCGCAGTCTCATCCCCGACGCGTTCATAGGCGTGGACCTCATTGTCGGAGCGCGGGGTGAAACGGAGCAGGAGTTCGAGAAGTCGAAGGCCTTTGTGGAGAGTCTTGACATTTCACATCTTCATGTTTTCTCCTACTCCGAGCGTCCNGGGACCAAAGCACTGGAAATCAGTCATGTAGTAGACCAACATACCAAGGGCATCCGTTCGGCCATCATGCACGAGGTCAGTGCGGCCAAGCACCGCGGGTTTGCCGAACGCTTCACGGGCACGGTCCGCCCGGCGCTGCTCGAGCATTCCTTCCCCGGCAAGCCTTTGGGAGGCTTTACGGATAATTACCTCCGCGTGGAGGTGGATTTACCCCAAAGCTACGACAACACCCTCGTCAATGTGCGCCTCGACCGCCTCAAGGACGACGGCGAAACCTTTGAAGCCTCTCTGGTATAAGTTATGATGGAGAAGCTGGCATATGGATTCACCTACAGCGTGGCAAAATGTATGGCCATGCTGCCCTTCGCCGTGCTATACCGAATCTCCGACCTGATTTATCTACTCCTNTATTATATAGTGAAGTATCGCCGAAAGGTGGTGCTGANAAACCTCNCCGAGTCTTTTCCGGAAAAGACACCGGCCGAAATCGAGTCCATCACCAAGCAGTTCTACCGCAACTTCGCCGATTATATAGTCGAAACCGTCAAGGTGCTCCACGTTTCCGACCGTCAGATTGCCGACCGGGTGCACTTCGAGGACCTGGAGGTCATTGAGCGGGCTATCGGCGCAGGGCGCAGCGTGGCGGTTTATTTTTCCCACTGCGGCAACTGGGAGTGGGCACCATCGGTGACTCTGCACCTGCCGCACGCCGAGGATGGTCGTAAGGTTGACTTCGCGCAGGTTTACCGTCCGCTCCGCAACGGCGTGTTCGACCGCCTCATGCTCAAACTCCGCAGTCGCTTCGGCTCGCTGTCATTCCCCAAAGCCACCGTGCTCCGGAGTCTGTTCTACCTCAAGCGCGACAATATCATCACCGTGACAGGCTTCATGAGCGACCAGAAGCCCAGCCACGGCGACCCGACTGAGATAACAATGTTCCTCAACCATCCTACGGCAATCATCGCCGGCACCGAGCGGCTCGCACGCCGCCTGGGAATGGCCGCCGTCTATTGGGATGTGTACAAGCCGGAACGTGGTAAGTATATTATTAAATGTGTGCCGATGGCCGACGATGTCGCCGCAACGGAGCAGGGGAGTGTGACCCGTCTCTATGCCGAACTCCTTCAGGAGACCATCCGCCGCAATCCTCCTATTTGGTTATGGACCCACAAACGATGGAAAATACCCGTGAGTATGCCCCTGTCGGAGTGATTATTCTGAATTGGAACGGACTGAAACTGCTCCGGGAGTTTCTGCCCTCGGTGGTGAACAACAGCAACGGGACTGTTTCGCGCATCATCGTGGCCGACAACGGTAGCGACGACGGCTCCGTGCAGTTCATAAAGGAGAATTTCCCGACCGTTGACGTATGGGAATTCGACCGTAACTACGGCTTTGCCGAGGGCTACAACCGCGCCGTGAAAATGGCCTGTGACTATGAGTTTGTCGTGCTGCTGAACTCCGACGTGGCCGTGACGCCCGACTGGGATGTCACATTATATAATTATATGGTTGAGCATCCCGATGTTGCCGCCACTCAGCCCAAGGTACTATCGTACAAAGAGCCGACTAAGTTCGAGTATGCCGGGGCAGCGGGCGGGTTCATCGACCGCAACGGGTATCCCTACTGCCGCGGGCGCCTTTTCGGCGAGTGCGAAACCGATTCAGGGCAGTACGACACGCCGACTGATGTTTTCTGGGCTACCGGTGCGTGCATGATGATCCGGCGCCGCGACTACCTTGACGCGGGAGGTCTCGACCCCGAGTTTTTCGCCCATATGGAGGAAATCGACCTCTGCTGGCGCCTTCACCTTGCCGGCAAGCGTGTAGTGGCCCTCCCGGAGGCGGTGGTTTACCACCTCGGAGGCGGTTCGCTCCCGGCAGAGAATCCGCGCAAAACATATCTGAACTTCCGCAACAACCTGCTGATGCTCCACAAGAACCTGCCCGCTGCCGGGCGGCGCAAATTCCTGTTCCGGCGCCGGCTGCTCGACACGCTGGCCTGGGCAAAGTATGTGGCGACTCTGGACTTCGCCAATGCCGGGGCCATAGTTCGGGCGCATCGGGATTTCAGGAAAATGCGGAGCCGGTACAACACCGCCGCCGAGGTCGATTACCTCCGTTCGGCGCCCGGCGCCGGGGTCGACCTCCTGATTGCTTACTACCTGAAGGGCAAGCGCCGTTGGAGCGACCTGTGAGCCACGCGCAGACATGATTTATTAAGCCTATTTCACATTATTTAACTCAAAATGCGGAAAATTTGGGAATCGATACTCAAAACGAACGATTTAATGTGAAATTTAGGCTTAAATATTTGCGAAATTCAAAGCGAGACATTAACTTTGCGATATAGTTTCGAACAACTATGGTTTCAGCAGAGGCTGAGGCCGGGTATTAACCTTAAAAACTACGCCTTAGTGCGCCCTACCGTGAAAGCTCGGGCTTCCCGTGGCTGACATATTAATACACAAGAGTTAAATACAATTATTAACTAATACATTAATCTATTTTACAGTTTTCTTACATTTATGGAAGCTCAAAAGCCTAACGCTGCTGCTAAGCCGGCAGCTAAAAAGAATGCCCCCGGCATCAAGAATGCCGCATGGGTAATCGTAATCTGCGCTTGCATCGCTATCTGCCTCTTCATCTTCTGGTTCGGCAATGACATGCACTTCGACGAAGACGGTCATCCTCAGAACATCTGGGGTACCATCTACAAGGGCGGTTTCATCGTGCCTGTACTTCAGACCCTCTTCCTGACCGTAATCGTGCTCGCAGTAGAGCGCGGTATCGCCCTCTCCGCAGCCAAGGGTAAAGGTAACATCGCAGCCTTCGTAGCCGGTGTTAAGAAATGCCTCGAAAACAAGGACATCGCCGGCGCACGCGCCCTCTGCGCAAAGCAGAAAGGTTCTGTAGCCGCTGTTGTTGAATCTGCCCTCGTACGCTACCAGGAAATGGACCAGAACACCGTTCTGACCAAGGAACAGAAAATCGCCAACCTCCAGAAGCAGGTAGAAGAAGCCACCGCGCTCGAAATGCCTACCCTGCAGCAGAACCTCCCCATCATCGCTACCATGACCACCCTCGGTACTCTCGTTGGTCTTCTCGGTACTGTAATGGGTATGATCAAGTCGTTCCAGGCTCTTGCACAGTCCGGCGCACCTGACTCCACCGAACTCTCTACCGGTATTTCCGAGGCTCTTATCAACACCGCCTTCGGTATCGCAACCGGTGCATTCGCTGTAATCTTCTACAACTACTACACCAACAAGATCGATAACCTCACCTACGCTATCGACGAAATCGGTTTCTCCATCGTTCAGACGTTTGCAGCTACCCACTAATCTCTATTTACCCGATACAATTTAACAACCAACACAAAGTCAGGTAAATATGGGAAAAGTAAAAATTAAAAAGAAAAGCACTCTCATCGACATGACCGCGATGAGTGACGTGACTGTTCTTTTGCTTACTTTCTTCATGTTGACTTCTACCTTCCTGCAGAAGGAGCCAACCATCGTCTACACCCCCTCTTCCGTATCCGAAGAGAAGGTGCCGATGAACAACCTGGTGACTGTCCTCGTGTCCTCCGCCGATAAATCCGGCAAGCTCGACGACCCCACCATTGCAGAAGGTAAACTCTTCATTTCGTTCACCGGCGATGCCGACTCGACCCTCTCCAGCGGTAACATCCGCGCGATGATGCTCGACGAAGCCATCTCCATCTACAACGAACAGCACAAGAACAACCCCATCGCTCTGAACGGCTCGCAGAAGGCTGAGTTCGCAAGCACCAACATGATCGGTGTGCCCTTCGCAGTCCTTCCCGAGGTGCTCTCAATGTCTGTAACAGAACGCGACAAGTTCATGGGCGACATGACCAATCCNAAAGTNGGNATTCCTATCGANGNNAACAANNACCGNNACGGNNNNCTCAATGACTTCCAGNTNTGGCTCNANGCNATCTACAANGTNGCNCAGCGNATCAACAACGANCAGNCCGAAGGCCTCACNNCCGANGANCGCNAGAACCTGAACAACCTCTACACTTCACTGATGCGTAAAGGTCAGGGTATTGCAATCAAGGCCGACAAGGACACCCCCTTCACCACTGTTCAGATGGTATTCGACAACTTGCAGACTATGAAGCTGAATAAGTTTAGCCTTATGACAGCTCTCAAATCCGAAGACGAACCCACCAATTAATGTAAATCCACAATGGCACAAATTCAAGAAAGCGGCGGCAACAAGAAAGGAAAGAAAGGCGCCCAGAAAAAGATGTCTATCCATGTGGACTTTACGCCCATGGTGGATATGAACATGCTTCTGATCACCTTCTTCATGCTCTGTACTACGATGATCAAGTCGCAGACCCTTCAGATTGTCCTCCCTACCAATGAGGATGTGAAGAAGGAGCAGCAGAGCCAGGCTAAGCAGTCGGAAGCAATCACACTGATCCTCGACACCGAGTACAATGGCGACAAGCCTGCTGTTGATGCTGAAACGGGAAAGACCGTCCACAATATCTACTACTACGAAGGTATTGCCGACACCACCTTCCAGACCAGCAAATATCTGCAGAAGGAACAGTTCATTGGCAACGTGAACCACGAGACCCAAGGTATCCGCAAGATCCTGCGCGGCAAGAACGAGCAGGTAATGAAGGAGTACGAGAACCTCAAGACGCAGTGGAAGAACAAGGAAATCACCAAGGAAGAATTCGACAAGCTCGCCAAGAAGAACGCTTCTGACTCGCTCAAGACCCGTCCTGTAGTTGTGATCAAGCCCGGTCCTAACACTACCTACGAGGGCCTCATCAATGCTATCGACGAAATGAACATCAACCAGATTTCGCGTTATAGCATCGAGCTCCCCACCCACAGCGATACCCTCCTGCTCCGTCACTTCGAGCAGGCTAACGGTCAAACAATTATTCGTCCCACTGTCCGCGCTGCTAAGGCTGCTGCCGCAGCTCCCGCCNAGGCAGAATCTACTAACCAATAANATTAGACCAAAATGGCTAAAGACGTAGATCTTACCTCAAAAGAGTGGCGCGATATAGTTTTTGAAGGCAAAAACAAGGAGTTCGGTGCCTATACCCTCCGAGCTACCTCCGTTCAGCGCCACACCAAAGCTGTGCTTTGGGTTGTAATCGCTGCTGCTATCCTCATCGTCCTGTTGATTCTCTCCGTTTCAGGCGTGTTCAGCAAGCCTGAAGAGGCTCAGATCGTAACCAGCACCGAACAGGAGCTCGCTACCTTCGACGCCGAAGAAGAAGAANTCGAGGAAGAGGAAGAAGAAGTCTTCGTTCCGCAGGAACAGGAAGAAATCATCGCTCCCGAAGAAGTGGCTAACCAGCAGCAGGTGACCGACCTCCTTATTGTAGAAGACGACAAGATCGAAGAAGATAAGCAGGTAAAGAACNAGGAAGAAGTGCTCAACAATGAAGCTGCCGTAGGTGCAGTGGATATTACNGAAGGTACCAATGACCTCAACAAGATCATCNTAACCGAGCAGGTAATCGCCGCTCCCAAGGTAGAAGAAGAGCAGCCCATGAGCATCGCCATGGTAGAACAGAAGCCTGAATTCAACGGTGGTGAAGCTGCTATGTACAAGTGGCTCAGCGACAACATCGTATACCCGCCCGCCGCATCCGAAGAAGGTGTTCAGGGCCGTGTAGTAGTTGAATTCGTTGTTGGCAAGGATGGCTCCATCACCAACGTACGCGTAGTACGTACCCGCCACCCGGCTCTCGACAAGGAGGCCCTCCGTGTTATCAAGGCTATGCCGAAATGGATTCCCGGTCGTAACAACGGTCAGCCCGTTAAGGTTACTTACACTCTGCCTGTAACCTTCAAGCTCCAGTAAAATTCGCTTTTGAATTCCATACTCCCTTAAGCTCGGCGAGAAATCGTCGAGCTTTTTCTGTACTTATATTGTGATATGTGGGCGCGATTTCGTACCTTTGCATATTATGAACCAGGACATCCTTCACGATACTTGGGACCGGGAACACCTCTGGCATCCCTACACTTCGACAATCAACCCCCTGCCGACCTACATGGTCGATCATGCCGACGGCGCCGTCATTACCCTTGCCGACGGCACGGAACTCATCGACGGTATGTCGTCATGGTGGTGTATCATACACGGTTATAACAACCCCCGACTCAACGCTGCCGCCAAGGCTCAGCTCGACAGGATGAGCCACGTCATGTTCGGCGGTTTCACCCACGCCCCGGCAGTTGAGCTCGGCAAGGAGCTGCTCAAAGTGCTCCCGCCGAACATGAAT
>WFLX010218820.1_pt1 | contig 17366 bp, 7 predicted proteins | sample 4967041 | NCBI WGS metagenome assembly WFLX01 (sample SAMN12857096, study PRJNA449069) | gut metagenome | isolation source: stool from male and female vole | host: Microtus ochrogaster | place: USA:Florida | collected 2017 | reverse complement strand
GAATAGTCGCCCTCTATGGGTTCCTCGCCGCCAAGCGAATAGTTGAGCCAGTACTGATCTGTAAATTCGTTGTAGCCGAATACAGGCACACTGTAAGCGCCCTGGGAGTCGTCTCTTACATCTACGAAGCCAAGACCGAGAGCATCAGGCGCAAACTGCAGGAGTGAGAACTCGTAGTCGATGCCGTCGAAATTTCTCTCAGCCTTACCGCCGGCCTGGAATGCCTTGTAAGGAGCCGTATAAGAGGCTGCCTGGCCAATGGCGTTCTCTGCCTTAAGCGTGGGAGCATAGAAGAAATTGTTTTTCAGGCTTGCCTCCGAACGATAGTCGGGCACGTAAGTCACGCTGAGCTCATCCTGATCGTCAGAAGTTACCTCCTCGCCAGTCTCGGGATCGTTGTAGGTCCAAGTATAGGTAGCCTCATCTTCCGACATGTTGATCCATGTAGTGGGTGCATACACGGGATAGAAAGCATAGTCGTTGGTGAGGTAGGAGAAGGTCTCGTCGTTGGTCAAACCATAGTAGAGAGTGTGGAGCGGGCTCATGTANNCTACATTCTCGAGCGGAGCATAGCCGATACCTACGGCATCGATAAAGATTGAGTTGCCATCGGTGCCTAAATAGCGGAAGCCTACTTTCACTTTCTTGTTGGCATACTCAGCGAGGCTGATGGTCTGCTTCTGCATGGGAGCGTTCGACATCTCATAAAGCTCGTCGAAGGTATAGTCGAGGTATTCCTGAGCATAATCGCGCAGCATTACCCATTCGCCACCTTCCTCTTGAATCATAACCTGGAAAGTGTAGGTAATAATCTTGTCGCCGACATAGTCCCAGAGATCCCAGTCGACATTTTCGGTGCTGTAGAACCAGAACGGGTCGAGATTGAACCAATAAGAGAGCTCCATGTCGGCGCCCANCTCCACTTCGGGAGTGATGAGNCACTCATCCTGCTGATCCATAGAGTAGAGAATGCCGAATACGTTGTCGCCGTCTACACCCTCGATTCCCAACCAGGGATTAGCCATCTGAGGGAGCCAGCCATCTTCCCAGCTGCAATCGCCGTAGTGCTCTACAGTCCAACCTTCGGGCACCCAGAACCAATCTTCGCCATCCCAATCAGAGAAATTCTCATAGAATACGTAGCCATCTTTCTGCTGAGATTTTGCCACATTCTTGCGGGGAGCCTGACGCTTGGGGCTAAGCGCGTTGGCTTTGGGATTCACACTCTTGGAGTTGAGACTAAGCACATCGGCAGACATACGTTTGATAGGGAGCTTACCCTTCTTCGTAGCGCGAAGCTGCTCGAAGGCGTTCTCTGCCATGTTCATCTTCTTGACTGCGGGGCCCTGTGCCAAGGCGTTGCCGCCGAGCAGAGCCGCAGCCATTCCTAATAGTAGAAAATGCTTCATTTGAATGATATTTAAATTAGAAAATTGGATAAATTCACACCAGAAATTTACCTCGCTGATTGAAAACTTTCAATCGCAATGCATATTGGGCGCAAATTTAACCAATTTTTCTGACATATCACCCAAATTGCTCCATTATTTGCTCAAATTGGTTCATTTTACGGGGATNGTGAGCGTGGCGGGCTTCAGGCCTTTGGCNGTGGCGGTGAAGGTGAGGGCCCCGGGCTGCTCGCCGCTGCGCACGATGGCNGTGGCCGCGCCGCTGAAGAGATCCATCTCCGGATTCTGGAACGGCAGCAGACACGTAGGGTCGCCGTTNGCNGTAGCCTCGAATTTACCGGCNCCCTTCACGCTATATTTCACGCGGCGCGTATCCGTAGGCACGATATTGCCATCNTTGTCGGCCACCTGCACCGTGATGTAGGCCAAGTCGTCGCCGTTGGCATCGAGGCGATCGCGGTTGACNGTAGCCACCANGTGATGCGGTTTGCCGGCCGTGCGTATGCTCTTCTCNGCCGCCACGTTCCCCTTCTCGTCGTAAGCCACTACCTTCACCTCGCCCGGTTCGTAGCGAGTGTCGTTCCACATCAGGCGATAGCGTGTCTGGAGNGTNGAATCGTTTTTCTCCCTCACGCCCTGNCTCTTGCCGTTGATGAAGAGCTCGGCCTTGGGGTAAGAAGTGTAGACGAACACNGGNGTCACNTCNCCNTCGCGNCCNTCCCAATTCCANTGGGGGAGGATGTGGAGCGTGGCGTCNTCCTTGTTCCAGTTGGCGCGNTAGAGATANTAGCGGTCTTTCGGNAGCGACGCGAGNTCGATGATGCCGAANACGGAGCTNTGGCTCGGCCANGCNTTGGTGTCGTAAGGCGACGGTTCGCCGAGNTAGTCGAAGCCGGTCCANACNAACTGACCGAGNACCCACGGCTGCTCATCCATGAAGAAATCGATNTCGGGGGTATTCGACCATGAGCAAGTCTCGTTGTCNTAGCTGTTGCTCTGGTTCTCAGGATGTTTAATNACGTTGTGCTCAGCGAAGGTCACCGGGAAGTAATACTGCCCGCGCGACGAAACCGTAGAGGCTGTCTCCGACCCGAGAATCATCTTCTGTGGCAACTTGCCGTAGACCTCCTCGTAATACTGTGGCTTGTAGTTGAAACCGGGTATGTCGAGGGCGGCCGCGAAACCGTTGTCGATCACAGCTCCGATCTGATCCATGCCGCAGGTCACGGGGCGAGTGGGATCTTCACGGTGTACGATATCCTGAAGCATAGTGAGCTCATCCATGCCGTCGGGGCCCCACTGGCTCGGAACCTCGTTGCCGATCGACCACATCACAACTGAAGGATTGTTGCGGTAATGACGAATCATATTCACCATATCCTTCTCGGCCCATTCATTGAACACCGCGCCGTAGCCGTTGGGCGATTTCGGACGGAAGCCCCAGTCGTCGAAAGGCTCCACCATCATCATCATNCCCAATTCGTCGCAAATCTCCACGAGCTCCGGAGCGGGCATNTTGTGGGATGTGCGGATAGCGTTNGCNCCCATATCCTTCAGAAGCTCAACCTGATGACGCAGAGCCGAACGATTTACGGCCGCGCCGAGCGGGCCGAGATCGTGGTGGTTGCAGACACCCTTGAACTTCACCGGCTCCCCGTTGAGGAAGAAGCCCTTCTCAGGGATATATTCGAGGCTACGGATGCCGAAGCGCGTCTCGTAGCTATCCACCACCTTACCTCCTACGGAAAGCTCCGTCTTGGCCGTGTATAGACTCGGGTTCTCAGGGCTCCAAAGCTCAGGCGACGCCACCAGGAAATTCTGGTTATACTTCTGGCCGCGGGCCACGTAAATGCCGCTGTTGCTGGCCACTACCTTACCTGCCGGCGATAGAATCTGGGTGGATACCTCCACCTTCTCATTCTTCGCGGCTCCCTCGATCTCCATCTCGAGATGCACGGAAGCCTCCTGCGCGCTCACTTTCGGCGTGGTGACGTAGGTGCCCCAGACGGGGATGTGCACCTTGCCGGTGTTCACGAGATGCACGTTGCGGTAAAGACCCGCTCCAGGATACCAGCGCGAAGCCTGTTCGAAATTCTCAAGCTCCACCACCATATCGTTGGCCCCCGGTTTCACTTTGCCCGTGAGATCCACGTAGAAAGAGTTGTAGCCATAGGGCCAATTGATTACCTCTTCGCCGTTCACCTTCACATGGGCGTTGCTCATGGCTCCGTCGAAGATAAGGGCCACGCTGCGTCCGGCTGTGTCGGGCACTTCGAAGACTGTCTTGTATGTGCCCTGNCCGATAAAGGGCAAGCCGCCCGTGCGGCCGGTCTTCTCAGTTTTCTCCGTCTCGCCGTTCTGCTCTACGGCCACGGTCTGAAGGTCGTTGTTACGGTCGAACGGGCCCGAGATAGCCCAATCGTGGGGCACTCTCACCTGCTGCCACTTCGTGGAGGCGTCGGGGCGTCCCTTCGTAAACTCCCAGCCATCGTTGAGAGTAGTCACCGTTCTTTCGGCCTCAACATTGAATGCAACCGCCCCTGCAAGCGCGATTGCCATTGGAATAAAAGGTCTCTTCATGGTTAAAAATATCTTACAGAATTAGAGGGTTCCTATTAAGATAACGCATCTCATCATTCCGTATTTTTCAAAAATCCACATTCCGACATTTTTTCGTCAAGAACCCTGACGCTACGTCGGAATGTGGATTACATTTAATCATTAAAAGCTATTCGGAAAATCATTTGAAGGGATCGAGCGCAACGGTGGGAGCGTCGTTTTCGAAGCAGCCGAGCTGATAGCCGTCGTTATAACCGGCCGGAGCTTGCGGTTCCCAATAGAACACACCCTCCACATCGGCCTTCATCATGCTCGCAATCAGCTCGCTGCAAGCCTCGGCCTCATCGTGCGGCATACCTATCTCGCAGATCATCACGGGCTTGCCATACGTCTGCTTCAGATGATTGATATTGGCCACACAATCGGAAGCAATCTTGCGCCAACCCCCTGCGTCGCCATTCTGCTCGGCCCAGAAGGGATATACCGACATGCCGATCATGTCATACTTCCCCCCGTTGGCCTCCAACAGACCGAACATACGGTCGTAGGCCCACTGGTTGTGGCCCCCGTCGAGATGCACTATCACCTTCGCTTCGGGGCATACGCTCTTCACGGCGTCGTAGCCCGCATTGTTGAGCGCGGTGAGTTGAGCGGGGTTATCCACCGACCCTGTCGGAAGCATCATGCCGGGGGTGGTCTCGTTGCCCACCTGCACCCACTCGGGTGTCACGCCGGCCTCTTTCAACGCCGTGAGCGTCTCCACCACGTGGTTGGCCATGGCCGCCTTAAGCGCTTCGAAAGAGAGCTCTTTCCANGCACGGGGCATCTCCTGATGGCCCGGGTCGGCCCATGTGTCGGAGAAATGGAAATCTATCATGGTGCGCAGCCCGAGCCGTTCGGCCCGACGNGCCTTGAGCACAACGTCGTGCACATTGTTCCAGCCCTCTTCGGGATTGACCCACACGCGGAGACGTATCGAATTTACGCCGCAATAGTCGCGCAGNAACTGCATGCATTCCATCTCCTTACGCTCCGCACCGGGGGTGTAGAACTTGCGTCCTTCGCTCTCCATCTGTGTGAGCCAGCTCACGTCGGCCCCTTTGGCCATGCCGGTGGCCTTCTCCACCACCACGGCCGGACGCTGTGTTGCTTCAGCCGTGGGGTCGGCTTCACTGCACGACCCTCCCATTAGGAGCATCGTGGCCGCTATTATCGAAAAAATGTTCATCGCTTTCATTTCAAAGAGTAATAATATGTCTGTGTGCCAAGGTCTACGGTCAGGATATAGGTCTCGCCGACGGTGAGGGCGTTGTCGCCGTCGAAGCCTGTCGTGGCATCCGAGTGGCCAAGCTTCAACGCGCCGTCGCCACCGCCGAAGAAGAGACTCCAATCATGGTTGATGAGCACTTTCACGCCCCACGGCGTCTCCTTCTCCTTCACGAATTCTGCCGTGAAAATCTCCGGATTTTCAGCCGATTGAGTCATCTCATGCTCGCTCCAGTCGTCGTTGAGTCCGGTGAAGGTGACGCTCTCCACGGCTGTCAGTGCATACGTCATGGCCGAGAGACTGAAATCCATCACGTAAAGNCCNTTCTCGGGAGCCGGNATGTTGCCNTCTGATTCTGCCACGACGAGTGTGCCNGCAAGAGGNGTNGAGCCGTCGCCAGCCTTGTANNAGGGCGACCANTCNGNCTGNGGATAAGCACGGTAGCCCCATTCTGAATCTACCCAATGCGCGCCGCCGTAGGCAAGGTTGCCTTCGTCGTAGAGCGAGAGATAATCGTCGAAGCCGTTCCAATCTACAACGCCCGAGAAATAGAGCTTCGGTTCGGGAGCTGAGGGCGCGGGAGCCTCGCCTGCTCCNAGNTTGAGATGCTGCGGATCAGAGAGATCGAGAATGAGCATCGTCTCGCCGGCGGGAAGAGCCACCGACACTCTTTGCGCTGTCTGGCCGAAAGTGAGACCCTCGGCATCGCCGGCAAATCCTACAGCCATAGCCCGGGCGGGACCCATGTCGGTAGTCTCCTTGTCGAAGAGTCTGCCGTCGCCGGAAATGGTGATGCCCACAGTGGCNGGAGCGGCAAGATTCACCGGGAGAAGCCATTGGTTGCTCTTCAGATTATACGTCATNTCNCCNTCCAGGTCGCCNGCCACGCGCAGATTGTCGATGTAAAGCGCGCTCCACCAGCCCTCCTGGGTGTTGACGGTGGTGTAATAGCAGCCTGAGGGATCGGGGAACCAGAAATTCCAGTGATCGTCGGCCGAAGAGGCGTAGAAGGTCTTGCCTGTCTCGCCGAGATTGCCCCAGATCACGTTGTTGGCCTCGCGCAGCCACCAGTTGGTCCAGCCCGTCACGCCCATGAAGCCGGAGTAGATGCCGTTCTCTTCAGGTGAGAGAAGCGTCATGGCCGTTTCGTTGCGGTCTTTGTCGAGCACGGTGGCGAGGTTGAGGTGTATGCGGTAGGGCTGCACGTTCACCTTCATCACCGCCGAGTATTGCGGGGCGATGTTCGCGCCCAATACGGAGCGCACACGTATGTAGAGAGGCGACATTCTGTCGGCCTCAAATCCGAGACGCCCGAGCAGCGAATTGAGCTCCTCGGTGAGGAACTGGCGACTTCTCACCCCTTTCTCGGGGCTTAGGTCGATTGTGCGGGCGAAGTCTTCGGTGTCAGAGAGTTGGAGAGTTTCTTCGGCAGCGTTTACGGGAGCCTCAAGCTGAGGGTCGCTCAGGGAGAGCTGGCCGTCGCCGCTCCAATATACGGTGAGAGCCAAGGCATCGGGATTGTCGGCTGAGAGGATGATGTCGCCTGTGTCGCCACGCAACGCGATGTCGTCGGAGGGAGCGACGTATACCGGGTCGATGTCGCTGCTGCAACCCGCTGCGGCGCAACAGATCACTCCNCACAAGGCCGGCGTGAGAATATTATTCAGTTTCATGATAATGCGAATTAATATAAGGGATTAGAGAGATTCGGGTTGGCGGTGAGGTCGGTGTCGGGCACGGGGTAGATGTTGAATTTGTCGTCTACCGCGCGTCCGTCGAGCACGCCACCCTTCCATTGCCAGATATAGGCGGCTGAGGTGAACTTGCCGAAGCGGATAAGGTCGGTGCGTCTTACAGATTCCAAATAGAGCTCACGGCCGCGCTCGTCGAGCATGAAATCGAGCGTGAAGTCGGCATCGGAGATCTTGCCTGCCTCGTCGCCGTTGTAGGCGCGGAGGCGCACCTTATTCACGAGCTCCAGAGCCTCGGCGCGCGATAGCCCCGCGCCGCCGCGCAAGAAGGCTTCGGCAGCTGTGAGATACACGTCGCCTAAGCGCAGCATCGGGTAGTCGGTAGAGCAACCGGTAGCGGCTGAATTGGAGGCCGCCTCGCCGTCGTCGGTAAGGTTGGTAAACTTCTCGAAGAAGTAGCCCTCGGCCTGATTGTCGATGGCGCCGGTGAAATATTGCTCCTGCCCGTCGGTGTAGAAGAGGGCGCGCCCGTCGGTGGTGGAGAATACGTCGCCGAAGAGGCTCACGATCTCGCCACGCGCACGAAACATGCCCCAGCCGTTGGTAAGGCCATATTTTGTAGGATCTTGCGAGCTGGAGTTGCCGCATGAGCCGCACACGAGGTAGGTGCCGCCGCCCCACGTCACGGAGGTTGTGGCGTCGCAAACCATCGCGAAGAGTATCTCGTTGGTGCGCTTGTGGTTGTCGGCGTTGAAGAGTTTGGTATACTCCGGCTCCAGATAGAAAGCGGGGTTGGCTATCACCTTATGACAGGCGTTGATACATTCGGTGTAGTATTTCGCTTCGGCTGAGCCGCGATATACCGCGCTGTTGAGGTAGAGGCGTGCCAAGAGAGCCCAGGCTGCGGGGCGCGAGGCGCGTCCGTATTCGTTAACGTCGGGGAGNGCCGCNTCGCTCGAATCGGCTGTGAGATCGCGCAACTCGCTNTCGATGAAGTCGAAAAGTGTCACNCCGTCGTANGCTTCGGGTATAAAGCCGCTCACGGGAGTGTTTTCATCCACTTTCGGGCCTTTACGGTAGAGGTCGAGCACCATCCAATAGCTGAAAGCTCTCATAAACCGGGCTTCGGCNCGATAGCCTCTGATCTCATCCCTCTCTTCGGCCGAGAAGCCGCTCAGCGCGCTGTCGGAACAGTTGCGTATAAACTCGTTGCAGAGGCTGATGTTGAAGAAAAGCCAATAGTAGGTGTCTGAAACCCAGGCATCTTTGGCGCTCCACGTGATGTAAGTGAGATCTACGAGGTTGTTGCCCGATAGCCACGTGTTGGCCACTTCATCCGTGGCGGCCTCCTGAAGATTGAAATAGCCGCGCGAGAAGTCTTGCCCGTTGATAGTGGCGAGGTCGCCGTTGTCGCCTCCTTGACCCTGGCCGGCCAAGACGTAGGAGGCGTATATTTTCGCCAGAACGCTCCGATAGTTGGAAGCCACGGCGTAGACATCTTTCGAGGTGGTCTCCGTCACCGGCTGCTGGTCGAGATCGCTCGTGCAACTGCCCGTCAGGATGCCGAGACTGGCTGCGAGGGTGAGAAATATGTTGGTTCTTTTCATTGATGCTGTGTNATTTGAGGTTTAGAAATTCAGNCCTAATGTCACTGAATATGTGCGCGGACGGGGATAGACGGCCGTGTCNACGCCGTTGCCGGTCTCAGGATCNACNCCCTTGTAGCGGGTGACGGTGAATACGTTCTGCACCATGGCCGAGATGTGGAGGTTGAGGCTCTTGTAGACCTGGCCGAAATTGTAGGTGAGCTGGAGATTGTCCATCTTGAGGAAGGAGGCGTTCTCCAGGTAATAGTCGCTCAAGAACTGGCGGCGCGTGAAGCGGGTGTCGAGGAAGCTGCGGTTGAGGTTGTTGAGCTGGTAATCATTGTAGCTCATCGTTTCCCAGGCTCCGGTGTTCATCGCCATACCGTTGAAGATATAGCCCCCGAGGTTGGCGCGCAGAGAAGTGGAGAGGGTCCATTTCTTGTATCTCAGGTTGGTAGAGAGACCAAGAATCCAGTCGGGAGCGGGCGAATGGCAATGGTAGCGGTCGTTGTCGGTGATTTCGCCGTCGCCGTCAAGGTCGGCGTAGAGCCCTTCTATCGGTCGGCCTGTCTCCGAATCGTAGAGCTGCTTGTAGAGGTAGAAAGCGTAGGGGGCGTAATCGGTAGAGAACACCTGCATCTGGTAGGCGTCGATCCATGGNCCAACACCCGTGTCGGGACTCGGAGCGCCAGGGGTGAGGGTAAGATTCTTGATTCTCACGCGCTGCCAGGCTGCGTTGGCCGTCACGTCCCAGGTCCAGTCGCGTGTGCCGATGAGATGAGCCGTGAGGGCGAGCTCAAGGCCGCAGGAGCTTACGTTGCCCACGTTTTCGAGCATGAGCTTGTCGAAGTTTGTTCCGGCAGGCACGGGCACTGTGGCGAGCAGATTCTCCGTCTTGCGGGTGTAGAAATCGGCCGAGAAGGTGAAGCGGTTTTCAAGAAGGGCGAGGTCGAGGCCGAAGTTCCATGATTTGGTTGTCTCCCACTTGAGATCAGGGTTGTAGGCCTCCGGACGGTAGGTGTATACGGGTTGGCCGCCGAAAAGATACTGTGCGCCGTCAAGACCGGGGGTGTACACCGGGATATAGCCGTAGTTGGTGATGCCGTCTTGCTGACCGGTGACGCCGTAGGAGGCGCGGATCTTGAACTCGTTGACGAAGTTTCGGGCCGGCTCGAAGAAATTCTCTTGCGAGAGACGCCAAGCCAAAGCCACTGAGGGGAATGTGCCCCAGCGGTTATCTTTCGCGAAACGAGAAGAGCCGTCGCGGCGCACGGTNGCCGTGAGCAGGTAGCGGTTCATCAGATTGTANTTNACGCGGCCGTAGTAGGAGAGGAGGGTGTGACGCTGGTCGGTGGCGGCAGAGGTCGACTGTTGCTGGCCGTCGGCATTNAGCACTGCGTAGAAGGGGGTGGTGTATTTCCAGTACTGGTAGTCGTAGCCGAGTGTCACGTCGAGATTCGAGTCGATGGCCTCGAAATCGCGGTTGTAGTTGGCATAAATTGTAAGAAGTCGGTTGTAGTTTTTCTGCGGGCCGTAATCGTAGTCGCGGCCGCCGGTGGTGTAGTAGGAGATAGCTTCCTGAGGCACATAGATATGGCCCTGGCCTTTCGACCAGTCGTAGCCACCCGTGGCGTGGAGGCGGAGCCCTTTCACCCAGCGCAGGTTCCAGTCGGCGTCGATATTGCCGATCACGCGGTAGACGTCGGAGGTAGATTCATACTGCATGAGGCGGCCGAGAGGGTTGGCGAGCGCGCCCGTCACGGGTATGCCGTTGCCGTCGATGGCCTCGTTGTAGCCTCCGAAAGTGTCATTGCCCGANTAGATGGGAATGGTGGGGTTGAAGGTTGCGCCGCCCCAGATAGCGTCGGTGTCGGCGAAGCGGTTTTTGGAGTAAGTGCCCTTCAGGCTGATCTGGAAACGCAGTTCGTCGCGATATGAGGGGGTGAGATTGATGTTGCCCGTGAAGCGCTTGGCATTGTCGGTCTTCAGGATACCATCCTGATAGTAGGCTCCGGCCGATACGCGGAAGGGGAGCCAGTAGGCCATCTTGCCGGTGAGGCTGATGTTGTTGTCAGTGCCGAAAGCGGTGCGGTAGATCTGGTCGTTCCAGTTGGTGCGGCTCTCGCCGAGGAGCGATTTCTGGCGGTCGTTGCCCATTTCTCTCACCACTCCGATAAATTCGTCGGTAGAGAGCATGTCGGAGGTCTTGGTGCGGGTGGAGATAGAGTTGGTGGTCTGGAAAGATACCTTCACGCCGTCGCCCTTGCCCTTCTTTGTGGTGATGATGATCACGCCGTTTGATGCGCGCGAACCGTAGATGGCCGTCGAGGAGGCATCTTTNAGGATGGTCATGCTTTCGATATCATTCGGGTTNATGAGGCTNAGGAAGTTGCCGCTNCCGCTCACGGAGCCGCCCACCTCCATCGGCACTCCGTCGAGCACGATGAGAGGNTCGTTGGAGGCATTGAGCGATGCGCCGCCTCTGACGCGGATTGTGGAGCCGGAAGTAGGGGAGCCGCCGCCGTTTACGATCTGCACGCCGGCAATCTTGCCGTTGACGAGTTCCTCGGGCGATGATATCATGCCCTGGTTGAAGTCTTTCTCCCCTACGGTGGAGACGGCACCGGTGAGGTCGTCTTTACGACGCACGCCGTAACCGATCACGACTACTTCGTCGAGAATCTCGCTGTTGGCTTTCATCGTGACGTTGATCACGTCGGAGGTGATATCTACGGTGAGGTTGTCGTAGCCTACGTAAGAGAATACGAGGCGACGGGCCGAGGCGGGAACGGTGAGCGTGTAGCCGCCGTCGAGGTCGGTGGTAGTGCCCAAGGTTGTGTCGGCCACCTTCACAGTGGCTCCTATCAGAGGTTCGCCGGTATCGTCTACCACGACGCCTTTCACTGTACGCATTGATTCGCCGTAAGCCGTAGCGGGGAGGAGGATTATCAAAGCCAATAATCCCCATAGCCATCTTATCGGCACAGCCATGATGTAGTTGTTACTTTTCATTTTGATGTTTTTATTGTTAGTTGATTCTTTCCTGAATTTTAAGGTCGTCACTTGAATTTTAAGGTTATCCTTGAAGCCCAAGCAGTCGCTAAACACAATCTTTTCTACCTATACCTTTACCTGCAAGCGGATAGGCAAAATTACTTAAAACATTCAGAATCAACCCTTGATTATCGGACAAATGCTGCAACATTTCAGACAATCGGCCCCTTACGGCTCTGGAAGGGAGCTGAGAGTCTCATCGTCACACTTATATTGGCTCGGCTTCACGCCAAATTGGTTTTGGAAGCAGCGGGCGAAGNAGGAGGGNGTCTTGAAGCCCACCATGNAGCTCACTTCCGACNCCGTAAACNGATGCTGGCTCAGCAGCACGGCCGCCTTCTGAAGGCGCACGCTGCGGATATAGTCGAGCGGAGCCATGTCGTGATATTTCTTGATGAGACGGTAGAGCTGCTTGTTGGCCACGCCGCTTTTCTCGCAGAGAAGATTCACGTTGAGGTCGGGGTCGGCGATATTCTCCTCGATGATTCTTGCCACTCGGGCCAGGGTCTTCTCGTTGATGCTCTCGGCTTCGATCGGTTTCGCTTCCGACTCGGCGATAGTCTGGATGCGCACCTTCTCCCTGATCTCCTGGCGCCCTTTGAGCAACTGGTTGATGCGTCCCGTGAGAGCTGCCGGGTCGAATGGTTTCGTCATGAAGATGTCGATGCCGGTCTTGATACTTTCGTTCTCGGTGCGGTTGTCGCTCTTGGCCGTGAGCATTATGATCGGTATGGAGGCGAGTCGCGGATTCTGTTTCATACGCTTCACCATCTCCAGGCCGCTCATGATGGGCATCATTTCATCTACTATCATGATGTCGGGTAGGAATGAGGAGGCGATGGCGAGCCCCGAGCTGCCGTTTTCAGCCCCTTGAAATGTGAATTTATCTTGCAGAATCCCNCGGATNAATTCGGAAATCTGGCGGTTGTCTTCCACGAGCAGNACTCTCGGGCGTCCCCCNTCCTCGGCGTGACTGACNGGCGTTTCGGTNGCGATCTCTTCAGAGATGGGGAGGGTGACTACGAAGGTNGTGCCCTGACCCTCCTTGCTGTAGAGCTCGATGCTACCCTTCATCAGTTCGAGGTAACGCTTTATAAGATAGAGCCCCAAGCCGGTGCCCTCCTTTATTTTCGATGTGGCCGGCGAGCGGAACATTCTCTGGAACACGAGCTGCTGGTCGCCGTCGGAGATGCCGAGACCGTCGTCGGAGACGGCTATCTCCACGTTGGCCTCGTTGCGGAATATGCCGCAGGAGATTGTCGCCCCCGCTTCTGAATATTTGCAGGCGTTCGAGAGGAGGTTGGTGATCACCGATTCCAGCTTCACGGCGTCGGCTTCGATGAATATGTCGGGCTCGGAGGCGTGAAAGAAGAAGCGTTTCTGCGGGTTGTTGTCTTTGAATATGTCGAAGATACCTTTGCAGAATTCCACTACATTGACTCGGGAGAGAATCAGCAGACTCTCATCGATATCCTCTATGTGCTGGAGTTCGAGCGTGCGGTGAATCATATTGTTGAGGCGCACGGCGTTGTCGTATACCACCTCCAAGCTCTTCCGGCTCTCGGGGTCTTTCGCTTTCTCCTTCATGAGGCTTACGGGGCCTAAAATCATGGAGAGAGGNGTCTTGAGATCGTGAGAGATATCGGAGAGGAAGGTGAGCTTCTTCTCCACGTTGTCGAGAGCGTTCTGGCGCGTCTGCTCTTCCAGCAGACGGCGGTTGCGCTTGCGCGATTGATAGATTATGGCTCCGATGATAGCTATGATAATCAGCACGTAACACGTGATGGCCCACCATGAGAGGAAGAACGGCGGACGCACCGTAAGCGGTATCGCCACAGGAGCCGAGGGGGAACCTACGGTCTTGATCAATACGCTATAATGCCCCATTTTCAGATCGGAGAGGGTGATCGTGTTGGCTCCTTCGGGGAGCACGACCCACGGCGCCACGGTATCTGTAGGTGAGGAGGCTAATTTGTACATGTATCGCTGCAGAGCGTCGGGCGAGTAATTCAGGGTGCTCACCACCAAGGCAATGGAGCCGCCGTAGGGGATGGTGAGCCCACGCTCCGCGCCGCGCAGGTCGGAGAAATCATGGTTGGCTCCCGGCTGCGTGTTCAGTATCATCTTGATGCCGTTGAAGTCTTCCTCCTCATCCATAAGGGTGGGGTCTACCTCGATTATCTCGTCGATGGTGCCTAAGTAGATTTTGTTGGTCAGAGTATCTTCGTAGACAGAGACATACGATCTTTGCGGCACAGGGAGTAGGGTGGCATTCTGTGCCTTGGCCGAGACCTTCCAGACGTTGCTTTGGGTGGAGATCCACATGCCGTCGCCTACGGCTCCCATTGCTAAGACTGCTTCATCGCTGTTGGTGGTAGGGAATGTAATCGTTTTGAGTTGGCCGTCGCNNTCAATCACCACGGCTNCCCCTTTGTAGGCACACCAGATGCGACCCTCCTTATCTGCCTCCAAATGTGTGGGGTATCCCCCGGTGAGAAGATGTATATCAAACTTTTGGTATTCTCCGGTGGCAGGGGTATATTTCACCAGGTTNCTGNCTCTGAAGANGAGAANCNATAGGNNGGAATCCTTGTCNATCACTATNTCATTCACGNGGTTGTTGGCCAAGCGGAAACCATCCATGCNTGTGGTGNCGGNATTGATCGACCGGTCGGCCCTGATGATNCCCGGCGNGCCTCGCAGTTTATCCTTACTCACGTAATGTATGCCGTTGAGGAAGCTCCCCACCCAGAGATGATCCCGCTCCTCGGCCAAGGCATACACCCAGTTGGAGGGATGTCCCCCCTGCGAATCAAGTATGAGGAAGCTATCGAAATTCTCCTGCGCGGGATTGTAGCGGTTGAGTCCGGCGTCTGTGGCCAGCCACATAGTGCCCTCTTGATCTTCTACAATCTTCCTTATGCGGTTGTGGGAGAGGGTATTGGCGAGCAGAGAATGGCGATGCCATTTCACAGGTTGGGTGGCATCAAGGTGGATGATGCCGTTAGTGCCGCCAAACCATAGGCTGCCCTTGCTGTCGCGGTAGATTGAGTGTATCTCGTTGCCTTCGCCCGAATGTACGAGCGAGCCTAACTTGATAGTGCGCAGTATATTAGAGTTGGCCGCTATCGATACGCCACGTTCGTGGCCCGTCCAGAGATTGTGATCGTCGTCCATATAGACACACCAGATCTCATTGTCGGCCAAGCTCTGTTCGTGGCGAGAATCGTGTATGTGGTGCTTGATGCTGTCTTTGAAGAGCTCNTAGACGCCTCGGTCGGTNCCNGCGAGNAGTTGACCGGCCTCACCTTGNGCAAGACTTTTTACATTGTTTCCCTCCACGGCATCGATTGCTTGCAGTCGGTTATCGGCNGGNGANTATTTGTAGAGGGCTCCTTCTCCGCCGAGNTAGATGCTCTCGCTGTCGTCGCTCTCCGACATGCAGTTTATGAAGAAAGTGGAGGGCTGCTTCTCCAGGCCGTGCAGTTTCACCGGTTTGAAAGAGGCNNNGCGNNCGTCCCAGCGGGCCAGACCGTTGTAAGTGCCCGCGTAGATGATGCCNCGGCTGTCGCGCAGAATCGAGTAGACCGATCTGTGAGGCAGACCGGCCGAGCAATCGGTGAGAGGCTCCTTTTTCGCGGCCTTGTTTGAAGCTTTCTTATCCTTGTTTGAAGCGTTTGCTTGTCGGTCGGGATTGTCGGCTGAGAGGAGGTCGAGGCGCATGATGCCGTTGAGGCCGCCGATCCAGAGTTCGTCGTTGTTGAGAAGGAGCACGCGGATTTCCGAGGGGGTAGGGAGTGGGTAGGGGGCGATCTTCCCCGTGCGGTAATCCATCACCAGCAGGCCGTTATTGCTACCGATAAATAGCCGGTTGTCTTTCTCCACGAGCGAATAGANCTGGCTGCCGAAGAGTTCATTCTCCCCCACAGGATGAGTGTTTATACCGTCGTAGAAAAAGAGACCGCTATTCGTGCCAAACCACATCATCCCCCGGCTATCTCGGAAGAGCGTAAACACCGTCGTAGTCTTCCCTCCAACCCTCACATTCTTCCNGCACAGATCCGACTCCGGCAACCGACTCANCCCNTCGCCCGCCGCCCCCGCGCTCAACGCAGAGAGCATAAGAATCGTCAGAAGGAGCCACGAAATCATCCGTGACCGAAAGCCACAGATTATTCCGCGTAAAAACGAACCACCGTCGTGCTGAGCCAGAGNTGTGAGAGTATTATTAGCCAGAGTGTACATGAAGTGATTAGNCAGAGGGTGCATAGTTAGTTANACGTTAATTGACACCCACAAAGTTACAGCTTTTTTCACAGACAANTACNCTCCCCGCCCTNAATCTTATNCAACAAATCGGACACTCTCCCCCACAAATCAGACAACCCCTCCCAAACCCTGATGCCATCATATTTTGTGATGACAAACTATCTGTATTTAACCATCCCCGTTGCATGTATTTATGGTAGGGACGCGATTTTTCGCGTCCACAGATTATCTGCGTGCCTTCGGGTTGGTGTCATCTGCACCAGGTGCTCGGTGGACGCGAAGAATCGCGTCCCTACATTGGTAGCGAAAATCATGGCCCCATTGGTAGCGAAAATCATGGCCCCATTGGTAGCGAAAATCATGGGCCCATTGGTAGCGAAAAAACGCGGCCCCATTGATAGCGAAAAAACACGGCCCTACATTGAAAAATGATGTATCATTGGGTACTGTTAATTGGCAAAACAGTCGGTTTGCCAATTTTCGACGTTATTGTTGATATAGTCTATGATTCTATCAAATGACTGTGGATTTTTGATTATGTGTTCATGAAATCGTGATTGCCAAACTGGTAGGGACGCGATTTTTCGCGTCCTCGCTGTCCGAGAAACACCAGCTTTAAATGCTCCAATAATTGATGCTAACCTGGAATTATGGTGAAAATCTGTACATTCTTCATCATGTCTTGGTTGCTTAAGACAGCCCGTATTTGATTCATTGTCTTCGTTTGATCCGATGTCGTTGGCTGACGCGATGAATCGTGTCCCCACTGAAAGGACGAAATGAATATGATTGGGCATTACAACACTATTCAAAAGCTCCACATCTGAATAATAGTTAGGTAGACTCTCTAAATGCTCTATGATAATTTCTCCCAATTCTGATGGATGAAATATGTTATTCACGATGCTTCCGAATAAATGTTGCTTTTCAAATGCACATATAGTGATAAAATACATTCCACTGTTATAGTCGTGCCAAGTTGCACGAAATTGATGCCTCTCACTCATTTCGAACCTTTTTTATTTTTACGATTACTATTTTAAATGTGTAACAATGTAGGGACGCGATTTATCGCGTCCACAGATTATCTGCGTGCCTTCGGGTTGGTGTCATCTGCACCAGGTGCTCGGTGGACGCGAAGAATCGCGTCCCTACATTGGTAGCGAAAATCACGGCCCTATTGATAGCGAAAATCGCGTCCCTACATTGGTAGCGAAAATCACGTGCCTTTATTCGGGTAGGTGGAGGGTGGTGAGGCGGCGGAGCTCGGGGGCGGTGATGGGGATGACGGCGGCGTGCTTGGGAGAGGTGAAGTTGGTGGTGCGCATGACGCCTTCGTTGAAATGGCCAAGGTCGGTGAATGTCTTGAAGTCAGTGGTTTCGGCAAATCCAAAGTTGTGGGGGTTGATGCTGTAGATATCATGCATGACGACGTATTTGTCTTGTCCGATGCGCTTCCAGACGTTGGGAGCCTCACATGCGCCGGGTTCGAAGTCGATGAAGTCGTGGCGGTATTGCCAGTCGGAGTTGA
>WFLX010369866.1_pt1 | contig 17373 bp, 16 predicted proteins | sample 4967041 | NCBI WGS metagenome assembly WFLX01 (sample SAMN12857096, study PRJNA449069) | gut metagenome | isolation source: stool from male and female vole | host: Microtus ochrogaster | place: USA:Florida | collected 2017 | reverse complement strand
TTAAGCTCGGGGAAACGGGGATTGTTGAAAATGATGGAGTCCATTTCGCTGGCGGCGCCGAAGCGGTCCCAGAACCCGCGGTTTGCCACGATGAAGTAGTAAAGCTGGAGGTCGGGGAAGAAGGCTGTGATGGTGGAGAAGCCGCCGTTACGGCGGGAATGGAATGCACGCCGGGGCTCATAGGGGTTATCGGTGACGAAGGCTCCGAGGCAGTAGGACACGTCGGCAACCTGGGTGGCGACGCGCGGCTTCATGATTATCTCCATCGATTCCTGCGACACAAGTTCGTAGTGGAACACGCTCTTGAGCCATTTCATCAGGTCGCGGGGGGTGATGTAGACGCCGACGTCGTACATGGACGCAAAGAAATCCNCCTCGCCATAGTCGNCCTNAACNCACTGCATCTTGGACGNGNTGAAAACGCGGTCGGTCTTGGNNNAGTGCTGCNGGGGCTCGNAGGCGNGGGNCATGNTGGGTATTACGATGTCCGGCGAGAAGTAGGTGACCTCGGTCAGACCGGCCTTGTCAAAGATATTTGTCTTCATCCACACCTCGAATTTCTTGCCCGTTACGCGCTCGATGATTTTGGGGAGCAGCAGATAGGGAGCTTCCTGGTATTCGAACCGGGAGCCGGGGACGAACGAGAGCGTGTCGATGGTTTCGAAGAAGCGGATAAGCTCGTCGCCGCGCGCATAGAGGCGGAAATCGGGGCCGAAGCCGAAGGTGCTGTTGTGCGACTTGCTGTACTTGTCGAAGTCCTCCTGCGTGCGCGGACGTTCGTCGGGCAGCCCGGAAGAGTGCGACAGGATGTGCTCGATGGTGATACTATTGAACACCGGGTTGGGGAATTCGGGGAAGAATTTGCTCAGGGAATCGGAAAGCGAGATGCGACCCTCCTCGACGAGCTTCATGATGGCGATGGTGATGAACGTTTTGGAGGCCGAAGTGACGTTAATCATAGTTGAATCGCTCATACGCTGGCCGGTTTCGAGGTTGGCCATGCCGAAGAAACCCTCGTAAACGATTGTGTCCTTGTACATTACCATCACGGCGGCGCCGGGCTCGTCGGAGCCGAACATGCGGGTGAAAATAGCGTCGATATCGTCGTTCATTCCGTAGTCAGGTCTGCCGGAATGTTTGGTACAAGAAAAAAGGGCGATGAGCAGAAGCAGAAATGCGGTGATATTGGTTATGGTTTTCATCTTTGGAGGATGAGTCGCTTGGTTATGTGAGTAATACCCGGGATATTTGTGCGGGCCAGTTGCCAGATGAGGGTGAGCTTGTGCTTATGCTGCGGTGCGAGCGTTATGGCGTGGGCAAGGAGCTTGCGGGCCTCCGAGGGATTCCGGCGGGCGTTGTTGCCGGCCACTATTGCTATCTTGAAGGGTACCAGCGGTTTGAGCTCCGGCAGCCCGACAGCCATAGCATCGAGCGCGCTGAGTAAGGCTTGGGAGTCGAGGCTGTGCTCGCGCATGGTGATGGAGTCGGGGCGGAGCGTTACCTCCACTGTCGGCTCACCCTCAAGCTTTACGACTGCCGGCTTGGGCGCCAGAAGGCGCGCACCAAGCTCGATGTCGTCCCACAGGGAGAGGGACGGGTTCCAGCCGCCGGCACGGCGCACGGCCGAAGTCCTGGCGGCCCACCGCTGCGTGGCCATACCCCCGCGGAAGAGGAGGTCCCATGGGTCGGCGGCGAACACAAGGCGCTTGCCTGTGGAATTGACCGTGTCCCAGCCTATGATGTCGGCCTCGGGATAGGCCTCCAGCGCGGCGCACACGCGGGCCATATGGCCGGGCAGCATGCGGTCGTCCGAGTCGAAGAACATCACGTAGGGCGTACGAACGGCAACCAGCCCGCGATTGCGCGCGGCGGCAGCCCCGGGGGTCGTTTCGGATAGCAATGTAATGCTCAAAGAGCCATCCCGATGAGCCTCTGCCCACCGGTGCACTGCCTCGGGAGTACCGTCGTCAGAGCCGTTATCCACCACTATTACAGCGAATTGGCAGCCGGTCTGGCCGGCGATAGAGTCGAGCGTGCGAAGGATTAGTTCTGCCCGGTTCAGCACCGGAATCACAACACTTATCAGCTTCATTTGGCAATACAAATTTACCCCAAAAATCAAATTCCTGCAAAGGTGTTACCAAATTGTAACTAAATTGTATTTAAGGTGTTAGAGGGTAGGAATTAGGGGTTAGGCTTTAGGCTTTAGGGTTTAGGTATTCAGCAATGCTGACAGGCGTGAGGCCACTGCGGCGGGGCTGTTGGCAGCAGTGAAGGAAGGAGCAGCTGCGCGCAGGCCCGGGAGGCGGTCAGCGCCGCTCAGGATGGCCTCGTAGGTGGCGTTGAGGTCGCGGGGGTCGGTGGCTATCAGCGGCGCGGACTCTGCGCCGACGAACCGCAGCCAGTCGGCATGTCCGCCTGTGACGGGCACTGCCCCGGCGCGCATGGCCATCAGTGCCGTGGTGGCAGGCGACAGGGCATAGAGCTGGTCCACCACTATATCCGCCCCGGCCAGCCTACGCTGAAATTCGCCAAAAGGTATCCCGGAGGCACTTTCAAGGCGTACCGGCTTACCGTACTCTCGCATTAACCTGTAAATCAAGGGCATAAGCACGTCAATGCCCTTTTCCGCCTCGCGGCCGGGATGGAATGCCGCAAGGATGGTCAGCGGGCCGCCGGCCGGGCGCTCCACAGCAGGCACTTCGGCCACGGGAATGCCGGCATAGACAATCTTTTGCCCTGGAACAATGGCGCGGGCCACCGCATCGTACTCATAGAGCGCCGTGGCTATTCCGTCGACGTGCTCGTAGACATACCGACTGTAATCCAGCAGCTCCCGCGTGAGCCACTGATGCTTATTCGCCTGCCCCCAAGGAGATTGCCACTCCGAGAAAGGCAATGCCGGGTTGGACCCGGTAAGGTTTTCGACGTAGAGCGCATTGGTGCCCAGCGCCGTCAGGAACACGCGCCCGTTGTGACGCCGCAGGTGCTTGAAAACTTCCAGTTGACGGTGCGGACGCAGCTCCACGAACGATGTGTCGCAAAGGAACACCGCATCATACCCGCGCCCGAGCGCCCCCTCGGAGAGCAACCGTCGGTAAAGCCGCGCCCCGCCGAGCCGCGAGGGCGAGCGGCTGATGTCGACATGCCGTTGCGAATCCATCCACGCCCCGCCGTTGGAAGCCACGGTGACCTCATGCCCCAGCGCCACAAGAGCCGGCGCGAGGGTAGCATTATAATTGCTGGCGTCGCCAAGAAGGAGTATTTTCATAGCTCTTTGCGGTGCTTTATGCCATAGACGAAGCCCTTGACCAGCTCCTTCATAGCCTCGAAAAACGGCAACCGGCTGCGCGATGCCTCCAGCGGAATGCGGATTAGTCCGGGCCAAAAACCGCGCATTACATACATCATCGCCCCTTTTGTGCGCACAAAGGCAGCCGTTGCGGCGGAATGCTCGTCGGTAGTCGGGCCCGTGTGCGATACCACGCGAATGTCGGCAAACCGTCCCTGCAGCCCGGCCTTGCGCGCGTGGTGGTAAAAAAGATCGTCCTCACCCGCCCCTAAGTATGGCGCTCCGATGCCCGCGAGAGTCGAAAAACGCATATCCGCAGGCAGCGACACGCGCCGGAAGGACATCTCGAAGGAGGTCGGCACATAGAAGCGATAAGTCTTCTCCAAGTTCCACCCATCCGGCGGATATATATGATTCTCAGGCATTTCCGCCCGAGCAGCGACCCAGTCAAGTTCGGCGTCCTGCTCGTAAAGCTCAATGAGCCGGTGCAGACCGTCAGGGTGAAAGATGAGGTCGTCGTCGGCGACCATCACAATGTCGGCCGTGGCAGCCTCAAGGGCATGATTGCGGTTGACCGACAGGCCGGAATCATGGTAAATCCGCACATCTACATCCGGACGCTCCAGCGCCTCCAGCGCCTCCGGAGTAAGCTTGAAATGCGGGTCCTGAACAGATACGATGTAGCGCACGCCCTCCACTGCCGGCAGGGGCGCCATGCGGCCCACGCGGTCGGCGGTGGTAACGAGCATCACATCGAGAGTCATGGTTACAGGAGCATTGCGGCCACACGGCGGAGGGCTTCTACGAAGCGGTCGACCTCCTCGCGGGTGTTATACAGGGCGAAAGCGGCGCGGACAGTCCCCTCGATGCCGAGGCGCTCCATCAGCGGCTGCGCGCAGTGGTGGCCGGTGCGCACTGCGAAGCCCAGCTGGTCCAGCAGCACGCCGGCGTCGTAGTGGTGCGCGTCGCCGATAAGGAAGCTGATTACGGCACTCTTACCCGGCGCCGTGCCGAAAATGCGCATGCCGGGGATGGCTTCCATGCGTTCGGTGGCATAGCGCAACAGGTCCTGCTCGTGGGCGTGGATGGCGTCGATGCCCACGGCGTCCATATAGTCCATGGCGCGGTCAAATGCCCCTACGCCGACGAAATCGGGCGTGCCGGCCTCGAACTTGAAGGGCAGGTCGGCCCACGTTGTCCCGGCGAAGGAAACATGGCTTATCATCTCGCCCCCACCCTGGTAGGGAGGCATTTTCTGAAGCAGCTCGCGGCGTCCGTAGAGCACGCCCACGCCCGTCGGTCCGTACATCTTATGAGCCGAGAAGGCATAGAAATCGGCCCCGATCGCGCGGACATCCACATGCTCGTGGGCCACGGCCTGGGCACCGTCGACGCAGAACACAGCCCCGTGCTCATGGGCAACCCGGGCCATTTCAGCCACAGGGTTCACCGTTCCGAGCACATTGGACACATGGCACACGCTCACCAGGCGCGTGCGGTCGGTGAACAGGGCGCGGTAGGCGTCAAGATCGAGCACCCCGCGGTCGTCCATCGGAACGACCTTGATGACGATGCCGCGTCTCTGCGCCAGCAGCTGCCAGGGCACGATGTTGGAGTGGTGCTCCATGACGGTGAGAATCACCTCGTCGCCTGCTTCCAGCAACTGTCCGTAGGACGAAGCCACCAGATTGATGCCCTCGGTGGTGCCGCGCACGAAAATCACCTCCTCGATGGAGTCGGCGTTGATGAACCGGCGCACACGCTCGCGGGTACGCTCCATCGCCGCCGTGGCCTCCTGCGAGAGGCAGTGCACGCCGCGGTGGACATTGGCCTTGTGCTTATAGTAAATATCGTCGATGGCCTCAACCACAACCCGCGGCACCTGCGTGGTGGCGGCATTGTCGAGGTAGACCAGCGGGCGGTTGTTGACGCTGCGCCCGAGTATGGGGAAATCGTGCCGGAGAGCGGCTACATCAAGGGCCATAGGTCAGTCAATCTTGCAGTTAGACGAACATTGGGCACACGAAGCCGCCGCGCCCGACAGGCGTTTTTCCACCAGATGGTGCAGGCGCTCGCGGAGCACGTCCAGCGGCACCATGTCCACCACATCGGCCATGAAGGCCTGCGTCAGCATCATCCGCGCTTCCTCCTCGGGGATGCCGCGGCTGCGCATGTAGAACAGCGCGCGCTCGTCCAGCTGGCCGGTGGTCGCGCCGTGGGAGCACTTCACCTCGTCGCACCAGATTTCGAGCTGCGGAGCCGTGGTCATGCGTGCGTCGGTGCTCAGGAGCAGGTTGCGGTTGGTCTGGGCGGCATCGGTGAAGAAAGCGCCGTCGGCCACGACTACCTTGCCCCCGAAGCCCCCGCGACTCTGGTCGAACAGAGCCGTTTTGAACAGCTGGTTGCTGCGCGCATGGGTGCCCTTGTGGGTCAGGGTCACACGCGTGTCAACGGTCTGGCTGCCGGAGGTTATGGCCAGGCCGGAAAGGTCGGTCGACGTGCTGTCGCCGTAGGTTTCGATGTTGTATTCGTTATGTGTAAGGCCGCCGGAGAGGGTGTTGACGTTCACGGTCAAGGCCGACCGCGACTCCTGGCGCGCGAAGAGCTGCCACATGCGCGACGTGGCGGCCGACGCCTCCTCGATGTCGTAAATCTCGACCTTGGCGTCCTCGTCGGCGTACACTTCGAGTACGGTCGAGTTGATGTGCACCGTCGCGGGGCTCTGGCTGTGGTCGCAGAACAGCACGCGAACCGCCGACCCCTTGCCGGCCACCAGCACCACGCGCCGGGCCGTCAACGTCGGCGCCTCGCCCTTGAAGATGTTCACAATCTGGATTGCCTTGTCCAGGCGCACGCCCTCATCCACACGGATGAACAGGCCGTCGGAGAGCATCAGCGCATTGAGCATGGCGGACCGCGAACCGGCGCGGCCGGCCAGGCTGTTGAGGTAAGGCTCCACTGCGGCAGGGTCCGACGCGGCAACCGCCGCCAGCGAGCGGACCGTCACCCCGTCGGGCAAGTTCTTGAGCATCAGCGCCGTGGGGTGGAAGATGTCGTTGACCACGACCCCGAGGAGTGTGCTTATGTTCGGCACATCGCAGCGGAATGATGCCGCAACGTCCACATGGCTGTCGGCGCGGAAGAGGTTCACCCCGCAATCGGGCGCAAACACCTTCTCCGGCGCACACTCGCCCACCAGGGCGGCGTCGCGGTAGCGCGGACCCTCCGAGGCTTCCAGCTCTCGGGCCGCACGCGCATGGAGGTCGTTCAGCAGGGGTGGATAAATCTTCTCCATCTCCCCGCGGTGCGCACGGTAGAGTTCAATATACTGATTAATCGAATTGGGAATCATTGTCGGTCAATTTTACACCTCGGCGGAATCCACCTGCTGCTTAATCCAGTCGTAACCCTTCTCCTCAAGCTCCAGGGCCAGTTCGGGTCCGCCGGAGTAGACGATACGCCCCTTATATAATATGTGTACGAAGTCGGGCTTGATGTAGTCCAGCAGACGCTGATAGTGGGTGATTACGATGGTGGACGTTTCGGGAGTCTTGAGCTTATTGACACCCTCGGCCACGATGCGCAGGGCGTCGATGTCCAGGCCGGAGTCCGTCTCGTCCAGGATTGAGAGGCAGGGCTCGAGCACCGCCATCTGGAAAATTTCGTTGCGCTTCTTCTCGCCGCCCGAAAAACCCTCGTTCACCGAGCGCGACGCAAGTTTATTGTCCAGCTCCACCACCGCACGCTTTTGGCGCATCAGCTTCAGGAAGTCGGCCGCACTCATGGGCGCCTCCCCGAAGTACTTCCGCTTGGCGTTGACGGCGGCGCGCATAAAATTCACCATCGACACCCCCGGAATCTCAACCGGGTACTGGAAGGAGAGGAACAACCCCTCGTGGGAGCGCACCTCGGGGCTGAGGGCCAGCAGGTCCATGCCGTGGAAGGTGGCCGTGCCCTGGGTTACGGTGAAACGGGGGTCGCCGGCCAGCACGCCCGAGAGCGTACTCTTTCCCGAGCCGTTGGGGCCCATGATGGCATGGACCTCGCCGCGGCCTATGCTCAGATTGATGCCGCGGAGTATTTCTTTGCCGTCGATGCCGGCGTGGAGGTTTTCTACTTTAAGCAGTTCCATATATGGTTCTTTTTTCGGCCCAGCCTTCCGGGCCTTATGGTTAGACAGGCTTTAGCCTACGGTGTTTTCAAGGGTTAGGGCGAGGAGTTTCTGCGCTTCGACTGCGAACTCCATCGGCAGCTTGTTCATCACCTCCTTGGCATAGCCGTTGACAATAAGCGCCACGGCCTCCTCGGTGGGAATTCCGCGCTGGTTGCAGTAGAAAATCTGCTGCTCGGAGATTTTGGATGTCGTAGCCTCGTGCTCGACCACCGCCGAACTGTTGGCCACGTCGATGACGGGGAAGGTGTGCGCCCCGCAGGTCGAACTCAGCAGCAGCGAGTCGCACTGCGTGTAGTTGCGGCAGCCCTCGGCCTTGGGCGCAACCTTGACCATGCCGCGGTAGCTGTTGACGCTGCGGCCCGCCGAGATGCCCTTGCTCACGATGGTGGAGCGGGTGTTGGACCCGATGTGAATCATCTTGGTGCCTGTGTCGGCCTGCTGGCGGTTGTTGGTCACGGCCACGGAGTAGAACTCGCCTGTGGACCCTTCCCCGGCCAGGATGCACGAGGGATATTTCCACGTAATCGACGAGCCGGTCTCGACCTGCGTCCACGAGAGCTTGGAGTAATCGCCCCGGCAGAGGCCGCGCTTGGTCACGAAGTTGAACACTCCTCCGCGCCCCTGGGCGTCGCCGGCATACCAGTTCTGGACCGTGGAGTACTTCACCTCGGCCCGCTCCTCCACGATGATTTCCACAATGGCGGCATGGAGCTGGTTTTCGTCGCGCATCGGCGCCGTGCAGCCTTCGAGGTAGCTCACATAGGCCTCGTCGTCGGCCACGATGAGGGTGCGCTCGAACTGACCCGTGCCCGCGGAATTGATGCGGAAATAGGTGCTCAGCTCCATGGGGCACCGCACGCCCTTGGGAATATACACGAACGAGCCGTCGGAGAACACGGCGGAGTTCAGCGCGGCGTAGAAGTTGTCGCGGTAGCTCACCACCTTGCCCAGGTACTTCCGAACCAGGTCGGGATGGTCCTTGACGGCCTCGCTGAAGGAGCAGAAGATGATGCCGAGCTCGGCCAGACGCTCCCGGTGGGTGGTTTTGACCGACACGGAGTCCATCACGGCGTCCACGGCCATGCCCGAGAGCACTTTCTGCTCCTCCAGGGGGATGCCCAGGCGGTTGAAGGTGTCAAGCAGGGCCGGGTCAACCTCGTCCAGGCTCTCAGGACCTTTTTTCTGCTTGGGCGCAGCGTAGTAGCTGATGGCCTGGAAGTCGATCTTGGGGATGTCCAGGTGCGCCCACTCAGGGGGCGTCAGCGTCAGCCAGTAGCGGTAGGCCTCCAGGCGGAAATCCAGCAGCCACTGCGGCTCGCCTTTCTTGCGCGATATCAGGCGGATAACGTCCTCCGACAAGCCGGCGGGAATCACCTCCGTGTCGATGTCGGAGGTGAAGCCGTACTTATACTCCCCGGAGGTGGCCCGGTTGAGGACTTCGGCGTCGTCGTCAGGTTTGTGATTTATATTTTCGTCAGTCATATTTCTGTCGGTTTGACCAAAGGGTTAAACGCCCCCGGGCGGCTATTGTTTGGCAAGATAACCCAGCAGGTTGGGGGCTACCATGGTGATGGTGGGACGCCAGGGTTTGTTGCGGTTCATGAAGAAGCCCTTGTCCTTGGGTTCGATGACCAGGTAGACGTTGATGCCTATCGATATCACCACCACCCATATTATTAATGAGAACACGGCGCCGGCAACGCGGTTGATGATGCCCAGATGCAGCGCGCTGAGGGTGGAGCTGAACAGGCGCGCGACCAGGAAGCAGAGCAGGTACACCACGATGAAGAGGATGGCGTAGGCGGCGATGGTATAGCCCATGCCCGACTCTGCTCCGAAAATCAGTCGCTGAAAGGAATCGCCGAACATACGGCACATGATGATGCCGATCACCACGCCGGATATGGCACCCAGCTGAGCGCAGAAGCCCTTGATGAACCCAAGCACAACCGCCGCCGCCAGTATTATAAACAGTATTATATCAAAAACTTGCATCTTCTTATGGGCAGATTATAAGATTATAAGATGAGGAGATTAATCGGATTCTAAATTGGTGAAGTGATTATTATTTTTGTCTTTTTAATGATTGCATTCGCTCACATATATTATTATGCAGGCCGTTGATAAGCCTGGATACTTCCAAAAACTCTTCTCTTAATTCAAGTAGGGTTTCTTGACTCATATAGTGGAGATCTACGCAAATTTGTAGTTGACAATAAGCTTCCATAAGTGATGCATATGCAATCTGAAAAAAATGAATTTTCTCTTTGAACCCTTTTCTCCCGTTACCTTCGACTATGTTTGAAACAACCGAAATAATCGACCGCTGCAATTGGGAGCCCAACGCAAAGCGTTCTTCAGGAGGCAAAGATTTGATTATCTTATAAACTTCGATAATTAATTGGCGAGCACGATGATATACGATTAATTTCTCAAAACCAAATTCGTCCATCTTCAGTTCGTTTAATCTTAAATTTCTAAATAATCTCAAAGAGCCGTTTAATCTCTTAATCTTCTAATCTTCTAATCTTCTAATCTTCTAATCTTCTAATCTTCATCCGGTAAAGCTTTGCTTATCCGGATGAGTTCGAGTTTGTTTGCAGATTTCTTGAGAATATCGAACCGCAGGGGATTAATCATCACCGTGGACCCTTCGGCGGGGATGGTACCGGTGTTGTAGAGGATGTAGCCGGCGATGGTCTGGTAGGAATCGTCCTCCTTGATGTCCAGGTCGAAGCGCTCGTTGAGGTCGGCGATTTCGCACCGGCCGGCCACCTCGTAGATGCCCGGCTCTACCTCCTTGGCCAGCAGCGAGCCGGAGTCGTGCTCGTCCTCGATGTTGCCGAAAATGTCCTCCATAAGGTCCTCCAGGGTGAGCATCCCCGACGTACCGCCGAACTCGTCGATGACGATGGCGATGGAGCGCTTCTGCTGCAACAGCCTGCGCATAAGCACGTTGGCCAGCAGATTTTCCGGCACGTAGAGCACCGGCTTGATGCGTTCTTTCCAGTCGATGGACGGGTCGAAGAGCTCGCTCACGTGGATATAACCCAGCACGGTGTCGATGTCGTCGCGGTAAACGATGATTTTGCTGCGGCCGGACTCGGTGAAGAGCTCGGCCAGCTGGTCGCGCGTGGTGGTGTCGATATTCACGGCTATCATCTCGTTGCGCGGAATCATGCAGTCGCGCACGTGGGTATTGGAAAAGTCCAGGGCGTTGCGGAAAAATTTAACCTCATTTTCAACCGTCTGCTGTTTTTCCTCGAGGCTGTCGATGGTTTCCTCGATGTAGTCGTTGAGGTCGCCCAGCGAAATCAGACGCATGGGCTTGGGCTGGTCGGCGATGCCCACCAGACGCATAATCGCCTTGGACAGCCACGACGTGAACAGGCTCACCGGATAGAGCACGATATAGAAGAGGTACACGGGAATTGCCGCAACCTTGAACGAACTGTTGGGGTTGATGCCGAAGATGGTCTTGGGCAGGAACTCGCCCGTGATGAGGATTACCACGGTGGAAATCACCGTCTGGGCCAGCAGGATGAGGAATTCGTTGTGGATATAGGGGCTCAGCAGGGGCTCTATCAGCGCCGCCGCGCCCATACCGTAAATCACCAGCACAACGTTGTTGCCCACCAGCAGGGTGGAGATGAACAGCTCCGAGTGGGAGTAGAAGCGGTTGACGATGCCCGCCAGTATGCCCCCCTTGCTCACATCCAGCTCCACGCGTACACGGTCGGAGGTGACAAAGGCCATCTCAACTCCCGAGAAAAAAGCCGAGAGTATCAGTGAAACAATCGTTATAGTTATCCAGATATCCATATTTTCAAAATCATAATCACCCCAATCGTGCCCGGGGCAGGCGTTTTGTCCAAGTGAAGGGCTTTAGCCCCATTATGCATTGTGTCATCGCCGCAGGCGCTTGCGCAGCAAGAATTATGCATTATGCATTAAATCAATCACTTCTTCACCGGCGCGTCCTCATTGTTGGCCTTCAGGGCCGGATTGCCGTGGTGGCGCTGCTTTGGCTGGGCCTTCTGCGGGCGCGTGGGCAGGGGCTTGGACGCGGAGCTGTCGGTAGCGGCGCGTGCCGGTGCGGTGGTGGTCCGGGAGCTGTCAGGAGCCGTGCCCGGGCGCCGCGCCGGAAGGATGGCCGTGGGGCGGTGGACGGTATAGTAGAGCATCGACTGGTCGCTCTCGAACCCGTAGCCCTCGATGGTACGGTCGGTCCTGACGATGTGCACAAACGAGTCGCTGTAGATTTTGCGCGCGCTCTGGTCCCAGAAAAGCTGCTCGGTCAGGAAACTGTCGGCCTCCGTGTTTACCATAATCACGTTGCCGTCCAACCGCCACAGGCGCTTGCGCGAAAAATACGTCGCCGANTCGCAGACAACGGTGCTCTCGGGGTTCATCGCCAGGTCGTACTGCTCANCCTCCAGACCCTCGGGAAAATTCCAGAAAGGCTCCTCGGCGTCCTCGAACATCTNCCACAGCGGCGCCNTCAGGTGANAGCGCGTATAGCCCGAGTCGCTTATGAGCGTGCTCACATCGCGCGTCGACATCGTGGGCGTATGGGTCCCGTCGCCCGCATTGGGCACGAAGCGCTCCTGCTCCCGACTGCACGCAGCCAGGATGCACAGCCCTACGGCCAGGGGGAGCATGCGCATCGGGTCACTCACGGCAGCATCAGCGCAGCTTGCGCTGGAAGAACCACATTTCGTTGAAGTTGATGCCTATGGTTACGCTGAAATAGTCCTCCTTGATCAGCGGGTTGGGATGTCCCTGACGATGCTTCCACTCGAAGCCCAGGTTCAGACGAGTCTTGAACTCAGGCACCGGGAAACCGAATCCGAAGCTCAGCGAGTGCTCTTTGAGGCGGTTGCCGTTCACAATCAGGTAGTCCTGGCTCATGTAGCCGCCCAGGCGGTACTCGATGCGCTTGAAGTAGCCTCCGCGCAGGTCGGGGGTGTACTGCGCGCCGAAGGCGTACTTGGTCCGGTTCTCGAACACGTGCTTGGTGGGGTCGTTATCAAAACCTTTGAAGCGGGCCTTGCTCCAGGGCTGGTAGGTGAAGTCGAATTCTACCATCAGTTTGCGGTCCCACTCCCAGTTGATGCCCGCGCCCCAGCTTNGGGGCAGGCTGTAGCCGTNGGCAANCTTCTGCTCGTCGGTGAGCNGGGGCTCGGTGTCGACGGCGGNGTCGTAGAATATCTGCCGCGCATGGCCGTGCAGGGTCTTGCCGGGGGCGAAGGTCAGGCCCAGGGTCGCACGGTGGTTGGCCATGGGACGGAAGGAGTACTGCGCGCCGAAGTCCAGGTAGTAGTCGCGCACCTCAAGCTGGGTCTGGAACAACGAGTTGCTGCTGTTGGAGCTCACGTAGCCGTAAACGTCGTTGATGATGGTGCCGAAGAGATAGCTCACGTTGGCGCCGATGGTGAAACCGGCGAACGGGCGCCCCGCAACGCCCAGGTAGAGCTGGTTGATGGAGCCGTTGCCCTGGTAGGACGCAAAACCGTTGTCGATGCTGTTGCCGAACGAGTAGCCCACCGAAGAGAACGGAAGCAGACCCACCGACCCGCCCATGTAGCGCCCCAGCGGGAACTGCATGTTGGCGTAGTCCAGGCCGCCGCCGAAGTTGTTGTCGGTGGTGTTCTTGCCGTCCACAACCTCGCTCTGGTGCAGATAGGTCAGGTCAAGACCCATGTCGAAAATAAACGTCAGTGTATCGATGGCCGCGTACGACGCCGGATTCATGGCGTTGATCTGCCGCCCGGAATTCATCGCGTAGCCCACCGATCCCATCGAGCGCTGGGCGCCCGTGGCGTGGTCGCGCAGCAGGCCGTAGCCGTAGTTGGAGTAGGGGCTCATGGTGCCGTTCTGTGCAAACGACGTCAGCGTCCCACAAGCCAGCAAGAGGGTAAGAGCCAGGTGCTTAATTGCTTTCATTATATCGTAAAATGGTGTAGAGGCCGCGCATCACCAGGTGCGCGTCCAGGGTATGTTCAAATGTGAGTAATGATTTTTCTGAGAGGTATGCATTGCCGCCCCCGGTAAGCACAACCTTAGCCTCCGGGCCTATCTGCGACATGTAGTAGAGGATTTCGCCCAGCATCCCGCGCACAACCCCCGACCGCATGGCCGTGTCGGTGGAGTAGCCCACCAGGGGCACCTCGCCGTCGGTGCTGATTTCCGGCAGGGCCGCCGTCCGCTCATGGAGCACGCTCAGGCGCATACGCAGGCCCGGTGCTATGTTCCCACCCTCGTAAAGCCCGTCGGCGTTGATAAACTCATAGGTGATGGCCGTGCCGGAGTCCACAACCAGGATGGGCCGCCCCTTGGGCGTGATGGCCAGCGCTCCGCAGATGGCGGCTATGCGGTCAGCCCCAAGCGTCGGATACTCCAGCACGAAGGGAAGATTTACGGCCGAGGTCACGTTCAGAANCTGCGNGCATNTCTCCTCCAGGCNCGCAAGGTCCNTCGCGTTATATTGCTGTGCCACAGAGCTGTAGGCACANGCCTTCAGCGTCGTGTCCTGCGTGAACACCGGCGTGATGATATCCAGGGCCAACGACGANGCAACAGTGGCCGACGGAGCCGACCGATGCGCTATCAGCCGCCCCTCAGCGTCCCACAAAGCGGCCTTGAGCTTGCTGTTGCCGCGGTCGATTGTCAGATAGTATTCCATATATCGCGCAAAATTAATAAAAACCTCCCTATTTTCCGCTCCCCCGCCCCTCCTTTTTTTTATATTAATGTATATTAACGTAAAAATCCCGGGCCCGCGCCCTCCCAAAATAAGGAGGTGGCGAGCTCCCGCTCGCCACAATGGCCCTCAACGTCTGGGAGGGGCGGTCTCCCGACCGCCCGAAATAGGGACGTGGCGAGCTCCCGCTCGCCACAATGTGCCTCAACACCCGTCCCTATGGGGCGCCCCCGTCAGGCGGTTTGTCCAAGTGCACGGGGTTCACCCCGTCCCCACGCCGCCCGTCTGCCCCTTGTGAACCAGCTGTGCCAGTGTCGTTTAGCCCAACCCGTGCAATTTTTCTTTAAAATTTCTGTTGCATTTTCTTGCATTTTGCAATTTTGTGTATTATCTTTGCAACGTCAAACCCCAAATACTCTCTGTCACATGACCAACAACTTCTTCTTTCACGACCGTCGCGACGCCGACTTCCGAAACCATTGCATCAAAATTGCCAAACGCTACCCCGGCCTCAACATCTCCGCAATCGTTACCCTCGCCCTGGAAGAAAAGCCGGAGCGCTACCACATCAGCTTCGACACAGCCAGCCGAGTAGTCCACAAAATGCTGCGAAACCACCCCTCAAACCCCTACACCAACACCGTCTGCCGCGCTCTGGCCGAAGAACTGACCGCCGACGTCCGCCGGACCATGGCCGACTTCAACTGCACCCTCCGCACGGCCCTCACCTACGTGCTCAACAACAAGCGCCCCAGCCGCTTCCACATCTCCTACCGCCAGGCACTGCGCATCGCCCGCCGCTGGTTCTGCAACACAGCCACGGCCATACCCTACCCCGCAGCCCGGCAGTAGGCCTTGAATCTTGTCTTTCCATATACCGTCTAACCCCCTTTATGCAATCTAAAACTATGATTTATGCAATTTCCGTGTCCCGTATTCTTGACGTTGTGTACGCCATGAGCGCCATCACCGCCGAAAGCTCCGACCGGCCCCCGGTCATCGGCGAACGCCGCGAAAAAGCCCTCCGCCGGCTCACCTACCACTGCGCCTGCCGACTGCTGCCGGCACTCAGCGGAATCGTGCGCCTGAGCGAGGAACCCGACGACCCCTCGGAGGCTGAACTGATCTATTTCGAAGGCAACGTATGCAACGGCGACCCCATCGGCGCAACCCTGCGCATATATCTCGAAAACGCTCTCGCCGCCGCTCTCATGGCAGCCGTATGGCAGGAAACCGACCCCGCCGTCGCCCAGGCCTACACCGCCGTGGTGGAAAGCAACACCCTGTCGCTCAGGAACCTGAGCCACACCACCGACGCCCGGATAAAACCCTCCTTTTAATGGAACACAACCCCGATGGTAAGCCCTACGGAGTGGAGGTCGTAGGGCGCGGCCCGATGGAAGGTGTAGCTCACAAGCATGTGCGCCGAATAGCGCTCCCCGCGGGCCAGCTTGAACCCGACGCCCGTGGAAAGATACTCCCCTGCCCCGTGCTCATAACCCTCCAGGTAGTTCAGGCTCACTCCCAGCTTAAGGTCCCAGAAGCAGAACGTAGGCCGGCGGCTGAAATCCGTGCGCAGCTCACCGTAAATGGGAAAAGCACGCGAGCCATTGCTGATCATCATCTCCGCACCGACGCCCAGGCCGGCAAACTTCACCCACCCGCCGCGGTAGCCCGCTATCAGGTCAAGGTCGATGGCGCTCATATCATGACCGCTCATATCCACCGCAGCCCCCGTGGACGCGCCCCACGCAAAGTGGCTCGCTACCGTCTTCTCCGGACTCCCCGCCTGCAGCGCCAGTGCGCCCAGGCTCAGTATCAGCATAATCACTACTCGCTTCATCATCAATCAGTTAAATAGTAAAACCTAACACCTAAAACCCATGAAAACGAAAACTCATCGACGACCAGTTATCCCTCTCGGCCACCCCGACAAGCTTCAGGCCCACTTCCGCCGCAGCGGCCTCAACCACCGGGCGGTCAGCAACATAGAAACCGCTCACCACAAGCGTGGCGCCATCGGCCATGGCGGCAGCGTAGCGCGCAATGTCGGCTGTGATGATGTTGCGGTTGATGTTGGCCAGAAAAAGGTCAGCCTTGAAAGGCAGCGTCGCCAGAGCCGCGGCATCCGAACAAATGATGCTCACGCCCGCGTCCCCGCCGAGGTTCAGCGCCACATTATCCACGGCGTTCTCAGCCGCAAAGGGGTCGATTTCGATACCCACGGCCCGCTTGGCCCCAAGCATCGAGGCAAGGATGGCCAGGATTCCCGTACCCGTGCCCATGTCCACGACATTCTTCCCCACCGGCGGATTGTCCAGCAGTGCCTGCATCATCAGCGTGGTGGTGGCATGGTGACCGGTGCCGAAAGCCATCCGGGGGTCAATCACGATATCATACTCTGCCTCAGGCACATCGGTGTGGAACGAGCTGTGCACGGCCACCCGCCCCGCAATGACTATGGGCTTGAAGTAGTTCTTTTCCCACTCGTGGTTCCAGTCGCGACCGGCCACAAATTCGGCCCGCGCGTCCGCCACGGCGTAGGGGAATTCCGCCAGCAGCTCATCCAGGGCCGCCCCGTCGAAGGTCGGCGCCTGCACATAGGCCGTCAGCGAGCGGCCCGGCTCGTCGGCGTCGTCCACAAAGCTCTCGAACCCAAGGTCGCCCAGCAGCCCCGCAAGGTAGTCGCAGGCGTCGCTGTCGGCCTCCGCGAGTCTGACCGTCAGGGCGAAATAGTCGTTGGTAGTAGCTCCCGAAGGAACCTCAACTTCAGTAAAGGAATCCATAACTAAACTATTTTGCGCAAAGGTACGCAAAAAAATTAACATTTACCCCCATCCCCGCGCAAAATATAGAGCCGGCGCCCCCGCTCGCCACAATGGGGCGCAAGGTCAGGAGACCCGCAACGCTATGGAGGTGGCGGGCTCCCGCCCGCCACAATCGCCCGCAAGGTCAGGAGGCTCGCAACGCTATGGAGGTGGCGGGCTCCCGCCCGCCACAATCGCCCGCAAGGTCAGAGACCCGCAACGCTATGGAGGTGGCGGGCTCCCGCCCGCCACAATGGGAATCAACGGAAAGAACGCCCGCAGGGCGTTGACTTTTGATAACCGATTGCGCCGAAGGCGCTGTCGGTCACAGGCCCCCCGGGGTACGGGCGTCCGCAGGACGCCGACTTATTCCGCCCCCAACCCCATTGTCGTTGCC
>WFLX010114818.1_pt1 | contig 17376 bp, 15 predicted proteins | sample 4967041 | NCBI WGS metagenome assembly WFLX01 (sample SAMN12857096, study PRJNA449069) | gut metagenome | isolation source: stool from male and female vole | host: Microtus ochrogaster | place: USA:Florida | collected 2017 | reverse complement strand
CTATAAGAAATCAATTCCCTACAATTCATATGGCGTAATCTGGTACACGTAATAATTCAACCAATTACTGTAGAGGTTATTGCTGTGGGAGCGCCACTGAAGAAGGGGTCTCTGGTCAGGGTCGTCATCTGGATAATAATTATAAGGTATTTGTATATTCAGATGTTTGTCCAAATCTCTGTGATACTCCTTATCCAAGGTAAATCTGTCGTATTCGGGATGTCCGTTTACAAAAATCTTTTTGCCCTCCTCGGCAATGGCAAGAAACACGCCTGCCACGGGCGATTCCGCCAATACTGTCAACTCCTTGCAGGCATGAATGGCATCTGCAGGAGTCTCCGTATGCCTGCTGTGAGGCGCCAGAAAAATGTCGTCAAACCCTCTTACCAGCGGAATCTTCCTGTTTGACACCTTGTGCTCATAAACCCCAAAGAGTTTCTGGGGAAGCATCTTTTTGTTAATTCCATAATAATGATAAAAGCCCGCCTGCGCCGCCCAGCAGATATGCAAGGTGGAGGTGACATGGTTTTGGGCCCAATCAAGTATTTCGCAGATTTCCTCCCAATAATCCACCTCTTCAAAAGCAATATCCTCCACAGGCGCACCGGTGATAATCATGCCGTCAAATTTTCTGTCTCTGATTTCATCAAAGGTAGTATAAAATTTATTCAGGTGACTCGCCGGGGTATTGCGGGAAACATGGCTTTTCATATTCAAAAAAGTCACATCCACCTGCAGGGGGGAATTGGATAATGCACGCAAAAGCTGCAACTCCGTATCCTGCTTGACGGGCATAATATTCAGTATAATAACCTGCAGCGGACGAATATCCTGATGTATGGCACGAAATTCATCCATTACAAATATATTTTCATTCTCCAATATTTCCTTTGCTGGTAAATCACTCTGTGTCTTGATTGGCATACTGCTCTCCTCTTTTCTGTGTTACTTTCTATTTCATATACTGCTCCAAAAACTCATCCTCCGTCAGAATGGGCACTTGCAATTCCTTTGCCTTTTTATTCTTGGTAGATGTGGAAGTATTGTCATTATTAATCAGGCAGGTGGTTTTTCCGGTCACACTTCCTGTCACCTTGCCGCCCTTCTGCTCTATCTGATCCTTTAGTTCATTGCGGCTTCCATAATGATTTAGGCTCCCGGTGATTACAAAGGTCATTCCCTCCAGAGTCTGGCTTCCTTCCTCCACCTTTGGTATCTGTATGGACAGTTCCTGCATCAGACGGTCTATTTTCGCCAGATTTTGACTGTTTCGCATATAATCTGTAAATGCAGAGGCAATCACGTCTCCCACGCCTTCGATATTGCTGAGGGACTCTTCGTCTGCCTGCTTCATCTTTTCCAAATCGTAATCAAAATAACGGCACAGCATTTTGGCATTGGCCACTCCGATATTAGCAATTCCCAATCCATAGATTACTCTGGGAAGCGTGGTATTCCGGGCGGCATCAATACTACCTGTCAGTTTTTGATAAGATTTTTCCCCAAAGCCTTCCATTTCTGTAATCTCACTGCGATGGTTCTCCAAATGAAACAAATCCGCATATTCTTTGATAAATCCCCTGTCAATCAACTTCTCCAACGTAGCTTCCGACAAACCGTCTATATTCATGGCGTCCCTGCTGACAAAAAGCGTAAAGGACTTAATCTTTTTGGCGGCACATTCTTCATTCGTGCAATATAGGGACTGTACCTCATTTACCTGCCTAATTTGAGTGGGTTGCCCACAAACAGGGCACAATTGGGGGATTTCCAAATTGTCGCTCTGTGTAAGGTTTTCTGCAATCTGCGGAATAATCATATTCGCCTTGTATACCGTGATGTGGTCGCCAATTCCCAGCTTAAGCTCTTTCACAATGCTGACATTGTGCACGGAAGCACGGCTCACCGTAGTTCCCTCCAGCTCCACCGGCTCAAAAATCGCCACTGGATTAATCAGTCCTGTCCTGCTGGCACTCCATTCCACTTCCGTGAGCACGGTTTCCTTCAGTTCGTCCGCCCACTTAAAAGCAATGGCATCTCTGGGAAACTTGGCTGTTCTGCCGAGGGACTGCCCATAGGCGATATCATCATAGGTAAGTACCAATCCGTCCGAGGGGATGTCATAGGTCTCGATTTTCTTTTCAAACTGCTCTATGGTGTCCAAAATGGTATCTTCCGTCACAAGATACCGCTCCACCACATCAAATCCCTGATTCTCCAAAAACGTAAACTGCTCCTGTCTGGAATTATGAAAATCCACACCCTCTGCCTTTACCAGAGAAAATGCATAAAACTGTACATTTCTCTTGGCGGTAATCTCATTATTTAATTGGCGTACCGAACCGCTGCACAAATTTCTGGGATTTTTGTATTTCTCCTCGTCATCGGGGATTTCCTGATTCATCTTTTCGAAATCAGAATAGCTGATGACAGCCTCTCCCCGCAAAACCAGCTCTCCCTGAAAAGAAATCGTCAGGGGAAGATTTTTAAAAGTTTTTGCATTGTTGGTAATCACTTCTCCAATCTCACCGTTACCCCTGGTGACTGCTTTTGCAAGTTTTCCTGCAAAATAGGTCAAAACTATGGTCAATCCATCCAACTTCCAACTCAAAATTGCAGGATTTCCCTTCATCCAATCCCTAAGTTCTTCCCTGCTCTTGGTTTTTCCCAAAGACAACATGGGACTTTCATGGGGCTCCTTGGGCAGTTCATCCACCGCTTCAAATCCTACATTGACAGTAGGGCTGTTTGCCAATACCATCCCCAGCTCCTGCTCCAGAGAAACCAATTCATCATAGAGTTTATCGTACTCAAAATTACTCATGATTTCCCTGTCCTCAGCATAATAAGCTTTGGAAGCCTTGTTCAAAACCTCTACCAGATATTTCAATCTTTCCATCTTGGATGTCTGCATATAATGCCCCTCTTTCCATACTTAATCTGGAATTTTTAATCCCGTCTCTTTATATAACGCCTGTAATTCTTGTCCTGTAATTTCCCTGTATTCACCCGGCCGCAACTGCCCCAGTTGGATATTCACTACCCTCACGCGCTTTAAATACCTCACATGATATCCACATGCCCTGCACATTCTCTTAATCTGTCTGTTCAGTCCCTGTGTTAATACAATGTGAAAGGTATACTTTCCTGTTTTCTCTGCCTTACACTTCCTTGTGGTAACTTCCAAATCCTCCAGATAAATACCGCTTGCTATTTTTTTCAAAAAATCATCTGTTATTTCTTTGTCCACCCTGACCAGATATTCTTTTTCATGCTTATTTGCCCCCTGCATCATGGCATGAATCAATTCTCCGTCATTACTCAGAATCAGAAGTCCTTCCGAGTCCTTGTCCAATCTTCCTGCATAGGTCACTCTCACAGGACAGCGAATCAAATCATTAATTATTTTCTCTGCATGGGCATCCTTTTCCGTACAAACAATCCCTGCCGGCTTATAAAAAGCAAGTGTTTTTTTTTGTTCCCTGCCCTTCAGCGTCTTCTTGCCTACTTCTATCTCATCCCGGTCACTGACAAGCCTGCCCATTTCTGCGATTTCCCCATTCACAAACACGCTTCCCTGCTCAATCAGTCTGTCTGCCTCCCGGCGGGAACATACGCCGCATTGTGCCAGATATTTATTCAGCCGAATCTGCTCCATATCTCTCCATTTCCTCCAACATCCTGATCTTAGGGACACCCTGCCCTTCTGAAAGTCCCCTTTTCGCCGTTTTATCTGCAAGCTCATTAAATCTCACATTAGTGTGAGCCTCCACCTTTGTAAAGACTATGCTGATATCCTTAGACCATTTCCTCATTGCCTCAGCATATTTCTGAGTCAGCTCCGTTTTGCTTTTCCACTCTCCCGTAACCCATTTTTCAATTCCCTGATAATCATAACATATTTCCAAATCGGAAAACCCGTTTTTGATAGCTGTCCTAACGGCGTACANAGCCCCCAGCATCTCCCCTGNCACATTTCGCAGAGGTAAAGATTTCGGGTCATCTCCATTGCCAAAGTCAAGGTAAATTTTCCCATCCGGCAGCAGAAATACACAGCCAAAGGCATATTTTTTTAAGCTGTCATTATAACTGCCATCCACATATGCCAAAAGCTTCCCTGCTACAGTTCCCATATTCGCCAAGACATTTTCTCCCCCATCGTCTTCCTCTCCCAAGTACCTAAGGGCCTCCTCTCTGGTGGCAAACCCCTTATACTGTGCGTGAGAAAATCCGTCCACGGCTGCCTTACACTCTTCCCAATTCAAAAAAACTCCTGTTATTTTTCCCGTTTTCACTGCATAAAATTTCTTTGCCGCCATATTGATACCATAATCCTGTACTTATATACTTTCGCTCACTTTCTTCAAATCCCGGAATGAAAATTAAATAACACTTGTCAGCTTTGAATAAAATTGGTTCTGACAACAGGCTCTCTTTCCGGATATTCAACGCCCTCTTTTTTGCCTGTTTCAATACATTTTAGCAGCCATGCCATATTATTGCCAAGGGTACGCATGGTCTGCATTCCCTCCAAATCCTGCCTCACTTCATCCGGCGTATTGCCATGAACCATATTCCAATATTGGCTTGATACAATGGGCATACAATTGATGGTAAAATACTTATTCAGCTGGTCAAAGGTGGATGATGCTCCGCCACGCCTGCAGCTCACCACACAGGCACCGGGCTTTCCCTCAAAAATGCTTCCTTTTCCATAAAAAGCCCTGTCAAGGAAAGAAGTCAGTGCGCCGGATGCCGAGGCATAATGAACCGGAGATCCAAAGACAAACCCATCTGCACTCTTTGCCTTCTCCACAAATTCGTTTACGCCATCCTCTCTAAAACACTTTCCGCTTCCTACACAGGCATTACAGCCGATACAGCCTGCTATGGGCTGTCCGCCCACCTGAATGATTTCTGTCTCTATTCCATTCTTTTGCAATGCTCCTGCCACTTCCTCCAATGCCGTGTAAGTACAGCCCTTTGCCCTTGCGCTTCCATTTACCAATAATACCTTCATCTTTTCCTCCATTCTGAAGCATATGCTCCACTTTTCACAAAAATACAAAAGATAGCATACAGAAAAATCCTATATACTATCTTACCACAAACCATAAACTTTTCAACACCAACTATTTTTCCTCTATTTCTATTTTATCTATATGCAAAACAGGGTGTGCTTTATTGGNATCCATATCTATTATTGTTGAAACATCTTTAATNTCTAAAAATTGGTTCAGCTTATTATCAATATTAATACGAATTNNNCTATCCGGCGGATAGCCTTTTAGTTCGGAAATAAGTTCTCCTACCGTCATATTTCGCATTTCTTTCACTTCAAACAGCGGCTGCATCTCTGGATACCCTCCTTGGCTTTTCCTAACGCTCATTCAAAAAAACTGTCTAAAAGTTCCTCATACTCATTTTTTATTTCAATCTCCTCATAGTTAAGTCTTTTCCGCGGTCTACTATTAATTGATATTAAAAAAATGATAACAACTATACCCCCAATCAGAATAATAAGTGTCATATTCTTGGCTTTTCGTGCCATTGGACTACCAAATTCATTAGCAGGATGAATTGTTGCATAATAAGTAATCTGCTTCAGTTCCTGTTTTAAATCGGTTAACGAGATAGNATCTGCTTCAATCTTTTCGTGAATCTGCTTCATAGNATCCCNATGCCGATAATAACNGCTTAACACATTGATNAGTNTTTGCTGCTCTATNNGGTAAGTTGCTTCCCTTTCCCACNCTTTATGCACTTTTCCCGCCTCCGGCGGCAGCAGGNTTTTAGTTTGTTCCGAATTCTCTCTGTTAATCACAAGCAGAAATATGGATTTTATCAAATTAAAAATCCATATAGGTAAAGTAATCACATAGACGGCCAAAAGAACCGTCCTAGCCCCTTCAAGAAGAACATATACGAAAGCATTGGAAACTATGTAACCATTTGTGCGTATCAGCCACATACCTATATGCCCCAAGATAAAATAAAGAACCATGGGCACAACTATCATTCCCACATAAATGAGTAAATTATGCCATAAATCCTGCAGGCGCTTATTCACACTTATAAGCTGACACTCCGCTTCCGTGATGGCAAAATCCAGACGGGCATTAGCTGTCCTCCACTCATATAAAAGGCTTGCCTTTGTCCCATCCTCCACACGGTATCCCTCCCTTATCAGTTTCTACATATTTATTATAGCAGATTGAAGAAGAATAGGAAAGAGGTTTTGACTTACTTTTTGTTCGCCGTTTCTACTCCGTCATTCTAACACTTTCCCCCTGCTTCAATTCTTCAGAGCTGTAAGTAATAATCTTTACATCCGCTGCCACAACCCCGTCTTCTAAAGCGGCATAACGGTCGTTTTGGTCCGCCACCCGCACCTTCAATTTTTCTGCATAAAGTTCATTTCCCAAAATACCGCTTTTTTCTTTCAACACATAAATATAATATGCTTGGTCCTCCTTATGAAGCGCTTCTATGGGAATTACGGTATAATGCAGTTCTCCCTGCACAGTTCTTTTCATACTTCCGCTGCTTCCCGGCTGTCCCACCTTTTCAGGCAGCCTGCAAATCATATCATATCCTCCTGCCATATTTTCCGTTAAATAATCCACTTTAGCCTCAATATTGGAATTCCCCTCTATTTTTAGTTTCACCTTATCCCCTAAATGCAGGTATTTCCCCTGCTCTTTTGTAATACTGAATTTAAANTGACANGGAATCTGCCCGTCTGTCAAAAGCATTGCCGCCGTGGAGGATGTGCGCCCGNCTGTTNCAATCTGAATCTGGGACACAAAACCTTCTCTGTCAGCTCTGACTTCGCCGTCAACCTTCCGCAAATCATAAAATTCTTTCAATTCCGCCTGTAATGCTTCCATATCAAGCTGATAGACGGCTGCTGCCGAATCCGCCATCCCCGGAGTATTCGCTCCGTCCAGCTCCCTCTGCTTCTGCCTTAACGCCTCGTCTCTGTCACGATTTGCTTTNTCAAGATTCTGTCTTNCCTCATAAACCGCATTCTCAAGGGCTTCCTTATTCTGCTGTAGGTTGGCGTCCGAACCCGAAACCGTCTGATTAAGGGCATCTGTTTCAAGATACTCTTCCAGCGCATCTTCCGCATCCTCCAGAGCCTTCTCCATGCGTTCCACAGTTTCTTTGGTCTCCCTGTCCGTCTTATCATAATCCTCTTTGACCCATGCAATATCCTTTTCTTTTTTCTGCGATGCCAAAGTCTGATTTGCCAAAAGGTCTGCCATCTGATATTTTAATTTTTTAAGCTGCCTTTCCTTTTCGGAAATCATTGAGTCCAAGTCCTCCAAATCAACACAAAACAGTAAATCATCCTCCTGTACGAAATCCCCCTCCTGCACCTTTAAGGATGACACCCGAATCCCCGGAGTGGTATTGACGGCAAACTCTCCTCCTGCTACCACAATACCCTCTGTATCCACAATATGCTCCACATACTTTTTATCCGGTGTCTGTACCGTTACTCTAGGAAGCCCCGATACATAAATACTCTTGGATACAATGGTGCATATCCACATTAACACCAAAAATATTCCTAATGCCATGCACCATTTTTTCAGTTTTTCAGTGCTTATTTCCTTTTCCTCTGTCCTCATTTTTAGTCCATTCTGCCGTTATGGCAATCAATCAACGTTTTCCTTATTTCAGTCCCGAATAGATAATGCCCTGCTCCAGATAATCCTGCCCCATGACAAACATAAACACCGCCGGAATCAGTATGATGACGGATGCACTGAATGCAAATCCCGCCTGCGTCCACCCTATTTCCGGAAGATACAGGGACAAAGGCCACAGAAATTTATCCTTCAAAAAAGTAAGGGGCTGCTCAATCATATTCCAATATTCCAAAAAGCCAAGCACAATTGACGAGAGGATTCCTCCTCGCCCCAGCTTAAGTCCCACTTCCCTGAAAATATAAAATTCACTTGCCCCGTCCATCCTTGCCGCCTCTATAAGCGCGCTAGGAATGGCACAAAACCCTCCATAAATCACAAAAATCGGAAAAGTATTGAATACTGCCGGAAGAATCACCGCCCAATGGGTATTCAGCAAGTTCATTTTATTTAGTACCAAATAGCTGGAAAGCATGGTCACCTGAAAAGGCAAAAGCATCAAAACCACATATAAAGTAAAGAGCAGATTCTTTCCTTTCACCCGGTAAACCGCAAAAGCCCATGCCGCAGGCGCTCCCACAAGCAACTGCCCTGCCAAAATACATACTGTCATTTTTATGGAATTCCAAAAAAGCACAAAAAACTCCGGGGATTTCACCAGCAATCGGCTATAATTCTCCAATGTGGGATAATCCGGAATGATTTTCCATGTGCTGAAACCATGTCCCTCCAAAAATACCGGTGCCAGGCACTCCTGCAAATCACTGTTCCCCATTACGGAACCCGTCACCACTAAAAAAACCGGCATACAGATAACGATTCCCATGGCTATAAAAACTGCCTTTTCAATGATTTCCGCCGCTTTATGCCTCCACTTTCCTATTACTTTACCTTTTTCCATATCTTCTGACCTTCCGCCATCGATTCTTCGGTGTGAAGCACTCTTCACACTAATCTTCCCGGTTCCAAAGATAATTTAAAATCATAATGAACAAAAACAAAAATCCACCTACCAGAACTGTGGCAGCAGACATTTTATCCAACTCCAGATTCACATACCAATTATTAAAAAGATGCTGCAGCAGATAAATATCCTTCCCCGGATAAGAACCGGCCACCAGATATGCCTCTCTATATATCTTAAAAGAATTTAAAAAAGACAAAACCACAATGGTATACAAACTCCCCTTCAGGCAAGGCAGCTTAATATAAAAAAAACACTGCCACTTGTCTGCACCGTCCACCTTCGCCGCCTCCACCTGTTCCCTCGGTATCGCAGCAATGCCCGCAAGCCACAGCACTATGGTATAACCAAGGTTTTTCCACAGATAGCTTGCCACAAGGCTGTTGAAATCCTGTTGATAAAAAAACATCCTCCACACAATGACCACCGTCGCCGTGGGCATAGCCATGGGAAACAGATACAGACTTTTAATCAGCGTGATATCCTGCAGCTTGCTTAACACCAGAGCGGCTGCAAGCCCTATAACGAGTAACAGCGAAATGCCTACCAGAGCAAAATGTATTGTGTTCTTTACCGCNAGCAAAAATGCNTCGNTNGTCAGCACTTTNCNGTAATTTTNGATTCCTGTAAAATCTCCCGACATCACCGTGAAAAAAGAACGCCTCACCACATCCAGAAAAGGCAGCAGCACAAATGCGGAAACTCCCATAAGGCTGAATCCCAGAAAACCTGCAAAGCCCTTTATCTCTCTCTCTGATTTTCTTCTTTTCACCCTGTTCTTTCTCATACCGGACTCCCGCATTTGCGCCACACACTCTCTATTCGGCAAGATAAATCTCCACCTTGGTCATAATATCTTTCACAGCCGCATCCAATTCCTTATCTCCCTTAAGATACTCCGCACCTACTGAAAAAACTGCATTTTCCAGCACACTATCAGGAAGATAAGGCGTATCTGCTCTGGCTATATCATCCCGAAGCATCTGCATTTCCTTTTCATTTGGCAGATAGGATGACCACTCAATCCTATTTCCATCCATATCACTCATGGAAAAATATTGGAATTCTCCGTTTTCAGAAACCCAATCTTTATCAACCACAAACTTATTTTCAAAGGACTGTCGGTTGATAGGATAGCCATAATAAGTCAAATCCTGCACATCCTCACTTAAAAGCGTTCTTACAAAAGATGCCGCCAAATCCGTGTTTTTCGAAGATGCGTTAATGCCTGCCAGCGTCATGGGCATGTAGACATTTTTGCTCTGACCACTCAGGGCCTTATATGCCACATTTTCAAATCCCGCCGTTTTGGGCATAGAAATCACGCTGGAATAATCATAAAGTCCGGTAGTCGTGCCACTCATCAATTTTACCTGCCCCGTCAAATAGAGCGCCTCACTCATAACGTAGAAATAAATGCTGTCTCCATAAAGCACTCCTTTCTCTATTTCAGAAGAGTCCCGCTCGACATATGCATTCACAATCTCTTCTGGAATTCCTTCTCTCACAGCATCATAAATTCTCTTGCTCTGATATAAGAATTCCTTTAGCTGATTCTCATCTACTTTACCCGCTTCCTTCTTCCAAGAAGGTTCACAGACCGATATAAATCTCCTCATCACGCTTTTTTCGGAATAATCTTGCATTAATCCTTTTCCCGGATATTCTTTTCGCAAAGCCTCTACAGCATCCGCAATCCCCTGATAGTCACCAATTCCTTCCAAATACTTCTTGTCTATGCATATGGTGGGCATCATAAATTCCGTTGGAATCTGATACAAACTTTTATCCCGATAAAACGGCTTTATCAAATTGTCAAACAGCTTCTGACTGCCTCCCAAATCGGCTGTAAGTCCTGAAAGATCCATCAGAATTCCCTTGTCAATATAAGAATCCACAGGCATATCATCCAAAATTAACACATCCGGTCCGCTGCCTTCCAAAATCCTTGTATTTAACGCCTTTAGCGCATCTTCTCTGGTGATGCCTTCCTCCATGCCCACTTCATAATTGACATATACATCCGAATTTGCCGTCTGATATACGGAAACGGCCTGCCTGACAGTATTGTTTTCCTTCAAGCTGTATACTGTAAGGCGATTATTAGGCACTGTGGATATAGTGGCGTCATAAGTAAATTTCACCGTCTTTAAATCCGAAAACTGCACAAAAAACTCCTGATTATCCGTTAAAACGGCGTCCAACACGCCATGGGAGGGATCTCCCAGCGAAGAAAGATTNCCATCNANTATCTNTTCNNTTGCACTGCCGCCTATTACATGACGATGCAGCCCCTTTTTCCCTGCCACATATAGGACACCTTCCTCACCCGGAAAAATCTTAGCACTATAATGTCCGTTATTAAACTCTATCACCCCATAATTATCTTTTATAAAATCCTTCAGCACTTGGTCTTCTATAAAGGTATCCTGTTCCATGTCATAAAGNTATACTTCACCGCCTGCAACACAANTCAGAATGTGACCGCTGCACTCTAAATCATTCTTAAATCCCGATATTTTCACAAATTCTTTGGTCTCTCCCGTCTTTGTGTCAATCTCATAAATGGTATCCCCGAAAACAGAAGCAAAAAGCCGCCCCGACTCGTCAAAGGCAAATTTCCTGACATAGTTTTCTTCTTTTGATAATCCCATATCAAAGGTTTTGGATGTGCCATCAGAATAAATCAGCACAAAGTATGGGTTCAGACCCTCTTCGGAATTAGGAGTATAGCACAATACCACTGTTCCCTCCTTAGATACCCCCGAAGCAATGATATAATTTTTTTCACTGTCCAAATATTCTGCAAGGGCGTCGTTCTTCTCCTCCTGCCAGCTTTCACCGCCGTCCTCGGACACATATACCCCCAATCCATCATTCAAAAGTCCGATTTTTCCCTCTGAAAGAATCTGAAGATGCGAACNCGCANATTTTCCGCTTTCNCCTAGTTCATACACAGNTTTCTCCACATAGCGCCCCATGCCTGTATCATTGTTTTCCCCCTGAGTACCTGCCTGACCCGCTAAAGAGGACTGTCCGCCTGCCGTCCCATCCACTGTCTTGCATCCGGTTAAAGACAACACAAGGGAAAACGCCGTCATCAGCGCCGCTGCCCTTACAAGCACGCCTCTCCTATGCCGCCCCTTTTCCATTCCTTTTTTTAAGAATCTTCCTATCATCCTTATCATCTTTCCTTTCTAAATCGNTGTTTTCTTGNATCATACCATGCCTATCTCTAACAAATCTCTAAAATACATTAATTATCTATTAATACCGCAGGGAATGCTTGCCCAAGAGAAAATCATTTTGTAAAATATATCTTAGAGATTATTTAGAGAAATCTGTGGTATCATAAAATATTATGCAGACATTTACGAAACACCTAAAATATTATGGATAGCAGGGAGACTACAATGCGCATTTTATTGGCTGAGGACGACAAAAACTTAAACAGTATGCTTGCGGCACAGCTTAGTACAAAGGGTTTTCTTGTGGACGCCTGCTTTAACGGCGAGGATGCCCTGTACTATGCAAGCTTAAACATTTATGATGTGATTCTGCTGGACAGAATGCTCCCCGTTATGGAAGGCACGCAGATTCTTGCCAAAATAAGGGAAAAGAATATTGCGGCGCCGGTGATTATGATTACCGCCCTTGGCACATTGGAGGACAAAATCAGCGGTTTTCATGCGGGAGCTGACGATTATCTGGTAAAACCCTTTGCATTTGANGAGCTTNTNNCCAGAATAAAGAGCGTCACCCGACGCTCACCCCTGCTGCTATCTCAGGACAGTCTGCAGCTTGCAGACATCAATTATCTGCCGATCACCAACACACTGACCGGTCCTAAAGGCAATTGTTCTTTATCAAAAAGAGAGGGCGCCCTATTGGAAGTTTTTCTGCGAAATCCCGACTCCACCCTTTCCCGCTCCATGCTCTTATTAAAAGTGTGGGGGCCGGAAAGTGAAGTGGAGGACGGCAACCTTGACAATTATGTCCATTTTATCAGGAGGCGGCTAAAAACCGTGGGAAGCAGCCTGACCTTAAAGACCGTCCGCGGCATTGGTTACTGCCTGATTTCCACACCTGAAAAAGTAACAAATTTAGATTAATTTTAGGAAAACACAAGGGAGTCTGCCTATGTTTCAAAAAATACGACTGCNCCTCACCNTTTTATGCGGCGCAATCACAACTTTGATCANTGTTGCCATGACTGTTGGTTATCTATATATATCAGAAAAGACTCTGGTTGAAAATCGTCTTATGTCCTGCCGGAATGACATTTTGACCATTACCTCCAATTTAGAGCAGCAGTCCGTGATTTCCCATGCGTGGTTGTCAAAGCTGGAAACAGGCAATAATTACTATATTTCTCTCTTGGACAACGGTGTCCCCTTTTGGTTTAACAACAGGGTACATAATGACAGCCGCCTACATCTTCTCAATGATGCATGGGATTTCTACCGTCAAAACGAGTCTTCTCTGACGGAATACAAAATTTCTTATCGCAGCAGTTATAAAAGCTTTCAATTCCCCGATTATTGTTTTGTCATCACCTTGGAGACAAATGGAGCTGTCCTTGAAATGCTGCTGATTTTGCCAGCTTCTGCTATTTCAGGGCAGATTCTCAGACAGCGCCTGAGCTTTCTTGTGACAATATCCTTTGCCCTCCTTGCCATATGGCTGTTTGCATGGTTTTTTACAGGAAGACTCCTATCCCCCATTGAGGAAAACCGCAAAAAACAAAATCAGTTTATAGCAGCCGCTTCCCATGAACTGCGAACCCCCCTTGCAGTGATTCTCTCCTGTGCAGAGTCTGATACCATCCATGCAGGCGATACGAAAAGTGCGGAGCCTTCCTCCCGCCCCATGTCCATCATTCAGAATGAAGCCCTGCGGATGCGCAGACTTTTAGAGGATTTGCTCATTCTCTCCAGCCACGACTCAGGCACGCTTAGCATTCAAAAATCCTCTGTCTGGCTGGATACTCTGCTTTTAAACGCCTATGAAGCCTTTGAACCCATGGCAAAGGTTAATCATATACGGATGTCCGTAACTCTCCCAGATGATACGGTCCCGCCCTGCAACTGCGATAAGGAGCGGATTTATCAGGTTCTGGCAATCTTACTTCACAATGCCCTGAGTTATACTCCCGAAGGCGGCGAAATCAGCCTTTCCTTGGAATTTACCTCAAAATATTTTATATTGTCTGTTTCGGATAATGGTCCGGGAATTCCCGATACCGAAAAGCAAAAGATTTTTGACCGTTTTTACAGAAGTGAAAAATCCAGAAGCTCCAAAGAACACTTTGGGCTGGGACTCTCCATCGCTTTCGAAATCATATCTCTGCACCATGGTACTATTTCTGTCAGTGACGCCAAGGGCGGCGGTGCTGTCTTTGTGGTAAAACTTCCCTAATTTGCTTTTTTGATTTCTTATTTTTTATTAAATTACTCTTGACATTCTTGTCTAATGATGTTAGACTTGATTTGTCTAATATCATTAGACTATCTCGTACGATGNAAAAGTTTTTCGATTTANCGATAAAACTCAAAAAATTTNNGGAGGGAATCANGGAACAGTANAAANNAGGTGAAATGGAACAAAANCTTGNGNNNTTGATATGGGAAAACGCCCCTCTATCTTCCGGGGATCTAACAAAATTATGTGAAAAGGCTTTTGATTGGAAACGCACCACCACCTATACCATGTTAAAACGCCTGTGCGACAGGGGCATATTTGTAAATCAAAAAAGCTCCGTCTCAGTCCTTATGAGCAAGGAGGAATTTCAGGCTGCCCAAGGAGAACAATTTATTAACGAAACTTTTGACGGCTCCCTGCCCCGCTTTCTGGTGGCATTTTCCAGAAGGAAAAAATTAAGTGACAGGGAAATATCAGAGCTAAAAAAGATGATTGAAAATTATGAGGAGGAAGACCATGGCTGAACAACTATTTATCCGCATCTTAAATATGAGCCTGACCAGCAGTTTCGTCATTCTGGCCGTTTTGGCAGTCCGCTTTCTGCTGCATAAAGCTCCCCGCATTTTTTCTTATTGTTTGTGGGCGGTAGTGCTGTTCCGCCTGCTGTGCCCCATATCTTTTTCCGCCGTATTTTCGCCTTTCAATGCGCTGTCAAGCCCTTCCGTGGAACAGGGGAGAATAGAATACATTCCCGAAGATATTCTATCCCTTCATCAAAACACGGCGCATACGGTTTACAGCGATGCGCATACGGTTTCGGTGACACCAGACGGCATGACTGCCTCTTTTCCGGAATCTGCTCCCACTGCCAATACAATAGTTTCAAGCAGCGCTGATTTTGCAATCACAGCGGGCTCTATCATATGGTTTTTTGGCATTTTTCTCATTTCCCTTTACAGCATTGTAATGCTGCTTCATTTAAAACAAAAGCTCAAAAATGCTGCATGGGAGCGAAACAATATATATATCACGGGAGAAATCTCTACTCCCTTTGTAATGGGCTTTGTAAAACCCAGAATTTATCTTCCCCTTGCTCTGGAAAAAGAGGAAAAGCGTTATGTCCTGCTGCATGAACAAATCCACATAAAGCGACTAGATCACATTATTAAAATCCTCGAATTTATTGCCCTTTAAAATCAATGGTTCAATCCCATTGTATGGGTGGCATTTTTCCTAAGCGGAAAAGACATGGAAATGTCCTGCGATGAAACGGTTATCCGAAAACTTGGCAACGGCATGAAGAAAGAATATTCTGCCTCACTTTTAAACATGGCAACGGGAAAGCGTATTATAAGCGGGGTTCCCCTTGCTTTTGGTGAAGGCGATACCAGCGGCCGTATCCATAATGTTCTGCATTACAAAAAACCCACTGCCATTGCAGCATGCATGGCTGCAGGGATTTGCACCATAGCTGCCGTCATCCTTATGGCCAATCCTAGTACCCCAAGTAGGGCAAAGGCCCCCAATCCCCAAACTGTATATTATGGTGTGGTCTCGGATGTTTCTATGGAAGGAGCTTCTTCCCGGAAACTGCTTGTGATTCCCGGCATAGGAGAAATAGAAATTCCAAATGCAGAAAGCATTTCCACTTATTTTGAGAGAGAGGAACAGGAACTTTTGCCGGGCGATTTGGTAGAAATTACATTCCCTGAAGGAAAAGAAGTTTCCATACAAGAAACCTGGCCCGGAAGTTTCTCCACATCCGCAGAAAGTATTGTAGTCAAATGGGGCGGATTCTCTTTACAACGCACAAATGGAGATTCCTACCAGCTTACTTTTCCGTCAGGGGCTTTCCCTGAATTATCCGATGCCAAAGCTGGGGATATGCTGTCCTTTTACCACGAAGAGCCGGAAGAACTTGCATTTGCTACAAGCCCTTCCGAAAGCGAAAATTCCAGGCTGATTGCCACTGCCCCTATTCTGGCAGCAGGCGGAAACGAATATGGCGGACCCATACTTACGATAGAGCTTTCCTCCGCCCAAATACAGGAAATATTTTCAGGATTCGGACTTTATATCCGCTTCTCCTTGGAATCCGAGGCAGGCGTCTTAGCAGAGGCACAACCAATAACCCCCATTGTACAGTTTAACGGTGAGATGACCGATGAAGGAACCTATTTTATCAGTGCCAGAAGCATATCAAAAAGTGCCAAAGTGATAGATTCTTATGTATCGAGTTATAATGCTCCTTATAATGGGGAAAGTGACCTTGCTTTTGCAGAAAATTGCGTTTTTAAAGTAAACTACAGTATGTCAGGAATCGATTACCAAGAGGTATCCTTTGATACTTTTGCCGATTTCGTGAATGAAGGCTCCCATTGGGTGAGTAAGCCCTGCCTTGTAACCTTTACAGGTGGTTTGATTACAGAAGCTAAGCTGGAAAGCGCCTATAACAACTATGGCATTTCCTATTCCGAATTTTCGGCCAAGAGTGATGTATATGACTATCTGTTGGAAGATGAAGGTGAAGCAGCCTTTGATAAATACTATTCCTTGGCAAATTCCGAGACTCTGGATATTGCGGATTGCGCAGGCAGTGAACTCATAGAAATTTATACCGGAAACCTTGGGGATGGCGCTAGTGGCATTGTAATGTTTAAGGATGCACAGGGACGGCTTCTCTGCACACAAGATGCGCATATTGCCAGAGCAGGCTGGAACAATATTTATCTTGGTGAAACACAGGGGACTGCCTTTATCATGAACATATCCATAGAGGATCGATGGGATTATGGTCAATATTGCTATTGGGTGTATCGGTTAGATGAAAATGGCGGTATAAAACAAATCGCAGGCTCCGAATTTAATTTTGCACTGCCGGAAACCGAAGACTCTATCAAATATGATGATGCATTATTTAAAGAATGGGTGGAAGGCATGAGCGCATGGCTTGAAAGCAGCCATCTGATACTCAGTTCACAGGAGGGAGAAATTCGGACAGAGAAGATATCCGAAGCTGACAAGTATAATTATGATACACTGAATTTAAAAAACAGAGAACTGTAATGGAAAATGCTTCCGATATCTATGTATACCGGAAGCATTTTTATTTATAAACTCTCTCTTGATTAATAAATCTTCTTCTCCATTGCCTCGGGAGCCTGTGCAAATTGAATTGCCATCTCCCTGTCAATAATTCCGTCAACATAAAGCTGCATAATGGAATCATCCATAGTCACCATGCCAAGGCTCTTACCTGTCTGCATGACATTGGGCAGCTGATATGATTTATTCTCACGAATCAGATTTCGTGCCGGATATGTAGCGTGCAGCACC
>WFLX010373067.1_pt1 | contig 17378 bp, 16 predicted proteins | sample 4967041 | NCBI WGS metagenome assembly WFLX01 (sample SAMN12857096, study PRJNA449069) | gut metagenome | isolation source: stool from male and female vole | host: Microtus ochrogaster | place: USA:Florida | collected 2017 | reverse complement strand
TGCCGTCGACGGTGAGCAGGACATGCGTCACATGGGCGGGCTGCGCACGCATATTCCGGTCACCTACTGGATGATGTTCATCGGCACGATCGCGCTGACCGGCGTCGGCATTCCCGGCACTGTCATCGGCACGGCCGGCTTCTTCTCGAAGGATGCGATCATCGAATCCGCGTTCGCGTCGCACAGCGTCGTTTCCGGCTTCGCCTTCGTGCTGCTGGTCATTGCGGCGCTCTTCACCAGCTTCTACTCCTGGCGCCTGACCTTCATGACGTTCCACGGCAAGCCGCGCGCTTCCTCGGATGTCATGCATCACGTCCACGAGTCGCCCCAAGTGATGCTGGTGCCGCTCTACATCCTGGCCGCCGGCGCCCTCGTTGCGGGTTTCCTGTTCCACGACTATTTCTTCGGCCATCACTATGCCGAGTTCTGGCAGGGCTCGTTGTTCACGTCGGCCGAAAACGAACTCCTGGAGGAATTTCATCACGTTCCGCTGTGGGTGAAATGGAGCCCGTTCGCGGCCATGGCGCTTGGCCTGCTTACGGCCTGGTACATGTACATCCGCTCGCCGGAGACGCCCAAATACCTCGCCGAGCAGCATCGAGGACTTTATCAGTTCCTGCTCAACAAGTGGTATTTCGACGAACTCTACGACTTCCTGTTCGTCCGCACCGCCAAGCGCCTCGGCACCTTCCTCTGGAAGGAGGGTGATGGCCGGGTGATCGACGGATACGGCCCGAACGGGATCGCCGCGCGCGTTCTCGACGTGACCGACCGGGTTGTCCGCCTGCAGACCGGATACCTTTACCACTACGCGTTCGCCATGCTGATCGGCATCGCGGCGCTCGTTACATGGATGATGCTCGGGAGTTCCTTCTGATGACCGATTGGCCCGTACTTTCCGCGGTCACCTTCATGCCGCTCGTCGGCGTCCTGCTTCTCTTGCTGACAAGAGAAGACAGCGCCTACGGCCGCCGCAACATCCTGAACGTCTCGCTTCTGACGACGATCTTCACGTTTCTCGTATCGCTCTACGTCTGGTACCAGTTCGACCCGTCGAATCCCTGTTTCCAGATGATCGAAAAGCGGGAGTGGCTCGGGGCCGGCATTTCCTACCTCCTCGGCGTGGACGGCATGTCGATCCCCTTCGCGCCGCTGACCGCGTTTCTGATGCCATTCTGTGTTCTCGCAAGCTGGGTGACCATCGAGAAGCGCCTGAAGGAATACATGATCGCGTTTCTTATTCTGGAAACGCTGATGCTGGGCGTCTTCGTGTCGCTCGACATCATCCTCTTCTACGTCTTCTTCGAAGCCGGCCTCATTCCGATGTTCATCATCATCGGCGTATGGGGTGGCAAGGAGCGCGTCTACGCGAGCTATAAGTTCTTCCTCTATACGCTGCTCGGCTCCGTTCTGATGCTGCTCGCCATGATGGCGATGTACTGGCAGGCGGGCACGACCGATATCACGCAATTGCTCGCCTATCAGTTCCCGCGCCAGATGCAGACCTGGCTCTGGCTTGCCTTCTTCGCCTCCTTCGCGGTGAAGATGCCGATGTGGCCGGTGCATACCTGGCTTCCCGATGCGCACGTGCAGGCGCCGACGGCAGGCTCGGTCATCCTGGCGGGTATCCTCCTGAAGCTCGGCGGCTACGGCTTCCGGCGCATCTGGCTGCCGATGTTCCCGCTGGCGTCCGACTTCTTCGCGCCCTTCGTCTTCACGCTGTCGGTCATCGCGATCATCTACACCTCTCTGGTGGCGATGATGCAGACGGACATCAAGAAGTTGATCGCCTATTCGTCCGTAGCCCATATGGGCTATGTGACGATGGGAACCTTCGCGGCGAACGTGCAGGGGGTTCAGGGCGCTATCTTCCAGATGCTCTCGCATGGCATCGTCTCGGGCGCGCTCTTCCTTTGCGTCGGCGTCGTCTATGACCGGCTGCATACGCGCGAGATCGCGGCCTATGGCGGCCTCGTCAACAACATGCCGAAATACGCCGTCGCCTTCATGGTCTTCACCATGGCCAATGTCGGCCTGCCCGGGACGTCGGGCTTCGTCGGCGAAGTGCTGACGCTTGTGGGTGCTTTCCGCGCCAATACCTGGGTCGCGCTCTTCGCGACGAGCGGCGTCATTCTGTCGGCGGCCTACGCGCTGTGGCTCTACCGCCGCGTCATTTTCGGCGCGCTGGAAAAGGAAAGCCTGAAGGCGTTGCTCGATCTCAGCCCGCGTGAGAAGCTCATTCTCTATCCGCTTGTTATCCTGACCATCTTCTTCGGTGTCTATCCGGCACCGGTCTTCGACGCGACCGCGGCCTCCGTGGACCTGCTCGTCAACAACTACGCCGCCGCCCTGCAGGCAGCGCAAGACGTTGCACTTTCGGTGCAATGATCAAGGGACGTGATGTGACATGACTGCTGAAACCCTTATTGCCAGCCTGCAACTTTCGATGCCCGAGCTGATCCTTGCGGTCGGCGCGATGGCGCTCCTGATGATCGGCGTCTTCTCGAGCGAAAGAGCCACCCCGACCGTGACCGGGCTTGCGGTCGCGGTGCTCATCATCGCCGGGCTGTGGCTCGTGCTGAAGACGGGCGAGGGGGCGGCTTATGGCGGCGCCTTCCTGTCCGATCCCTTCGCCAAATTCATGAAAGTGCTCGCTCTCATCGGTTCGATCACAGTGATGGTGATGACCGTCGGTCACGCGCGTTCGGCTCAGATCGACCGGTTTGAATTTCCGGTGCTTCTGGTTCTCGCCACGCTCGGCATGCTGCTGATGATTTCGGCCAACGATCTCATCTCGCTCTACCTGTCGCTGGAACTGCAGTCGCTTGCGCTTTACGTCGTGGCTGCGATCAACCGCGACAGCGTCCGGTCGACCGAAGCGGGTCTGAAATATTTCGTTCTCGGCGCACTCTCTTCGGGGATGCTGCTTTACGGCATGTCGCTCGTCTACGGCTTCACCGGCCATACAGGGTTTGACGAGATTGCGGCGGCGCTGACCGCCGAGGGCCGTTCTCTCGGCCTCGTCTTCGGGCTGGTGTTCATCCTTGCGGGCCTCGCTTTCAAGATCTCCGCCGTGCCGTTTCATATGTGGACGCCTGACGTCTACGAGGGCGCCCCGACGCCGGTGACGGCATTCTTTGCCGCCGGACCCAAGATCGCGGCCATCTCAATCCTCGTTCGCATCGTCATCAATGCCTTCGAACCCGTCGTCGCCGACTGGCAGCAGATCGTCGTCTTCATTTCGATCGCTTCGATGCTGCTCGGCTCCTTCGCCGCGATCGGTCAGCGCAACATCAAGCGGCTGATGGCGTACTCGTCGATCGGCCATATGGGTTATGCGCTGGTCGGCCTTGCTGCCGGTTCGATGGCCGGCGTACGCGGCGTGATCCTTTATATGCTGATCTACATGGTCATGACGTTGGGCACCTTCGCCTGCATCCTCGCCATGCGCCGCAGGGAGGGCGAGCATGTCGAGGGCATCGACGATCTCGCCGGTCTTTCGCAGACCAACCCTTTCATGGCGACGGTGCTGACGATCCTCATGTTCTCGCTTGCCGGCATCCCGCCACTTGCAGGGTTCTTCGGTAAGTACTTCGTCTTCGTGGCCGCGATCGAGGCGCATCTCTATGCATTGGCGATTATCGGCGTGCTCGCTTCCGTCGTCGGCGCTTACTATTATCTGCGGGTCATCAAGGTGATGTGGTTCGAGGAGCCCAGAGGCGAGTTTGCCCGGACGGCGGGTGAGCTTCGGCTGGTGTTCGGCCTGTCGGGCCTCTTCGTGCTCGGCTATGTGCTCATCGGCGGCCCGCTTGGAAGCGCGGCCGAAGCTGCGGCACGGACCTTCTTTTGAGTGGCGGGCAGGGCAGCGGCCGGAATTCGCTTGAACAGTTCCGGCACGTCGCGCTCGCCGAAGCGGTTTCGACCAACAGCGAGTGCCTTTTGCGGGCGCGCGAGGGAGATGCCGGCAATCTCTGGATTACCGCGACGCGTCAGACCGGAGGCAGGGGCCGGCGCGGCCGCGCCTGGTTCTCAGAACCGGGAAACCTTTACGCATCCCTGCTGCTCATCGATCCGGCGCCAACAGACAGACTGCACGCGCTGCCGCTGGCTGCCGCGGTAGCGGTTCATCGGGCGATCCGCAGGGTGATGCCGCCCGGCGGCGCCGAGGCCGCAATCAAGTGGCCGAACGACATTCTGATCGACGGCAGAAAAACCTGCGGCATCCTTCTCGAAGGTGAAACCTTGCCGGACGGGCGGCGCGCGCTGGTTATCGGCTGCGGCATCAACGTCGCCGTCATGCCGGAAGAAGCGCTTTACCCCGTCACATCGCTTCGGCAAGAGGGAGCGACAGTATCTCCCGAGGAGCTGTTCGCGCATCTTTTCGTGACCATGGCCGAGACGCTGGCCGTCTGGGACCGGGGCGCCGGGGTCGGCGCGGTCATCGAGCAGTGGCGCGCGGCAGCCAAGGGGATCGGTGAGGCGATCACGGTCAACCTGCCCAACCGCTCGCTTTCCGGCCGCTTTGCGGGTATCGATCGAGACGGCCGGCTTATACTCGACACTGGTTCCGGACCGCCGCAAACCATTGCGGCCGGCGACGTATTTTTTGGATGATTAAAAAGTAAAGGCGCATCACGACATGGCGCAGAATGAAGAATTGGTGTTCCTGCCGCTTGGCGGGGTGGGCGAAATAGGCATGAATCTTGGCCTCTACGGCTATGGACGGCCGGGCAGCCGCCAATGGATCATGGTCGATTGCGGAGTGACTTTCCCCGGCCCGGATCTGCCCGGGGTCGATCTGGTCCTGCCTGACATCGCGTTTCTGGCCGAAGAACGCCGCAACCTCAAGGCGATCATTATCACGCATGCGCATGAGGATCATTACGGAGCCTTGAACGATCTGTGGCCCGGCTTGAACGTTCCCGTTTACGCCTCGCCGTTCACCGCGGGCATGCTGGAGGCAAAGCGGGCATTCGAAAAGTCTCGCAGCGAAATCCCGATTACGATCTTCAAGCAGGGCGACCGCATAAATGTCGGACCCTTCAGCGTCGAAGCCGTTGGGGTCAATCATTCGATCCCTGAGCCGATGGCGCTCATCATCCGCACGCAGCTCGGTACCGTTGTGCACACGGGCGACTGGAAGATCGACCTCGAGCCTTCGCTCGGCCCCTTGACCGACGAGAAGCGGCTTCGTCAGATCGGTGAGGAAGGCGTACTCGCGCTCATCTGCGATTCGACCAATGCCTTGCGCGAAGGCGTATCGCCCTCCGAACGGCAGGTCTCCGAAAGCCTCTCCAAGATCATCGCCGACGCCGAGGGCCGGGTCGGGATCACCACCTTCTCCTCCAATGTCGGGCGCATCCGTTCGGTTGCCCAAGCGGCGGAGGCCGCGGGCCGGGAGGTGCTCCTGCTCGGCAGCTCGATGAAGCGCGTCGTCGACGTTGCCCGGGACGTCGGGCTGATGGAAGGGCTGAGACCATTTCTGGCCGAAGACGAGTTCGGCTACATCCCGCGCGACAAGGTCGTGGTCATCCTGACGGGCAGCCAGGGAGAGCCGCGCGCGGCGCTTGCCAAGATCGCCCGTGACGAGATGCGCAACGTGGCCTTCTCGGCCGGCGACACGATCGTCTTTTCCTCGCGCACGATCCCGGGCAATGAAAAGGCGATCAACGATATCAAGAACGGGCTGATCGAGCAGGGCATTCACATCATCACGGATAGTGAGGCGCTCGTGCATGTGTCCGGTCACCCGCGGCGCAACGAGCTCCAGCAGATGTACCAATGGGTCAAGCCGCAAATCGTCGTGCCGGTGCATGGCGAGGCCGCGCATCTGACGGCGCATGCGGAGCTTGCACTGCAATCGGGCATCCCGAGCGTCCCGAGACTGCGCAATGGCGAAATGCTACGGCTCGCGCCGGGACCGGCGGAAGTCGTCGACCAAGCACCTCACGGGCGCATCTACAAGGACGGCACCCTCATCGGTGACTTCGAAGAGATGGGCATCGGCGAGCGCCGCAAGCTCTCTTTTGCCGGTCACGTCTCCGTCAGTGTCGTGCTCGACAACCGCTACGACTTCCTGGGCGATCCGGATGTCGTCCCGATCGGGCTCCCCGAATATGATGACGAGGGAGAGTCGATGGAGGATACGCTCTATGATGCGGTTCTCGGAGCGGTGGAAAGCATTCCCCGGGCAAAGCGGAAGGACCTCGCCATGCTGCAGGAAGCCGTTCGCCGCGCCGTACGCAGCACCGCCAATCAGGTCTGGGGCAAGAAGCCGGTCGTCACCGTGTTTGTCACGAAGGTCTGATCTGGGGCTTGGGTCCGTCCGGGCCGTGCGTCCTGACGCAGGAAGTGGAGCGTGCGATGTTGGGAAAAGTGAACCACGTGGCAATCGCGGTGCCGGATCTTTCAGCCGCAGTCGAGAGCTATCGCTCCACCCTCGGAGCATTGGTCACCGAGCCGCAGGCCTTGCCTGAGCACGGCGTAACGGTTGTCTTCGTGGCATTGCCCAACACCAAGGTTGAATTGCTCGAGCCGCTCGGAGACGCATCGCCCGTCTCCGCTTTCCTGGAGAAAAACCCGGCCGGCGGCATGCACCACATCTGCTATGAAGTGGAGGACATCATCGCCGCACGAGACCGGCTGAAGGACGCCGGGGCCCGTATCCTCGGTGACGGAAATCCCAAGATCGGTGCGCACGGAAAGCCGGTTCTGTTTCTCCACCCCAAGGATTTCCAGGGCACCCTGATCGAGCTCGAACAGGTGTGACACAGGGGCGCGGAGAAGGCGTTTGCGGGTGAAGCCGCCCAGCGTTATAAGGCATCCGAACGCTCTGCCTCTTTGAAGCTGCGGGCGGAAAACCGCATACAGTTTTTCGTTATCCCGCTCTTGAGATTTTCGATGTCCTTCTTTTCGACCTTCGCCATCTATTTCATCATCTGGTGGATCACGCTTTTTGTCGTGCTGCCGCTGGGTGTGCGTACGCAGGCCGAGGAGAACGAAGTCGTTCCTGGTACCGTGGAGAGTGCGCCTGCACGTTTCAGGGCTCTGAGGGTCGTGCTGCTCACGACGGTCATCGCCGCGGTGGTCCATTTCGGCTGGTACGTCCTGTCGGTGAAACTCGGCTACGACATCGATGCCATTCCGCGCTTTGCGCCGAAGTTCTATTGATGACATTAAGCGAGCGGCGCATGTCTCGGCTCGAGAGCTGCTGCCTCAACTGCCGCGAAGAGGCGACCGCACCGACGCGGCGTCCCGCGACCGACGATGTATCTCCCCACATCACCACCTGTTGAGCACCGAAACGAGAGTGCGAAACGAGGGAAAGCGGTCTGCTTTACGAAGAGCGGCTCCACCCGCCCTTGACAGTCAACAAATTGACACTGTTCAAACTGCTTCGCCGGCAATGGAGAAATGAAAAAACCAAAAAAAAACAAGGCCAAAGCCTTGTTTTCTAAGTTTCGCGTGATCTCTAATCCGTTTCCGGCGGCAGCGAACGAGCGCGCCTAAGATCTTATCCTCCCAAGACTTGACCGCGAGTTTCGGCAAGAATTTGGTCTTCCTGCCTGTTTTGTGAGCCGAAATTAGCTCAAACCTTGGGCGCTGTCATCTGATTTTTTTGCATTTTTGCTACAGTCAGGTAATTTTTTTCCGTTGACACCGAGTGTCGTCCTCCTGTTACTAGCGTGCTCTTTTGCCGCAGGGCGGGAGCCGGGGTTTTGACTATGCCTGCTCCACCGAAACTGTCCGAAGGATGAGTATCGGTCATCTTGACAAGGCCGCTTCAAGCAATGTGGAATATCCGCGTATATTCAAGAATTTGCCGTAACAAGCCAGAGTCGTGGGCCAATGCCTGAGAGAATAGTCATCATCGGCGGCGGTCAGGCGGGAGGGCGCGTCGCACAGATTCTGGCAAATTCGTCGGCGGATTTTCACATCTCCCTCATCGGCCGAGAGCCGCACCCCCCGTACAACCGCCCCCCTCTGTCCAAGGGCGTACTCCTGGCGAAGTCCGGCTTCGAGGATTGCGCGATCTGGCGAGAGGGCGATGGAGCGGCTGGTAAAATCCGGTTTCATGCTGGCGTAGCTGCGAAGATGATCGATACAGGCGCGAAGAACGTCGGCTTGGATGACGGCCGCGTAATCGAATATGACAGGCTGGTCCTTGCCACCGGATCGCGCGTCCGGCGGGTGTCGATGCCGGGCGCCGATTGTTCCGGCGTGTACATGCTGCGGACTTTCGACGATGCGGTTAAAATCGCGAAACAGTTTCACAGCGGCCTACGTCTCGTGGTGGTTGGAGGCGGCTTCATAGGGCTTGAGATCGCAGCCGCCGCGCGTACGCGCGGACTGCACACGGTCGTCGTCGAAGCGACCAATCGGCTGCTGTCCCGCATCGCGCCGCAAAGCATCGGCGACGCCCTTGCGCGGCATCACGAACAGGCGGGCGTTTCGTTTCGCGTCGGATGCATGGTCGAGCGGTTGATCTCCACCCGTTCCGGCAAATTGAAGTCGGCTCTTTTGTCCAATGGAGAAACGATCCCCTGCGACCTGGCCATTGTCGGTGTGGGGGTCACCGCCGATACCGAATTGGCAGCAAGTGCGGGTCTCGACGTACAGGTCGGTATAAGAACCGATGCGACGCTTCGAACTTCAGATCCGAATATCTTCGCCTGTGGCGATGCGGTTTCCTTCTGGCACCCCTTGTTCGAGCGGCATGTCCGGGTGGAGGCATGGCAAAATGCCGAGGATCACGCACGTGTGGTGGCGGGACGGCTGATGGGCCAGGAGACGATCTGTGACACCGTCCCCTTCTTCTGGTCGGACCAGTACGAACTATCGATGCAGATCGTTGGCCTGCCGCAGTACGGCAGCTTTGTCGTGTCGCACGCGACCGAGGATGCGCAGATCCTGTATCATCTGGACCCGCGCGGCCGTCTCGTCGGTGCGACCGGCCTTGGGCCGCACCAACTGATCGGAAGGAAGATCAGAGCAGCGCGTCAAGCAATCGCCGGGCGCAGCTGCCCGGATGCGCAGGCGCTCAAGGGTGGCCTGATCCGGTCGGATGCGCCGCCCGAAAGCGGCAACCTCGAGCGGGAGGAGGAAAACCCTGCGCCGTTTTCCGCCCGCATCCCGCTCTAATCGTCCGCAAGCCGGATATAGACCAAGCCATCTTCGACTTTTGCCGGGAACGTCCTGAGGTTGACGCAAACCGGCGGGTTCAGCGCCTCGCCGGTGCGGAAATCGAAACATCCGGCATGGCGCGGGCACTCGACGGTCGTTCCCTCGACAAACCCATCGGAAATATGGGCGTATTCATGGGTGCAGATATCGTCCGTGACGTAGTACCGATCGTCGGCCGTGCGGAAAATCGCGAAGCTGCGATCGCCATGATCCCACCGCTTGACATCCTCGCGTCCGACATCCTGTGCCTTACAGGTCTCGATCCAATCACCGTTGTCCGGCATCAAGCTACTCCAATCGTTTCATCCAAAGGCAACCCGCTCTCCTTCAACTGCGGCAATGCTTTCTGCATCGACAGTTTTGGGGCGGGGAACCGGTTCCAGCTTCAGCCTGCTGCCACCTTAGCCGCGGCCTTGAGGTCGATTTTCGGGTTTTGCAGAGCCTCTTTCGCCGGGTGAATGCCCCGCTGCATCAGCATCTGTCCGGTGCGCACGCCCCGGGCGATCTCGCGGAGAGACCCGAAGCCGCTGACGCCGACGATCGCGTCGTTTGCGTCAAGATGATAGACCAGCAAAGAGCCGTCCGGGCAGTGGCGTGCCACATGCTGCTCGCCGAGCTCGGGATGCCCGGCGATCTGCATCGTCCGGTCGTACTGATCCGACCACATCCAAGGCATGGGCGTATAGGGCTCGTTTGCCCCCATCATGTTGCGAGCGGCCAACGCGCCCTGATCTTCGGCGTTCTTCCAGCATTCCAGACGCAATCTCGAGCCATCGCCATTCTTGAAGGCACAGGCATCGCCAGCCGCATAGATGAAAGGATCGGACGTTTTCAGGAAGCAGTCCACGGCGATCCCGTTTTCAATCTCGAGGCCTGCGGCAAGCGCCAGATCGGTTCTCGGCGTAACGCCGATCGAGATCAGCGCCGCGGTGCATGCCAGCGTGCTCCCATCGTCCATACGCAGCGCCTCGATCCGCTGCGACCCCAGCAGCGCGACCGCCTGGCGCCCCAGAATGAAGCGCACGCCGCGCGTTTCGTGCAGCAGCCGGATCAGTTCGGCAAGTTCCGGCGGCACCGCGCGCGTCATCAGCCGCGGTCCCGCCTCGATCACGGTGACACTGCAACCTCGCTGGATCGCACTGGCTGCCACCTCGAGGCCGATCAGTCCACCGCCGACGATGACGACATCCGCACCGGGCAGCAACTGCCCGGACAGGCCGCAGGCGTCGACGGCGGTCCGCAGAGAAAAGACGCCTTCCAGCTCCCGTCCGGGGATGTCCAGCAGTCGCGGTTCCGCACCGGGTGTCAATAGCAACCGCCCGTAGCTGACGGCATCATCATTCGACAGACGCACCTGCCGTGTATCGCGATCTATTCCAACGGCCCGGACGCCGGAGCGGAAGTCGATGCCATGTTGCTCGACGAAGTCCTGGGGGAACAGCACGGCATCTTCCGGCCTGGATTTCCCGCTGAGAACTGCCTTGGATAGGGGCGGGCGTTCATAGGGAGCACAGCCCTCGCCATCGATCACGCTGATGCGGTGTTGCCAGCCATTGGCGCGAAGCGACTGGGCAGCACGCGCACCCGCATGACCTGACCCGACAATGACGATTCCGTCGTGGGGCACCGGGATTCTCCTCGTTCTTGCCTGCAAAGTTTAGGTGAAGCGTGGCGCGTGCGGTCGAAGAAGCATCCGTGCCTTCGCCGCACGCGTCTATCCTCGGTCGTGCCGCCCCAGCCCGCGTTCTTCCTTCCGGGCAGAAGACAGCCGGGTTGCAGCGCCGGTTCAGCGCTGCAGACTCTTTTTCTTGAAGCGCTCGTTCATCCGGGCGTGAGCCTCGGCGGAGCCGTTGTGCCAAGTCCCGAACAGCCGGTCGAGCGGGACCGAACCGTCGCCACCGTAGTTTACCTCGAAATAGCGGTGATGCAGGTAATGCATATAGGTAGCCACATCCATCTGCGGCTTGCCGTTCACCACGATCTTGGCAAAGCCGCTGTGATCGGGCGCGGGCATGAAGGCCAGGTGCTGAAGGTGATAAATGACGAGAAGCGGGTTGGACGGTATGATCCAATGGATCAGCACCCCGGACATGTAGAGCAAGTGTTCGACCGGATGCATGGCCATTCCCGACCACGGAGTAGGATTGGAATTCTTGTGGTGGATGCTGTGCACCCATCTGTACAACGGACCCCAATGGATCAACCGGTGAACCGTGTAGAAATGCGCCTCACGGAACAGCGCGATCAAAAACATGAACAGCCCGAAATAGATCGGATGTTCGCGCATGTCCAAATAGGGCAGCCATCCATTGGCCATAGCCCAAAGCGTGACGACAAGATAGGCTGTCCAGATGGTAACGCCGCTGACCAGCGTCAGGAACATGTTGTCGAGCAACTGGCTCCCGAATAGGAATGTCTCGGTATTCTTCGGCCAGCGCTTGTTGTACTTGTACTCGGTGTTCTGGGCGCGCTGGACGTAGAAGCGCACATGCCAGATACTGGTCCAGATGATCAAGCCTATCAGGTTGACCAGATAAACCTGTACGATCCACCCGAATTCGAGGGTTTTCATCTCAGCCAGATCGGGAATGAAATACCACCAGATAACTGTGGCGATCACCATTATCGGCACGTTGAACGGGAAAAGATAACCTCCCCATCCGAACAGCCATTTGATCAGAGCGATCGGCTTGGGCGGCCAGATAAAGACAGGCGCGGTCTCGACAGGCTCCGGCGGTACCCAGCCACCGGTGTCGGGTCTGTCTGATCGAACCGTATCAGTCATTGATGTTTCCTCCCTGATCCGAAGCGGCGCGCAGGCCGGCGCGGCGGCGCTGCGAAGCGACGAGCGTCGCCGCCTGTTGAGCCGAACTTAGATTTTCGTTCCTGACGCTGCAGCTCCATTTTTGAGGGAAACCCCTCAAATCCTGACGCGTCATGCCGGTACGCTCCCATTCTTTCCTGCCTTGACAGTGTTCCACCGCGCCGCCACCAGGTCGCGCAATTGCTGCGCCTCCAGCCAACGGTCGGTTGTGTCCAACCCGTCGCGATTGGTGATCGCATAGGGGCGGGGACCGAGTTCACAGTTGAATGACAATGGGCGCGTATTCTCCGCATTGTCCAGATACGAGCGCATGCCGTATTCCCACCAGTCCAGAAACTGGTTCACCAGCGGCTTGTGCTGGGGAAAGCTGATTTCGATCTGGACCTGCTCGCGACTGGCGACCCGGCCATGGAGAGCCCAGGCGTTATCAAGGATGCGATGGATATAGGCGTGGTTTTCATCGCTGATCGGCCATGCGAATTCGCGCCCGACCAGAAAATGCGACAGGTCCGCAATCAGCTTCATGTCGGGGAAGGCGTCGAGCAGATCCAGCGTGAAATAGAGATCGGTCGTCATCCGGTCGCGATGGGTCTCGATCCAGACCGGTACCGGGGATTCCTCGGCCAACCGGTGCCAGCCTTCGAGCAACGGCACGCATTCGGCAAGGCTGCGCGGGCGGACATCTGCCTGCAGGCAGATATGATGTCCGCCCCATTTCGCAGCGAATTCGATGACCGGCTTCAGATCGTCGACCGCCTTTGGAAAGCACTGCCATTCCGCGGCGGCAGCCAGCCCCCGTTCGGCGGCTGCCCTGGCTAGATCGGCGGCCTTTACGAGATCGATGCAATTGCCGCTGATGCCGTCGAAGCCGGCTTCGGCGATCATGTCCAGGTTTTCCGGGATGCTGCGCTCTACCCCGTCCGGAGCGCGCAGTTCCATAGCCCACATCGATTGGGTGAAGACCATATCCTTGGTCATGAGTGTTCCCCTTTTTCAGGCGCATTCTATGAGTTGGAAGCCCGTCCGCTGCCCGGCAGCCATCGACTGACCGGGCAGGGGACATTGCCCTTAACGGCGGGCGCGCACCCAGATGTCGATGATCACCGCGAGCAGAATGACCGCGCCGTGTGCGACCGGCTCGTAATAGGAGTCCACGCCGAGAAGCACTGTTCCGTTCGAGATCATGCCGATGATCAGGGCGCCGACCAATGTGCCGAGTACGCTTCCCTGGCCGCCGAACAGGCCGGTACCGCCGATGATGACCGCGGCAATGACGCTCAGCTCCAGCCCGTTGCCCGTTTGCGGATCGACGCCGCGGAACCAGCCGAGCAGAATGAAGGACGACACGCCGACCAGCGCGCCGCTGCAAACGAAGGCCAGGATCTTCACGCGGTCCGTGTTGATCCCCACCGCCTTGGCGGCAGCCTTGTTGCCCCCCGTCGCAAACACATTGTATCCGAAGCGTGTGAAAAGCAGCAGATATGTGCCGAAAATGCCGGCAGCCACCATCCATAGGACCTGCGCCGGAATGAAACCGAAGGCCCGGCCGGCGACCAGCGAGCGAAATCCGGGATCCTGCAGCCCGGAAATCGGCATTCCGGTAGACAGAACCAGCGTGGCGCCGCTGTAGATGCTCAGCATGCCGAGCGTCGTGATGAAGGACGGAATCCTCAGCTTGGTCGTGATGACCCCGTTGATTCCGGACAGCGTTGCCCCGAGCAGAACCCCGACCAACGCGACAGCATACATGTCGATGCCCATATTGATGGCCAGTTTGGCGCAGACCATGGCCAGCAGGCCGTGCAACGCGCCCACGGACAGGTCGATTTCGCCTGAAATGAACACGAAGGTGCTGCCGACCGCGATGATCCCGATAACAGAAATCTGTCTCAGCAGGCTGAGAAGGTTGAGCTCGGTGAAGAAGGTATCGGTCGAGAAGCTCAGCGCAACGAACATTACGAGCGCTGCAAAGATGACCGACAATTCGCGTGAATTGCTGCTGAATATCGCCAGCTTTCGGCGAAACGCCATATCGTGCCGCGTCAACGGCGCCATTGTCGAACCTGCTGCCTCGCTCATGCTGCTTCCCCTTCGGTCTCGGCATCTTTGGGCTGTCCGGCCAGAATCAATTTGACGACGTCGTCATGGGCTACCGAGTTTCGCTCGACTTCTGCGACGACGCGGCCGCCGCGCAGGATCACCAGGTCATCGGCCACTTCGAACACATGATCCAGATTGTGGCTGATGATCAGGACCGAAATGCCCTTGGACCTCAGGTCATGAACCACATCGAGCACCATGCGCTGCTCACGGATGCCAAGCGCGGCCGTGGGCTCGTCCATCACCACCAATTGCCCCCCGAGCGCACAGGCACGCGCGATCGCGACCGCCTGGCGCTGGCCGCCAGACATGGAAGACACGAGGATGTCGAGCGAGGGGAGCTTTGCATTCATGTAGTTGAGGGCGCTTTCGGCGGTCTGCCGCATCTTCTTGCGGTCAACCATCAATCCACCCCATTTGGTGGGAATATTCCCAAGCGAGATGTTGTGGACAACATTGCGCTGATCGACCAAGGCCAGATCCTGGTAGACGGCCGTGATACCCAGCGCGAGGGCATCACGGGCGCTTTCCATATGGACCTGTTTCGCGCTTATCCAGATGCTGCCTTGTGTCGGCTTGTAGGTACCGCAGATCATCTTGACCAGCGTCGATTTTCCAGCGCCGTTGTCGCCGAGCAATGCCGTCACCCGGCCCTTGCGTATCGAACAGGAAACATTGCTGATCGCCGTCACATGACCAAAGCGTTTGGTAAGATTTTCTACTCGAAGCACATCTCCCTCCCCTGCTGGCCTGCCGCCCTGCATGAGTGCGGGCGGCAAGCAAGCGCCAGTTGGCTCACCCGAAACGCGCTTCGCGCTTGGTCACGGCCTCGACGTTGGATTTGTCGACGACTTCCGCGCCGGTATCGTAATCGAATGGCTGGTATCCGGCCTCAAGCTGCATATCCAGCAGTGACGAGGTGACCCAGCCCTGAGCATAGGGGTTCTGTCCGACCGCCCAGTGGGACGTTTCTGCCGCGATCGCCTCCAGAACGCCGGGGATAAGGTCGAAGCCCCCATTGGCGAACTTGCCGGTCATTCCGTTATCTTCGGCCCAGATTGCTGCGAACCAGTTTCCGGAAACAGTGCTGGCGAAACCGACCACGTCCGGCGTCGCGCGCATCTTGGCATCGATCCGCGACAGCGCTTCGGTCTGCGAGTTTGCGGTGGTAAATGTCTCGTACTTGTAGTTGGTGCCGTTCTTCCCGTTGTATTCGTCGATCCCCTGCTCCGTGCCGGTCGCCCGTTCTTCCAGCGCGCTGACGCCGGGAGAAGGATTGTCGATCAGGATCGTGCCTTCGGTCTTGCCGGTCAGTTGATGCGCGTACATGGCCGCCTGAAGGCCGTTCACGCGGCCGGCGGGAATGAAGTCCTGACCGACGAAAGGCACTTCGAGCTTTTCGTAGCCGTCGCTTGCCACGTTGTAGAGCACGATCGGAATGCCGGCGTCCTTTGCCCGCATGATATTCTCATCGAAAGCGGTTTCATTGATGCGGGTAAAGCCGACCGCGTCCGGCCTGGAGTTCAGCGCATCCACTTGCAACCGCACGGTTGCGGCGACGTTGGCCGGTGTGCCACGGGCGAGAAACTGCGTGTCCCAGTTTCGCAGCTTGCCGAATTCCTTGAACCCGGCACGAACCGGGGAAAAGAAGGGGATGTCCTCATGGGCGACAAAGATCACCTTCCGTTTAGCGCCCTGAGCGATCGCCGGAGCTGCAAGTCCGCCGGCTGCGGCAGCGCCGCCGATTGCTGCGGATTTCAAGAAAAGACGCCTGCCGACACCGGCCGATCCCGCCCCTGAAGATAGTTTTTTGTTCATTGGTTCCTCCCAAATATACTTGCCACCGTCGCCTTCAAGCGACGGATATACTGTACAGACATGTTCGACCTAACCGCGGGTGCGCTGTTTGCGCATCGGCCAAGAAAAACGGCACGGCTTTCGCCGTCCATTCTCGATGTGCGAAGTTACGTCAAGATTGAATTAGCCTCCTCTAATCCAAACTTGAGCTTTTGCGGCGGCGGAAAAGGTATCTTCTGCCCTGTCCGGAGCAAACATAGCGGAATGAGGATGCGATGGTATAACTGAATTGAGGGATTTACCTCATCTCTGAGATCAATTCCGATCCTGCTCTTAATGGTCAGTCGATCTGATCAAATATTGTCTTTGACATGAATGGTGAAAGGCACGATCGGACTTTCCTGGGCCTCGTTGGAGATCCCGAAACGCGCAGCCAGAATGCGCAGTGCCTTTTGCGCCTGCAGATCCGGATTCTGGTCGATGACCACTGCCATTACTCCGTTTTGCAGCATCCTCGCCGCGTTCTCCGTCAGATCATGGCCGACGAGGACCGGCGCCAGTTGCCGGTTCATGGTTGAAATTGCCCGCTCCACAGCAGCGTCGCTGGCCCCTGCATTATAGATTCCGGCCACTTCGCCTTCCGTCAAAGCCTTGCAAAGCATGTATTCGGCCGCTGCGTCATCGCCTCTCGCTTCGATCAGGTCTACAATGGCGAGGCGCCCCGAATAATCGGCGATCCCATCTCGAAAGCCGCTGATCCGCTCGGCATGGGCGCGATAGTGCAGGCTGCCGCACAGCAGAACGACACGTCCTTCATTGGTCATTTTCGAGAGGAAGAAGGCCGCGGCCCGCCCGGCATTGTAATGGTTTATCCCCACATAGTTGAGCCGCGGTGCGGTCGGTACGTCGGAAACCAGGGTAATGACGGGTTTCCCAATAGACGTGACTTCCGCTATCGCCTCGATGATCATCTCATGCTCTTGGCCGTAGACGATAATCGCGTTGCAGCGGCTATTCCGGATCGCCGCCGCGACGAGATCGGGCTTGGTTTCGTCGACGAATGTTCGTTCGAGGACGATATTGTCGTCCATGAGATGGATAAATCGTCTGAAGGCGTCATTGATCCGTGCGCATAGGGGGTTGTCCCTTCGTCCAAGCAATACTTCGAAGCGAAGTCCGTTTCGGTAGAGCTTTGGCAGTGTACGTGCCAGCCCCAGTTCCCGCGCCGCGTCAAGCACTCGCTTGGCAGTGTCCGGCTTCACACCTCCGCGTTCGTTCAAGACCCGGTCCACAGTCGCATGCCCGACACCGGCTCGCCTTGCAATGTCGGTGAGCTTCACTTTCATTAAGATTTCTGCCCCTTAGACCCGGCACCAAAAGCCATGAGTGATACAAGCAGGTTGTCGTTTCGCAGGGATTTGCGAATGACCGCGGCGATACACATAGCGAGTCTAATGCCCTCCGGCGCCACCAT
>WFLX010119614.1_pt1 | contig 17380 bp, 9 predicted proteins | sample 4967041 | NCBI WGS metagenome assembly WFLX01 (sample SAMN12857096, study PRJNA449069) | gut metagenome | isolation source: stool from male and female vole | host: Microtus ochrogaster | place: USA:Florida | collected 2017 | reverse complement strand
CCAATGCGTGGAATTCTCCATTCACGACATCATAGAGAAAGGGCGCGGGACGCACGGTGTCGTTGTCCGCATCCCAGAATAAGAATCTCCCGTTGTCGCTCAAATCGAAGCGCAACTTTCCGCCACCGCCTCCTTCTCCCGAACCGACCTCATCATACGCCCAAACCAATTCACCGCTCGCGTCTTTCACTTTCAATATCTGATTCCTTCCTCCCTTCGTGGTGGGCAGGGTATAGCCCCCGTCGGGATTGTAGGGAGAAGATATGTAGATCTTATCGCCTCTCTGCACGATGCCCGAAGCGGTGAGTTCTTCGTCCAAAGCGTTGTACATGGGAACCTCGCCGTCTTTCAGGTTAAACGACATGCTTGCGTTGTCGGCGTTGCCCGCAAAGAAAGCATAGGGAACGGTGAGCAGTTCGGAAACCCCCATCTGGGTGTAGCCCGTGCCGTCGGTCTGCACCTCTATNTGCGCATAAAGCGCGTCCTCGCCCCAAGGCACCTCGTGCAAGGTAGGCACGCCCCCTATGGGATTNCCCGTACCTATCTCCATGTGAATCAAACCGTAGGCGTTTGTCTCCAANCCNATATGCTCTTCTTGGTAAACCACNGTTCCCGTAGGGGTTCCTTGCCGCAGGCTCACGCGGATATCCACATTAGCCCTGTCGGACAGAACGGTTCCGTTTACATCGCGCAAAACCACCTGATACTTAATGGCCGCCGGCACTTTCTTGGTCTGCGCCGACAAAGGAGAACAAAGAACGACCGCAAAACACATCACGGCGGCAAAAAAGCCCTTTACTCCACACTTCATATCACTTTACTTTTATAATCTTGAACAATAAATTCGTATGNGNCTCCCTATCCGTCACGCCCAACATATAAAGCCCGCTCGGAAACNGGGTCAGATCCAGTTCCAATTCGCCCGCACAACGGTCTTCGNTCCACAGGCAAAGNCCCGAAAGGTCGCGCAGTTCCAATCTGTAGAGGCGGGAGGCGATTCCCTCGAAACTTCCCCATATCTTGCCCCGCGTGGGATTGGGTGTGAGGAAGAGTTTGATTCCGGCGGCTTCCACGCCTTCGTTGCGGGTGGCCATAGGGTCGTCGATATAGCCCTCGCCCTGCTCGAAGCCTTGGGTGAGACGTTTCTTGGAGGCGTCGAAACCGGGACGCGTGCCGAATTCTTCGGTAATGGGCTCGCCTATGTTCCATGCGGCGGAAAACACCCCGCCGTCGAAAGCGCTTCCTTGAAAAGTGTCCCAGCCGCCGCCGTTCGAGAATACGAAAGCGGTCTGCGGGGTTTCTTCCTGCGCCCGCAAGGGAGCGGAAGCAAGAAGNACCGCGGCAAGGGCCCACACGGAACGCCGGATATGTAAAATTCTTTCTCGCATAAACAGGTTTAGACCAACCGGCAAAGATAAGAAAATATACAAAATTTAACTACCTTTGCGCCCCTACCGTCTGCGCCCCTCCACAGCGTGCAAGGGGATAAGGGCGGTCGGACCTGATAACGGGTAAATAACAAACAATATCATGAATATCACAAGAGAAAACGACGGAGCATTACATGCTTACCTGAAGATGGAACTGGTTCCCCAAGACTATGAGGGGAAAGTGGCGGAAGAATTGAAGAATTACCGCAAGAAAGTGAACATGAACGGGTTCCGNCCCGGCCAAGTGCCCGCCGGTTTGGTAAAGCAGATGTACGGAAAAGCCATCCTCATGGACGTCATCAACCGCGCCGTGGCCGAAGGCATCGACAAATACATCAAAGACGAAAAAGTCAACATCCTGGGGCACGCCCTCCCCGTGGAAGACGACACCCACAAGAGCGTGATGGATTTTGACAAACCCGCCGACTTCACCTTCTGGTTCGAAATCGGCCTGGTGCCCGAAATCAACGTGGAACTTGAAAAAATCAAGGTGCGCGGCTACGACATCACCGTNTCGGACGAAATGGTAGACAAACACATGGAGGGCATCTGCCGTCGCTACGGCAAGATTGAAAGCCCCGAGACCGTGGGCGAGGCCGACACCCTGGGCGGCGAGCTCACCGAATTGAACGAGGCGGGCGAGGCCAAAGAAAACGGCATCAGNGTCAAGACCTCGATGGCGGTGGACAAGATTGCGCTCAAGACCATTCAAAAGCAGTTCATCGGCAAGAAAAAGGACGACACGGTGGATTTTGAAATCCAGAAAGCCTTCAAGAACAAGACCGATCTGGCCGCCATGCTCAATGTCACCGAAGACCGTCTGGCCGAAATCGCGCCCAAATTCCGCTTCGCCATCCACAGCATCACCCGCGTGGAACCCGCCGTTCCCGGCGAAGACCTCTATCAGAAAGCCTATCCCGGCATCGAAATCAAGGACGAAAAGGCTTTCCGCGAACATATGCGCAACGAGATTGCAGGCTACTACAGNCAGAATACCGATAAGAAACTCTTTGTGGACACGGTGGACACCATCATCGAAAAGACTCCGTTCGACTTGAACGAGGCATTCGTGAAACGCTGGGTGCTCTCCGAACAGAACCGCGAGGCCGAGGAAAACAAGAAAGAAGCGGTGAACGACATTCCCGAAGAAGACATGAAGCAGATTTTGCGCTCTCTCCGTTGGGAATTGATTCAGAACCGCATCACCGAACAATACGGTATGAAGATCGAGATGCAGGACTTGCGCGATTTCTACAAGAACCGTGTTCTGGCGCAGTATTTCCCCGTGAACGCCGAAGACGAAGAAAGCAAGAAGCGTGTGGAGATGTTCATCGATTCGATGATGAAGAATCAGGAAGAGGTGAAACGTGTCTACGATATGGTGTTCGAGGAGAAACTCACCGCGATTTTCAAGGATAAGGTGAAAGTGGACAAGAAGTCGTTGAGCATGGAGGAATTTGTGGAAGTGCTCAAGAAAGACAACCACTAATGAAGTCGAACGCAGAGGAAAAGTTTACTTTGACTATGCTGAGACAAGTTAGTGGTCGATTGAAAATCAACGAGAAGAAATAAATCGGCCATGAAAGACGAATTCCGTAAATACGCCCGTAGCCGGGGCATCAGCAGTCTGAACTTAGACCGCTTCGAATCGCAGACCCGCGCCTACATCAACCCCACCATTATCGAGGAACGGCAGTTGAATGTGGCGCAGATGGACGTGTTCTCGCGTTTGATGATGGACCGTATCCTCTTTTTGGGAACGCCCATCAACGACGAAGTGGCCAACATCATTCAGGCCCAACTGCTGTTTTTGGAGCAGGCGGACAACCAAAAGGACATCCAGATCTACATCAACAGTCCCGGCGGCTCGGTGTATGCCGGTCTGGGCATCTACGACACCATGCAGTATGTGTCGCCGGATGTGGCCACCATCTGCACGGGTATGGCCGCCTCGATGGCTTCGGTATTGCTTTGCGCCGGNGCCAAGGGCAAGCGCTCGGCCTTGCGCCATTCGCGCGTGCTGATTCACCAGCCTCTCGGCGGGGCCGAGGGTCAGGCGTCGGACATCGAGATCACCGCCCGCGAGATTCTGAAAGTAAAGAAGGAACTCTACGAAATCATCGCCCAGCACAGCGGCCANCCCTACGATAAAATCTATCANGACGCCGACCGCGACTATTGGATGACCTCGAAAGAGGCCCTGGAATACGGCATGATCGACGAGATTCTGGAGAAGAAATAAGAAATAGACCGTTATGTTTGGGACGATACTGACGATTGTGGTCTACAAGCTGTTGCTTGTNCCCTCGTTGTGGGGTGTGTTCACTTCCGCAGGCAAAAATCCGTGGTGGGCGCTCGTGCCTTTCTATGGCGAATACCTTTGGATTAAAATCCTGAAAGTAAAACCCCTGCAACATTTCATCTTTCTCTTTGTCCCTTTCATCAACGTCTTTGTCTTTTGGCTGCTGTGCGTGGAGACCACCTACGGATATTCACGCCGCCGCATCTGGGAATGTCTGTGCGCCTGCCTGTTTTTCTTCGTCTACTTTCCCGTGCTTCACTTTGTGAAGAAGGAGAAATACACCTGCGCCAAAGACCTTCCTCCCTACAAGAAAAGCGCCGCCCGCGAGTGGTTCGACACCCTTGTGTTCGCCCTCACGGTCGTGCTCATCATTCATGCTTTCTACTTCAAGGGTTTCATGATTCCGTCCTCGTCGATGGAAAAATCGCTCAACGTGGGCGACTTCCTCTTTGTAAGCAAGGTGGCCTACGGGCCGAGGGTGCCGCAGACGCTCATCACGTTTCCTTTTGTGCAGCATACGCTGCCGCTCACCAAGGACGTGCCCTCCTATCTCACGTGGATAGAGCTTCCCTATCATCGCCTGCCCGGGTTGCACGAGGTGCGCCGCAACGAGGTGGTGGTGTTCAACTTTCCCGACGGCGACACGGTATCGAGTGTCTTTCAGAGCAATATCTCGTATAATACCTTGGTCAAGGAGGTGGGGCGCGAAAGGGTGTGGAACGACAAGGAGACTTTCGGCCGCATCACCTACCGTCCCGTCGACCGCCGTGAGAATTTTGTGAAGCGTTGCATCGGTATCGGCGGCGACACGCTCGAAATCCGCGACCGCCAGGTGTATGTGAACGGCGAGAAGGCCTGCAACCCCGAATTGTTGCAGTTCAACTACCGTATCTATCCCTCGCCGGGTGTGGTGAGCCGCAAGACGTGGCAGGAGTTGGGCGTGTCGAACGACGACCTCAAGGTCTTGTTCAATCCCGCCTACGGCACCGTGCCGCTGACCGACGAAATGGTGGAGAAACTGNCCGCCATGCCGGGCGTGAGCAAGGTGGAACCCATTATCGAACCCGCCGGTTGGGGCGACGGACGCCTCTTTCCTTTCAGCCCCTCGGTCTACGCCTGGAACGTGGATAACTACGGTCCCGTCTATATTCCCAAGCAGGGCGACACGCTGCAACTGAATCTGTCCAACTTGGCCTTATATCATCGTCTCATCACTATCTACGAGAATAATTCGCTCGAGATCAAAGAGGGCAGGATTCTGATCAACGGAGAAGAGACCGACCGCTATGTGTGCCGGATGAACTACTATTGGATGATGGGCGACAACCGCCACAATTCGGCCGACTCGCGCTATTGGGGATTCGTGCCCGAGGATCATGTGGTGGGCAAGGCCTACATCGTGTGGTTTTCGTGGAACAAGGACGCGCACGGTCTTAAAAAGGTGCGGTGGAACAAGTTCATGCGCAAAATCCGCTAACGTCTTTTCTTTTTTCAGCGGCTGCGCCGGGCTTCACGCCCCTCCTGCTGAAACTCCTTTTTCGTTTCGCGTTCTTCGCGCTTGCGGGCGCGTTCCTCCTGGCGCTGTTCTTTGGTGCGCTTGCCTTTGGCGCCATAGATAAATTCTTTCCAGTTGTCGAAGTCGCGCTTGAACACCACGCCCACGCCTTGCGTATAGGAGTTGGCGGGTTTGGTGAGATCCTGCTCGTTGGAGTGATTGAAGGCTTTTAAACGCAACTCTTCGGTAAATTTCCATTCCACATCCACCTCTCCCACCACATTCGTGGCCGACCGTCCCGCCGAAACCCCCGAGGCACCGTTTTCCGACACGCCCAAGTTGCCGTTAATCAACAGACGGTCGTTGAACAACTGCCCCGACATCATCACCTGAAATTCGGAATTTACCGTTCCCGAATTGGCACCGCCCACATTGGGNCTATAGTTCAAACCTATGTTGAAATTCTCGGTGAACTGCGAAAGGAAGTTATTGAACTGNCTGAAAAGCAAATCGGAGGAAGAAGACAGGGCGGCATTGCCTATGCCCGCGCTGCTGTTGTCGAGCGCCATAAAGGAGTTGAACATCAGCAGGGAGAAAGTCTGACGGAGCATCTCGTCTTCGTCGTCTTTCTTCACCACCGCAAAAAACTTGTCTTTGGAATCCTCGTCGGTATTCATCAAATCGATATCGAAGCTTATATCGGGATTCATCAGGTTTCCGCTCAGTATAATGATGCTCTTGACATCGCTCTTCTGCATGTGACGGTCCTCGTCGCCCAACGAGAACTGCGACAGTATAGGATACAGGCTCGCACGGGTCTGATAATCGGCACGGACATTGATACGGGCATCGTTGATGGGCCCCACCCACGAAATGGTGCCGCCTTCTTCCAATTCAAACTTCTTGTTGATGATGTCGACCATCGAGATGTCGAATTCCCCGTCGTTGATGGTATAGGTTCCGAAAAGCCGCGTGGTGCCGTTCTTGGACGAAAGGCGCAGGATGCCGCTTCCCGTAGCCGAAAGCGTGCCGTCCATAGCCGTATTGCCCAATCCCACCGACACCGCCAGTCCCGGGTTGATACCCAGATTCAAATCCATCGAAAGATGATTGCGCCGCTTGCGCGCCAGACTGCGGGTACGGGCATAGAATTTCTCGAACGAAAGCTTCGTGCTGTCTTCCGTCACGGGTTCTTCGGACACAAACTGAATGAAATTGGTCCCGCTGTTGACCGACATGGTCGAGAAATCGAAATGTATATCGGAGGGATTGTCCACCACCGCCGACAGCGTCACGGACAGATCGTTCATCGGCCCGTTTATGTTCAAGGCGCCCGAAGCCAGCACTCTTCCCCAGAACGGCATATCGGTCGAACGCTTGGTGTTGACCGCCAGAAGCTTCTGAAAATCCAGACCCATATCGAGACGCATATTCTTGAAGTTGTGATGAAGAAGGGCGCCTTTCAACGTTCCGCNCGAGCGGAAATCCTCGTCGGTGAAACGCCCGCGTTCAAAGGAAATCTTGTCGGAGGTGAGTTTCAAAGCCATGTCGGTGAACGTGTAGCGTGTGCCCAAGAACGGAATGGTGGCGGCCAGATTGTTCGTCTTGACCTCCGCATATAATAAAGGTGAGGAGAGGGTTCCTCCTATCTTCAGATCCCCGTTCAACGTGCCCTCCAGATCGGAAGCCACCGAAGACAGGAAGCCCGAAAGGAACTGCACGGGAAAGGCGTTGACTTTTCCTGCAAAGTCTAATTTCTTGCCCTGTGTGCGGTAGAAAGTGCCGTCGAACGCAAGGGTTTCGAAAGGTTTTCCCTGACGGTTCTCCTTGAGGTGGACACCTAACTTTATAGCGTCTTTCCGATTGAAACGCGAAGCCACTTCCAGGCGGCCGTAGGGATGACGGTTGATGAGGAGGTTATCGACATTCAGGTCGGCCTCGAAAGAAAACATATCGTAAAAATCGTTCACCTGCGCATAACCGTTGATGTTCCCCTCCATATCCATATGGATCTTGCGGAGAAAATAGTGCAGGTAGTCCAACGAAAACGCGTCGAAATCGACACGCAGGTGCGAGGCGGGCGTGTGGGACAGTTCGCCGTTGAGCACCACCCCGCTCCGTCCATCGGACGAACGGAAGCCGAATTGTCCGAGAACGAGCGAATCGGGGGCGAAGAACAGATAACTTCCCTCGTAATTCCNCCACAGACTGCCTCCTAAGAACACCCCGCTCTCTTCGATTTCGAAGCGGATTCCAGGCCCCGGATAAAAGCGGAAATTTCCGTAGAGCCCCGACTTGAGCGAACCGTCCCACATCAAGGCATAATCCAGCACATCTTTTTCCGCACCGGTGAGAGAAAGCGAGAAATTCGGCAAGCGGATGCTGTCGTCCAGATACAGCGATTCCGCCTGGGTGCGGACCGAACTCTTTTCTGCCGAGAAATCCGCCTGCAGACCGCCGTTCATATAGGCGAACCGATGATATTGAAGATAGGGCAGATCGAGGGAAAAAGCGAGCTTTTCCTCCCCCCCGTCGTAATTCAGTTCCCCGCTCAAACCCACCGGAATACGCACATCCGGAAAGAAGAGCTGTAGCAGACTATCGGCATCCTTGAGCTTCAGATGCACCGTATAGTGCATGGGGTGCGCGGTGTCGGCATACGTGCCCAGAGGAACCGTATCGAAAAGCGAAGGTATCTGCAAGGCGAGTATATGCTCAATCTGATTTTCTATACTTGCGAAACTCCAGAAACCGTGCAAATCGAAATCCAATAAATCCGAACGCACATACGCCCAGCGGTGCTTGCCCTCCTTGACCAAGGCAAGACGCATTTCGGGCAGGGCATACGAAGCGCCGATCCGATGTATTTTTGTATTCATCAAGCGGATATGCCCCTCTATCGAATCGTACTGTCGGCCTGTGTAAGCCACCCGAAGGAAGGTGGCGGCCCTGAAATCGCCCGTATCGCCGAACAGATGCAAGGGGCTCAGGTCTATATTGCGCAGATCCAGCTCGAAGTGCGAACGGGGGTCGTCCGCGCGGAAATCCAGATTTCCCGACAGGCGGAAATCCAGATTGGTGTCCCGGCACTCCACCCTGCCGCCGAAGAAATCTTTCTGCAGGTGTAAATCGAGTTTCACAGGCTGAAGCGTCTTGCCGGCAATCTGCAGATTCGAAACCATGCCGTCCAATTCACAACGCAAGGCCTCGGAAGTTTTTCCGACCAAATAGAAATCGACCCCGAGGTCGGCCGTTCCGAACAGGGAATCCTTGCCGGAGAGNTTGTCCAGACGGAGGGAGGAGGCGTCCAGACGGCCCACCATCACGGCCGGTCCTCCGAGCGTGTCCACCACGGAATTGCGGATACGGATATTCCCGAGATTGCTTTCCATGTCAAGCGCGGCGGTGAATTTCTCCAAATTGCCGTCAAGGGTTCCGTTCAATGTCAAATCCTCCCACTCCTGCAATATATCGGGCAGTTTGATCCGTTCTCCGTTGGGCAACACGATATGCCGGATATCCTCTTTTTCGGCATGTAGCCTGTGCAGGTCGAGATTGAGGTTGACGGTATCGGGGATACCTTGCAGATGCAGGTTGGCAGACAAGGAAGTATGCCTCCCGAGAGCGAGTTTCAGATTGTGCAGGTCGAGGTCGGAAACAGGCCCGTTTACCTGCGAGGAAAGTTTGACCCGCTCCTGCATATCGCCCACCGCCGCCACAAAACGGCGCAGATCCGACAGGTCGAGCACCGAAGGACGCACCTCCGCTTCCAGACGCACCCGATGCACAAAATCCGCATACGGTTTCCAATCGGGNANNCCAGCTTCGAGCGAGAGATCTAAATCCAGGTCGCTTTCCGGGGTCTTGATCTTGGCCGTGGTGAAATGCAATTCACCCTTGTCTATGTCGATGTGGGTGGAGAAATCCTTTATGTCCACTCCGCTCCCCTCCTTGGCGCGCAGGTGGTCGATGTCGGCCCGGATCACCCCGATGCGCGTGTAGAAGTTCCGCCCCTTGGCATAGCCCTCCGTAAGCCGGATATGCTTGAAATCGACGGTGCCGTTGTTTTTTTCGGGACGGTTGTAATCATCGTAATAAAAGGTGGCGTTTTCTATCTCGAACGCAAGCATCTGAAAAGGCTTGCGCAAGGCGGAGTCTTTTTTGGGGCGGGCGGCGATTTTCTTGAGCACCCGCTTGAAATCGGAGATGCTGTCGCCCTCGTAGCGGGTGATGCGGATGCAGGGATCGGTGAGACGGGCGTTCTGAAGGGTGAGGTTCTTGAAATCGAAATCGTGCAGCACCGCCCAGGCCTCGCGGACGTAGACGGTGGGATGATCCTGACAGTCGTAGACCACCAGATCGTGTATCCGCAGGCTCCGTTTGAGCAGGACCAGTTCCACCCTGCCCATATCCACCTTGCAGTGCATGTATTCGGTGGCCCACCCGGCGGCCTTGCCGGCCACATACCTGTGCACGAAGGGTGCGTTCAGAAGGCCGCCCGCCAGCAAAAGCAGGAACACCAAGCCTGCAAGCAGACCCAGCGAGATGTTCTTGAACCGTTTAAGCGCCTTTTTTGCCAATTTTTCCTACTTTTGCGATGCTTTGCAAATTTAAACAAAATGTCCTGTATTCTTGCCATAGAATCCTCCTGCGACGATACTTCGGCCGCCGTGCTCGAAGACGACCTGCTGTTGGCCAACTTCATCGCCGGGCAGAAAGTGCACGAAATGTATGGAGGCGTAGTACCCGAATTGGCTTCGCGGGCGCATTTGCAAAACATCGTTCCCGTGGTGGACGCCGCCATAAAGACCTCCGGGCTGAAACCCGCGGACCTCGACGCCATCGCCTTTACAAGAGGGCCCGGCCTGATGGGCTCGCTCCTGGTGGGGGTTTCTTTCGCCAAGGCCCTTTCGCTCTCGCTTCACATCCCGCTGGTGGAGGTGAATCATCTGGAAGCGCATGTGCTGTCGCATTTCATCCGCACCCCCGACTATCACCACGCTCCGAAATTTCCGTTCCTGTGCCTTTTGGTTTCGGGCGGACACACGCAGATCTTGAAAGTGGAAAGCCCCTCGCACTTCGAGGTGTTGGGCGGCACCATCGACGACGCGGCGGGCGAATGCATCGACAAGGCCGCCAAAATCATGGGACTGCCTTACCCCGGCGGCCCGGTCATCGACCGCATGGCCAAAGACGGAGACCCCGACCGTTTCAAAATCGCCCGTCCCCGTATGGAGGGGCTCAACTATAGCTTCAGCGGCCTCAAGACGTCCTTTCTCTATCTGGTGCGCGACGAACTCAAGAAAGACCCCGATTTTATCGAGAAGAACAAGAACGACCTTTGCGCGAGCGTGCAGAAAGCCATTATCGGGAGCCTGATGGACAANCTCGTGCAGGCCGCCCGTCAGACGGGCATCAAGCAGGTGGCCATCGCGGGGGGAGTGTCGGCCAATTCGCTCCTGCGCGGAAAGATGGAGGAGGCGCAAGACCTTTACGGTTGGGAATCTTTTGTACCGCCGTTCTCGTTCACCACCGACAATGCCGCTATGGTGGGCATGGCGGGCAGTTTCAAATTTGCCGAGAAAAGGTTCTGCGACCTCTCGGCCGTGCCCTATGCACGGGCGTAGGACGTGGCGGTAGGATTTCCCCTATGCGGTTTCGCAAAGATTTTGTATCTTTACTTTTTAATGAGAACACGATATTTTCATATCCGGAGGTTGGCCTGCTTGCTCGGCGCGCTTTTATCGGCGCCCGTTTCCCTCTTGTATGCACAGACCATCCCCACGCCGCAACACCCTAAATCGTATTCGGTGCTTGCCCTCGGCACAAGTCTGAAAGTAGGCGTGACCCAAAACGGAGTCTATCGGATCACCTACGAAGACCTTGTGTCCACAGGTTTGGTTTCCCAACCGATACCCACCCGCAAACTGGCGGTCTACGGCAATGTGTCGGGCCCTCTCCCCTATTTCAACACCGCCGATATTTACGACGACCTCGCCGCCCTGCCCTTTTCGGTCTACGACCCGAACCGAGACGGGATGTTCGGCCCGGGCGATTATCTTGTCTTTTACGCCCAATCGCAGACGCGCGCCACGTATCAGGCCTCCCGGCCCGGCACGTTTTCGGTAGAAATCAACCCTTATTGCGACACCACCTATTATTTTGTGGGGACCCAGGCCGAATANACGCCCGAAATCCCCTCGGAGGCGGCTTCGGCGGAGGCCTCGGCNCCACGGGTGGAGGTCTTTCCCGACTATGTGCACCACGAACAGGAACTGTATAACGTATGCGAAGGCGGTGCCACCTGGTTGGGCGANCGCTTTGTCAGCGGCGGCATCTCGCAAAACATCTCCCTACCCTTGCCGGGGGCGGTGCGCGGGGACAGCGCCTCGGCCTATATCCGGACGGCGGGCGTGACCACTTCCGGTTCCTCGTCCTTTACCGTACAGGTAGGAGGGAACACGCATTCTTTCTACCACCGCGCCGCTATGTATTTCTGCGCGCAATTCGCCGAAGCCACCCTCGCCTTTTCCGTTTCGGACGAGAAGGCGGTCCTTTCGTTCCTCTACAACAAGGAATCCTCNGCGGGCAATGGCTATATAGACAAGATCACGGTATCCTACAAGCGTCGTCTCGCCCTTTCGTCGGGCAGCCTGAATTTCCGCTCCCCGCAAGGCATCTCGGAAGACGTACGCTTTCGGATAGAATCGTCGCGCACCGTGCGCGTATGGGACGTGACCGACATCTACAACCTCCGCGAGATGCAGGTTGCCGCAAGCGGCAACTACCGCGAATTTGCCGCAAAGGCCGACNACACTTTGCATGAGTATACGGTTTTTGAAGCCGCCACCTGTCCCAAACCTCGCTTCGTCGGCCTGGTCGGGACGCAGAACCTGCACGCCGAACGCAATATCGACTATGTGATTGTCTCGCATCCCTCCTTTGTGGAACAAGCGCGTGAAATAGCACGGATTCACCGCGAAAAGGACGGCTATACCACCTTGGTGACGACCACGCAGACGGTGTTCAACGAATTTTCATCGGGCGCCAAAGACCCCTCGGCNTTCCGCCTGCTGATGAAGAAACTCTCCGACAATTCCGACAGCCTGCACAAGCCCCGTTTCCTGTGTCTGTTCGGCGCGGCCTCCTACGACTATAAGAACATCCTCGGCACGGAAAGCGATTTCGTGTCCACCCTGCAATCGTTCGGCAACGGCGATGAGGGCGCGGGAGACCCCTTGGACGACAACTTCGCCTACACCGGTCCGGGAGAGGGCATCTCGCCCTACGAAAACACCAGACGCGGCACCCTCGATGTGGCGGTGGGCCGTATTCCCGTCCACACGGTGAAGGAAGCCGAAGATGCCGTGGAAAAAATCGACATCTATTCTTCTCCCCGCAATTTCGGGGATTGGAAAAGCGAGGTGGCGGTGGTGACCGACGACAGCTTTGAGCCGGCTATGGAATCGACTATCCTCAAGCACGATAACTTCGCCACGCTTCACCCCGAATTTCATCTCAACAAGCTCTACTCGGACGCCTATGTCCGCACTCTTTCCTCTACCTCCACCCGTGTACCGGCCTTGGAAAACGCCATCAAGCGGAGATACGAGGAGGGCTCGCTCTTTGTGGGTTATTACGGCCACAGCGGCTGGGATGCNTGGTCGGACGAGAAGATCCTCACCGCTCACATCATCGACAACCTCAAACCGAACACGTCTTTTCCGATTTCGGTATCTTCTTCGTGCAGTTTCGCCCGCTTTGACAATATCGGTAAGGTATCGGGAGCCGAACGTCTGGTGTTGCGCGAACACGGAGGAGCCATCGCCATCATGGGAACCTCGCGCCAAGCATCGACAGGTCATATCGAAGATATTTTCAGCCGTTTCCTCTACGCCCTCACCGACAAGTCTTCCGGAAGAATCCCCACTATCGGCGAAGCGTACCTGACGGCGAAAGTCCACAACACAGGCGGAGGCGGACAGAAATTCCTGCTGCTCGGCGACCCCGGCCTGAAAGTGGCCCTGCCGCAAGGTCGCGTCGAAACGCTCTCGGTCTCCGATACGCTCCGCGCCTTGGGCACGGCCAAGATAGAGGGTTGCGTCACCGACCTGCAAGGCAACATCCTGTCGGGCTTCAACGGAAAAATCATCACAAAAGTCTACGACAAACCCCTTGTTTCCAAAACCTTAGGCTTATATAACGCACGGGATGGCAANGAGAACCCGCAGGTATCCTACCGNCAGCAGAACAGCCTGATTTTTCAAGGAGAGACCGAGGTGAAGGACGGCAAGTTCGAAATATCGTTCATGGTTCCCAAAGATATCCGTTANGAATACGGTTTCGGAAAAATCATCTACTACGCCTACAGCGACAGCATGGACGCGGACGGCAGTTACAGCCGTTTGATGGTGGGTGGCTTTGACGAGAACGCGGTTATCGACACCAACCCGCCCGTGGTGCGGCTCCGTCTGGACGGCCCCGATTCGAGAGGCCTCACCGTGGGTGCCGCCCCCACACTCTATGCCGAGATTCACGACGAGTTCGGCATCAACACCACCGGTTCGGGCTTGGGACACGATATGACGTTGGTGATAGACGGTGACGAACGCCATCCTCTTGTGGTGAACGATCTGTTCCGCTACGAGCTGGGCAGCTACCGTTCGGGCTCGCTTTCGTATCTGCTGGACAACCTGCAGGCGGGCAGGCATACGGCCAAACTCAAAGTGTGGAACATCAACAATATCTCGGCCACGGCCACCTTGGTTTTCGAGATAAACGACGCGGAGAAGTTCGAGCTCTTCGATTTGCTCGCCGCGCCCAATCCCAGCCGGGGACAGGAGGTGAGGTTCTATTTCACGCATAACGGCCAGGCGGGAAGCATAGNGAAATGCACCTTGCAGGTGTTCGACCTGCGGGGGGCGCGTGTGGCGGAGGAAAACTATTCCATGCCCGAAGCCACGGGGCATTCGGTATGTCTGCGTTGGAACCCCACGGGCGCACGTATGCAGAACGGCATCTATCTCTGCCGTATCGTGGCCACCGACGAACGCGGAAAAACGGCGGTCAAAACGGTAAAACTTGTGGTGTCGGGCAATTAGACCAACCTGCCGATAAGTGTGGCGGGAGTGCAGGATTCCACCACGGCGCGCACATAGTCGCCCGTGGCAACCCCACCGTTCCTATTGTCAAAGACAATCACCTTATTCTGACTGTTGCGCCCGAAAGACTGTTTCTTGTCTTTCTTTGACGCGCCTTCCACCAGAATTTCGAATTCCTTGCCCACATCGCGCCGGTTGCTCTCGTACGAAAGTTCCTGCTGCAAGGCGATGATTTCGTTCAGACGGCGGAGTTTCACCTCTTCGGGCACATCGTCGGGATAGTGCTTGGAGGCGAAGGTGCCGGGACGTTCGGAATACTTGAACATGAAAGCCGAGTCGTAGCCCACCTCGCGCATCAGACTCAACGTCTGCGCATGGTCTTCTTCGGTCTCGCCGCAAAAGCCCGCGATGATGTCGGTGGTGATCGCGCAGTCGGGCAGTTCGGCCCGGATGGCGGCGATGCGGTCCAGATACCAGGCACGGTCGTACTTGCGGTTCATCTTCTTGAGCATGGCCGAACTGCCCGACTGCACCGGCAGGTGAATGGCCTTGCATATATTGGGATATTCGGCCATCACATGGATGAGTTCGTCCGACAGATCCTTGGGGTGGGAGGTGGAGAAACGCACGCGCAGTTGCGGGCTGATACCTGCCACACGCCGCATCAGTTCGGAAAAATTCACCTCTCCCGTGCGATACGAATTCACATTCTGTCCCAACAAGGTCACTTCCTTATAACCCTGCTCCACCAAACCGGCGGCCTCGCGCACAATGGTGTCCGCGTCGCGGCTGCGCTCCTTGCCCCTCGTATAAGGCACCACGCAATAGGANCAATAGTTCTGNCATCCGCGCATGATCGAGATGAAGGCCGAGACATGGTTCTCNCCCAAGCGCACGGGCGCGATATCGTGATAGGTCTCTTCTTCGGAAAGCAACACATCGATGCCCTTCTGCCCCGCCTGCACCCTTTGCAACAGGTCGGGCAAGGAGCGGTAGGCATCGGGGCCCACCACCAGATCGATACCCGCCTCGAGCAAATCCTGCTGCAGACGCTCGGCCATACAGCCCACCACCCCCACTTTAAGCGAGGCGCGTTTTTTCTTTAAGGCGGTGAATTCTTTGAGACGGTTAAAGACCCTCTGTTCGGCATGGTCGCGTATCGAACAGGTATTCACNAGAATAAGGTCGGCTTCGGCATAGTCCTGCGTGGTGTCGTAGTGATTCTGCAAGAGGGACACCAGAATTTCCGAATCGGCGAAATTCATCTGACAGCCGTAGGTTTCTATAAAGAGCTTGGGTCTTTCCATAGGGGTGAGGTTTGGTCGCAAAAAAAAGGCGGGACTTTTGCCCCGCCTCATTTCTTACATCGCGTTGTTTTCCGCTTCGGTCTGCAACTTCTGGATGTAAATGGCCTTTAGTTTGCGTTCCCGAGCGACAACCGAGGGCTTGGTAAACTTTTGACGGTTTCTCAGCTCTCTGATAACACCCGTTTTTTCAAACTTGCGTTTGAGCTTCTTCAACGAACGTTCGATGTTCTCGCCTTNTTTTACAGGAACAATANTCATACTAAATACCTTTTCCTTTCTTAATGGTNAATACTTTGTTCTTCCCCTAAAAAGGGANGGCAAAAATAGTTTTTTTTGCCGAATAAAAAAAATTGACTAATTTCGCGTCCCCTGATGGTCCCATGGCCGAGTGGTTAGGTACCGGTCTGCAAAACCGTTGACAGCAGTTCGAATCTGCTTGGGACCTCATGACGCCCCTATCTTCTAATGGTTAGGAAACTAGATTCTCAGTCTAGGAATCGGGGTTCGATTCCCCGTGGGGGTACCACCCAAAAAGAAAGCCGCAGGAAGAACCCTGCGGCTTTTTTAATTTTACTTGTTACCAGACGTTATTATTTGCTGCTGCAGGCCACGCGGAAGCCAAGACCGTTGCCGCGATTGCCGGGATCGTGGTAGCCCCGGTCCGACACGCGACAAAAGACGGCGTCGCTGCTCCAGCAGCCGCCCCGTAGCACGCGGTCGGAGCCAGACGGCGAATAGCCATAATAACTATACACAGTCGAGCACCACTCATATACGTTGCCGCTCATATCATACAAGCCCAAACCGTTCGGTTGCTTCTGCCCTACCGGATGCGTACGGTTGCCACTGTTACCGTTGTACCAGGCCACATCGCCTATCGCATTGCTCCCCGCATATTTCGTACCGTCCGCATGTTGACCGCCGCGCGCCGCATACTCCCATTCCGCCTCCGTCGGCAGGCGGTACGTCTTCCCCGTCATCTGGCTCAACTTCTCACAGAATTCAACCGCCTCATTCCAATTGACATAATACATTGGATAGTCATCTCCGACACCATACAATTTATAGGTTGTACTCGCCTTATCCCGCTGTTCCGCTACCGTTGTCCCCATGATGAACTTCCACTGCGACTGCGTGATCTCGTATTTGCCGATATAAAAACCGTCCAACGTCACGCTATGTACCGGCTTCTCTCTATCCTTGGCATCCGAACCCTGCTCCGAAGTCGCACCCATCATGAACGTGCCGCCCTCCACATACACCATGGATGCAACCAACTCCTCTATCACATCCTTCGGTAACGTTATATGGATACGAACTTTCAACTGTATCGTGCCGGCCGTGGAAACCACATAGACCACCGCCTCGTGTTCGCCCTCGGATAACTTACCCCTATCTATCGTCAATTCAATTTGCTCCGTGGTACCCGGTGCCAGATCCCCGCTTTCCTTACTGAACGAAAGCCATTCCTCCGCCAATTTGGATATCTCCCACTCCACTATCGAACTTCCCGGATTCCTGAGTTTGAAGACGCCTTTATCGACATTTTCCAAATACAGTTCGGTCAGTTCTTTGTCTTCCGCGTCCAATATCTGCAATTCCGTCTGTTCTTTCTCCAATTCAATGGCACGATAGACCGTCTGTCCCGATTTAACCGTGATGTCCTCGCCCGTATAACTTTCATATCCGACTTTGCTCACGCGCAGTTGATACATGCCTGCCTTGAGGTCCGAAAAAGAGAATGT
>WFLX010391893.1_pt1 | contig 17382 bp, 11 predicted proteins | sample 4967041 | NCBI WGS metagenome assembly WFLX01 (sample SAMN12857096, study PRJNA449069) | gut metagenome | isolation source: stool from male and female vole | host: Microtus ochrogaster | place: USA:Florida | collected 2017 | reverse complement strand
CTGGTACGTTTTAAAACGTAGAATAAAAGCATTTCTGCGTTATCACTTATCTTTAAACGATTCCATTCACTATGCTTTTCTATGTCCTTGTAGTTTCGTTTATAAGTAGAATAACTATATAAATGATGTGGTAGTTATCTCGATTTTTCTTTAAAAAATTCATTATTTCGTCTTCATCAAGTGTTGCATACTTATTAAAACCGTCTTGAACATAACAAAATGCACATTGATAAGGACAATGATGGTTTCTCGTTAAAGGTCCAAGTGATACCATTGCCCGTTTTCCATTAAGGAAAAACCATTTCTCAGACATATTGATTCAGTTCCTTTCCGAAGGACACGATTGTACTATTATTTGCCGATTCTTTTATTGCCTCCAATATTCTTAAGCAATAGTAATATTCTTTCGGAGTAGCAGCACTAATAATTGGAGCCTTATCGTTTTCAGAGACTGCACTTATTAAAAGCGGTGCGAGATATCTAAAAGAGCCTGAAAAAATNGATGTCTTGTTTTCTNTCTCGTCTTCATANANNTTATCCACATCTATGATTTCTTGAACACCCGTATTAGTCCTATGATAAATGCGAAGCTTGTTCTGAAGATCAAAATGAATCTCTGCTTTTTCGCCAAAGATATCAATATCAAATCTTGAGCCGCTGTATGCTCCTGCGTTTATAGAATATTGGATGGTAAGCTCATCCTTCAATCTGATAAATGCATTACAAGTTGTGCTTGCAGTGACCTGTGTATCAATTCCGTTCGAGTTCTTGCGCTTTTTAGTAATCGGGTTCATGGAAGCGACAATATCTATGACTTCTCTTTCATTAAACCAATACGAAATCAAATCAGTAAAGTGAGAAGCCATCGCAAGTCTGACTCCACCACCTTCGGATCCATCAAAGCTCCAACTCCACGGAGCATTGATATTAGAAAATCCCATGCCTTGCTGATTTAATCTTACATTATATACTTTTCCTAAATCGCCGTTGGATATTAAATCCTTAATCTTAATGATATACGGATTAAACCTTAATTGATGATCAATTATAAGTATCTTATCATACCCAGTTGCCATATCCATAATCTCGTCTAAATCCGAGGTGGAATCAACAATTGGTTTTTCGCAGATGATATTAAGATGCTTGGATATTGCATACTTCAATATCTCTTTGTGGAAACGATTTGGTGCTGTGATGCATACCAAATCTAAATCCTCGATATCACACAGTTGACGATAATCAGCACACGCAATGGGAATATCAAACTTTTCTGCAAATTCCTTGCTACGTTCCAACGAACTTCCAGAAATTGCGATTACTTTAGCTCTATCGACAAAGTTTCTAAAACCCTTTAAATGAGTTCTGATTCCAACACAAGTGCCAATGATGCCAATTTTGATTTTTTCCATAAAATCCTCCTTAGACAGTTAAATGCATATATGCATTGCTTATTTCTTTTTTTTCAGAAAACTTGTACACTATTCTAAACCCATTAACCTTATAAATGTTGATAGCAGGATTATGATTTCTATATGTGGGTCTTAAATTGGAAATGCTCCAATCAAAACATCCACCTCTGAGACTTTTTGATTCAAAGTCCGCAACATGTCTTTTACATGGGTCAATACAGTAGCCGAACTTGTCAAAAGTAAAAGTTTCAACATCTATTGATACTTCTTCCTGCGATCTTATAATGCGGTCACATTCATCATAAAAATATGTTACTGTTTCTTGACCATTAATGTCCGATTCAAAGGTGGGATAATTTCTAACATCACATTTTTTGTAGAAATCATCACTGTACCAGTCCAGACACCATTCCCGCAGGTTTCCTAGCATATCAATTAAACCACAATTGTTCATATGCTGTTGTAATAAAGGTAAAACTGTTCTTGTTCTATTTGATGAATTGGATGCATAGCAGCACTTCTGATCAAGATACTCCTTTAATACCGCAATTTGGTCGGTCATACATATAGTATCATTCCCTGAACTTCTACATGCATATTCCCATTCCGCTTCAGTAGGCAAAGTACATCCCATCCATTTTGCAAACACCATAGCCTCATACCAAGTAATATAATTGGCTGGTTGAGTGTCATAAGATGAATATGGGTTATTCTTATACATTGGAGTACCATCATGTTTTAGAAAAATATACGGAAAACCGCAGTCATAAAACATCTCTCGTGTAATAAGTGTCTGAGAAATTAAAAAAGCCTTTGATATTCTCACTTTATGAGCTGGTGTTTCTTCCTCATCAACAATTAATCTATTTCGAGATGCATTTTCTCCAAGTTCTTCGCCCTCCATTTTTTCTCTTCCCATTATGTATGTTCCTGCTGGAATATGAACAAATTGTAATCCACATGCAGACATTCTTTCAATCCGTTTTTTTAAATTTTTATAGTCCATGAAATTATATAACAGATCAGCAAATGTTCTTTCAGAACTGAATTCATCTAAAAAAGTTATATAATTATATATCACCTCACAATCCTTCTCGACTCTATGAATAAGTGTTAATGTCTCTTTTATCGTGTTGATAGCTTGCTTTCTATAATCCGATGAAGGGTTAATATAACTATCTCTCAATGTTGCAATAAGCCTAAGTTTATCACGTTTTGTTAGGCTACCATATAGATTTGAAAAGTCATCTTGTGGGAAAGGATCAAATTCGCTCATGCAGCTAAGCGTCAGAGCCTTATTTCTTTTCCACAATTCCTTGAAGATTTCAGATCTATTACTATCGCTTTTTTGGCAAATAATAGGTAGCCACATCTTAATAGGCTCTTCCCAAACTCCCATATTAGCACGATTATAGATTTCATTCTTATCTCTTCCCAGACTCGCCATACCATCTGCAACTAAATATTCCCATATTGTACGATGAGCGAATTTATATGTGTTTCCGTCTATATCATCATCAATTTTGTCAAAAAGTCCACAATTTAAATAATTTTCTTTTACCCAAACCTGAACAGCTGCATCTTTTCGTGAAAAACTTCTTTCTGCATAGAATTCTAATTCTTTTATATCGAAATTTTCTGCCTTATCCAGTTTGAAGAAAATGACAGCGACTTCTTTTAGAAAATCAATCAACAACTGGCGCTCGCTAACCGCAGTTACGCTAGTTGCTCTTCCGTTCATTCTGCTGTTTAGAAGGACTTGAATCGCATTATGGAATAATTCCGCTTTGTTATTAATACTTGAAACTGATGGTGTTACACATAAGAGTGATAAGAGGACAGGGCTTTTTGCCATTCTTTGTATTGATGCATTATCAAGACTACGAATTAGTTTTTTCTTGCGTTTATCAAGCGTACTTCGATCGGCTTCTTCATTAGATAGAATAGTTCTAAAATATCTTTCGATAAACTCTTCTTGTTTATTTTCATCAAAATCCATCAAGCTATAGAGAGTGAATTCTTCATCAGAATAATCACTCTTTTTAAATCCAACTTGTCTAGATGAAATTATCAGCCTATAGTTTTCATATATACTTAGTGCTTGAGCAGTTCTTGTAAACGATTCATATTGCTCCCTGCTTATTTCATCTAATCCATCACAAAAAAACACTATCCTTATGTGCTTCCTCTGGATGTAATCAAAAAAATCGTCATCTGCGCTTACGCCCAACGGTTCAAAATACTTAATTAAGTATTTGCGAATGCTTGTTTCGGATACATTTTGTCCATGACTCCATAAAATCGAAAATCGTCCTCTCTTATCCTCTTGTTTTAATTCTACATATATAGGGAGAACATTTTCTGTTTTACAATATTCCTTAAATACCTTTTTCAGTAATGTGGTCTTTCCGGCACCTGGTAAACCTAGTATAACAACATTCTTAGACAAACTCGCCTCAATACTATGATAATTAATACAAGACAAACACGGTACAACGCTTTTAAATGAAGAGTCGTATCCCAAAGTATTAAATTCGAAAGGCTCGCATTCTAAGTCAACATAAATCTCGTCCACATCCCTAACCGTATAGCGTTGAGTAACATTTAGAACTCGTACTTGCGAAAACTGAATCGAACAATTTTTTATTGTGTTTATTTTTTCAAAAAACTCTGTGTCTCTATTTCCGCTCGGACCAAATATAGTGATTCCTTCCGGCATCACAAACCACCACTTTCTATTATTTTAGTACTCTTTTCAATTCACCAATCAACTCTTCTAGACTTGTTTCGTTTGGATTACTACCTATGTCAGCAGTTTCTTGTAATAATTTTATCTTTAGAATATCAAGCGTAGAAGTAATCGCTTTTAATTTCTCAGCTATTTTTTCTCCGTTATTATTCCCAGTTAATATTGATGCGTAAAAAACTTGTTCAGAAAACAAATTACACCACATATTAAATTCTTTGATTTGTCCGTACATCTCAAAGAGCTGTTTATACCATACCACACTTTTGCCTTTTGATTCCATCTTTTGCTTTTGCTTTGAAAGTAACTGAATACCATTCGAACTTATCAAGCCGTTCCAAACAGGCGTTTTCAATGGATCTATGTAGCATTTTGTGTTGGTATTAAAACTTGAATCCTTTAGCTGCCCTTTAATTGTATTCAGTTCATTAACCAGTTCACGGATACATTGCATTGCATTTTCGGTTTCTTTTTTCTTTTCTTGGGAATTATCACCTTTTATTGCAAGCCAAAAACCTAAAAATGCGCCAACAGCAGCATACACTATTTCTCTAGGATCAATTGTAAGCATAAACGCCCAAATAGTTTCTAATATTTTTAACATTGCCCACTCCTATTATTATTCAGATTTATAAGTCATTTTATACCTGCAACTAATTGCGATTGCTTTCTCATTATTCTTGAAATAATGAAGAAAAAAGTGGAAAATAAATATATAAAAATGCTAACGTATTCAAGCAGATAACTTTAGTAACTATCCATAATTTCTGCAACATTTTGGGTGTTTTTAGAGTTCAGAAACTTTTCCACTCGCAAGATTCATTCAATCCATATTTCTATATATAATACGGATTTATGTAACTATATCTTAGGTTACTTGTATTGCAAGCAGTTGTTTTTGATAATATACAATTATCTTAATTTGAGAACGCTTGTCCAAAATCAAGATTTTGAACGTCTCTAATATATATAATCATTTTCACCACCAAAAAGTTATAAAATTCGAGCGAATTTTATAATATTTGTATGATTGCAAAAAAAGCAAAATAGGTGTTTGTATATTGCGCAATAATCAATTGTTTTATACAGATGTGGATTACTCCCCATCCCCCTCACAGAACCATACTTGTGCTATTAACGCATTTCTGCATCTATTCTGAACAGTCCACTCGACATGTTCTCGGCTCTACGTGTCCGCACAGCAACTTCATTCATTCCATTCAGAGCTGTAAGATGTGTCACTCTTCCCTTCATTTGCTTATGTTGACAAACTTCTCTTGTACTATGATGACATCGGACTTCCTGCCGTACATTGAAACGTCTTGCGATTCACACATCGCTTAATTTTGTCTACTCTTTCTAGATACATCTAGATCTCAGCTGTTTTGATAACTCACCATGCTCTCGAACCGAGTGATGTTTCATTAACCTTGCCTTTTGTGGTTAATGAAATGTTGTCTGCTACGGTACAAAGCGTATCGATCTTTCCTCGCTTTCAATAATTTCTCGGCTCAATCACTTCACTTGTGTTACGGATCTGTTGCTCCATGTCATACGCTTAGGGCTTATGTTACCAGTTTTCCCCCAAGGACTCGGCACTGCCAGTTGGCTACTTTTTACCCAACTGACTTTTCCTGCTTTGTTCTATCAATTTACAAAGATTGTTTCAGAAATCAGTAGGAAACAGTTTCTTTTTCTGTTTTCACAACTCATACATCTCTGTTCATTATATCACAAAAAATGTCCAAAAAACGAGTTACGGTACGAATGGTATAGTTTTTTGGTATAAAATGCATATTAATGCCAGTTTTGAATAAAGTGCAAACAGCATTTTATTAAAAATGTATCTGCACATTCTTGTTTAATCATCATCTTTTAGCGACATTGAACATAATTTCTTCATCTCTTAATTCTCTAAATGGATCATTGCAGAAGTAAAAGCTTAAAGTAGTATCATCTTTGTACATTTCGTATAGATTAGGACGAAGAATTTGAGCCTTGTTACTGTTTTCAGGTCTTCTATGTTTTGGATTCCCATCTTTATTCAATCCACTTCGCCTTACATCATAACAATAAATTGCATTTGGATCATTTCCTTCCGTATGTCCTCCAAGAATTAAACGCTCATTCTCATCTTGTTTGATAATTACCTTCTCTTTTGGGATGAATGGCGCAAAGAAAGAAGCAAAATCAAGGAACAAGTCGCGGTTGGCATTTTTATTTTGAATACCGAAAAACTCAACAAATCTCATTGTATTCTCGAAATGAACCTCGAAAAAATCAATATAAGCGTTAATATAATCGTTTGTATTATTATAGCGCACAAATTTAACCTTTGCTAATGCATATTCATTTGGCTTCTTTTCCTTATCTGTATACAATGTAAGTATCACTATAGTTTTATGTTTGTTGTATTCAAATGGGAAAGAATCAATTGTCCATTCCTTTTTTCGCATATCATTAAGCAAATACTTAAGATTCTCATTTCTCAATTTAGCCATAAAAACACCTTTCTTAACCAATATCAGTTTATTTCTCCTTTAAACTCTCCCCAAATCCTTTCATAATCGGATCAAGGAAATACTCCATAACAGTCCGTTTATCAGTCTTGATTTCCACACTTCCCGAAAGTCCGGAAACAACATTAATTCCATCGGGAACATCTGCAATCTCCAGCTTGACAAGATAAACACTTCCCATCTGTTCGCTGTTGAATGAACTCGGACTGATATATTTCACTGTTCCCTTAACTGTACCATACTTGTTATACGGATAAGCCTCCAGTTTGATCTCAGTTTCCATACCAATCTCAACGTCTGCAATATCCATATTCTTCACATAACACACCATTTCAACAGGCGTATTATCAGGAACTATTGTAACAAGCTGTTCTGCCGAAGTAACCGTTTCGCCAATCGTATTTACAGAAATGCTGTTCACATATCCACTGACAGGAGCAGTAATTTTCTGATATTCCTTAGACAGTCTGTACTTTTCAAGACTGTTGTTGATCTCGTCAATCTGACTGTTGATCTGAGAAATTTGCGAATTCACATTAGCGCTGTACTGCGTTTTTGTGTCGGAAATCTGCAAGTCGATCTGTTCCAAAGCAAGAGCGTACTGCTGAATCAGAAGTTCCTGTGACTTCGCCTGACGTTCCGTACCGTTTTCTTGATATTCCTCAAGCTGAATCTGCGCCATTTGCTGATTTAAATCCGCATTGGATTTCTCTTTTTCCAGATTAGCAAGTGTATTTTTGTAGCTTGCATCTGAATCAAGAATTACCTGTATATACGGCTGAAGTTCAGCACCATAATCAGAAATCTTTATTTTTGATACATCTTCACCGTTTCTTATCTTTTGATAGACTTCACGNTGAGATTCAAGAATTTTCTTNTGACTATTCAGCTGATTTTCGTCNATTTCAAGGGATTCTGTATCAAGTTCGATCAGAACATCANCTTTTTCCACATANGCTCCCTCGGTAACATTGATAGACTTTACCGCCCCATTTGCATAGGACTCCACAACATTCAGATTTCCGATCGGCTGTATACTACCACTTGACGTAATAACCACATCAATCTTTGACAAACAAGCCCACACAATTGCTGCAATCAGGAGCGTAAATACNCCGAANATAATCACAGTTCCTGCCTTATGTGCAGAACGTTCAATGATTTCCAGAAGTGAAGGCATGAAGTCATATTTCAGTTCCTTGTCTTTCTTTTTGCTGTGCTTCAATACGTATTCGCTCATCTTATTATCCATCAACATCACCTCGCTGCTGCTGATTGTACAGGTGGCAGTACATTCCCTTTTGTGCCATGAGATTTTCATGCGTATCGTATTCTACAAGACTTCCCTTATCAATTACCATGATTTTCTGTGCGTCTTTCAGTGTAGAAAGTCTGTGAGCAATAATCAGGACTGTTCTTCCCCTGCAGATTTCTTTCAGATTATTCTGAATAATGCTCTCAGACTCATAATCAAGTGCAGAAGTCGCCTCATCAAAAATCAAAATTCTCGGATTTGCAAGAATCGCTCTTGCAATGGCAACACGCTGTTTCTGACCACCGGAAAGCCCCATACCCTTTTCGCCAATTATCGTATTATAGCCATTTGGCAGTTCCAGAATAAAATCATGAGCGCCTGCAATTTTGGCACAGTGTATGATTTGATCCATACTTGCAGTAGGGCAGTGGATAGAAATATTCTCCGCAACCGTGCCGTTGAACATGAAGTTTTCCTGCAAAACCACGCCGATCTGCTTTCTAAGCATTGCCGGATTTACAAGTGAACTATCCATACCATCAATAGAAATTTTGCCGCCCTCCGGAATATACAAACGCTGAATCAGCTTTGAAATCGTACTTTTTCCTGAACCGCTTCGTCCGACTACTCCGACAATTGTTCCGGGTTCGATTTCAAAACTCATGCCCTTGATGACCTCGCTGCCCTGCGGATTATACCGAAAATGTACCTTNTCANATACGATTCTTCNGTTGATTTTTGNCATTNCAGTCTGATTGGTATTCAGAATTGGTTCGGGAGCAGTGTTGAAAATATCACCGATTCGCTTTACAGACAATGATGCCTGCTGATATTCCTGCCAGAGCTGAACCAGTCTGAGAACCGGTCCGCTGACTCTTCCTGAAAGCATACGAAATGCCACAAGCTGTCCAACGGTAAAATTGCCGTCCATTACCGCTTTTGCTCCGAAAAACAGAATTAGAAGATCAAATACTTTCTGAATAAATTGCCCAGTCGTGCCTGCCGTTGCAGAAACCATTGAAGTTCTATAACTTGCCTTGACATAATCGGACTGCAAATCGCCCCATTTCTTCTCAAATTTTGGCTCTAATGCGTAGGATTTTACAGTCTGCACGCCTGTGATAGATTCTACTAAAAATGATTGCGTATTCGCTCCGGTTTCAAATTTTTCATCAAGTCTTTTCTTGAACAACGGAGTTACAATTGCCGAAAGAATTGCGTACACGGGAATTGAACAGATAACTATCACTGTCAGCATTTTGCTGTAAAAAAACAGCACCACGATGTAGACGATGATAAAAATCAGATCTATCGTTGAAGACAGCGGTGTTCCCGTCAGAAAGCTCCGTATACTGTCAAGCTCCCGAACTCTTGCAACAGTTTCACCGACTCTGCGTGATTCAAAATATTTAAGCGGCAGTGCGAATAAGTGCTTAAACAGCTTAAAACTGAGCATCACATCAATTCTGTTAGTTGTGTGCGTGAACACATAATTTTTTGCAAGTCCCAGAATCAATTCGTAAATGTACACAATTCCGATTCCGATTGCAAGTACATTTAACGTTGAAATACTTCTATGCACAAGCACCTTGTCCACAACGACCTGAGTCATAACAGGTGTAAGGATTCCCAGAATCTGAATTGTAAAAACAGCAATCAAAACCTGAATGAACTCTTTTTTGAATTTCAGAATCGTTGGAATAAACCATTTAAAACTGAAAACTGCTTCTCTGTCCATGATTCCTTTTTTCGTGATTAGAATCGACGTACCGTCCCATATTTCTGCAAGTTCATCACAGGATTTTACTTCGGGTTGTGTTTTATCAGCAAAAAGAATCATAAATTTATCTTCTTTGGATTTTGCAATAATGAAGAATTCACCGTCTTTATTTTTTGCTATAATAGGAGATTTCACATCTTTCAGTTTGTTTAACTTCAGTCTGCACAGCTTCGCTCTCATCTTTAATGCTTTTGCTGACTGAATGATTTCGATTTCTCCGGTTTTCTGCTCCGGATCAAGCACGGACAGATTTTCAGCCTGTTCCTTCGTAATCGGAATACCATGAAATTTCATTACGATCATAAAACAGGATAAGCCGCTGTCTTGCTTTTTCTGCATATTTCGACCTCCCTTAAATAAAAAAGTGCAGCAGCATCTAAGCCGCTGCACTGTAAAAAAACAAATTACTGCACCTGAGAACCAACGAGAAGCTGATTCATCATTGACATATCGTCTGTCGAATCAAGAACGTCAGCGTTATCGAAAACATTATCCTCATCTGCAAATGCAGACATATTCTCGGTCAGGATCATCACCTGAATATCAGTCTGATCTGCAATTTCGTCTGAATCCTCGTTAACAGATGCGCTGTCGGAAATATCGGAAATTACTGTACTGTCAGTTTCTGTAAGAATATCTGATGCCAGACTGTCATCCGCGTAAAGTTCGTTGAGAATATCAGCATTTTCCTGAACAAGGTCATCTTCACTTGTTTCCGGAATATCAGGCAGCTTGCTGAATTCAAGCTCCCATGTGTCCTTGTTGACCGATGCAATTGCTCCGTCTGCGAACTCAAAGGAATAGGTAGCCTGTCCCCACTTGAAGTTGCTAATTATAAGCGTATCCTCGGTTTCATTAATTGAAACAACAAGATTTGAACCCCACTGATCTGTGAGCGTAACTTCATCGGAGTTGATGTCAGTCAGTTTCACAATGCTGTGATCACTGCCCCATTCATTTATGGTGTCATTGCCATAACCCTTTGCGAAAATATATGTATCCGTGCCATTTCCTCCACAAAGAGTATCATTGCCTGTTCCGCCGTCCAGAATGTCGTTGCCGTCATTTCCGTAGAGCGTATCGTCTTCGCCCTCGCCATAAAGTTCATCATTTCCGCTTCCGCCGCTGAGTCCGTCGTTTCCTGCGCCGCCGTGGATGATGCCGTTATCGCTGTTCTGTATTGCAAGCCAGTCATCACCGTCTGTTCCGTAAATAGGAGCGTATTTAGCGGTAATATCATACTGTCCAAGAACTGTACCGTCATCAAACACAAAATTGAAATCTCTGTTGCTGTTATAATCAAAGAAGTGATCTACAATGAGACAGTCTGTTGAATCATCCGAGCCAAAATTGATAATAAGGTCATTATGGGCATTTCTTGTGTTTATCATTGAAGATGCACGGTATCCGTGAATAATAATTGTATTGTTACCCGAAGATGCATTTATCGTATCGGTATCATAACCCTTTCCAAATATATATGTATCATCTCCATGATCGCCCTGTAAGTAATCATTTCCTGCACCGCCGTCGAGAACGTCAGCTCCGCCGCCTCCGTAGAGGAAGTCGTCTCCGTCTCCACCGCTGAGATAGCTGCCGTTGTCGCCGCTGTAGATGATGTCGTTGCCTGCACCGCCGTAAATAGTATTCACACCGTTACCGCCGTAGATATGGTCGTCTCCGNCGNCACCATCGNTATAGTCATCATCGTTACCGCCGTAGATATAGTCGTCTCCGTCACCGCCGTNCATTTCATTGTTGCCGTTGCCACCATTCATGGTGTCGTTACCAGCACCACCTTCGATGTAATCAGCAAGATCTCCGCCGGTAAAGTTGTCATCACCATCTCCACCATACATATAGTTCAGAGCATTTCCTCCATAGAAGGTATCATCGCCCTCTTCACCATACATATAGTTAATGCCCTCTCCGCCGACAAAAGTATCGTTTCCGGTACCGCCGTAAAGCGTGTCTGTTCCGTTTCCGGCTTCGATATAATCGTCACCAGCATCTCCGTAAAGGATATCGTCACCGTCGCCTCCAAACAGCGAATCATTGCCATTCCCACCATAAAGTACATCATTTCCGGCATCTGCATAAAGCGTATCATTACCATCTTCACCGTAAAGTACATCGTCTCCATCATTGCCGGCGATCACATCATCACCATTTTCACCATGAAGCTCGTCGGCACCTGCTCCGCCAATAATCACATCATTGCCATCGCCGCCGTAGATAGTATCGTTTCCGTCACCACCGTCAAGATAACCGTCGCCACTGCCGTCACGGATGACATCATCGCCATTTTCACCGCGGATAATGTTCGTTCCGTTGCCGCCGTTAATAGTGTCGTCACCATCACCGCCGTAAATGAAGTTAAGATTATCTCCGCCTGTAATAATATCGTTTCCGCCATTGCCCTTAATAATATTAAAACCGTCGCCGCCTGTAATGACATCGTCTTCATCGGTGCCTTCAATAATCTGGCGGGAATCGCCGCCTCCAAGAATCTTTGCTTCCCCGTCGAATATGAATTCATAGAATTCAGGCATATTGATGAAATCTGGAATTGCAATAGTTTCTCCAGTCTCAGTATTGACAAGAGAAATACCGTTGTTGATGTCAATGTGCAGGGAATAATCGTCTGCACCCAGTTCATCACCAAACACAAGCATGCTGAATCCTTCGGAGTCGTGAATAGTATCATTACCATGATCGGCGTTTATATAATAAGTATCGTTGCCGGCATCTCCGTAAAGCATATCATCTCCCGTACCGCCGTTGAGAGAGTCGTCACCATCTCCGCCGTAAAGGATATCATTACCTTCTCCACCATCGAGGGTATCATTTCCGCCCTCTGCGTAGAGAATGTCTTCACCTATGCCGCCTATGAGAGTGTCATTGCCAATTCCGCCATAGATCGTGTCATTTCCGGAATCACCAGTGATGATATCGTCACCATCTCCACCATAGAGTATGTCATTTCCGTCACCGCCAGTAATTTTATCATCNCCTTCATCTCCGTAAACNACATCGTCACCAGAACCAGCATTNATCGTATCATTTCCTGAACCNCCATAGATGATGTCGTTGNCACCGNTTGCGTTCACAGTGTATCCGTTGTCAAGTGCTACAAAAATCTCATTGCTGTTTGTGCCGTATGAGTGGTTCGTGGACTCGTTACCAATGACAGTAATGGCAGTAATTGCATTGTCGATATATTCAGTTTTTATTGAATCATTGGTGAGTGCTGCTCTTACTTTGTTGAGAACGCTCGTACCATAAGCGTTGTCATATTCATAAAGCCATGATTCGACACCGTAAACGATACAGTTCATATCCTTTCCATGACGGATGTCAGAGAGAACCTTAGCTACAAAAATAGTCGTATCCAAATCACGTATGTCATCCTCTGTGACATTTTCATAAATCATGTTGATGTAATCCTGCACATCAGTTTCCAAATTGAGCAAGTTTAGGTACATATTCTCAATCTTAAAGTACACGTCTTTAAGAATCTTTGCAGCATTGGAGTTAGGGGTAGATGTGCCCTCAGCACCAACNAAATCTNNCCCCATAAACTGNTNGATAANATNAAGTTCTNTTGCATCAATNACACCGCCNNGNCTNTNTGGAACGATAGTATCTGCACCAGTAATGAAGTAGAGTATTTTCTTTATGAAAATACGCTTCTCAACTGGATCGGAGGAGGTCTTGAATCCCTCCACAAGAGTTGCCAATTTTCCAGATTCGTCAGATGCGATTGCGGAGCTGAGGTTTGTTACATTGCCGAACGCCTCAACAGAATCGGTCACGAGCTTCTGACCTTCGTCATCTCGCTCCTCTGTATCGTGAGTTTTCACATCGAACCAGTGTTCCTGAATGTCTCTGATTTCACCGTTGGCAAAGGTCACGGAGGAAGTCTTGATGAACTCATTTGCATCCGTATCGGTATCTGGATCTGTTGCTTGGAGGCTGATCGAGGTGATGCCGAGTTCCTCAAGGGTCTTGAGTTCATCGGAAGAGGAGATACCGTCCCGGTTGCTGTCCACCCATACACGCAAATCGGCGAACTGTGAATCCTCAATGTTGATTATGCCATCTTTGTTGTCATCAAGATCTGAAAGGGCTTCAAAACCATCTTTGGAGATTTCACCGTTTTTCATAACGACTTGGTCACTGAACAACTCTCCACCGTCGTCAATAAAGCCATTACCATTGCGATCTAAAACAAGGAAACCGTCTTCTCCGTCAGTCCATGCGGTCTTTTCAGCAAATCCGTTTTTATCAATGTCGAAATGAACGCCATTTTCAACATCTGTCAGTTCGATGCCTTTCTTACCAAGATCGATGATAAGAGGATCGCGTGGTGCAGGAGTATTTCCACTATCTCCATAATCATCGTTAGCGTCATCACTCGTATCATCAGTGGTGGAATCAGTCCAATCTCCACCATTTGAATTATTCTTTTCCGAAGTAGCATGATTAGCAAGATTGGACAAATCGCTTGCATGATACCCACTCTTATCTTCTACTTTGTTAATAACATCGTTCGCTTTTTGATCGAGTGCATTGAGCTTCGATTCGATGTCGCTGATTGCAGCATCGAGTGAGCCGTCGTAGATATCAGCTGACTTAAGCTCTGATCTTGCGGACTTGAGTTTGTTGAGGGCGTTGCGGTAATGCACCTGATCCTCGTAGGTCTCGATCAGGACACCGCTGTCATCAGCCACATCGTCCCAGCCGAGTGCTTCATCGAGTTCCCTGTCGAGTTGCTCGAGGTAGGTCAATCTGGACTGGATAATGGCTGCACCGGAAGACAGTGCCTCCGCACCATAGGTAAATGTGGTCATCACCAGCCCGACTACCGGAATGTTGTTTAGAGTCTTGCTGAAGCCGGATGCAGAGGTCACGATGCTGATGCCATCTGCAACACACTGCGCGATCTGGGAGTTGAGGATACCCTGCACCTTTGGGTCATCCAGTTTACCCTTATACTGTTCTTCCAGCTCCATGTATTTTGTGATATTCTTAAGGAACGAGATTGAAGACTTTGCTGTTGCGACACCGCTCAGACCGTATCCTACGCCGTCTGCGTAGGGACCCGGTGTTACATTGATACTGTCCTCTGAGATCTCGATGATGCAATCTGCCGCATTGGCAAGGGCCTTGAGCTGGTCTACGGTATAGTCAAAGCCGACGTTTTTAATAAGATTTTTGACGTTTTCTTTCTGTTCTTCGTATGCTTCCTGGTCGAGATAATCTTTTGTATTTGCCATGTTTCATCCTCCTGTAAATTAATGATTGTTGCTGGAAATGGAAATGCTGAGATGGATGTGCGTAATCGAAATGTGCCATCTGGAGAAGGGACTACTGCGCAGCGTCAAAACAGTATCAGTCCTCCCGGATAATTAACAGATTGACGTAATCTGCCTTGTTAGATACGCTGTCGAACATCACCAGGAAATTGATCGACTCCCAGGTGTACTCGATGAGGGTATCGCTCTGATCGTCCGGCTCTCCGTACAGTTCGATGTAGGAAGTCATCGTATCATTGTTCAGACCGTGAAAGGAAATGCTATCATTCATATCATCCACGATAATGCCAATGATCTCGCTGTTCTTGCACTCGGGGTTCTCGCCCTCCACGAATACGGAGCAGATTACTGTGTTGTACGCAGTACTCAAATCACATAGGGTATAATTGTCAGGTTCGCTGTACAGCCTCGGCGTTAGTACGAGCTCCTCGCCGAGCTCCTCTACCCGGAATGGGAACGTGAGCGCAATGCCATCGATTTCAAGAACGAGCGGATCCTCTGTCAGCGTCTCGTCAGCCGGTGTATCCGCCTGCCCGGTCTCCTCGGAATCCTGGGAAAGCACGCTTTCTTCAGCCGCAAACTCCGCAGCAGAGTCTGAAAGTTCACTCTGCTTCCCGCATCCGCTCATCAAAGGAACAGACAGCAGCAGCACCAGAAAAGCCACAATTGTTTGTTTCTTCATGCCTATTCTCCCTTCGTATAGCATTATATAAAATAGTCCCGCAAAGCAAACCGCTTGTACGAGTTTTCTTGAGATAAAGTAANNCCTGCCTACTATNTCTNATTGTAATAATGTANCTGGTAACTGCCCCCCTCATTTCTGCATATCACATTCAGTGCGCTCCTGCAATAATATGAATTGCAAAGCCATAGCCAGGCTAACTCCATCTGCAATGCCATCCTTTCTACTACTGGTGTATGATAAAGAATGGCTTGAGGTCTATCATATTCAAGAAATCCAACAAATTTTATATAAGAACTACAATATGATAGTCAATGTTTCTTTTTAGAGCGAAAATCTTTTCAAACAAAACCGCACCCTAGTCATATGCATCTCTTCATCAGTCCCTCTGCATACTGCATAAGAAAGACCTTATAGCTTCTCATAGGACAGTAAACTCACCTATGTACCTCAACTATATGTCTAATATGTGTATGTATTGAATCCGATACATAAAGTAAAATACTGGTAATTCTTACTTATAACTGATCCGCAGAATTCAACTTTGGCTATCAATAAATGATTGCCTATTCTACAGCTAAACAATCGAGATTTCCTGCTTTTGGGATGTTGAAAAGTTAGCTGCTGTTATAGATGTATAGCTTTTTCATTTTGCTAAGATGAACTTTGCAGATTCAAGTTATAATGGTGATTGCTTCATCTCAGCATTCAGTTTTTCTTAAGTGCCTTAACCTCATCCGGCTCCTCAGGCTGATACGCAAGCCAAACACAAGCGGAATTTGCAGTAAAAGATGTCACTACTACAGCAAACGCAGCAACAACGCCGCCAAACTTTGTCATGAATGAATAGAGTTTTTTCATAAAAAATATCCTTTCACTCTTCTGTAATACAGAAGTTATTTTGGTCTTATAACCTTTACCATTTTACCATATATATGCTGAAAAAAACGAGTTATGGTATGAGTGGTATGATTTTTGGGTATAAAATGCACTCAAAGTGCTTTTTTATATTTGCTATTCTTTATTTTTCCTAATATCAGCATCAGTGAAATGAGAATCCATGTACTAAAAACTGATAAAGTTAAACTAAGTTTACTCAGAATAAGAAAAACTATAGATATGATTATTTCACAGAGCAAAATGACAAATCCTTTTATTCTATATTTGTTTCTATCATTCTCATCTAAGGGCTTATGTATATCAGATACAGGTGCTAATACAACCAATATAATAATACCAACAATTGCTAAGGCAAGCAAAAGTAGCGGGTGTTTTCCTACACAGCGTACTAATAACAAAGCAGTAAATAAAATAATATTTGACAGAATACAACATCTTACTGGTGTTTTGGCATGATAACCACCAACAAATGATCGTAATGGGATATATCCCAGTGTGAATACAATGGTTTCTAATGTCATCCGCATAGTTACACCGATTATCAGAAATATAGATATATTAAATGCTGTATCTAAAATATTCCGAATTCCCCACATTACAACAACCAGCTTATCTTGCTCTATGATTCTATTCTTCTCCAACCATTTTGCTATACTTACAGCAAATCCACTATAGACAAATAGGAAAAAGAATGGTATAATAGAGGATAGAAAGGGTGATAGTAATGATACCAGTAGAGGTAAGAAAAATCATAATAGCAGACAGAGAAGCAG
>WFLX010040343.1_pt1 | contig 17382 bp, 11 predicted proteins | sample 4967041 | NCBI WGS metagenome assembly WFLX01 (sample SAMN12857096, study PRJNA449069) | gut metagenome | isolation source: stool from male and female vole | host: Microtus ochrogaster | place: USA:Florida | collected 2017 | reverse complement strand
CTTCTCCCAATTCATAGTGCATGGGGAAGAAGTGGGCGATTCTGAAGCGGTCAAGGAAGATTTTGGCTCCTGTGAAATAATCTGTGCCGATTCGGGAATCGACTGGGAAGAAACAGAAATCGAATCCCTCAAATTCCGCTGCTATCTTGTCTACTATGGCGTTGAATCCATCTAATGCCTCGCTCACTTCCTCTTNAGTTGATTCNTCTTTCCACAGCCAGGCATTNAGGTCGCCGGCATGGAAAATAGTTCGCCCTCCAATTGNCACTGCGTAGGAATTCCCGATATCTGTGGAAGGGAATGATCTTACGTTGATAAGGCTATCCTCATAGTGATCATTGTCTGTCATTGCTATAATCCTTGATGCATCTACCTTATCTCCTTTATAATTGCCATTGGGGCTGACAATATGATTGATTCGCCTCCTCACATCCATGCTGACTATATAGCGTATATTGGGGAAAAGCTTTGCCCATCCGAATATCTCCGGATTATAATGGTCCTTGTGTCCATGACTCACGAATACATACACAGGCATCTCCTTATCCACATTCATCAGTGGATTAGGAAGTGGACCCCTCTGATAAGGATCCTTCCAAAAGTCAAATATCAACACCGCCTCATTTGCCTTCACCACAAAGCCATCATGAAACACATATATCGTCTTAATTATATCCATAAACAATCCATTAAATTGCTGCAAATTTAATAAAAACACACTAAAATTGCAAAATTTACATCAAATATTTTGAAGATTTGAAAATTATGTGTAACTTTGCAGGTNTCTAACAAAATTCAACGCCTTTTTATATGATTTATATTAGCAAGCATATCCATCATCATCACCACCATGTTCACAAACGGCGGTGAGGTCGCTATGCATATGATTATACTTATATAAATTATAAATCATCATATAAAGCCTCAGAGCCTCGGGATTATTCCCAACTCTGAGGCTTTTTATTAACAAGCAAGAAATGACTGAAAGTTATACCCCCATAACCTTATAACCCTAAGTTGAGCTTGCGAAACTTAATACAGTTATGCTAAGAATTGCNATTCAAAACAAAGGTCGCTTGGGCGAGGAATCGGTAGGACTCCTCGACCGCATCGGTATCAAAATAGACACCGCAAAGCGTAAGTATCTTTCCAAAGCCATCAACTTCCCGATAGAGATCCTCAATGTCCGCGATGATGATATCCCAGGGCTCGTAGCTGAAAACTCTGCACAACTCGGCATCGTAGGTCTCAACGAAGTGGAAGAGAAAGGCGCTAAAGTCGACATCGTTCGCCCACTCGGATTNGGGGCTTGCCGCCTTTCACTTGCTGTCCCGAAACGTGAGGAATATACCGGTCCGGAATATTTCCGTGGCAAACGAATTGCCACATCTTATCCACGTATCCTCCGACGTTACTTCGATTCTCTTGGAATAGAGATAATACCTGTCGTAATATCCGGTTCGGTGGAGATCACCCCTTCCGCAGGAATGGCAGACGCTATCTTCGATATCGTCTCATCGGGCGGTACACTAATCTCCAACGGTCTTAAGGAAGTGGAGGTAGTGATGGAGTCGCAGGCGGTGCTTGTTGCAAATCGCACGCTCTCAAAGGAAGACCGTGAATTGCTTGATGAAATAGAATTCCGTATAGAGAGCGACAGCATCAGCCGCGGAATGAAATATCTCCTGATGAATATTCCCTCAGATAGCCTTGAAAAAGCCATCGAGATTCTTCCGGCAATGCGCTCCCCGACAGTCCTTCCTCTTGCCACCCCCGGTTGGCATTCGCTCCATTCAGTAGTGGAATCCTCCCAACTTTGGGATAAAGTGCGTCAATTGAAGGCAATAGGCGCTGAAGGAATACTTGTATTATCAGTCGACAAAATTATCCCATGAAAATATACAATAATCCCGCGCCATCACAATGGCAAGAACTTTGTCTCCGAGCGAAGGCAGAGGAAAGTGCTGAAGTTGATAAGATAGTCAGCAACATCATAAAGCGTGTCCGTGAGAATGGCGATGAAGCGCTAATGCNGCTCGCTGCAGAAATCGACGGTCTCTCAATCCCATACACACTGAGAGTCTCTGAAGAAGATTTTTCTGAAGCCGAGGCTGCTGCGCCTGAATCTTTAAAAGCGGCAATTAAGATAGCTGTTGAAAATATATCAGCATTTCATAGGGCCCAACTTCCTCAGGAAATCAGAGTTGATACGATGCGGGGCGTCACATGCCTGCAGCGTCCGGTAGCAATTCAAAATGTAGGAATCTATATCCCCGGNGGCACAGCCCCNCTTTTCTCCACAGTNNTGATGCTCGCAATCCCAGCACAGATAGCAGGGTGCAAGCGGGTGGTGATGACCACTCCCTGCGATAAACANGGGAAAGTCGCGCCGGCAGTGCTTTATGCAGCCCGAGTATGTGGAGTCAATGAAGTCTATAAAGTCGGGGGTGCACAGGCAATTGCTGCAATGGCCTATGGCACGGAGAGTATTGCTCCAGTCGACAANATTTTCGGTCCAGGTAATAGATTTGTCACTGCTGCAAAGCAACAGNTGGGTGGTCGTAAAGTATCTATCGATATGCCAGCCGGACCCTCTGAAGTTATGATACTTGCAGACGAAACGGCTATACCTGAATTTGTGGCAGCCGATATCCTTTCGCAATGNGAGCATGGTGCCGANTCGCAAGGTATNGTGGNATGCAACTCTTTGNANNTNGCNGAAAAAATACATAAAGCAATCGATGTTCAGGCTTCCAATCTTGATCGTGCAGACTATGTAAGCCGGTCGCTCGATAATTCCAGAATAATTGTGCTNCCCAATCGAATCGATATGATTGCTTTTGCTAACCTCTATGGAGCAGAGCATCTTATATTGTCACTTGACGAACCGTTNGAGGCTGCTGATGCCATTACTGCGGCAGGAAGTATTTTCATCGGAAATTATTCTCCTGAAAGTGCTGGCGACTATGCGTCAGGGACGAATCATACTTTGCCAACATCCGGCTGGGCTCATAGTTGTAGTGGCGTCAATGTAGACAGTTATATGCGCAAGACTACGATACAACACCTTACGGCAGATGGACTCCGAAGCCTTGCCGACACTATCACCACTATGGCAGATGCAGAGGGCCTCGAAGCCCATGCACAAGCCGTCAAAATCAGAATGAAATGCAAATAACCGATCTTATCCGCCCAAATATACGAAATCTCCAACCATATTCCACTGCGCGTGATGAATATGAAGGAGAACTCGGAACCTTTCTCGATGCCAATGAGTCTCCGTTTAATAACGGCTACAACCGATATCCTGATCCCCACCAGAAGCGTCTGAAAAGTCTGCTTTCGCCCATAAAAGGTGTGGCTCCGGAAAACATCTTTATCGGAAACGGAAGCGATGAGGCAATCGATCTCCTATTCCGAATATTTTGTCAGCCAGGCAAAAGCAATGCCATCTCTATAGCCCCAAGTTATGGCATGTATGAGGTGGCTGCTGACATCAACGATGTCGAGATGCGCAAGGTGCTTCTCAACGAAGACTTCTCTCTTCCGGTGGATCGCATTCTTGAAGCTGCTGATGCCGACTCCCGCCTTCTATTCATATGTTCCCCGAATAATCCTACAGGTAATGCTTTTGCTCGCCAAGACATAGAGCGGATCTTGCGTGAGTTTCCGGGCATTGTGGTGGTGGATGAGGCTTATATTGATTTTTCCGATAAGCCTGGTATGGTCCAGATACTTTCGGAATATCCTAATCTGGTAGTGCTTCAGACTATGTCAAAGGCTTGGGGAATGGCTGGACTTCGTTGCGGCCTGGCATTTGCTTCTGCTGAAATCATCGGATATATGAATCGCGTGAAGTATCCATACAATATCAATGTGGCTACCTCTGCGATAGTAGAGCGTCTTCTCGCAGAGCCTGTGCCTGAACATGTAAAAATGATCAAAGATGAGCGCAAGAGACTTGCAGAAGCCCTCTCCGGTTATCCCTTTGTAAAGGAAATCTATCCCTCCGATGCCAACTTCCTGCTTGTGAAGGTAGACGATGCCAATGCCCTTTACGACTATCTTATCTCCCAAAAGATAATTGTACGCAACCGAGATAAGGTGGCTCTCTGCACAGGCTGTCTTCGCATCACCGTAGGAACTCCCGAAGAAAACCAGATATTATTAGAAAAACTTAAGCATTATGCATGACTGGTTAGATTATGCATTATGCATTATGAATTATGCATTATGAAAAGGAAACTCCTAATAATAGACCGTGACGGCACCATCCTCGTAGAGCCTCCAGTTGATTACCAGATTGACTCGTTGGAAAAATTCCAGTTCGTCCCAGGTGTCATAACCGCTCTCGCTGATATAGCCAGTCTCGGCGAATATGAACTTGTCATGGCATCAAATCAGGATGGCCTTGGCACATCATCTTTCCCTGAAGAGACGTTTTGGCCCCCGCAGAATTTGATGCTCCAGACTCTAAGGGGCGAGGGGGTGGAATTTGATGATATCCTTATTGATCCATCTATGCCCGAAGATAATTCCCCTAATAGAAAACCGGGAATCGGGATGTTTGGTAAATATATTGGCAATCCTGACTATGATTTGAGCGAGAGCATAGTGATTGGCGACCGACTCACTGACGTGAAGCTTGCAAAAAATCTTGGTGCTAAGGCAATTCTTCTGCAGCCTAAGGGTACTGAGGCTGAAGGATGCGCCCTNGTCACTGACTCATGGGCTGAGATCAACGAGTGGCTTCGCGCTTCTTCACGGCGCGCGAGCATTGAGCGTATCACTCGCGAGACATCCATTCGTGCTGAAATTGATTTGGACGGGAAAGGCACTACGACCATCTCTACCGGTTTGAAATTTTTTGACCATATGCTGGAGCAGATCCCTCACCACAGTGGTTGCTCGCTGATAATAGAAGCCAAAGGCGACCTTCAGGTTGACGAGCATCACACAATGGAGGATGTCGCCATTGTTCTGGGACAGTTGATCTTCCAGGCGTTAGGCAATAAAGTGGGTATTGGCCGTTATGGATTCTCTCTTCCTATGGATGAATGCTCTGCTACGGTTCTTCTCGATTTTGGTGGGCGTTCAGAGTTTGTCTGGGATGTGCCTTTCACTCGCGAATATGTCGGTGATACCCCTACAGAAATGTATAAGCACTTTTTCAAGACTCTTTCCAGCGAGATGCGCTGCAATCTTCATATAAAGGCTCAGGGGGAAAATAATCATCATCTCATTGAAGGAGTATTCAAGGCATTTGCCAGGGCTCTTAAGATGGCAGTGCGTAGAGATGTTTTCTCCAGTCAGTTACCCTCAAGCAAAGGACTTCTATGATAGCAATTATTGATTATAAGACGGGAAATCTCCGTTCTGTGGAAAACGCCCTTTCTCGTTTAGGAGCAGAATTCCGTCTCACTGCCGATCCCGATGAAATAAAGAGATCATCCCATATCATTCTTCCCGGTGTAGGGAATGCCTCTGAAGCAATGTCAAATCTGAGGGAGAGCGGGCTTGTGCCAACAATTATGCAATTGCGCAAACCAGTCTTGGGCATTTGTGTAGGAATGCAGATAATGTGTCGCCATTCTGAAGAGGGAGATGTGGAGTGTATGGGAATTTTCGATGCATTTGTGAAGAAGTTTATCCCTGCTCCCGATCTTAAAGTGCCGCATACGGGCTGGAACAATCTCTCTAATCTTGAAAGCAAACTTTTCCGTGGCATAGAGTCGGGGGCTTTCGTCTATTTTGTACATTCTTATTATGCCGGTCTTTGTCCTGATACAATAGCTACAGCAATTCAAGGGAAGATGTTCAGTGCGGCACTGAAATATGAGAACTTCTATGGCGTTCAGTTCCATCCTGAGAAGAGTGGCGAGGTAGGGGAGCACATCATCAAAAATTTCATTGAATTATGAGTAAAATAGAAATCATTCCTGCTATAGATATCATCGACGGCAAGTGCGTGCGTCTTTCGCAAGGAGANTATAATCGTAAGACCACTTATGATGCCTCTCCTCTCGATATGGCTCGAAGATATGCCGACATCGGTGTGCGCCGCCTCCATGTGGTCGACCTTGACGGAGCGAAAACATCAAGTCCCGTAAATCTCTCGGTGCTGGAGCAGTTGGCTGGAGTCAATGGATTGGAAATAGAGTGGGGTGGTGGCATAAAATCAGAGTCTGCTTTGAGAGATATTTTCTCGGAGGGAGCCAAGTATGCAGTCGTCGGCAGTGTGGCTGCCCGTCAGCCGGAATTGTTTGCTGAGTGGCTTGAAGAGTTCGGTGCGGATAGGATGGTGCTTGGTGCTGATATATCCAATGGAAAAATTGCCACTCATGGTTGGCTGAAAACTGATGATAAGAGTGTCGATAATCTTGTCGAACTGTTTCTTCCTAAAGGTCTCTCGCAAGCAATTGTGACGGAAATCTCGCGCGACGGAATGCTCTCAGGCCCGGCTACGCCTCTTTATGTGGCTCTGCAGAAGAAATTTCCTCATGTTATCTTTACGGTCTCCGGTGGCATCGGCAGCGAACAGGATATAATTGACCTTGACCGTGCGGGGCTGCACCGGGTCATTGTAGGAAAGGCTATATATGAAAATAAAATCCCATTGAAATTTATTGAAGAATGGTTGCAAAACGCATAATACCCTGTCTCGATGTGAAGGATGGGCGCACAGTGAAAGGTATCAATTTTGAGCAGTTGCGCGATGTCGGTTCCCCGGTTGAACTTGGCAAGTTCTATGCCCGTGAGGGTGCCGATGAGTTGGTATATCTCGACATTAGTGCCTCTGCGGAAGGGAGGCAGACATTCACTTCGTTGGTGGAACAGATTGCTCGAGAGATAAATATCCCCTTCACTGTAGGAGGTGGTATCTCTTCTCTTGATGATGCTTCCCGTCTCCTTAATGCCGGAGCCGATAAAATCACAATCAACACTGCGGCTGTCAACGATCCTAACCTCATTGACCGTATTGCATCTCGTTATGGTCGTCAATTTGTTGTAGTAGCGATAGATGCACGTCTTGAAGAGGATGGGGTCTGGCACGTGACCACTCACGGAGGACGACATACCACCGAGCGAGAATTGTTCTCTTGGGCTCATGAAGCAGAACAGCGTGGGGCAGGAGAGATACTTTTCACATCCATGAATCATGACGGCACCCGCATGGGATATCCTTGCGATACATTTGCTCGTCTCAGCGATAAGGTATCAGTGCCAATCATTGCATCCGGAGGTGCAGGAAGTGTTGAGGATATAGCAAAGGTCTTGACCGAGGGGCATGCAGACGCAGCCCTTGCAGCCTCCATCTTCCACTTCGGTGAAATCTCTATCCGCGACCTAAAACTCCAACTTTCCCACCAAAACATCAAAGTCGCTTTATAACGTAGCCCGGAGGGCTATGATTTTGTTAACCCCCCCCCCGGTAAAACCGGGGGAAATCTAACTAAAATATAATCTACCCCGGAGGGGTAGGACTAAAAATCACCCCTATGACCTTCGAAGATTTCAATTTCTCAAAACTTGCCGACTCCCTCCTCCCTGTAATAGTGCAAGATGCTGTTACGCTCAAAGTGCTGATGCTTGGATATATGAACCGCGAGGCATTCGACCGTACTTTGGAGACGGGTCATGTCACGTTTTGGTCGCGTACACGCGGCCAGTTATGGACTAAAGGAGAAACCTCCGGCCATTACCTTGAACTTGTGGAGATGTATACTGACTGCGACTCCGATGCCTTGCTCGTTAAGGCAAATCCCATTGGACCCACCTGCCATCGAGGCACGACTGCATGCTTCGACACCCCTGACTCTGAAGGCTTTATCCGACGTCTGGAACAAATAATTGCAAAACGCAAAGAGGAAATGCCGGAAAACTCCTACACCACGCGCCTTTTCATCAAGGGAGTAAAAGCCATATCTAAAAAAGTAGGGGAAGAAGCCACAGAAGCCATCATAGAGGCCGTAGATGGCAACCGCTCCCGCTTCATCTACGAAGCCGGCGACCTCATATTCCATCTCCTCGTCCTGTGCCGCCAAATGGGTGTCACCCTCACCGACCTCGAATCCGAACTCACCCTCCGCCACTAACCAAGTCCCCTACCGGACTCACGCTCCATCTATCTTATAGGAGCAAATTTCAACGAAAAGAAGGAAGATAGGGGCTTAGAATATTAAATCAAAATGTAGGTCTCTAATCGTTATCTTTTTATGGATGGATCGGATTTATATTCTTTTGGTGACATTCCGAAATGTGATTTAAATACCTTAGCGAAGTATTTTGGATTGCTGAAACCAACCTTTTCTGATAGCTCAGAGATTGATATATTCTTATCTGATTTCAGAAGTTGGGTTGCTATCTTCAATCTAATGCTCTTGATATATTCTGAAGGTGACATATTGGTGAGAGCCTGCATCTTACGATAAAGCACACTCCTCTCCATAGCCATCTTTTCGCTTAAAGATTGCACTGACAACTCTGGATCGGAAATATGNCTCTCTACAACAGANCGCAATTTTTCAAGAAATTTCTTGTCGGCATATTGCGGGTCGGTTTCTTTTAGGCTTTCTACNGTNTCAGNNTCCNCNNTCNTNNNCAANTNCCTATTNTCATCNACTNTCGANGNTAAATCATCATGAGCCAACTCCTCAGAAGGATTAATTCTGTCTTTGCGATGATGATTCAACCGAAATATCAAGCCAATCAAAATAATTAATACGCCTGCAATAGCAATCCATATCAAATTACTTGGAGCCTCAGTCAAGTTATCATCATCCACCTCTCCCAATTTGAAGTGACTTTCAAATCTGTTATCGTTCAATTCCTCCGGATTGAATATGCAGGAGCCTCCTGTAAATCNTGCATGGATATATCCGANTNAGTCAAGTTTAANTTCACAATTTCTGAACTCGCCACCATTCANTTCCACACCATCGAGAACGTTGAAAGATGCGATGCTTACGGAGTCAGACTGTAAAAATTTCATTCTGCAGATAGAATTGGGAGTTGTAAACCAGATATCTCCATTATTATCCCCAACAATGGATTGAATGTTATCAGGATCAATACCTTTGGTTTTGTCAATCTTGATGATTTGTCGGTTGGCTTTGTCAAGTACAATAAGTCCTGCTACTGTGGCAATATACAGGTGTCCGCGATAATCTTCATAAGTGGCATTCGTAATTCTTGGAGCTATTTTTTGAACTTCTGCTTTTGCTCTCTCAGAAATATAACGTTTTGATGTCTTAGATGAGAATTTATTGTCACTGACAGAAATCTTATTTTTTCGGTCTTCATTATAATAGAGTAGTCCATCCTCAAGTGTCCCTGCCCAAACATTGCCGAAAGAATCACTCATTAGGCATGACACTTCGACGCTCCGGTTGCCTTTGATTTTACCATCTAAGACTGACAACTCTGATATGTGCTGTTTGATAGATAGGTCAGAAGACAATTGCGTCAACTCTTTGCCTCCCACTAAAATGTCACTATTGCCGAGAAGTTCGAGCGAAGTCACAGGATATCTCAAATAAACAGGAGAAAGCCATCTTTTTTCAGACAATAAGAATTCGGCTATTATAGCTTCTTCAATATCATCACGGTTGAATGAAACTATCAATTTATCATTTGCAATGAGTGTGACTATTCCTTTTTTTAATTTGATTTGTGAGAAATCAATTGGTATCTCTCCCTGATAAACCCTTTTCCCCGTAGAGGTATTAATACCTACCAGCAATCCTGTGCTGAAACTTAGATATATGTTTCCATCAACTTCATCGATACGTTCAAGTTTTTGATAGGGAGTATCTGAAATATTATCTATGAGTTTCAATCCGTAATCTTCATTCCATAGATACAGATTATGCAAGTCGTTGACGAAAAAATAATTCCCCAAGTTGTTCGCAAAGAAATTAGTGACCTTGTTAGGAACATTTATGGTTGAAAATAAACTGTCAATATTGACTCCTTTTTGTGTATAGGGGTCGAATGCCATCAACTCTTGTCCATACTTTATCCAAATTCGATCCCTGCTATCTCTAAAGACATGACGATAGGAGTCAAAGTCATCCAGTCTTATATATGGGAATGTGGATGTATGGTATGACTTGAAATTATTACCATTGAACACTGATACAAAACCCGCAGTCACCAATCCTATCTTTCCGTCAGACAATTCCACTATACCTCGAATCTTATTTTCTGGCAATCCATGCCGGGTGTTGAGCCTTATGAAAGAGAATGTGTCGATAGAAGCAGCGTTAGCTGATCCAAGCATTGTTAAGACATATATCAATATTATGGTAATCTNTCTTNTCATGTTGTCAGGTGCCATAGTGCAAAGTTAATANAAAAAGGTATAAANATGATGTTGTAGGAGTGTAAAAATGTTGTTTATTTATCAAAAAGAGCTAATTACAACCATATTATACTTTAAAAACAATGTCCGTATTTATATTTTATAATATTTGTGATTAATTTTGCCTTATCTCTGATTATTTTTATCAATTAAAACATCATGATCAAAAAACTACATTTGCTATTCTTATTGTTTGTTACTTTTGTCGAAATTATTGAGGCAAAACAAATCGGATTCAATATGGATTCAACTACGGGTGCACTCACAGTTCTTTACCTGCAAAAAGATTCCGGAATGAATTGGATTCTCTCTCCTGATGGCAGCCAATATCCTTGGGTAGATGCCAAGTATGGATGGGGGCTGGGTCACATGTCAGTTGATGGTGAAGAATACTCATGGTCAGCACCTATTAAAATGGAAGTTTTTAACGATGGTATGTATGCGATGTATAAAATTGGTCCAGTACAGATCACAGTTACNCGTAGCNATGACAGATCAGGAAATCTTGAGGAAANATATNGTTTTAAAAATATCNGGAAAAAGAATATTTCAATCACCGACATTGCTATCAATACTCCTTTCAATGATAATTATCCCGATGCTGTCACTTGCCTTGCGGAGCGATGCAATACACATATATGGACTGCAGGATCAGATTCGTATATATTCAGCACCCGTATGAATGGTAAGCCGGAAGGAATAGCACTTATATTGAAAAAAGGCTTTTTGAAAGGATATGAAGTAAGAGAACGCGACCAGAAAAAGGGGATGTCAAACTTCAGGGGTGTCTTTCAGTTGAATCCTGAAGATATTTGTCTAAAGCCGGGTAAAATCTATGAGTTGCAATGGCTGATATTCCCTGCGAATGGTTGGATTGAGTTCAAATCAAAAGTATTGGATAATAATTTGACAGTGGCTTCAGCTGAAAGATATGTAATGGAATGCGGCGACACTATCAGACTTTCATTCCTTAATAGTAAGACTCAAAAAGGAATAATCTCAAGGAATGGAAGGATGCTAACTAAGGCAACCGGTAAGGAGATATATTATTCGGAAGTTGCTTCTACCCCGGGCGAATATATCTATACATTTAATTATGGAGATGGAAAAAGCTGCGAAATAGATTGTCTGGTAGTAAGCAATGTTGATAGTCTTATCAACAAAAGATGCAACTTCATAATCGACAATCAGCAGTTCTTCCGTGAAAATGATCCACGAAATGGGGCATATATAGTGTATGACAATGAAGAAGAGCGCCAATATATAAATGGAGAGACAGGGCGGAGACGTTCTGATTGTGATGAGGGTCGAGAGCGGATATGCATGGGGATTCTTTTAGCGCAAGAGTATATGCGCACCGGAGATCCTAAGATTCTTGGATCGCTGAGAAGATTTGCTTCATTCGTACATCGTATTCAAAAATCAGATTATACTACCAACTCTACTCCCGATTTTACCGGGAAAAATCGTGGGTATAACTATGCTTGGGTAGCCGATTTTNGNNTTANGNTGTATCAGGCTACCGGTGATAAATCNTATCNTAGAGATGCNNACGGAACAATANGNGCATTANTGNANAAATTCGGNNANTCTTTCTATTGCATTGATCTTCCGGTATATGGATATGAGTTATTACGTGGGGCGGGATTGAATAATGAAGCAGATACCTTGTTGGCTGATTTTAAATCAATGGCTGATGTGTTTGCGGAAAACGGTCATAATTATCCAAAATTTGAAGTAAACTACGAGCAAAGCATTGTTGCCCCATCAATAATACATCTTCTGAATATGTATAACCTAACGAAAGAAGACAAATATCTAAAAGGAGCAGAAAAGCAACTTCCTCTTCTTGAATCATTTGGAGGGAAACAACCCAGTTTTCATCTTAATGACATTTCAATTCGACATTGGGATGGATATTGGTTTGGTAAAGAACAGACATGGGGAGACACTTTCCCTCACTATTGGAGCACTCTGACTGGAATTGCATATCAATTATATTCGGAAGCTACAGGGAAAAAGGATTATGCAGAGAGAGCAAAGAATATTTTTTACAACAATCTATGTCTCTTCTCTGAAGATGGACGCGGGAGGGCTGCCTTTATATATCCTTCTAAAGTGAATGGGAAAGGAGCACATTTTTACGATCCATTTGCCAACGACCAAGACTGGGCTCTTGTCTTCTTTAATAGATATGTTCGAGGCGATATGAGTAATATGCAGATCGGATCAGCCAATATCTCAGTGTCAAATCTTACAGTAGAAGGTCGATCTCATCCCGAAGGAATAGATATGAGCCACCCACGTTTTGGATGGCAACTTAAAACGAATCTAAATAATGTCAAACAGATATCATATCACATATTGGTGGCTACCTCACAGGATATTCTTGATAAAAATAAAGGCGATATGTGGGATAGTGGTAATGTTTGCAGTGATTCTTCCCAATGGATTGTTTACAAAGGTAAACCTCTTTATCCAAATTCTGAATACTTCTGGAAAGTCAAGGTGTCTACCAATAAGGGAAATTCAAAATGGAGTGATATGGAGAGATGGAGCACTGGGCTGATGACTGATTACAATTGGCATGGATATTGGATTGGCCTTGACTCTCTTTTGCCAGGTGAAAGCGATCAACGACACAGCAGGATTGCCTCTCGTTACCTCTGGAAAGATTTCGCAACTTCCGGTAAAATTAAGAGAGCTATTATACATATCTCCGGATTAGGCCTTTATTCATTGACAATCAACGGGCAAAAAATTGGGGAATATGTACTGACTCCAGTACCGACCGACTATATAAAATCTGTGGCCTACGACACCTATAATGTTACCGACAGACTTGGCAAAGATAATACAATTGGTGTGACACTTGCAGGGGGGCACTATTTTGCACAGACACAGAATTATCAGACAAATGTTAGGACAACTTATGGATTCCCAAAACTTCTCGCNAATCTTGTGATTGAATATGAGGATGGACATACGGAGATAGTGGCAACAGATTCAACTTGGAATATTTCGGCAGATGGCCCTGTCAGATATGCAAATGAATATGATGGTGAATTATTTGATGCGAGGAAAATTCTTAAAGGTTGGGGACTGCCAGGATTTAGGGAAAAAGACAGTAGAAAGGCTGAAGTTNTATCTCCTCCAGNGGGGGNAATGGTTGGAAATATCACGCCTCCCANGAGTGTNTNTGATTCTGAAAAGCNTGTGTCCATTAATAAGATTGNCAATCGNTATATAGTAGACTTTGGCACTAACAATGCTGGACGTGTATGTATGCATATGAAAAGCGCAATTGGAGATACAGTCACAATTAGACATGCAGAAACCCTTGAGAAAGGAGACTCGGTATTGTATACAGCTAATTTGCGTAGTGCAGAAGCGACTGCTAAATATATAGGCGACGGAGTTAATAGATGGTGGGCTCCTGAATTTACATACTATGGCTTTAGATATGCTGAAATTTCAGGTGTTGATACCCTGAAGGTTGAAGATGTCCGTCGTGAACTTATTGCAGACATGATGGATGACTCCAACACAGAAATGATAGTTACCACAGCTGATGGCAACGATATGCTCAACAAGATATTAGCTAATGCACGGAGGGGAATACGCAGCAACTATAAGGGAATGCCGATAGATTGTCCGCAGCGAGACGAACGCATGCCTTGGCTCGGCGACCGTGCCACCGGGGCTTTAGGAGAGAGTTATGTGGTAGATTGCTATAGTTTATATTCAAAATGGATGNAAGATATTGTTCAGNGNCAGNGACAGNATGGAAGTATCAGTNANGTGGCTCCTGNTTATTGGCGTCTTNANAATGGCAATATGACATGGCCCGCAGCTTTACNTNTGATTNGCGACNTGATTTATCGGCAATATGNGGATTTACAGCCAATGGCAGATAGTTACGAATCCATAAAAAAGTTTCTTTCATTCGTTGAGAGAAAACATAAAAAAGATGGTCTGATAGCCTACGATCGCTATGGCGATTGGTGCATGCCGCCCGAAGATTTGTCTCTTGTGCATAGCGAGGATCCTGGCAGGCAGACAGATGGCCCACTTATTTCCTCCGTCTATTACAGTTATATATGCAATATGATGGCTCGGTATGCCGATATGTTTGGGTATGATGAAGATGCTGAAATTTTCCGTAGAGAATCAGATGCTATAAAGAATAGGATAAATGAAGTTTATTTGAAAGATGGGAAATATTCCAATGGGACTGTGACTGCCAATCTTTTGCCTTTGGTCATGGGTGTCGCCCCGGATAGCGAAAAGAAGGCATTGGAGCATGCCATCATATCTACAATAGAGAATAACGACAGACACGTATCATGCGGCATTATCGGTATGCAATGGCTTATGCGTTGGCTTTCAGAATCAGGACATGGCGACATTGCTTATTCTATGGCCTCAGTAGATACTTATCCGGGGTGGGGCTATATGGTGAACAGCGGCGCCACAACCATATGGGAACTATGGAATGGTAATACTGCCAATCCCTCCATGAACAGCGGTAATCATGTGATGCTACTTGGAGATTTACTTCCATGGTATTATGAGTATTTGGGAGGTATAAGGCCTGATGAGAAATGTCCGGGGTTTAAGCATATCATTCTAANACCTNATTTCAGTATANAAGAAATAACAGGAGTAAAAGCTTCGCATCCCTCACCATATGGCATAATTAGAAGTGAATGGCATCGTAAAGATGGTAAAATCATATGGGAAATTGAAATTCCCTCCAATACAACAGCCGAACTTCATAAGCCTGACGGTAAAATAAAAAAGGTTGGTTCTGGAATCAATAAATTTGAATTCTGAGTGTTAACTAAGTATGGGCATTATTTATAGTTGATATGAAAAGAATAATTATTATTGCTTTAGTTTTGATATCGGGTCTTATTTTAAGAGCTGAAGTCAAAGAAGACTTCGACATCTATCTTATGATAGGGCAATCCAATATGGCAGGTAGGGGAGAACTTGAGGAGAGAGATACCACTGAGACTATTGAAGGAGTCTATCTGCTTGACTCTAATGGNCTNCCGGTNGAGGCAAAAGCNCCNTTCAATAAGTATTCCACAATTNGAAAAGAACTGTCACTTCAAGGATANTCTCCTGCAAATAANTTTTCTGAATTGATGCATTCGCGAAGTGGNCGAAANGTNCTCATTGTGTCGAATGCTCGTGGAGGTTCATCGATTGATCATTGGATGCCTGGTGATAAGCATGAATTCTTAAATGAAGCCGTAAGACGAACCCGCCAAGCAATGAATTACGGCAAGTTGAAAGGAATTGCATGGCATCAAGGAGAAACCAATATTCAGAATGGGATTGCCGGATACATGGAAAAGTTTATGACAATGATAACAGCTTTGAGAGATTCCTTGGGACAAGAGAATCTCCCGGTTGTCATAGGGCAAGTAGGACAATGGGGATGGGCTCATGCTGAAGATATAAGGGCATTTAATGATTCGATTATCCCTTTAATTGCAGAAAAAGTTAATAACTGTAGCTATGTAGTTAGTGATGAACTGTCACGTAGATATAAGAATAAGGAAAAAGATCCACATTTTGGAAGAAAAGCGCAGATGGAATTGGGTNGCNGATATGCTGATGCAATGACACAACTGGTGGATTCAGTATTCATATCTAATTTTAAGAATGGGAAGTGCTTAAACATCTCTGAATTAGATAAACGTTAGTTTTTTCATAGGATTAAAGTTGATGTTTCAGAAAAAAATATTACCTTTGTAAAATTAAGATTTATTGACTCTATAATAAGAGTGATTGAAAATTTGTAATAACCTTAAAACCTTGTAAACCTATAACAATTAAGTTTCGCTTGCGAGACTTAGAACCCGTCTCAAATTTATGAGCGAGTTCTTAAATACTGACATTATGAAGAAGATTTTATTTGTGGCTGCTGCGGCATTTTTGTCGGCTGTCTCCGGACTTTGGGCTGCTCCTCGCGAGAAGTATAACTTCAATAGCGATTGGCTCTTGAAAGTGGGCGATATAAAGGGTGCAGACCTTAAGCAGCATGACGACAAGGATTGGAAATCCGTCACTCTTCCTCGTGCCTTCAATGAGGATGAGGCTTTCAAGGTGCCCATCGCAGAACTGACCGATACCGTAATGTGGTATCGAAAGCATTTCAAGATGCCCAAAGAGGCGAAGGGACAGAAAGTATTTGTGGAATTCGAAGGTGTGCGCATGGGCGCAGACTTCTATCTTAATGGTCATCCTCTTGGTTATCATGAGAATGGAGTTATGGCTGTAGGTTTCGACCTCACTCCCTACATAAATTATGGCGGTGACAATGTCCTGGCTGTCAGGATTGACAACAGTTGGACTTACCGAGAGCGAGAAACCAACCAGCGCTATCAGTGGAATGACAAGAACTTCAACGCCAACTATGGCGGAATCCCGAAGAATGTCTGGCTTCATGCCACCGACCATGTATATCAGACACTTCCCCTATATAGTAATCTCGGCACTACCGGCACTTATATCTATGCCACAGACATTGACGTGGCAAGCCGCAAAGCAGTTATCAATGCCGAAAGTGAAGTGAAAAACGAGTCAAAGAAACCTGTTAAAGTAGGTTATGAAGTCGAAGTGATAGATGCCGATGGAAAGACTGTAGGCAATTTCAGCAGTAAGCCTGTGAAGGTCATGCCCGGAGAGACTGTGACCCTTTCAGCATCCGATACACTCACCGGACTTAACTTCTGGAGTTGGGGATACGGCTATCTCTACGACGTGAAGACGCGCCTTACAGTCGATGGAAAGACTGCAGATGAGGTCACCACACGCACCGGTTTCCGCAAGACACGCTTTGGCGATGGCAAGATATGGCTCAACGACCGTGTGCTTCAGATGAAGGGCTATGCACAGCGCACCAGCAACGAGTGGCCCGGAGTCGGAATGTCAGTGCCGCCATGGATGAGCGACTATTCCAATGGTATGCTGATTGATCATAACGCCAATTTCTTCCGCTGGAT
>WFLX010340159.1_pt1 | contig 17385 bp, 16 predicted proteins | sample 4967041 | NCBI WGS metagenome assembly WFLX01 (sample SAMN12857096, study PRJNA449069) | gut metagenome | isolation source: stool from male and female vole | host: Microtus ochrogaster | place: USA:Florida | collected 2017 | reverse complement strand
GACCTTGGAAATGTGGAGGAAGCTTACAACGAGGTATTTAAGAGATTAGGTCTTGCATAGTTATATGTAGCAATATAATGAAATGTTGTGGACAAGGGCGTCCAGTTCCCGAGGGAATTGTGCGCCTTGCCGCAGTTTCGTATGGATGTGAATTGGACGATTACCTTTGCCGCAGGAAAGGTACGGTAATCAAGTGTTCGATAATATCTATATACAGACAGAAAACGAAGACAAGCCCAAAGAGGAATGCGGTGTCTTTGGCGCTTATGATTTTGAAGGAGGAGATGTATCCTCCACCATTTATTATGGTCTGCTGGCGCTCCAGCACAGAGGGCAGGAGAGCTGCGGCATTGCGGTCAGTGATACGGGCGGACCAAAGGGTAGGGTTTTGAGCAGTAAGGACATGGGGCTTGTAAATGAAGCTTTTACGCCGGAGAAGCTTAAGAAGCTGAAAGGCGATATCGGAGTGGGGCATGTGCGCTATTCCACCGCCGGCAGCTCCACAAGAGAAAATGCCCAGCCCTTGGTGCTTAATTATGTGAAAGGAACGCTGGGGCTTGCCCATAACGGCAATCTAATCAATACGCCTGAACTGAGAAAAGAGCTGGAGTATACGGGAGCCATTTTTCAGACTACTATCGACTCGGAGATTATCGCTTACTATATTGCCAGAGAACGCCTGAATTCCAAGTCTGTGGAGGAGGCGGTAGGGCGTGCCATGGATAAAATAAGGGGCGCTTATTCGCTGGTAGTGATGTCTCCCAGAAAACTTATCGGGGCAAGAGACCCCTACGGCTTCAGACCGCTATGTATCGGAAAGAGAGACAATACTTATCTGCTGGCAAGCGAAAGCTGTGCCTTGGACACGGTGGGAGCAGAGTTTGTGCGGGATGTTCTGCCGGGAGAAATTGTGACTATTTCTCCCGAAAAGGGAATGGAGTCCGATTTAAGTCATGCAATCGCACCGGACAAGGTGGGAAGATGTGTCTTTGANTATATTTNTTTTGCCAGACCAGANAGTGTTATGGAGGGTGTCAGCGTTTATCACTCCAGAATTATGGCAGGGAANTTTCTTGCNATGGACTCACCGGTGGAGGCGGATTTGGTAGTGGGCGTGCCTGANTCCGGCAACTGCGCCGCATTGGGGTATTCCNTGCAGTCGGGGATTCCATATGGCGCCGCATTTGTGAAAAACGCATATGTGGGCAGGACCTTTATTAAGCCGGGGCAGAAGAGCCGGGAGAGCAGCGTACAGGTAAAGCTGAATCCCATCCGCGAGGCAGTGGAGGGCAAGCGTATTATTATGATAGATGATTCCATTGTGCGAGGCACCACCTCTGACCGTATTGTCAGAATGCTAAGGGAAGCAGGAGCCAAGGAAGTGCATATGAGAGTCAGCTCTCCGCCGTTTTTATGGCCCTGTTATTTCGGCACGGACGTACCGGCGCGCGACCAGCTGATTGCCTATAATCATTCCGTACAGGAAATCAGCCGTATTATCGGAACGGACAGCCTTGACTATTTAAGACAGGAGCGTTTGGATGAAATGGTAAACCATCTGGGCATATGTAAGGGCTGTTTTACGGGGAAATACCCCTTAGAGCCGCCTGTGGAAGATATTCGCGGTGAATTTGAAAAATAAACTGATTAATCATTTAAAGAGTAAAGGAGAACCCAAATGAGTACAGACAGATACCAAAGCCCTTTATCGGAGCGTTATGCCAGCAAGGAGATGCAGTATATTTTTTCTCCGGATATGAAATTCCGCACATGGAGAAAGCTGTGGATCGCCCTTGCCGAGACGGAGAAGGAGCTTGGTCTTAGCCAGAACGGCAAGCCCGTGATTACCGATGAACAGATTGAAGAGCTGAGGGCTCATGCGGAGGACATCAATTATGATGTGGCAAAGGCGAGAGAAAAAGAGGTTCGTCATGATGTTATGAGTCATGTTTATGCTTACGGACAGCAGTGCCCTAAGGCGGCAGGTATCATCCATTTGGGGGCAACCTCCTGTTATGTGGGCGACAACACCGATATTATCGTGATGACAGAGGCTTTAAGGCTTGTTAAGAAAAAGCTTGTGAATGTAATGAAGGAGCTTGCCGATTTTGCAGACAAATACAAGGCGCAGCCCACCCTTGCATTCACTCATTTCCAGCCAGCACAGCCTACTACGGTAGGAAAGCGCGCTACCCTTTGGCTTCAGGAATTTTCTTTAGATTTGGAGGATTTGGAGCATGTGCTTTCTACCATGAAACTCCTTGGTTCCAAGGGAACTACCGGTACACAGGCTTCCTTTTTGGAGCTTTTTAGTGGGGATCAGGAGACCATTGATAAGATTGACCCTATGATTGCGGAGAAGATGGGCTTTAAGGAGTGTTATCCCGTATCCGGGCAGACCTATTCCCGCAAGGTGGATACCAGAGTGGCAAATGTGCTTGCGGGCATTGCGGCGTCCGCTCATAAGATGAGCAACGATATCCGTCTGCTGCAGCATTTAAAAGAGGTGGAAGAACCTTTTGAGAAGAGTCAGATAGGTTCCTCCGCTATGGCATATAAAAGAAATCCTATGAGAAGCGAGAGAATTGCCTCTCTTTCCAGATATGTGATGATTGATGCACTGAATCCGGCAATTACTTCGGCTACTCAGTGGTTTGAGAGGACATTGGACGACTCCGCCAATAAGAGACTGTCCATTCCCGAGGGCTTCCTAGCCATTGACGGTATTTTGGATTTGTGCCTGAACGTAGTGGACGGTCTGGTTGTGTATCCCAAGGTGATAGAGAAGCGCCTCATGAGCGAGCTGCCTTTTATGGCAACGGAGAATATCATGATGGATGCCGTTAAGATGGGCGGCAATCGTCAGGAGCTTCACGAGCGCATCCGCGAGCTTTCCATGGAGGCAGGGCGAAATGTGAAGGTGGAGGGCAGGGAAAATAATCTTTTGGAGCTGATTGCTGCTGACCCTGCATTTAATATGACGCTGGAAGATTTACAGAAGACTATGGAGCCTTCCAGATATGTAGGACGTTCCAAGGAGCAGGTGGAGGCGTTCTTAGTGAATGTCATAAATCCTATTTTAGAGGAAAACAAGGCTTTACTTGGTGTTAAGGCTGAGATTAACGTTTAGGAAGATGCTCGTTTTGAGGCATATGCCGTTTAAGATTTAATCGGTTTTAGGGATTTAGGATAGAATTCAGGGAGAGATAAGAGTGAAAGATAAATCTTTCACTCACAAATTTGTGTGACTACAAACTTGCAGGTTGTGGTCAAATGGGAGGTAAACATGGGTGGTTTTTTTGGAGTCGCTGCAAAAGAGGACTGCGTTTTTGATTTGTTTTTTGGAACGGACTATCATTCCCATTTGGGAACAAGACGTGCGGGAATGGCGGTCTACAGTAAGGAGAAGGGCTATGACAGAGCCATTCATAACATTGAAAATGCCCCTTTCCGTACTAAATTTGATAATGATGTAAATTCTATGCAGGGAAATATCGGTATCGGATGTATTTCCGATTATGAGCCACAGCCTCTAATGGTACGTTCCCACCATGGAACCTATGCCATTTCTACAGTTGGCAAGATTAACAATATTGATGCTATCATGAAAGAGCTTTTTGTTAAGGGGCATTCCCACTTTCTGGAGATGAGCGGCGGTGATATCAATGCCACGGAGCTTGTGGCGGCTATTGTAAACCAGAAGGATAATCTGGTGGAAGGAATTCAGTACGCTCAAGAGATTATTGACGGTTCTATGACGATATTGATTATGACCCCAAAGGGAATTTATGCCGCACGTGACCGTATGGGAAGAACTCCTGTTGCAATCGGGAAGAAGGAGGGCGCTTATTGTGTGTCCTTTGAGAGCTTTGCATACCTGAATCTGGGTTATACGGAGGAGAGGGAGCTTGGACCGGGGGAAATCGTGGTGTGTACTCCCGAGGGAGTACACACCATGGTACAGCCGGGAAAGGATATGAAAATCTGTACCTTTTTGTGGGTTTACTACGGTTATCCTTCCTCTTCATACGAGGGTATCAGTGTAGAAAAGATGCGCTACAACTGCGGTTCCCTCTTGGCGGAGAGGGATGATGTGCAGCCGGATATCGTGGCAGGAGTGCCTGATTCGGGAACGGCTCATGCAATCGGCTATGCCAACCGTTCGGGGATTCCTTTTTCGAGACCCTTTATCAAGTATACCCCCACATGGCCGAGGTCCTTTATGCCCACTATCCAGATTCAGCGTAATCTGATTGCCAAGATGAAGCTGATTCCCGTGCATGATTTGATTCAGGGCAAGAGCCTGCTTTTGATTGATGATTCTATTGTGCGGGGCACACAGCTGCGTGAGACTACGGAATTTTTATATCAAAGCGGCGCCAAGGAGGTACACATCCGTCCGGCATGTCCTCCCCTGTTATACGGTTGCAAGTATCTGAATTTTTCCCGTTCCACTTCGGAGATGGACTTGATAACCAGAAGAATATTGAAGGAAATGGAGCGGGAAGGGCGCAAGATTGATTTGAAGGCTTATGTGGATCCCGATACGGAGGAGTATCATGAGATGGTTGCACGAATCGGTAAGCAGCTGAATTTTACCTCCTTACGTTTCCATAGGCTGGATGATATGATTGCTTCCGTGGGAATTGACAGAAGCAAGNTTTGTACTTATTGNTNGGACGGAAGAGAATAGCGCAAAATAATATANTGCGAAGCTTTTAATGAAATGGAATTNAGGAAAAGATATAATAAGAAGTTATAACAAATATAAAATATATTGATTTTACTTATGAAACGGCATGTGGTATACTTATCACATGCCGTAAGNGTTTGTGCGGCGTCTAAGNCGTAGCGGTGCCTTTAATCCGCTTTAAACAACATGGGCTGCAGATAATGTGAATTAAGTGTTTATTTAATTACTATCATGAATGATGGTGAGAACGGAGGAAGTATGGTTAAGGCAGTTGTAGGAGCTAACTGGGGTGATGAAGGAAAAGGTAAGATTACGGATATGATGGCGGAGAAGGCTGATATCATAGTACGTTTTCAGGGTGGTGCAAATGCAGGGCATACTATTGTAAATAATTACGGTAAGTTTGCATTGCATACTCTGCCCTCCGGTGTGTTTTATGAGCACACTACCAGTATTATCGGTAACGGTGTGGCGCTTAATATTCCGGTTTTATTTAATGAAATCAAGTCTATTATGGACAGAAATATACCCATGCCTAAATTATTAGTGTCCGATCGTGCACAGATTGTGATGCCCTATCATATTCTGTTTGATCAGTACGAGGAGGAGAGGCTGGGGGGCAAATCTTTCGGCTCCACAAAGTCGGGGATTGCGCCGTTCTATTCGGATAAATATGCGAAAATCGGTTTTCAGGTAAGTGAGCTGTTTGATGAGAATCTGCTTGTTGAGAAGGTGGAGAGTGTGTGCCGCACGAAGAACGTTCTTTTGGAGCATCTCTATCACAAGCCTTTGATTGATACAAAGGAACTGCTTGCTACCCTGCATGAGTATAGGGATATGGTTGCGCCTTATGTGTGCGATGTTTCTGTCTATTTGAATCAGGCATTAAAGGAAGGCAAGACAATTTTGCTGGAAGGTCAGCTGGGAACGTTAAAGGATCCTGACCATGGTATTTATCCTATGGTGACGTCATCCTCTACCTTGGCGGCATACGGCGCTATCGGTGCAGGTCTGCCACCCTATGAAATTAAAGAAATTGTCACTGTGTGTAAGGCATATTCCTCTGCAGTGGGTGCCGGAGCTTTTGTATCGGAAATTTTTGGCGATGAGGCGGACGAACTTCGACGTCGGGGTGGTGACGGCGGCGAATACGGCGCCACTACCGGAAGACCCAGACGCATGGGCTGGTTNGATTGTGTAGCGTCCAAGTACGGCTGTCGTTTGCAGGGCACTACAGACGNTGCGNNTACAGNGNTGGATGTGCTGGGATATTTGGACGNGATTCCCGTATGTGTGGGATACGNGATNGACNGNGAGGTAACTACAGAATTCCCTGTAACGGCAAAACTGGAGAAAGCAAAGNCTGTNTTANAGACATTGCCCGGGTGGAAATGTGAAATCCGCGGTATCAAGAGGTATGAGGATTTGCCGGAAAACTGCAGAAAATATGTGGAGTTTATCGAAGAGCAAATCGGCTATCCTATCACGATGGTCAGCAACGGACCGGGCAGAAACGATATTATTTACAGAGAAAGTAAGCTGAAATAAGCTATAACTTTCAGAGCAGACACCCCTTCGCACTATGTGAAGGGGTGTTGTGTAAAGACGTTAGGCAAGTGTAAAGATGTGAGGGGGTGGAAGAGAAGTGTTATGATCAGCAATTTGGAATATTATAAGGTTTTTTATTATGTGGCGAGAGCCGGCAGTGTCAGCATAGCTGCAAATGAGCTGTCCATATCTCAGCCGGCGGTAAGTCAGGCGATAAAGCAGCTGGAGCATTCCCTTGGGGCAGAACTATTTTACAGAGCTTCCAGAGGCGTAAAGCTTACNGGGGAAGGGCAGNGNTTGTTTTCCTANGTGAAAAAGGGATATGAANAGANAGAGANGGGAGTGCANNAGGTGCGTATGATGCAGAATCTTGAGATGGGAGAAATCAGGATTGGAGCCAGCGACATGACATTGCAATTCTATCTGCTGCCTTATTTGGAGCGCTTTCATGAAAACTATCCTGATATTAAGGTGATTGTCACTAATGCTCCCACGCCGGAGACGCTGCAGTATCTGGAGGAGGGCAAAATTGATTTTGGTATTGTAAGCACGCCTTTTGCGGAGAAGGCGGGGATAGAGGCAAAGCCTGTGAGAGAAATAGAAGACATATTTGTTGCGGGAAGGCGTTTCATCTCTTATAAGAATCATACTCTTGATCTGCAGGAGCTGGAAGGGCTGCCGATGATTTTTTTGGAGAAAAACACCAGCACCAGAAGCTATATGGACGAATATCTGGCGAAGAACGGTGTAAATGTACAGCCAGAGTTCGAGCTTGCTACCAGTGATATGATAGTACAATTTGCTCAGAGGAGCCTTGGCGTAGGCTGTGTGGTGAGGGATTTTGCTAGAGAATGTCTGGAGTCGGGGAAGCTGTTTGAGCTGCGTTTTAATAAGATGATACCGAAGAGACAATTCTGTGTGGTGAGAAGTACAAGAATTTCCGTTTCCACAGCGGCGCAAAGGCTTTTTGAAATATTGGAGGTGGAAGCATGATTAAAAATATTGTGTTTGACATTGGTAATGTATTAACGGATTTCCGTTGGAGAGAATTTTTACGGGATAAGGGCTTTGACGAGGATATGGTGGAAAGGATTGCTAAAGCATCGATACTCAATCCGTTATGGTCGCAATTCGACAGGGGTGAATGGTCGNATGAGAGACTTATGGANGAATTTGTCAAAAATGANCCTGAGATAGAAGAAGANNTTCATCAGGCATATGACAATATTCATGATATCGTCACCATACGGGAGTATGCAATCCCCTGGGTAAAGGAATTAAAAGAAAAGGGCTACAAGGTGTGGTATTTGTCCAATTTTGCTTACAAGACGGAAAATGAATGCGCCGATGCTTTAAAATTTATTCCTTTTATGGACGGGGGGATTCTGTCCTATCAGGACAAGGTCGTGAAGCCGGACCCTGCGATTTACAAGCTTTTCTTGGAGCGCTTTGGGCTGGTGGCGGAGGAGTGTGTTTTTTTGGACGATACCCTGAAAAATATAGAAACGGCGAGAGCTCTCGGCATCCATGGGATTTGGTTCCAATCAAAGGAACAGGCGGAAGAAGAGCTAAAAAAACTTGGTGTTGAATAAGGGCACTGCGCTAAGCGGGGATATCACCGGAAAACAGCCGGAGATATTGTTTGGTAAAAGGCAGGTACGGATATGGAACGCTATTTATCCGTACCTTCGTTTGTATTAATAGGGTTTTGGCTGCTCTCGGCACTTAAATTCAAGTCAGGGTCTGCGAAAGTATGCCTGCCGGTAAGCTTTCCGTACATCCATGTATAAATCCAGATAAGGATGGGTATTACAATGGTGGCGGACAGGCAGAGCATAAACAGCGTACCGGTGGCAGAGTTATCTAAAAATGCAGCAACCAAAGTAACTATGTACAAAAGCACCAACAGAACGATACCGACAATAGCCGCTATCTGTTTAGAGGTTGCTTTTTTGGAGGTTTTGGCAGACAGTGTGTCCTGCCTTTTGGTAGTTTTGGTCATAATAATCCCCGTTCCGGAGCGTTTACGCGACGGGGTGAGGTGACAAGAAATTCGCAAAGGCGATTTCCAGTCTGTCATCAATGCCATTTGTGACGCTCCGGCACAAATAGCTATCCTCATTTCAAAATTGTTTACTATAGGCTGATGCCGGAACTAAATCAAGTATCTTTTGCCTGTACTGTATCATCATATCATCCGGAGGGAAATTTGACAAATAAAAAATAAATTTATATGTATAAATCAATTTTATTGTGGCATAATATTACTATCATTGGACCCCCTCCTTTGATACTACTAAGGATAAAAATAATACTTAATCCTCCCCTTATAAAATTCCCGGATTTTGCATAGGCAGGTTCGGGAATTTTTTTATTTTTATATTGTCTAAAACGGTAAATTGTTATATACTATCAGTGATAATAAGGTCAATAACCCTGTCGCAAAGCACAACACGTCTTCGATGCGCGGGGTATTGACCTTCGCGGCATTTGCCTAATATGCGTTCAAGAGCGCCTGTTTGGATCATTGCCAGCGGGAACAAAATCTGCCGGCATTTAAAATGTACGGTAATGAAGAATAAGGATGGTATGGTTATGGCATTATTAGAGCAATGGAGATCAGTGGCATATAATGAAGCCACCGGAAAGGACAAGCTTCAAAAGCTTTGGAATGTGTATTTTCAGGAGGAGAAGGAGATTTATGCAAAGCTTTTAAAGAATCCTGACGAGGTGGTTAAGGGAACTGTAAAGGAGCTTGCCGAAAAATACGGCGTTACCGTTATGACGATGACCGGATTTTTAGACGGTATTAATGACAGCCTTAAGGAACCCAATCCTATCGAGGAGATGGAAGAGGATACCGAGGTGAATCTTGGGTTTGACAAGGCACTGTTATATAAAAATATGGTAGCAGCAGAGGCTGACTGGTTATATAATCTGGAAGAGTGGAACGACATTTTTGACGAGGGTACCCGCAAGGCTTTGTATAAAGAACAGAAGTCTTCGACTACCATTGTCAAGGAACAGAAGATATATCCTAATGATCTTTGTCCTTGCGGCAGCGGTAAGAAATATAAAAAGTGCTGCGGTAAAAAATAAGACGCTGTATTTACAGAGAGCTTTTTCAGAGGGAATTTTCCTGCTGAATTGGCTCTCTTTTGTAAAGAATGTGCATAAAGCCATAAATATGGAAAGGAGAAGATATGAAACTATTGAAAGAGATGAAATGGGACGCTTTATTAACGGCGATATTGTACGTTGTTCTGGGGCTGGCGGCGCTGCTGCTTCCTGAGACAATGGTGAGAATTTTAGGTTATCTGATTGCCATTGTGTTGATTGTTGCAGGAGCTTTTTCCATGATAGGCTATCTACTTAGAGATGCGCATCAGAATTATTATCACAATGATTTTGTATATGGCTTGGTGGGGATTTCACTGGGCTGTATTATGTTGTACAAGGTTGAGGTAATTATTTCGCTGATACCCTTTATGCTGGGTCTTTTGGTGCTTTTCAGCGGATGTACCAAACTGCAGGCGGTGATTGACATGAAGCGTCTGGAATACGGAAACTGGCTTGCAATGCTGGCGGTTGCCGCCGTCAATGTGGCGCTGGGGGCGTTATTGATTGCGAATCCCTTTCAGTCTGTGGTACTGCTGTTTCGGCTGCTGGGAACCTGTCTGATGCTCAGCGGTATTACGGATTTAGCGGTTACGTATTATTTTGCCAACAAATTTGTTCAATATAAGAAGGCATTGGAAAAAGGGGAGGATGAGGTGGCTTCAGAGAAAACGTATGATATAGAAGAAGCAACAAAGCAAGATGAAGCTTTTGACAGCAAAGAGCAGTAGGAGAACGGATTTGCGGTTTGAATGAAACTGGGAAGGAGTGCCGGAGTGAATATAGCATTGTTTTTGATGCCAAAGGTAGAGGTGTCCTATCTTCGTGATACCATGACTATTAAGCAGGGATTGGAAAGGCTGCATAGAAGCGGCTTTACGGCGATACCGGTGATTGATGCTGAGGATCGTTATGTGGGAGTTGTCAGTGAAGGAGATTTTCTTTGGAGGATGCTTGAAAACGGAAGTGACAGTCCGAATGTTACGATAAAGAGTCTGGAACAGATACCGATCCATGATATCATTCAATTGGGTAAGGTGAAAGCTGTTTGTATTGACACTGACATGGAAGAGCTTCTGGAGCAGGCGCAGAATCAGAATTTTGTGCCGGTGGTTGATGACAGAAATGCATTTATCGGACTTGTGACGCGAAGAGATATTATCAGATATTTTATAGAAAAGAACAGAAAAAAGGTATAAATACATATGCTTTGACTTTCAGGATAAAAAAATATATAATTAAGAAGGTCTTATAATTGTATACTTTAACCCGGAATTGTGTTGGCGCACAAGATTCCTATTGATTAAATAGCCCCTAAAATGCGGCAGAATGAGAGGAAAGATGAGAAAGCTGGAAGAATACGTTAGAAGCATACCGGATTTCCCGGAAAAAGGAATTATTTTTCGTGATGTAACAAGTGTATTGCAGGATGCGGAAGGATTGCATCTGGCAATTGATACAATGCAGGATTTGGTTAAGGATTTGGATTATGATGTGGTGGCAGGTCCTGAGTCCAGAGGCTTTATTTTTGGTACGCCTATTGCATACAATAATAGAAAGCCCTTTGTATTGATTCGCAAGAAGGGAAAGCTGCCTTGCGAAACTGTGAGTATTGACTATGACCTTGAATATGGAAAAGCTACCATTGAGATGCACAAAGACAGTATAAAACCCGGACAGAAGGTGCTGATTGTAGATGATTTGATTGCAACCGGCGGAACTACCGAGGCAATGGTTAAGCTGGTTGAAAGTCTTGGCGGCGAGGTTGTTGGTATTGTGGTATTGATGGAGCTTGCAGGTCTGAAGGGCAGGGAGAAGTTGAAGGACTATCGTCTGGAATCCGCAATTTGTTATCCGGGCAAATAATATTTTCGTGGTATTTTTATTTGGAGAAGTGGCAAAAAGAAAGCTGGAGTAACCTATGGCAGAAGAAAAGAACGAGGTCATATTTGATGATGGAAAAATAAGCAAATCACAGGAATTTGTTGCTCCTGAGAAATTGTATCAGGACCTTATTAATTGTGTGCAAAAATATCACCCCAGTGATGACATTTCGATGATTGCAAAGGCATATCGGGTTGCAGACGAAGCCCACAAGAATCAGTTTCGTAAATCAGGTGAGCCGTATATCATTCATCCGTTGAATGTTGCTATTATTCTGGCAGAATTGGAGCTGGACAAGGAGACTATTGTTGCCGGTATACTCCATGATGTGGTGGAAGATACGATCATGACTGAGGAGGATTTAACCAGAGAGTTTGGGGAAGATGTTGCGCTGTTGGTGGACGGCGTTACTAAGCTGGAAAAAATCCCGCTTTCTCAAGAAGTAGGGCAATCTGACGTTAAGCTTGAAATGCAGGCGGAGAATCTGAGGAAGATGTTTCTTGCAATGGCGAAGGATATCCGTGTCATAATGATTAAGCTGGCAGACCGTCTGCATAATATGCGGACGCTTAAATATCAGAAACCGGAAAGCCAGCAGCGTATTGCCAAGGAGACTTTGGAGATTTACTGCGCGATTGCCCAGAGGCTGGGTATCAGTAGGATAAAGACGGAACTGGATGACCTTTCTCTGAAATATCTTGAGCCGGAAGTATACTATGATTTAGTGGATAAGATTGCAGTGCGTAAGAGCGTGCGCGAGAGCTACATCCAGAGTATTGTGGACGAGGTAAGCGAGCATATTGCCAATGCCGGTATCAAGGCAAAGGTGGACGGACGTGTAAAGCATTTTTTCAGTATTTATAAAAAGATGAAAAACCAGAATAAGACTCTGGATCAGATATATGATCTGTTTGCCGTGCGTATTATTGTGGATACGGTGAAGGACTGCTATGCGGCATTGGGAGTAATCCATGAAATGTATAAGCCCATTCCTGGGCGTTTCAAGGATTATATTGCTATGCCCAAGGCAAATATGTATCAGTCATTGCATACCACTTTGATTGGTAACAGCGGACAGCCATTTGAGATACAAATTCGTACCTTTGAAATGCATAAGGCGGCTGAATATGGTATTGCCGCTCACTGGAAATATAAGGAGGCATCCGACGGTAAGAAAGTAGAGGCTCAGGAGGAAGAAAAATTAGTTTGGCTCCGTCAGATTTTGGAATGGCAGCGCGACATGTCCGATAACAAGGAATTTATGAATCTCCTGAAGAATGACTTGGATTTGTTCTCGGACAATGTTTACTGCTTTACTCCTACCGGTGAGGTCAAGAATCTGCCGGCGGGTTCTACGCCCATTGATTTTGCCTACAGCNTNCANNNNGCGGTNGGNAANAANATGNTNGGNGCNNGNGTGAACGGCANNCTTGTCANNATTGANTANGNGATNAAAAACGGCGACCGGNTGGANATCATNACCTCNCAGAANTCNAAGGGTCCCAGCCGTGANTGGCTNAATGTGGTNAANAGCACNCAGGCNAANAATAAGATTAACCAGTGGTTTAAGAACGAATTAAAGGAAGATAATATCATAAAGGGAAAGGAGCTTCTTTCCTCGTATTGTAAGACGAAATCAATTAATCTTCCCAATTTGCTGAAGCCTGAGTATATGGAAGCGGTTATGCGCAAGTATGGCTTTCGGGATTGGGACAGTGTGCAGGCTGCTATCGGACATGGTGCGCTGAAGGAAGGGCAGTTAGTCAATAAGCTCATGGAGCTTTATGACAGAGAACACAAGAAAGAATTGACCAATGAAGAGGTTCTTGCCAGTATTGCAGAGGCGGGTAATGCAAATGCGGGCAAACCTGCCCGTATGAAGTCCAAAAGTGGTATCGTGGTAAAGGGTATCGCGGATTTATCGGTGCGTTTCTCCAAGTGCTGTTCTCCGGTACCCGGTGATGAGATTGTGGGTTTTGTGACCAGAGGGCGCGGTATTTCCATCCATAGAACGGATTGTGTAAATATTCTCAGTCTGCCGGAGCTGGAAAGAGCCAGATTGATTGATGCGGAGTGGCAGAGACCCGAAGAGGCGGCAACAGAAAAATATTTGGCGGAGATTAAGATATATGCCAATAACAGAAACGGTCTTTTGGCGGATATTTCCAAAGCGCTGACGGAGAAAAACATTGACATTCTATCTATGAATACCAGAACGAGTAAGCAGGGGATGGCAACTTTACAGACTACTTTTGAAATCAGTGGGCGTGAGGAGTTGAACCGTGTGATTGAGAAAATTCGGGGAATCGAAAGTGTGATTGATATAGAAAGGACGACAGGTTGATGGCGGAAATTAAGATTGGGCGTATGGTGTTGGGAGTTTGTCAGACTAATTGCTATTTTGTGTATAGGGAGGGAGAAGGCAAGGCTATTGTAATTGACCCTGCCGATTACGGAGACAAGATATATGCGGCAATGACCCAGAACGGATTTCAGGTAGCAGGCATATTATTGACACATGGGCATTTTGACCACATCTGGGGCTGTAAGGAGCTGTGCAGGGCGGCAAATGGGGAGGCGAAGGTTTATGCCTGCGCCGCGGAAAGAGAGCTTCTTTCGGATGCTCACAAGAATGTGTCCGAGCAGGCAGGAAGGGCATGTACTTTGCAGGCAGATGTATATGTCAATGACGGTGAGGAAATTACACTTGCCGGTATATCTTTTAAAGTAATCGCAACGCCGGGGCATACGGAGGGAGGTTGCTGCTATTACTTTGAGGAAGCCGGAATTTTGGTGAGCGGAGATACATTGTTTTTGGAATCGGTGGGACGCACGGATTTTCCTACCGGAAGTATGGGAACGCTGGTGCGCTCTATTAAGGAGAAGCTTTTTGTACTGCCGGACGAGACGCTTGTCTATCCGGGTCATGGAGACAGCACCACTATAGGACATGAAAAGAAATATAATGCCTTTTTAGGGTGAAATGAGAAATCGCAGCTAGAAGGACTGCGATTTTTTGCGTATAAGATAATCATAATTTACATACAGAGAGGCACGAATTTTATGAATGCAAATTCAATGTGTATATCCTGCATGATATCTAAACAGGAAAGAATGATAAGGCAGTTTTCGGATGAGGTGAAAAAATCCGAGTATATGCATCGGGTACTGGAAATCTTATATAACCATGGGCAAACTGAATCGTCTCCTTGGATAGCGGAACAGATAAATCTGTTATACAAAAACTTTTGGGGCGGAACTGAGGAGTATACCACACAAAAGCATATATATAATAAGCTTCTGTTAGGCATGGAAGATGAAATAGAGCGGCATATACGGAAAGTATACGACCCTATAAAGGAATGCATTAAGTATGTTTGTGCGGCAAATTATATTGACTTTTCTGCCGTGGATAATGTGAATGAACAAACATTTGAAAGACTGTTAGAGAAAGCAGGACATGAGAATATCCCTGAAGCAGAATATTCAGAATTCAGGAATGATTTGGGGAAAGCAGAAAAATTGGTTTATCTGACTGATAATTGTGGCGAGATTGTGGTGGATAAATTATTTGTGAGGCACATCAAAGAAAGTTTTCCTAAACTGCAAATCACGGTTATTGTCAGAGGGAAAAATGTAATAAATGATGCAACCCTAGAGGACGCAGAGAAAGTCGGATTGACAGATATTGTACCATGCATAGGAAACGGTAATGGTGCGCCGGGTACGGTTTTAAAGCGGTTAAGTGAAGAGGCAAGGGAGATTTTATCAAATGCAGATTTGATTATATCAAAGGGTCAGGGGAATTTTGAAGGCTTATTCGGTGAAGGTTTAAACCCATACTATTTTTTTCTATGTAAATGTGAATTATTTGTTCGTCGATTTGGATTAAGGCAATATGAATCTGTGTTCGTAAAGGAAGAAAGAATAAACGTTGTATAGGATAAAAAACTGATAATTTTCAGAATTCTGCCATAGCTCAAAGAGAATTTTTGTTGACAGAAAAGCATTAAAAAAGTATTATAAAGTTATAAAAGGCAATTAATGAATTTCTATTCGATACGTTCGGGCAAGTCTGCCATCTTATTCACAACTACAAATTACAGTGGCAGAAGACAAGCAGATAATGTCTTTGTTTACAATGATATTTTAGCGGCGGTTTAAACCATAGGCGGAGAAAGCATCAAATGTATCAAATGCGAAAAATGTCGAATAACAGAAATAAAATGCGAAATATTAAGAATACTGACGAAAAAAAGTTTATGTTTTATAAAATGTTTTGCTGAAAAATGTTGAAATTATGCGATTAATAAAATATACTATATTTAATTGCCATAATGTGGTATGTTATGATATTGTATATAACAGATTTCGTTAAAGAAAGACGGATGAGTTAGTATGAAGGATATCAGAATGGGCAAAAAGAAGAGATACGAAAGACAAAATAATTTATCTCCCGATGAGGACAAAGAGTTTTCAAAGCTATATCAGGAGTATCAACCGTTCTTATTAAAGTACGTGAGTGCGGTGGTAAAGGATAGGAGTTTGGCGGAGGATATTATACAGGAAACCTTTTATGAAGCCTTATGTCAATTTGATAAGTTTTACGACCATCCCAATCAAAAGGGCTGGCTGATCAATGTGGCACGCTTTAAGATAAAGGAGATAAATAGGAAAATGCACAGCGGAGAGCTGGTTCTTTTGCAGGAAGAGAGTATGCATCCTGTGAAAAGCGATATCGGCTATGAAATGAAGGAATTGGAAACAGTGATGTCAGAAGTTTTTGACGAAAGTGAACGGGAATATTTCTTAAAGTATTATTTATGGGGATATTCTGTGAAGGAGTTGGCGGATGTAGAAGGGGTTACAGAAAACAATATGCGGGTGAAGCTGTATCGTTTAAAAGAAAAGCTGAGCCGGATAATGAATCTGGCAGTTGTGTTATGTCTGACAATTCATTTTGTGTTCATTCAATGGATAGGAAAGTAGGGGAAAAATTATGGGAAAAAACAATCAGCAACTAATTGAGGATGTGGAGAAGCGTCTTGCTTGGTATACGTTAGAGGCTTCGGAGGAGGAATTTAATGAGGCTGAAGTAGAAGCGCTGGTACAGCTGCTTACGGTGATTGAGGGAAATGCCGAGGAGACATGCCGGAATAGCAAAGAGGCGTTGGAGCGTTTTTGGAAGTATAGGGATAAGCGCATGGCTGAGGGAGGCGGACATACTGTGGGGAGCATGACTCTGCCTGAGCTTTATGTGAAAGATAAAACAGGGAGAGGTAAAAAAGCAATCCATAGGCGGTATATGAAGACAGCGGCAGTTCTGGCGGCAGCCTTTTTTGCCATTGGAGGTACGAGCATTGGAGCCGCGGCTGTAAAGTATGAAGGCTATTTCCATTGGTTGAAGAGGGATAAAAACAGTGTGGATTTTGTCACCGTACCCGAAAATCTGAACATAGCAGCAGAGGTGGAGAAATCCGAGAGATATGAGCCGGATGAGGTTCCCGGGGAGTATAGGGTTGATGTGGTCGATACGGCTGTGATAGAAAAGNTAGAGGGCTTGAAGGGCTTTGAACNGCAGTCGGTGGAAATATTAAGGTCAGNTGCANGCGACNGTGTGCATAGCTTTTTGAGCAGACCGGAGANAAAGGAGNAAATTGCGATTGACATTACCGTCTTTCCCGACATGGTGCTAAATTCCCGCGATATATACAAGGGTGATATGGAAGGGTANGNATTTGAGTACTATGAGNAGCAGGACGGTCTGGAGTATGAACTGCTCTNCAAGATTAATCCCGAGGAAGAAAAGGATTATGCCGTGATTTTTTATCACGGGCACAGAAGATATGCTTTGTCGAAAAGGGATGATTCCGCCCAACAGCTTTTGGAGCTTGCAAGGCGATTTTATCAGTATATCAATAAGTAAGTCAGTTAAATGGGTCAACAATTGATATGTCAGTCCGATATTCATAGAGCGTTTTCCATTATTGCTTACCGGAACTCGCAGTCCGATAGAAGGCTTAAGCATGAAGTATTCCGAGCCGTTGATATAACCGTTCTCGATGGCAAGATAATTTTTTCCAATCAAGAAAGATCCGCCTGCTTTGATATCGATGAAGAATGATGGTCCTTGACTGCCCCCT
>WFLX010004295.1_pt1 | contig 17395 bp, 9 predicted proteins | sample 4967041 | NCBI WGS metagenome assembly WFLX01 (sample SAMN12857096, study PRJNA449069) | gut metagenome | isolation source: stool from male and female vole | host: Microtus ochrogaster | place: USA:Florida | collected 2017 | reverse complement strand
ATGCATTATGCATTAAAGCAAATTGATACATATTTATGAAACCCTTCATGGACGAAAACTTTCTGTTGCAGACAGAAACTGCACAGAAGCTCTATCACGAGCATGCGGCTAAAATGCCTATCATCGACTATCACTGCCATCTAATCCCTAAGATGGTAGCTGACGACCACAAGTTCTCTTCTATCACAGAACTTTGGCTCGGAGGCGACCACTATAAATGGCGTGCGATGCGAAGCAACGGCGTTGACGAGCGTTTCTGCACTGGCAAAGATACTACAGACTGGGAAAAATTCCAGAAATGGGCTGAAACAGTGCCATATACTTTCCGCAATCCTCTTTATCACTGGACTCATCTCGAACTGAAGACAGCTTTTGGTATCGACAAACTCCTCAATCCTGAGACTGCTAAGGAAATTTTCGACGAATGTAACGATAAACTCCGCAACGATCCGAACATGACTGCTCGCGGGCTTATGCGCCGATATAATGTCGAGACCGTCTGCACTACTGATGACCCTGCTGATTCACTCGAATACCATAAACAAGTAAAAGACTCTGGCTTTGAGATTAAAATGCTCCCAACTTGGCGTCCTGACAAGGCTATGGCAGTAGATAAACCGGCTGAATACCGCGAATACATCGCAAAACTTGGTGAGGCAGCCGGTATGGAGATTCGCACCTTCAATGATCTTTTAGATGCTCTCCAGAAGCGTCATGATTTCTTTGAAGAAATGGGATGCCGTCTCTCCGACCATGGTATTGAGGAGTTTTACGCAGAGGATTACACTCAGCCGGAAATCGACGCTATCTTCGCTAAGGTGATGAATGGGGGGGAATTGACTCAAGAGGAAGTGGATAAGTTTAAGAGTGCAATGATGATCGTCTTTGGTGAGATGGACTACAATAGCGGTTGGACCCAACAGTTCCATTACGGTGCCATCCGCGATAACAACACCAAGATGTTCAAGCTTCTCGGTCCTGACACTGGTTTCGATTCAATCGGCGAATTCAACACTGCTAAGAAATGTGCCAAATATCTCGACAAGCTCAACACNGCAGGGAAACTCACNAAGACCATAATCTACAACCTCAACCCTTGCGCTAATGAGGTGATGGCTACTATGCTTGGAANCTTCCAGNNTGGCAGCATTGCANGAAANATTCANCNTGGTTCCGGTTGGTGGNTCCTTGATCAGAAAGATGGTATGCNGAAGCAAATGAACGCTCTNTCTCTNCTCGGACTTCTCAGCCGATTTGNAGGTATGCTGACCGATAGCCGTTCTTTCCTTTCTTATCCGCGTCATGAATATTTCCGTCGCACTCTCTGCAATCTTGTAGGCACCGACATCGAAAACGGAGAACTACCATACACAGGATATGAAGAAAAACGTGTCAACCAAATGATTGAAGATATTTGCTATAACAACGCTAAAAACTACTTCAAGTTCTGATTATGGCAAGTTCTTCACCCTTAGCAGCAGCCAACCAAAAGATGACCAACTTCCGTTGGACAATTTGTCTGTTGTTATTCCTCGCAACTACGGTCAACTATATGGACCGTCAAGTGCTTTCTCTGACATGGAAGGAATTCATTTCTCCGGAATTTCACTGGACTGATAAAAACTATGGTCTCATCACAGCAGTTTTCTCTATCGTTTATGCTATAGCCAACCTTATTGCAGGTCGGTTCATTGATTGGATGGGCACTAAGAAAGGTTATCTGTGGGCAATCGGCGTTTGGTCAGCCGGTGCCTGTGCTCACGCTCTTTGCGGCATTGGCACTGAAGGATTTCTTAGCGTATTCAAGGGTATCGACATGAAAAATGCCCATGCCCTCGTTGAAGCATCTGGCGACATTGCTGTGATGATCGCTACGGTCTCCGTTTGGTTTTTCCTCGCTGCCCGTACAGTGCTCGCTCTTGGTGAGGCTGGAAACTTCCCGGCTGCTATCAANGTTACTGCTGAATACTTCCCTAAGCGCGACCGTGCTTACGCTACGTCTATCTTTAATGCTGGATCNGCCGTTGGNGCGCTCATTGCTCCTTTCTCAATCGGTCCTCTTGCTTCTTTTTTCCAGAGTATAGGATGGGGAAATGGATGGGAAATGGCATTTATCGTTATCGGTGCTCTCGGTTTCATCTGGATGGGCTTCTGGGTATTCCTTTATAANNANCCTGCTCAGAACCCTCGTNTCAATGATGCTGAGCTCGCTTATNTAGAGCAANACAACACTACTCCTGACNAATCTGCAAGAGAAAAGNCGGAAANCGAAGACTCCGAAACAGCTACTATTCCTTTCTGGCAGTGCTTCAAGTATCCTCAGACATGGGCTGTGTTTTTCGGCAAATTCTTGACTGATGGTGTGTGGTGGTTCTTCCTTTTCTGGACTCCCGCATATATCACCGACGTATTCGGTCTTTCTACTTCAAAGGGTCAAGGCATGTTGATGATATTTGTGCTTTATCTCATCACTATGCTTTCAATCTATGGTGGCAAACTCCCTTCCATTTTCATTGATAATGCAGCAAAGAAAGGTATTAACGTCAATCCATACGCCGCCCGTATGAAGGCTATGTTCATCTTCGCCCTTTTCCCATTGCTTGCCCTTCTTGCTCAGCCTCTCAGCTCTGTATCTCAGTGGATGCCTATCATTATTATCGGTATTGCAGGAGCAGCTCACCAGTCCTGGAGTGCCAACATCTATTCTGTTGTTGGCGATATGTTCCCAAAGAGCACAATCGCTACCATTATAGGTATAGGTGGTATGGCAGGTGGATGTGGTTCTTTCCTCATCAACTACTGTTCAGGAATTCTATTCGACTATGCAGACGCTGTCCAAATGTCGCTCTTCAGCTTCACAGGCAAACCCGCCGNATACTTCATCGTATTCTGCATCTGTGGCGTGGCATATCTCGTAGGTTGGTGTATTATGAAGCTCCTTGTTCCTCGCTACAAGAAGATCGAAGTGGCATAATTCATTATTTCTCACAATGAAGAAACTATCAATATTGTTACTCGCGCTGGTGGCTTTGCTTCCAACGCGAGCTCTTTCACAAGAACAGACCGACACCATCACCATTTGGATGGCTGGAGACTCTACGATGGCCAACAAACCCATCGATGACGAAAAGCAAGAACGTGGATGGGGTCAAATGCTTCCTATGCTTCTTCAAGGTCCTATTAAGGTTAGCAATCATGCAGTCAACGGACAAAGCTCCAAAAGCTTCATCGACAGCGGACGTTGGGACAAGATGATGGCTGGCGTCAAGAAAGGAGACTACGTGATTATCCAATTCGGACACAATGACGAGAAAATTAAGAGTCCTGAAAGATATTCAGCACCGGGATCCACTTTCGATGCCAACCTCACAAAGATGGTGAAGGATGTAAAGCAGAAAGGAGCTACTCCTATTCTGATGAACTCGATTGTTCGCCGTAATTTCCCTACTGATAAGGTTGACAATACTAAAGATGTGAGCGACCATGAAGCTGACCCTACAAAAGTAGATCCTAAAGAAGAAGGAAAGACATTGGTTGATACTCACGGTGAATATCTAATAAGCCCTCGAAACGTCGCCAATAGACAGAAAGTGACTTTCATTGATTTCAATGCATCTACTCACAATCTCGTGCAATATCTTGGTACTGAGAAGTCTAAAGCTCTCTATATGTGGATTCCTGAAGGGAAATACAAATTCTGTCCTAATGGAAAGATCGACAATACTCATCTAAATATTTACGGTGCTACAGTTTTGGCTCGCCTTGCAGCTGACTCTCTTGCAAAGAGAGTCCCCGGGTTGACAAAATACGTCATTCCCAAAGAAAATGCTCGGGAAATGACTTATGTTGTCACTGATTTAGGAGTCTATTCCAACGACAGTACTGCTCTCCAAACAGAGGCAATTCAAAATATCATTGATATAGCTGAGGCTAATGGAGGAGGTAAAATTATTTTCCCAGCCGGTACTTACCTGACCGGTGCCCTTTTCTTCAAGCCTGGCACTCGTCTTCACCTTGAAGCCGGAGCAAAGATCAAAGGATCCGACGATATTAAGAATTTCCCACTTATACCTTCACGTATGGAAGGCAAGAGTATTTACTACTATGCAGCCCTGATCAACGCATACTTCGTGAAAGGATTTGAGATTACTGGCGAAGGAACTATAGATGGCAATGGATACAATTATTGGATGGATTTCTGGAACAACCGTGACCGGGCAGTGGCTGCAAAGCGTAGTTGGACCAATCTTGAAGCTCACCGCCCACGTCTGGTTTTCCTTTGGGGTTGCAACGACCTGAAGATTTCAGGAGTTAATCTTCAGAACTCCCCTTTCTGGACCACTCACCTTTATATGTGTGACGATGTCCTGATTGAGAATTGCCGAATCACTGCGCCACGTGGTGAAGTACGCGCTCCAAGCAGCGATGCCCTTGACCTTGATGCTTGTCGTAGAGTTGTAGTTAGAAATTGTTACCTCAACTGTGATGACGATGGAGTATGCCTGAAAGGAGGAAAAGGAGTATTCGCCAACAGAACCATGGACAATGGTATCTGCGAAGATATTCTCGTAGAAAACTGTGAGTTTGGAAGAAACCTTCATGGTGTTCTAACTCTCGGAAGTGAATGTATTCATGCTAAGAATGTGGCTGTGCGCAACTGTAAAGTTGATATCAATGCTGCTATTCTACGCTTGAAGATGCGCCCTGATACTTATCAGATTTACGAAAACATTGTTATCGAGAATATTACCGGAACTTGCGGTACAGTTATGGATATGAAACCTTGGAAGCAGTTCTTCACACTCGAAGGAAGTAATGAGAAACCATACGGCATAGTTCGCAACATAAACATCAAAAATGTTGATGTCAACTGCAATACTCTTTGTCATATCCAAGGCAATCCCGATGACATGGTTTCAAACATCCTTTTTGAAAATGTTAAGGTTGAGGCTAAGGATCCTTCCATCACAGTTGTCGCTTATCCTGAAGTTAAGTTTGACAATGTAACTATGAATGGCAAGACATTTAATCCTAATGCTGAAAGACTCGATCTCCCTGAAGAAAACGAATACGACAAACTATAATAACAATGAAGAAAACTTTAATTGCATTAGCATCCGTGCTTCTTTGCTTCAGTTCAGCTATGGCTGAAGGTCTCGCTGAAAGAGCCGAGAAAGCATGGAAAGACGTGTATCCACAGGTGGAGGCACGTATTAAAGCTCCCACTTTCAAAGACAAGGATTACAATATCCGTGATTTCATTCCCAAAACGCCAAAAGGAAAGAAATCATCTGCTCTTCCGAAAGACAAACATGGAAAAGATCTCTACACAAATGTAATCAATAGTGCAATTGCCAAGTGTAGTGCCCAAGGTGGAGGTAGAGTGATTGTTCCTTCAGGTACTTGGCTCACAGGGCCTGTCAAACTACTTAGCAACGTCAACCTTTATCTTGAAGAAGATGCCACTCTCCTTTTTACTGACGACCCACATCAGTATTATCCTCTTGTGCTTACAGCCTGGGAAGGAATGAACTGCTGGAACTGGAGCCCAATGATTTATGCTTACCAGCAAGAAAACATCGCAATCACAGGTAAAGGAACTATCGATGGCGGTGCGAGCCGAGAAAATTGGTGGTCGATGGTAGGTAATGAAAAATGGGGTTGGAAAAAGGGAATGCTTTCTCAGCGTTCAGGTAGAATCATCCTTCAAGATTGGAATGAATCAGGAGTAAATCTTTTCGAACGTCGTCTTGGTTCCAACTGGGGTATGCGCCCTCAGCTTGTTAACCCCGTTGAGTGTAAAAATGTGCTTATCGAAGACGTGACTATGCTCCGCTCTGCGTTCTGGGTGATGCATCCTCTGATGTGCCAGAATGTGACAGTGCGTGGCGTACATGTTCAGAACGATGGTCCTAACGGCGACGGTTGCGACCCTGAATCTTGTAAGGATGTCCTTATTGAAAATTGTTATTTTGACACTGGCGATGACTGCATCGCTATCAAAAGTGGACGTAACCGCGANGGTCGGGAAAGAGCTATTCCAAGTGAGAATATAATCGTTCGNAACTGCCAAATGAAAAACGGCCATGGTGGTGTCGTAGNTGGTAGTGAGATCTCAGGTGGCTACAAAACTCTCTTCGTTGAAAACTGCAAGATGGATAGCCCTGACCTTGAACGTGTCATCCGAATCAAGACTAATACTTGCCGCGGTGGAGTCATTGAAGACATCTATGTGCGAAATGTGGAAGTAGGTCAATGCGATGAAGCTGTTCTTAAAATCAATCTTGATTATGAGCCAAACGAAAAATGCAAACGTGCTTATCCTCCGACAGTCCGCAACGTTTATCTTGAAAATGTAACCTGCCAAAAGAGTAAGTATGGTGTATATATCGTTGGTCTCTCCGACAAATGCAATGTTTATGACATTGAACTCAAAGACTGCGACTTCAATGGAGTGGCTGATGGCAATAAGATAACCGGACAAGTTAAAGACGTTGCTTTCGACAATCTAAAGATCAATGGTGTTGAAGCTATATATGGAGGTACGCTCGCTTATAAGATGGCCAAATCTGAGATGATCCGAAATCCAAAGAGCGAGACTATTGATGTCAATGGCGTGAAATGGAGCTACGCTGCTGCAGTCGAACTCGAAGGCATCCTCGCAGCAGCTCGTGCTTACAACGACCAAGCTATGCTTGACTACTTCCTTAACTACACAGACTTCTTCGTTAACCCTGACGGAACTATCAAGGCTTTCAAGAAGGACGCTTACAACATCGACAATGTAAAGGGTGGCATTGAAATTCTTGAGGCTCTTGACATCACAGGTGATCCAAAATACAAGAAAGCTGCTGATAATATCTATGAACAACTGCTCTCTCAACCAAGAACCAAGTCAAAGAATTTCTGGCATAAGCAAATTTATCCGTGGCAAGCTTGGCTCGACGGTCTCTACATGGGTCAGCCTTTCTATGCTGAATACGTCAATCGTTATCTCAATTCTGATCCAAAACTTTGGAATGATATTGCAAATCAATTGCTGACCGTTGGAAAGAAGACTTATGACCCGGCTACAGGTCTCTATCGTCACGCTTGGGACGAGAAGAAAAAGCAATTCTGGGCAGATCGACGCACCGGTCAATCTGAACATGCTTGGGGTCGCGCTATGGGTTGGTATATTTGGGCCATTACTGACGTGCTTGAAAAGATGCCTCAAGATCATCCTAAACGTCCTGAAATGCTCAAACTTTTGAAGAGTGTTGCCGACGGNGGTATCGTGAANTATCANGATCCTNNNTCNGGCGTNTGGTATCAAGTGATGGANNCTCCNAANCGTNANGGCAACTATCTTGANGCTACAGCNTCTNCNATGTTTGTNTANAANNTNCTNCGTGCNGTTCGNCTNGGNCTNCTCGANGAGTCTTANCTTGCTCCGGCCAAGAAAGGCTATGAAGGAATAGTAGAGACATTCATTAAGGAAAATGAAGACGGAACAATTTCTCTGACCAACTGCTGTGCTGTTGCCGGACTTGGAGGAGGAAATGACCAACGTCGTAATGGCACTTTCGAATATTATATCAGTGAGCCGATCCGCGACAATGATGCAAAGGGCGTGGGCCCATTCATCCTCGCCGGTCTTGAATATGACAAATTGAAAAGTAAAAAATAATGAACTCCCAAAGCAGATTTTTCTGCTCTATATGCTCAAAGACATCCGTCGCGGCGAATCTTTTCGTCGCGGCGGCAATTATGTCAGGATGCAGCTCTAACAATGATAAAATTGACCGTTTTGCTCTTGTCTACCGTAATAATCCTCACGTCTCCACTATCGATACTCTGGCTTCCCTTACTGTGGGAAACGGTGGCTTTGCTTTCACTGCCGACGTGACTGGACTTCAGACATTCCCGGAAATATACTCACAGGGAGTGCCCCTTGGCACTATGAGCGACTGGGGTTGGCATAGCTTTCCTAATACTGAGGACTATAAATTTGCAGAAACTCTCAAAGGATATGATTTCGGAAGAGGAAGGACTGAGCTTTATTCCGTTCAATTCAAAGAAGATGGCAGAAATAAAGAAGCTGCAAACTATTTCCGTGTAAATCCCCATAGACTCCACTTAGGAGCACTNGGATTTCATAATATGGATGCTGAATCTCTTTCTGATATCGACCAAACTCTTGATATGTGGAACGGGTTNATTAACTCTAAATTTACTTCTTCCGGGAAAAAAATAGAGGTNATGACTGCGGTAGACCCGGAACTTGACTTAGTAGCTGCCACAATCAAGGATGAGGGACTACATTCACTCGCTTTGCGNCTCCCNTATCCTACGGGTAAACATAGTGATGATGCATGCGATTGGAATGCTGACTCTCTTCATACGACTCAAATAGTAATGTCGGAACCTGGGAAAGCTGTCATTAAGCATTCTCTTGACTCAATGTCTTATTTTATTACACTCAATTGGGACGGCAAAACTGAAGCTGAAAAACATTCTGCCAATACTGTAATCATCACACCTGACCGTGACAAATGGAGCGTTACTGCTCAGTTTACTGAAGAATTGTCCGATGGTAATAATACATCCGCATCAAAAGTCATAGAAGACGCAAGCGAATATTGGCAAAAATTCTGGAATGATGGTGGCATAGTCGACTTCAGTCATTGTACTGATCCAAGGGCTAAGGAACTTGAACGACGTGTTGTGCTATCNCAATACNTTCTTGCNACAANCTGNGCAGGAACTACTCCTCCTCAGGANNNCGGGTTAACTTATAATTCTTGGTTTGGAAAATACCATCTTGAAATGATCTGGTGGCATCAAGCTCAGTTTGCACTTTACGGACACGAAGATCTTCTNGCCAGNACTNTCCCTTGGTATGAAAAGGCTGAGGCTAATGCAAAGTCTATTGCTGAGCGTCAAGGTTTCNAANGGATTCGATGGATGAAGATGACTGATNCTTCTTCCATTGAGGCTCCTTCCGGAGTGGNATCTTTCCTTATTTGGCAGCAGCCTCATATTATTTATCTTGCAGAACTGCTATACAGAGCAAATCCAGACACTGCCATACTTAATAAGTATTATCCCCTTATCGATAAAACAGCTGAATTCATGGCTTCTTTTGTCGATTGGGACAAAGAAAACAATAGATATATTCTAAAAGGTATCATTCCAGCCCAAGAAACTCTAAAGGCTGCTGAAACTATCAATCCTCCATTTGAACTTTCATATTGGTACTTTGGTCTCAATACAGCCCAAAAGTGGAGAGAACGAATGGGTCTTGAAAGAAATCCGGAATGGGATAAGATCGCAAACAATCTTTCACACCTTGCAGCTAAAGATTCCCTTTATCTTGCAGCTGAGACCGCTCCTCAGACCTATAATGATATCCGATTTACTTCCGACCACATGGCTGTACTTGGATCTCTTGGTATTCTTCCAGCTTCCCCTCTTGCAGATCCTCAGATTCTCAACAATACTTTCGACTGGGTATACAAGAACTGGAATTGGGACAAGACATGGGGTTGGGATTATCCTACAACGGCTATGTGTGCTGTGCGAATTGGAGAACCCGAAAAAGCAATCAATGCACTCTTGATGGATAAACGCACTAACACATATTTACCAAATGGGCATAATTACCAAGATAATCGCCTTCGTTGCTATCTCCCGGGCAATGGCGGCCTTCTGACTGCTGTAGCTCTTATGACTGCCGGTTGGGATGGATGCGAAATTGATAATCCCGGATTCCCTAAAGATGGGACTTGGGATGTCCGTTGGGAAGGAATAAAACCACTCCCCTAATCTTCTTAGGGATGTGAAGCCTGATAAGCTTCATATCCCACAATTCTCATTACTGCAATTAAGTCAGCTTTTACAACTTTAAAGCCCTTAATGCCCTTAAAACCGTTATGCCTTTAAAACCCTTAACACATGAATCTAAAATGTAAAAAAATTACTACTCTTTGCCTCCTTGGCTCTGCAATCTTCTTTACACATGCCGACGACAAATCTACAGATTGGTATGCTGAGACCACTGTCAATAAGCCTTTCGTCAGATGGTGGTGGCATGGAAGTGCTGTTGATCCGGAAGGTCTGACTTTTAACCTCGAAGAATTTGCTCGACAAGGTATGGGAGGTTTTGAGATCACTCCAATTTATGGAGTACAGGGCAATGAGTCAAACGATATATCTTATCTATCCGATGAATGGATGGATATGCTTCGCCATGTCACCGAAGAAAGTCAACGCTTAGGTCTTCAACCGGAAATGAACAATGGGACGGGGTGGCCTTTTGGTGGTCCTGGAGTTACAGAAGCTGAAAGTGCTCAGAAACTTATTATAGAAAAATGGAACGTTGCTCCCGGTAAGAAACTCAATGTGAAAATTGAGCCACAAGACGAAAAGCAACGACCCTTCTCAACTGTCGAAAAAATCATGGCTGTCGACGGGGAGACTCGTATTGATATAACCGCCAAACTAAGAAAAGACGGAATCCTTAATTGGACTGCTCCTAAGAAAGGAAACTGGGAAGTTTATGCTCTTTTTGCTGGAAGGACATTCCAAAAGGTGAAACGTGCAGCCCCCGGAGGCGAAGGGTATGTGGTAAATCATTATGACAGCACATCTGTTAAGAAATATCTTGAACGTTTCGACCGGGCCTTTGCTGGCAAAGAGGATATATTTCCAAAAGTTATGTTCAACGATTCGTATGAAGTCTATGGTTCAGACTGGACAGTAGGTCTCTTGGATGAATTTGTAAAAGATCATGGATACCGACTTGAGCAATACCTCCCTGAATTTACCGATCTGGAGAATCAAACTGAACTCAGAGGGAGGATTGTTAGAGATTACAGATACACCCTTGCCCGTGTTCTCCGAGAAAACTTTACCGACATTTGGACTCGTTGGGCTCACAGCCATGGAGCAAAGATACGCAACCAAAGTCATGGAAGCCCGGCCAATATCATCGATCTATATGCTATCGTAGATATTCCGGAATGTGAATCTTTCGGTCGTTCGGAGTTAAATATTCCGGGACTTCATCCGACTGGCGATTCCCGACATAGTGACGCTGATCCTGCGGTGCTGAAGTTTGCTTCNTCAGCTGCTCATATAGCTGGAAAACCTCTCGTATCAGCAGAGACTCTGACATGGCTGACGGAGCATTTTCATACATCGCTGTCAGTAGCAAAGCCTGAAATAGACCAGATGCTNGCANCAGGTGTCAACCATATTTTCTTCCATGGAGCGACATATTCTCCAAAAGGTGTGGAATTCCCGGGATGGTTATTCTATGCCTCGGTAAATATGTCGCCTACAAATACTATNTGGAAAGANGCGGATGCTTTATTTAAATATATATCTCGTTGCCAATCATTCTTGACCAACGGCTATCCAGATTCTGATGTGCTTATCTATTTCCCCATTGACGACATCTGGCANCGTCAAGNCGGAATCTACATGATGTTTGATATCCACAGTATGGATAAAAAGATGCCAGATGTTAAAGCTCTGGTCAGTCAATTAGTCAAAGCNGGTTTAGATCCGGATTACCTTTCTGATGCACTTATAAATGATTTAAGTGTATCTCCGGAAGGTTATATCATTTCAAAAGGAGGTAACAAGTATAAATCAATTATTGTCCCTCCGGTCAATTTCATGTCTGTAGAGACATTGAAGGCTCTTAAGGAACTCAAAGCTAAAGGTGGAAATGTAATATTTACTGAGCACCTTCCAAATGATGTTCCAGGTCTTAGTAATCTTGAAGAGAGAAGATCAGAGCTTGAATCTTTGAAAAGTGATATGGGTGCTACTGCAAAAGATATTCAAGATGCAATCCGATTGACTGGAGCTACTCCGGAACCTTTGCGTACAAAAGGTGTATCATTATTGCGTAGAGCAAATGAAGTAGGAGGCAATAATTATTTCCTTGCTCTGCTTGATGATAATAGTCTTAATGGATGGGAGACACTTGCTGTGCCGGCGGAAAGCGTAATGATTTTCGATCCACTTACGGGGAAAAAAGGAAAAGCCCGTACAAGAAAAGGACCAAATGAAACCACTGAAATTTTTCTTCAAGTTAATCCGGGTCAATCACTTCTTCTCAAGACGTTCCCAAATGACATAGAAGCTGATGATTGGGTTTACTATGACCAAGGCAATCCTATTGAAATAAATAAAGGTTGGAGTATTACTTTTCTGGAAAGTGCTCCCCCTATAAATGAGACTTTCCTTACTGATACAGTGACAGCTTGGACTAATCTTCCAATTGAAGATGCAAAAATCAATGCTGGCACGGCTCGCTACACGACCAAATTCCAACTTCCAGTTGAAATAGATGCAGATGAATGGCTTCTTGATCTCGGAGATCTCCGTGAAAGTGCTTCTGTCAAAGTTAATGGAAAGGCTGTAGGCAAAGTCTGGAGTGTGCCGTTCACGATTGAAATTGGTAAATTCCTTCAGCAAGGCAATAATACACTCGAAATCGAAGTGACCAACCTTCCTGCAAACCGTATTGCGGATTATGATAGGAAGGGCAAAAAATGGAAAATATTCAAGGATGCCAATATTGCAAGTGTTATTGGCAAAAAAACTGTCGACTATTCTGATTGGGAAACTGTACCATCAGGACTAAACTCCAAAGTAATCCTGACCCCTCTCTTCCTCAAACCATGAAGCCTTCACAACAACTTTAAATAACTAACATAAAATGAAAAAACTCTTATTAAGTCTATTGGTCATACTCATGGCATTTCCTGCTATGAAAGCCAACGATGAGCTTCCCCCTCGTCAGGAAACGCTCAAAACACTAATAAAGGTCAACGACCTTTATATGCGCAAACATCCAGATCCACTGCTTGGTATACNTTATTACTCTCNCAAGAAAGTNTACGAAGCCAATATCTGGACTCGTTCTATATATTTCGAGGGTCTTATGGCTCTACATTCTATATATCCCGACNAGAAATACTGGCAATATGCAACTGATTGGGCTGAAGGATTCAAATGGGGTATGCGTCGCGACGACACTACGACTCGCAATGCCGATAATTATGCATGCAGCCAGACATATATCGACCTTTACAAACTTACTCCGAATCCTGAGATGCTCACACAGACCATAGCACTCTGCAATATGCTCGTTAATACTCCGCAAGTCGACGACTGGACTTGGATCGATGCTATACAAATGGGTATGCCTGTGCTGACTAAACTGAGTGCAGTCACTGGCGACAAAAAGTATAGTGAAAAGGCTTGGGATATGTATAATTGGAGCCGTAACACTCTTGCCGGGGGACTATTCAATCAAAAAGAAGGTCTTTGGTGGCGGGACGCCGACTTTGTGCCTCCCTACAAAGAACCAAATGGAAAAAATTGTTATTGGAGCAGAGGAAATGGTTGGGTTGTAGCAGCCCTTGTGCGTGTGCTCGAAGATACGCCTGAANATGATCNTCATCGTGCAGTATATGTGANAGATCTTCAGGATANGTGTTCGGCCCTCGTGAAATGTCAGCGTCCCGACGGATTTTGGAATGTTTCTCTCCATGATCCGGATAACTACGGAGGAAAAGAACTTACCGGAACTGCNCTATTTGTNTATGGAATGGNTTGGGNTGTTCGTNACGGTATATTAGACAAAGCCAAGTATATGCCTGTCATCACAAAAGCTTGGAATGCTTTGGTCAACGACGCTGTGCATGAAAACGGTTATCTTGGATATGTTCAAGGTACAGGTAAGGAACCCAAAGATGGTCAACCTGTGGCATACGATTCAGTTCCAGACTTTGACGACTACGGCACTGGATGTTTCCTCCTTGCAGGAGTAGAAGTATATAAATTATAATTTTTTATAATACTGAATTACAAAAAATTAAATCGGGAAACTTGAAAGTTGCCCGATTTTTATATTCTCATTTATTCACTTTTGATAGATGTGATGCAGGAAGATCAACATCCTGCCACTTTATGAATGCCGTGTCAGATAATCGAAGAGTGAATGTCATTGTGCCATCAACGCTTCGAACAGCTCTTATCGTAGCCGTTTGCCCATCAAGATGCGACCCATTTTCTATCACTACTTCATCACCAACATTCAATGGTGGCAATTCAGAAATGATATCCATTTCCACATCTTCAGTAAATGCACCTACACTTCTCTGGAATATCTTCATTTCAGCCTGCGGGATCACAGAATATGGACTGGTAGGATTTGCAGTAGTCCTATAGCACCATGCCAAATCTCCAATGATTCCGATCAACGGACCAACTCTATCGTATGGAAGCCTAACGAATAGAAGCCCAGGGATGACAGGAGTCTCAATCGTCACAACTTTTTTCTTCTCCAGTTTCTTGACCACACGCATCGGATAATAATATTGAATCTGAAGCTGCAAAGGACTCTCCTTCTCTTTAAGGCGCTCCTTGATTTTTTCAGGAGTTACGCTACTTCTCATTCTAAGCACAAACCATCCTGGATTTTTGTTAGTGATGGAAAACGCCACTATGTTTAGAAGTTCATTTTTGCGATTTTCTGTCACCTCCATTGGCTCTATTAGAGAAAGGAATGAATACGCTTCCGGTAGCTGAGAGATGATTCCGCGTATTTCAGCGTACGGAATATCTTCNCTGATTGCGGCAGCTATCCACAAGGATGTGATAGAGTCTCTTGAAAACGATCCTTCAAACTTCATTCCCGCGCGCTGAGCTGTAGCATGAAGTTCAATTATTAGATCTTTAATAATCGCGGGTTCTCTTCGTTTCCCTTGTTGCAATGGGAATACATATTTTGCTTGGGGCGTATGGCGCATTGAGGTGACTATGTCTTCAATATGAAGACTATCGGGCCTCGTATCCACGTATTTTAATGAGATGACATCTCGAAGAGTTGCAAACGGATTAAAAAGAAGGTATTGAAACGCTTTGTTATATACAAATGCTGGGGAATCTTGCTTTACTGTTATCTTGGTAAACCTTTCAGCTGCATCAAGATTGCTCTCGATTTCCTTAAGCCGTTTTATTGCTTTCTCTGAATTAAAACCGGATAGAGAAATAGAAAAAGGGTCTTCATTTGATTTTTGTTCTGTCTCATCCATCCACTCTTTATATAGCGTATGAACTGCTCCAATATATCGCTTGACTGTACTCCCTTTCATGCCATCAAGAAGCATATCCACAGCCCATAATCTAACCGCTATATTTGTAAATTCAAATATTCCATGACGTCGCATTGATGCAAGCATAGATGGGAGTGCCCTGGAAACAAGTATATCCGACAATCCATCGGTATCAAGATTTTCTACATAAATTTTGAATCCTGACTTCCTGTCAGTTATCTGGTCGGCTTCGGGTAAGTCTTTTTCAGATTGCATGATGAGCTTTTCTTTATACGTTAGAATCCTTGCAAAATTATCAAANTTTTCCGATATTTCAAAGTATTGAGTGACAATTTTATTATTTCAACACTAAAAAATAAGACCTTAACAAAATTTATGGTAAAAAAATTTTATCTTATAACAAAATGTGTTAATTTTGTAAAATATTTATATCTAATAACAAAACCTAACAAACAAATGAGAAAAACCGCTATGGCGGCTCTTATGCTTGCCGCTTCCTCAGCTTCCTGGGCTCAGTATTCCCATACGATCAATGTCGACAATCTTGGTCGTGGTGTGTTAGCAGTCAAAGCTGATAATGGGATTTTCGTTTCGTGGCGATCGCTCCCAACTGATGATGCCCAACTTGCATTCGACATTTACAGGGATGGCATTAAAATTAACGAAATGCCTCTTACAAAAATGACTAACTTCACGGACCTCGAAGGAACAGTCGATGCAAAATATACCATAAAAGCTATTCTTAATGGTGAAGAAAAAGAATCTACTGAAGCTAAAAATGTTTGGGGTTCCGACTTCATGAAGATTCATCTTGATCGTCCGGAAGCGGGAGTATCCCCGGCTGGCGGAGCAAAAGAAGATCGCAATTATAATTATACTCCCGACGATGTGTCTGTTGGTGATGTTGACGGAGATGGTGAATTCGAATTCATCGTTAAATGGTTTCCGACTAATGCTGCCGATAACTCACACACTCGCTACACAGGCAATACAATCTTAGACTGCTATAAACTTGACGGTACAAAACTATGGAGAATTGATTTAGGTCACAATATACGATCCGGAAATCATTATACTCAATTCATGGTCTATGACTTCGATGGTGATGGAAAATCCGAATTAATATGCAAGACCGCTCCCGGAACAATTGACGGAACCGGTAAAGCAGTTCTTATGGGCAATGACAAAATGACCGACGACTTTCGTAAAAGCGATGGCACTGTCATGAGTGGTCCTGAGTATCTCACTGTTTTCAATGGAGAGACCGGGGCTGAAATCAACACTATAGCATATAATCCGCCAAGAGACATTCGTAAGCACGACAAATCCAGCTCCGGGTGGGGAGACAATTACGGTAACCGTTGCGAGCGATATCTTGCCGGGGTTGCTTATCTTGACGGTGTCAAACCAAGTGCAATCTTCGTTAGAGGATATTATACGGCATCCTACGTTTGGGCAGTCAATTTCGATGGCAAAGAGCTTAAAGAAGTTTGGCTTCACAAATCGGAAAAATCCGGACAGGGCATCTTTGGACAAGGTACCCATTCACTCTCTATAGCTGATTTGGATGCTGACGGTTTCGATGAAATTATTATGGGTTCGGGTGCTTTGGATCATGATGGAACTTTCCTACATTCTACCGGGGGAGGACACGGCGATGCTCTCCACGTTGGCGACTTTGTCCTTGAAAATGACGGTCTCGAAATATTTATGCCTCACGAAGATAAATCAGGTAAGTTTGCTACTTCCTTGCGTGATGGAAAAACCGGTAAGATTCTCTTCTCTCAAGCCAATCCCGGGAAAGATATAGGTCGAGGCCTTATTGCTAACGTATCTTCCAAATTCTCTGGATACGAATACTGGTCGACACTTGATGGCAATGTTATGAACGCAGGGCAAGTGGTAGGTTCTAAACGCCCTTCTGTCAACTTCCGAATATTCTGGGATGGCGATCTACTTGACGAACTCCTCGACGGTACTTCTGTGACAAAACCTAATGAAGCTCTTACTTCAGTTTCAAACTTAAAAGAATTTGCTGGCACTTCTCATGCTGCTTCATGCAATACCACTAAAGCCACTCCTAACCTTCAGGCTGATATTTTCGGAGACTGGCGTGAGGAAGTCATCCTTCATGACAGTGAAACCGAGTCGGATCTTATTATTTTCACCACTACAATACCCAGTGAATACAAAGTGCCATGTCTGATGACCGACCGTCAGTATCGAGAGGCCATTGCTTGGCAAAATGTGGCCTATAATCAGCCTCCTCACCTTAG
>WFLX010244316.1_pt1 | contig 17399 bp, 13 predicted proteins | sample 4967041 | NCBI WGS metagenome assembly WFLX01 (sample SAMN12857096, study PRJNA449069) | gut metagenome | isolation source: stool from male and female vole | host: Microtus ochrogaster | place: USA:Florida | collected 2017 | reverse complement strand
ATGCTCTCGATTTCCGCATCGAAGTCGCCGCCGGGAAGGTCCGTGCGGCCGATGCCTGCGCGGAACAGCGTGTCGCCGGCGAAGAGNAGCGNCGCCTCCTCGCAGTGGTAGCAGCAGCAGCCGGGCGTGTGGCCGGGCGTGTGTATGACGCGTAGCGCCGTATGCCCGAGCTGTAGTTGGTCGCCGTCGTTCAACAGCCGTGCCATTGCAGGCAACGGCTCTGCCAGCCGGAGTCCGAACTGCTGTGTCAGTGCCGGCTGCTGCTTATAGACGTCGGCATCATCGGCATGGCACATAGGTTGGACACCGTAGCGCTCGTGAATGAAGCCGAGCCCGAAGATGTGGTCGAAGTGAGTGTGGGTTTGCAGCGCGTATTTCAGCCGCAGTCTGCCGTCGGCAAGGAATGCCTCTATCTGCTTGCATTCCGACTCCATCCACATGCCGGAGTCGATGATGGCGGCTTCGCCGCTTGCTTCGTCCCATGCCAAGTATGTGTTCTCCTGCACGGGGTTGAATACGAATACCTTGTATTTCATTTCTGATGGGTTGTTGAATGTGGATGTACGCCGTGTTTTGTCAGAGTGGCAGATAAACGAGTTTTTTTGTCAGGAAGTATTCCTCTTCGAAGTAGTCCGTCAGGGGGGTGATTATCACACTCTTCTTCATGGGCATCGTTTCCCGTTCGAGTTCACCGCCCTTCAGGCATATCAGGCCGTTGGGCAAACTGTTTTTCTGTTCGCGGCGAATCTTGTTGTGGACTATCTTTGCCAAATCGACAAGTGGCATGACTGCACGCGACACCACGAAGTGGAACTTCTCCTTCACTTCCTCGGCGCGCCCCCATTGCGTAGTGACATTTTGTAGGCCGAGCGCATCGGACACTTCCTGGCAAACGCGAATCTTCTTCCCGATGGAATCGACAAGGTGGAAATGTGTGTCGGGGAACATGATGGCAAGCGGTATGCCGGGGAAACCGCCGCCGGTGCCGAGGTCCATCACCTCCGTGCCGGGCCTGAAACGGAGGGCTTCGGCTATGGCGAGAGAGTGCAGGACGTGATGCTCGTAGAGGTTGTCGATGTCTTTGCGCGAGATGACGTTAATCTTGCTGTTCCAGTCATGATAGAGCGCATCGAGCGCCTGAAACTGTTCTTTCTGTCTGTCGGAAAGGGAAGGGAAATACTTANTGATGTGTTCCATAGCGNGGTTTGNAGAGNATGTANGCCNGAGCCNCAGCTCCGAGAATGAAAGGGTAGTAGAGGTGTGGGATGATGTCGAGCGGAGAGAGTGCGGTCAGTCCGCAGGCGATGAGCATTTGTGCGCCGTAGGGGATGATGCCCTGCGCCATGCAGCTGAACGTGTCCAGAATGCTTGCGGCCCGCTTCGCCTCGATGTGGTAGCGCTCGGCAAGCTGGCGCACAAGGGGGCCGACACTCAGTATGGCAATTGTGTTGTTGGCCGTGCAGAAGTCGGCCAGCACAACAAGTGCCGCTATGCTCAGTTCGGCGTGCCTGCTGCTGCCGATGCGCCTGCTCAGCACTTGCATGAGCCACCGTATGCCGCCGGCCTGACGGATGACTTGCGTCATGCCTGCCGCGAGCAGGGTGACGATAATCAGTTCGCTCATGCCCATGATGCCTTCGTGCATGCTGCCAAGCCACTCCAACCAGGTCATCGTGTTGCTCGCAATGCCGATGCCGGCGGCCAAAAGGGTTGCTGTGGCAAGCACCGACATGACGTCCATGCCGAGTAGCGCAGCTCCTATAATATATATATAAGGTAAGGTGGTGAGGATGGGGGCGCTGCCGATGTGTTCCGGCGACACGGTCACGGGAGGCATCAGCGCATAGAGCACGAGGCAGATGGCGGCAGCGGGTATTGCTATCCGGAGGTTGGCACGGAACTTGTCCTTCATCGGGCAGCCCTGCGTCTGCGTAGCCATGATGGTGGTGTCGGAGATGAAGCTGAGGTTGTCGCCGAAGTAGGCGCCTCCTACCACAATGGCAACCAGCAATCCCGAGTTGCCTTGCGTTTCGGAAGCCATCTTGCCGGCTATGGGCGCCAGTGCCGCAATGGTGCCTACGCTTGTGCCCGTGCTGAGGGAGATGAAGCAGGCGGACAGGAAGAGGCTGCTCAGGACGAAGCCGGGCGGCACGGTCGAAAGGGCCAGTGATATTGTGGCATCGATGGCGCCCATCTTCTTCGCCGTAGCGGCAAAGGCGCCTGCCAGGATGAATATCCACACCATCTGCATCACATCGGGCGAAGCGGCGCCCTTCGACAATTGCGCAAAGCGCTCGCCGATACGTCTGCCGGGCGTGATGCAAAGCGCATACAGACTGGTTGCGAGGAAAGCCACTGTGATGGGGATGGCATAGAAATCCCCCAGCACGATGCTCAGGACAAGGTACAGCAAGAGGAATACAAGCAAAGGACTCAAGGCAAAGAGCCCTTTGCGGGAAGAAATCGTACCATTCATACTGCAAAGATACATTATTTTCCCCCATGTTCAGCACATGATGCTCAAAAAAGTAGCATTTTGTGCAATTTTACGAACAGTTTGTACTTTCTTTTCCGAATGTTTTGCGTATCTTTGCAAATAATATGAACTTATTCAGCAAAAAAGAATATAGAAAATGGGTAAAATAGTTACATTTGGCGAAATCATGCTGCGTCTTTCTGCACCGGGGAACAGTCGTTTTGTCCAGTCGGAATGCTTGGAAGTCAATTATGGCGGTGGCGAAGCGAATGTGGCGGTCAGTCTCCAAAACTATGGCAACGAAGCATATTTTGTCAGCAAAGTGCCTGCCCACGAGATTGGTCAAGCTGCCGTGAACAGTCTGCGCAAGTTTGGCGTACACACCGACTACATGGTGCGTGGCGGCGAGCGCTTGGGCATCTATTTCCTGGAAACGGGCTGTAGCCTGCGTGCCAGCAAGGTAATCTACGACCGCGCACACAGCAGTATCAGCGAGGCCGTGCCGGCCGACTTTGATTTCGACGCCATATTTGCCGGTGCCGACTGGTTTCACTGGAGCGGCATAACGCCCGCCCTGAGCGATTCTGCCGCCGAATGTCTCCGCCTGGCCTGCATTGCCGCCAAGAAAAACGGGGTCACCGTCAGCTGCGACCTCAACTTCCGCAAGAAGCTATGGAGCGCAGAAAAGGCACAGAGCGTGATGCGTCCTCTCATGCAGTATGTTGATGTCTGCATCGGCAACGAGGAGGACGCAGAAATGTGTCTGGGCTTTCGCCCGGAAGCCGACGTGGAAGGCGGCAAGACAGATGCCGAAGGCTACAAGAACATCTTCCGGGGCATGATGGAAACGTTTGGTTTCAAGTATGTCGTCAGCACCCTCCGCGAGAGTTACAGCGCGTCGCACAACGGCTGGAAGGCCATGATTTACAATGGCGAGGAGTTCTATGTAAGTCGTCGCTACGAAATCAATCCCATTGTGGATAGAGTGGGAGGCGGCGACAGCTTCAGTGCCGGCATCATACATGGGCTGGTCAACGGGCACACGCAGGATTGGGCGCTTGAATTTGCCGTGGCAGCCAGTGCCTTGAAACACACCATTCCCGGCGATGTCAACATGGTCTCGCTTGCCGAAGTGGAAAGCCTCATGGCAGGCAATGCCAGCGGACGCGTGCAAAGATAAAAGTCATAGAAACAGAAACAGCAAAGAAAAAGTGGCAAAGTTTGACAAGATACAAGTGCTGCAAAAAATGCAGCAGACAGGCATGGTGCCTGTGTTTTACCACAGCGATGCCGAGGTGGCGAAAAAAGTGATAAGGGCTTGCTATGATGGCGGCGTGCGTGCCTTTGAGTTTACTAACCGCGGCGATTTCGCGCACGAGGTGTTTGCCGAGTGCGTTAAGTATGCCGCCGATGCGTGCCCCGAGATGGCAATGGGCGTGGGTTCCATTGTCGATGCCCCGACCGCAGCCCTTTACATACAGCTTGGAGCCTGTTTTGTGGTCGGTCCGCTGCTTAATCCCGACATAGCAAAAGCATGCAACCGTCGCCTCATTCCCTACTGCCCGGGCTGTGGCACCGTGAGCGAGATAGGCGTGGCACAAGAGCTTGGGTGCGACTTGACGAAAGTCTTTCCCGGCGATGTCTATGGTCCGGCCTTCGTGAAAGGCATGATGGCGCCATGTCCTTGGAGCAAGGTGATGGTGACGGGCGGCGTGTCGCCCGACGAGCAGAACCTAACGGCATGGTTCGAGGCGGGTGTATTCTGCGTAGGCATGGGCAGCAAGCTCTTCCCGAAGGAAAAGGTGCAGGCCGAGGATTGGCAGTATGTGACAGACATGTGCCGCAGGGCACTTTCTATCATCGCCAAGGCGAAAGCATGAATGCTGCAATTCAAGTCCCTACATAATCTATGCTTCACGCTCCGAATACCTGTGGAGCGCAAGAAGCGAGAACGAAGATAGTACACAACAATGTCAGTCAGAAAGAATAAACGGCAAAGGCGTTGGTCCGTGCCTTCCGGCCTTGAACCAACCGACATGGACCGCATCATCATGGAGTGGGAATCAAAAGGGAAACTTGTGCCCACACGTCAACTCATCAAGACCGATGAACAGATAGCAGGCATCCGCCGGGCCGGACTCCTCAATACTGCCGTACTCGATGCCGTGGCGGAGAAGATACGCGAGGGCATGACCACGGCAGAGATAGACCGTATAGTCTATGACTACACCACAGCCCACGGAGGCATACCCGCCCCTCTCAACTATGAGGGCTTCCCCAACAGCTGCTGCACCAGCATCAACGATGTGGTGTGTCACGGCATACCCTCCGACGATGAATATCTTGAGGAAGGCGACATCATCAACGTGGACTGTACCACAATACTCGACGGATACTATGCCGATGCCAGTCGCATGTTCGTGATAGGCAAGACAACGCCGGAACGCCAGAAACTGGTTGACGTGGCATGGGAATGCCTTAAGATAGGCGAGAAGGTCTGTTCCGAACCTTACGTTTTCGTGGGAGACCTTGGCAGCGCTATTGCCAAGCATGCCCATGACAACGGCTACACCGTGGTGCGCGACCTGTGCGGCCACGGCGTGGGCCTTAAGTTTCACGAAGACCCCGAGGTGGAACACTACAAGAAGAGGGGGACCGGCATGCTGCTGGTGCCTGGCATGACCTTTACCATCGAGCCGATGATAAACGGCGGCGACTGGTACGTCTGCGCTGACGAGGAAGACGAGTCGGGCTGGATAGTCCTGACCGAAGACGGCGAGGACAGCGCACAGTGGGAACACACATATCTCATGACGGAGCATGGTGTGGAAATCATCACCCATTGATCTCCGATACTCCCGCCGGTTAACATCAAAAGCAACGTAAGCTCCCGTCGTCTTTCTGCTTATGGAAGACGGGACGGGATGCAGACGCATAGAGNCTGNATTTACTGGAATGTCGCCTTATCCGGCCCATGGATGATGGCGATGTTCNTTTGTGTTATATGGCGGAAACGGCAGTNGGAATNGTGGCGGCACAGTCTGGTGCTACCTCTGCGAAGTCCTTTTGCCTCACGAATGCAGCATTTACGGCGGTCGTGTTTGGTCGTTCTGGAATATTTCCTTACCTTTGTTCCCGAATTATCCCAACAGCATAAGCGAACACGAAGAACATGGCATATATATTAGGCATAGANAGCAGTTGCGACGACACCTCTGCTGCAGTATTGCGCGATGGCATTCTATTGAGCAACGTCACAGCCAGTCAGGCGGTGCATGAGGCATACGGCGGCGTGGTGCCGGAATTGGCAAGCCGCGCACATCAGCAGAACATCGTGCCCGTGGTTGATGCCGCTCTGAAGCAGGCCGGAATAGAGCGCGAACAGCTCAACGCCATTGCCTTCACGCGAGGCCCCGGCCTCATGGGGTCGTTACTGGTAGGGGTGTCCTTTGCCAAGGGGCTTGCAGCATCGCTCGGCATACCCATCATCGATGTCAATCACCTTCACGGTCATATTCTGGCGCACTTTATCCACACGGAGGGCGATGACTATCAGTCGCCTGAGTTTCCGTTTCTCTGCCTGTTGGTCAGCGGCGGCAACAGCCAGATAGTGCTGGTTAAGAGCTATAAGGAAATGGAGATAGTCGGTCAAACGATAGATGATGCGGCAGGAGAAGCCATCGACAAGTGCTCCAAGGTGATGGGGCTCGGCTATCCGGGAGGCCCGATTATTGACCGTCTGGCACGTCAGGGCAACCCCGAAGCGTTCTCATTTTCNAAGCCCAACATAGCCGGTTATGACTACAGTTTCAGNGGCTTGAAGACAAGTTTCCTTTATAACTTGCGTGAATGGGTGAAGGAGGACCCGGACTTCGTGGAGCANAACAAATGNGACTTGGCAGCGTCGTTTGAGAAAACGGTTGTAGATATTCTCATGAAAAAACTGCATCTGGCGGCCAAGGACCTGAAAATACGTCAGGTGGCAATGGCGGGCGGCGTGTCGGCCAACAGCGGACTGCGCGCGGCTTTCAATGCCTATGCAAAGCGCTATGGCTGGAAGGTGTTCATTCCCCGTTTCAGCTATACGACGGATAATGCCGCTATGATAGCCATGACGGGCTACTATAAGTATCTTGACAAAGACTTCTGTCCGATGTCTGCCCCTGCCTATAGCCGTAATGTGATGGGGATGAACAGTCAGGCTTCAGAACGTTAATGCTTTGACCGCGTCTTTGCCTTTTTCGAACAAAAGATTTCAATCCATCTGTTGAAGTCGCGTTGGAACTGAATGCCGATGCCCTGAGTGGTTAGCGATGACTGCGTGAAGTAGCGGTCGTTAGTCTGGTTGTAGGCTTTCAGCGAGAAGGGACTGCGCGGCGATAGTCTGTACTTGATGTCGAAGTCACCGATGAAGGTGTTACGGTTGTCCCTGTATTTGTCTTCGCGATACCCGAAGTTGCCGTTGAAGAGGAGCCGTCCGGAGAGCATGCGTCCGGAGAGCATGCCCTCAACGTCCAATTGCTCCCAGCCCGTCTGTCCCGTGCGCAGGCTGGTGCCGAACGACCAGTTGCTGCCCCTCAATGCCTGAGACATGATTTGGTTGAAACGCGAGGTGAGCACATTGCTGAGCATAGAGTTCATGGCAGTGCTGCCTTGTGTCTGCTTTTGTTCGAACTGTGTTTCGTAGCTGTAGAAGCGGCCGATGCCGAGCAAATAGATGGCCTGCATGTCGCGCTCCTCCTCGCTGCTGATCATGGAGCGCACCATCTGTTTTTCATCCTCGTTGGCGTTGGGGATGTCGAAATCGAACGTCACACTTGGTTCGCTGGCACGGCCGCCAATGTTCATGATGCAATCTACGCGGGTGTTGGACAGCCCCAAACCAGTGGCCGAAAGGTCGTCAAGCGAAACGTTGGGCACAGTGTATTTGGCTNNGAGGTTGAGAGCTGCCTGCATGGCANTGCCGCCAAAGACTATNGTGCCGTCAGGGACGAATNCAAAGTCCTTGCGGATGAGGTCGCGGATGGACATCTGGTAGTTGCCGTGGTCCACACGGTAAGTACCGAAGAGCTGGAAGCGTCCCTTGTTGTAGTAATTGGCACGGAGATGCCCGTCGCCGTAGAGACTGATGTAATCGCCTGAGCGGTGGTCCATAAGCAACAGGAGTTGGGCAGAAGGGTTTGCTTCTATTTCGAAGTTGAAATATAAGTCGGATGCCGGTGTTTGCATTGTTGTGCCCGTACTCTCGCCGTCCGGTTTTGCATCGTCTCCGTGGAGTGGGGCATAGGTAACGAAACTTGTCTCGTCGATGTTGCCGGGTGTGGCAATGTCATAGATGAGTGTGGTGCCGGGCATAGGGGTGGCTGTGACGTCGATGGCAGTCCGTCCGGCGGCACCGCTGAGGTGAATCCCTGCGTCGGCATAGATGGTGCCGTGGAAACTCATACCGTTCTGGGCAGAGGGGAAATTGTAGGCCAGAATGTTGCGTGCATCGGCAGTGATGTCGTATTGCATTCGCTTGAAGCAGTCGTGTGTGAGGTGGATGTCGGCCGTTGCTATATGCTCGTCCATGCCGGCTATGCCGATGTTATCGTAGATGTGTGCCTGAGGAATGCGGATGTCGTTAGGGCGCAAGATGACGGAGTCTCCCGCCAAATGGTATTCGGTGCCGAGGGCCAGAATATGCGTCCGCAGGGTGTCGATGCAGATGTCGCCTTCGATGTTGANACGTTTGAACGGACCGAATACGCGNGTCCATCCTGAGAATCTTCCCGTCAAATCGCTGAAGATGCCGTGGGTGTATTTCTGGAGGAATGCGATGTTGAAGCGTTGGGTGCGGATGTTCAGGTCCAGACCGTTTCTTTCTCCCTTGCCGGGGATGATGGTGCCATTCAGGTGTGTNTGATGGTTGGCTGCGGAATCGCGCATCTCGGCATTGAGCAGAATGGCGTTCGGCTGCTTGCCCCAGTTGGCAGTCAGGTCCATGTGTCCGAGGTGGGCATTGTTGAAGGAGAAGTTCTCCACTTGCAGATTTGCGTCAGCCACAAGATTCTTCATCATGGAGGATGCGGAAATGGTGCCTGATGCGTAACCTCCAAATTCCAACTTGTGCACGTTGAAGAGGTCGAGTACATTGGCGATGTCGATGCCAGCCAGCCTGACGTGCAGCGTGTCTTTGTTGAGCGGGGAGATGCGTCCGTTCACGGAAAGGTGCTTGTCTGCCTGATGGATGTTGAGGTTGTGGATGTCAATCATCTTGTCGTGATAGCGGATGAGGGCCGGATTGACGTTCCATAGAGTGTCGCCTATGATGAGCTGTGAACTGTTGGTGTGTGCATCGATGACTGCCGAGTTGTTCAAATCCCGACGGACGATGCCCGTCATGCTGATGTCGCCAGCATTCCGAATGCTGCCTTTGTTGTCCCAACGCAGGCGTGAGGTGATTTTGTCGGACGAGAGATAGGTGTCGAGGTTGAGTTCGACAGGTGCCTTTTTCATCATCCGTTCACATTGCAGGCTTGCCTGTATGGCTTTCATGTTGCTTTGCAGACGGCATTCGATGTTCTGCAGTTGCTGTCCGCCGATGACCAGATCAGGCATCCGCAGTTCGGTCTGAATTTGAGATACGGCATCGCTGATGACGCCCTCGAGGGTGCTCTTTTGCGCTATCCGCAGTTCTGTGCCGAGTAGGCGTCTGGCAATTAGGGTGTCCTGCATTTCAACAGAGAACCGGAACTCGTTGCCGTCCTGCCGGTTGGTAGCGCCCGACGCGAAGAGACTTGGCAGACTGTAACGTATGGGCTGTACGAACGACTGTTTAAGACTATTCCAATTGAAACGACCGTCGGCGCGAGCATTCAGGAAGTCACTATGCAGAGCCAAGTGGTGGCCGTCGGCGGATAGTGTGCTGTTCATTGCGATGTCGCCGATGATGAGCGAGTCGCCTTCGTCGAAGTTGATTCGGAGATTAGAGAGCACGATGCTGCCCTGAAGCGTAGAGGGGTTGATGTCGGGAAAGTCAGCATCAAGCCTACCGGAGAAGCGCTCGCCGGAGAAGCGTTCGGTGAGGTTTAGGACATGAGGTGCAAGATTTTCAATCCGGGCTTGGCACTGCAATGAACGAGGCCCGTCGGTCTGTGCTGTGTGCAGTTGAAGCAGAATCTGTCCGGCCATCCCTTCCAAAGAGAGCTTCCCGCCATAGCAATTACCATCCACGTAACTGTCAAACCGCACATTGCGGTGCTCGTAACCGCAGAACAGCAGGCTGTTGAGCGATCCGCTCATGTTCAGTTGTCTTTTCTGCCCCTTGCCGGGAAGTTTTCCGCTTATAGTGGATTCGAAAGAAAGGACAGTGGCGCGCTCCTTGCCCTTCATGTCCAGCAGATTGCCCAAATGGATGTCGGTGGCTTTGACTGCGGCAGAAAGCTCTTTCATGTCCTGCACCTGTGCGCGGAGGGCTATGGAGCCTTGCTCTGTCTTCGTGGTCAAGTCGGCTGTCAAGTCATTGTCGTGGTAAGTGACAGTGCCCGTGCTCTCGGTGACCCCAAGGCGCGTGAGTAAAGGACTGACCTCGCGCGGTGTTCCCTCAATGTTGCCCGTCAGAAAATACTGTAGCAAAGGCGAAGTGTGCAGATTGTGGATGTTGGCGCTGTAGAGGGGAGCGTGCAGGAGATTGCGTACAGAAAGGGATGCCAGCAGGCGGAGGCTCGATGCGTTGTCATGGACATTGAACTCGTCAAGCCAAAGACTGCCGTCCTTCAATACCATTTCGGTCTCAAGGTTTAGTATGTCGGAAAACGTTGTCAACCGGGGTGCTATGCTCCGTAAATCGTGAGGACTGACATGGCAAACGATGCTGCTTCTTGCAGTGCATCGCGCAAGCCATGGTTCGGTGAAAGCCTGTTCCAGACCATTGTAAGAGGCGGAGAGTTGTGGAATGCTGACGGATGACTCTGGCATCTGCATGAGGAAATCATCGATGCGTGCAGTACTTTTTCCTGCATGCATTCGCAAAGAGAGGTGCGTAAGGTCCAGTCCGCTATGTTCGCGAAAGCTAAGGTTCTTGAGATGGACGTTCAGCGTGTCGGGTATTTGTAACAGACAACGCGCGGTGAGGCTTATGTCTGTCAGGTGGAGGTGGTTTATGTCCAATCCGCTGTCCTTGCAAGGCTTGTCAAGCCGGTCGTAGTGCACTTCTCCCCGNCGTATGATTAAAGCACTGATGCCTAAGTCGAAAGAGGAAGAGGTGGTGTCCTCCGACGAGAAAGCATCCANCAAGAACTGAAAATTGTAAGGTTCCTCTCCTTCTTTATATATGCGTGCGCGTGCACCGATAATCTGTGCCCCTCCGATGCGGATGCGTTTCCTGAAAAGCGGCAACAAATCTACTTTTGCCGCAATGCGTGAGGACTGAAGCATGAGAGTGTCACGCATGTCGTAAATGCGTATATTGTCAAGGATGACACGCCCTAATGCAGAAAGTCGAACTGACTCTATTTCCACTCTTCCGCCCGTTTTCTTCTCAAGCATATCAGAGACAGCAATCGCCGACCAACTTCGGAAAGCTGGCAACGAGTTAAGCAAAAACAGGGTCAGATAGGCAGTACCCAAAATGCCAATAATGATGCGGGATATGTATTTTAGAGTCTTGATGGGATTTTCTTTGTGGGTGTTTTGGCGCTCTTTTCTATGTTTCCGCGCCAAAAGTACAAAAAAATATCGGATTGTGTGGCACATCTTTCCGTTTTTTAGTACTTTTGTGGCGTCTTATAGTAACATTGTAATAATTCCAGATATGGCAAATGTAATCAAATTACGCAAAGGCCTCGACATCAACCTCAAAGGCAAAGCCGCGAAGGAAACTGCCAGTGTGAGCTGTCCGGGAGAGTATGCACTCGTCCCCGATGACTTCACTGGCGTAAAGCCTAAAGTGGTGGTCAAGGAGGGTGACATCGTTCGGGTGGGGGATGCGCTGTTTGTGGACAAACAGCATCCAGAAGTGAAGTTCGTGAGCCCTGTCAGCGGTACAGTCAGCATGGTGGAGCGCGGAGAGCGCCGTAAACTGCTCAGCATCCGTGTGAAGGCAGACGGGAAACAGCAGGCGTGCCAGTTCGACACAAAGGGCNACGTCAAGACTCTNATGCTCGAAAGTGGCTTGTTCGCATTCCTGCGTCAACGTCCTTATGATGTTGTGGCAAATCCTGAAGATGCTCCTAAGGCTATCTTCGTCAGTGCATTTAACAGCATGCCTCTGAGCCAAGACTTCGACTATGTGGTCGAAAGTCAGATGGCAGAGTTTCAGGCGGGCATTTCCGCTTTGGCCAAAATGGCAAAGGTGTATCTCGGTATCAGCCCTGCCCAGAAGCAGAAGCTGGAGTGCATCAAGGACTGTGAGGTGAACGTTTTCGATGGTCCTGCCCCCGCAGGTAATGTGGGCGTACAGATTAACCATGTCAGCCCCGTCAATAAGGGTGAAGTGGTTTGGACAATGGGAGCCGAAGCCGTTATCTTCCTGGGGCGCTTGATGAAGACGGGCAAGGTGGATTTTACTCGCACCATAGCTCTGGCGGGTAGCGAAGTGAAGGAACCCAAGTATTACAAGGTGCTTGTCGGCCAGAAACTCTGCACCTTGCTCAACGGCAATATCAATGCAGAGGGTGTACGTATTATCAACGGTAACGTCATGACGGGCATCAAGACAACGGCAGACGGCTTCCTTGCAGCATATGCCACTGAGGTGAACGTCATTCCCGAAGGCGACCATGCCGACGAGATGCTTGGCTGGATTATGCCTCGCATCAATACCTTTTCTACCCACCGCAGCTATTTCAGTTGGCTCCTTGGCAAAAAGAAAGAGTATGTGATGGATGCACGCATCAAGGGCGGAGAGCGCCACATGATTATGAGCGGCGAGTACGACAAGGTATTCCCGATGGACATCTATGCNGGNTATCTCGTTAAAGCNATCATAGCAGGCGANATCGACCGTCAGGAAGCTCTCGGCATCTACGAAGTGGCTCCTGAGGATTTTGCCATCGCTGAGTTCGTGGACAGTTCAAAACTTGAATTGCAGCGTATCGTGCGCCAAGGTCTGGATATCCTGCGCAAGGAAAATGCTTAATACATTATATAATTATATATAGTAAGACATGAATCCAATAAAAAAACTATTCGATAACATAAATCCCTACGTTCAGAAGGGTGGCAAGTTCCACGCCTTCCGCTCGTTGGTGGACGGTTTCGAGACTTTTGCTTTCGTGCCCAACACTACAGGCCGCGTAGGTAGCGTGAACATCCACGATGCTATCGACAGCAAGCGTATCATGAGCTTCGTCGTGATAGCTCTCTTGCCTGCGCTACTCTTCGGTATGTACAACGTGGGTTATCAAAATGCTTTGGCTGGCGGCGGTGACATGACCGATCACGTCGGCATGTTTCTTTATGGTCTGGCAGCTGTGCTGCCCAAGATCGTTGTTAGTTATGCAGTTGGTTTGGGCATAGAGTTTACTGTGGCACAATGGAAGAACGAAGAAATTCAAGAGGGCTTCCTTGTAAGNGGCATCCTTATTCCCATGATAGTGCCTGTCACCTGTCCACTNTGGATGCTGGCAATTGCCGTAGCGTTCAGCGTCATATTGGCCAAAGAGATTTTCGGAGGAACAGGTATGAACATCTTCAATCCTGCNCTTATTACCCGTGCATTCCTCTTCTTCAGNTATCCCTCGGCAATGACCGGCGATGCTACGGTATGGGTATCGCAGGATACTATCTTTGGTCTGGGCTACAAAGCTGCTGATGTGTACACTGCTGCTACTCCTCTTGGTGATGCAGCACAGGCCGGCTTCCAAGGTTTTGCTCCCGATGTAATTCAGGATGCCATCATCGGTTTGATTCCCGGCTCCATCGGCGAGACCAGTGTGATAGCTATTGCTCTTGGTGCCATTCTACTGCTATGGACAGGTGTTGCAAGTTGGAAGATTATACTCAGTGTCTTTGTTGGTGGTGCCGCCACAGGCTATCTGATGCAAGTCTGTGGCCTGACGCAGATTCAGTGGTACGAACAGCTTGTACTCGGAGGTTTTGCTTTCGGTGCTGTCTTCATGGCTACCGATCCTGTCACCGGTTGTCGCACGGAGTGTGGCAAATGGGTGTATGGACTGCTTATTGGCTTCGTTGCAGTGATGGTTCGCGTGCTCAATCCTGGATATCCTGAGGGCATGATGCTCGCTATCTTGCTGATGAATCTTTTTGCAAGTCTTATTGACTACTGCTTTGTTCAGTCAAATATAAACAAGCGCGCAAGGCGTGCTGCAAAATAAAGGAGAACACAAGAAATGGCAAAATTCAAATGCAATGTCTGTGGTCAGACCTTTGAGGCTGACCGTATGCCTGACAAGTGCCCTATCTGCATGGCTGACTCTTCACATATTGAAGAACTGGTCGAAGCAGGCGCACAGGCTGAAACTACTCTCCGCAAGAAAGGCTTTAATACGAACAGCAACGTTTACACAGTGGTCTATGCTGCTGTGATAGTTGTCATCGTTGCTTTTCTTTTGGCTTTTGTAGCATCTTCACTTAAGGAAACCCAAGATGCAAATGTGGCTAACGATACGAAAGGGCAGATTCTTACAGCTCTTGGCTATGACAAGACATCCATTGATGTGGCTGCTACATATGCCGAGAAAGTCAAGGACAATCTTTTTGTCGATGGTGAACTGAAGGCTTACGATGGCAAGTTCAATACCAGCTACGGCAAACTCGTCAGTGATGGTATACTGCATGTCTTCTCCGCAACGACAGCCAATGGCGAGATTGCTTACGTCATCCCCGTAGTGGGTCGTGGTCTGTGGGGTGGTCTGTGGGGATACATCGCCATAGATGAGTCCAAGTCAAAAGTTTTAGGAACTTACTTCTATCATGAGAGTGAAACAGCAGGTCTCGGCGCCCGTATCGGCGAGAGCTGGTTTCAGGAGCAGTTCATCGGCAAGTCTCTTTGGCAGAACGGTGATACGCTGACCGTCGTTAAGGCTGGTTCGGCAATTGAGAATGACCCATGTCAGGTAGATGGCGTGACTGGCGCAACTCTCACGAGCAATGGTGTAGCAGCAATGGTTAAGGACGGTTTGACGGCTTATAAGGCTTTCCTTGATGGCGCGCCCGTTGAGGTTCCCAAATGCAAGAGCGAGGACGAAAGCGATGTCTGCCCCGACGCATGTACCGATATGAGTGAGCAAGACAATGTTGAACTATAACAGAAGAGGAGGAAAAGAATATGAGTAAATTGTTTTCTGACGAGAATAAAGCCGCATTCTCCAGTCCGCTTAGTATGAATAACCCTGTCACTGTTCAGGTTCTGGGCATTTGTTCAGCATTGGCTGTCACCAGTCAACTGAAGCCTGCTATCGTGATGGGTCTGAGCGTGACTGTTATCACGGCATTCTCCAATGTGATTATTTCTTTACTGCGCAAGACCATCCCCAATCGCATCCGTATCATCGTGCAGTTGGTAGTAGTGGCTGCGCTTGTGACCATCGTAAGTCAGATACTGAAGGCATATGTTTATGATGTCAGCGTGCAACTGAGCGTGTATGTGGGTTTGATAATCACCAATTGTATCTTGATGGGACGTCTTGAAGCATTCGCCATGCAGAATGGTCCGTGGGCATCCTTCTTGGACGGTGTTGGCAATGGTTTGGGCTATGCGGCTATTCTGGTCATCGTGGGTTTCTTCCGCGAACTGTTTGGATTCGGCACATTGCTCGGCTACAATGTCATTCCCGACTGCCTCTACGAACTTGGTTACAAGAATAACGGCATGATGGTCATGCCTGCCATGAGTCTTATCATTGTTGGTTGTGTAATTTGGGCGCATCGCTCTATAAACAAGGAGGAAAAGTAAGATATGGAACACATGATTTCACTCTTCGTCCGCAGTATCTTTGTGGACAACATGATTTTCGCCTTCTTTCTGGGTATGTGCTCATACTTGGCCGTATCCAAGAATGTGAAGACAGCTCTCGGTCTTGGCGTTGCAGTTACTTTCGTCCTGCTCGTCACAGTCCCTGTCGATTATGCCCTTCAGATGTATGTGCTTGATGGTGCTAAGGAGGGGTCGTTGGCAAACCAGTTTGGCGTTGACCTTTCTTTCCTGGCCTTCATCCTGTTTATTGCTNTCATAGCTGGCNTCGTGNAGTTGGTGGAGNTGATAGTAGAGCGATTCAGTCCCTCACTATACTCNGCGCTNGGCATCTTTCTGCCTCTCATTGCTGTTAACTGTGCCATCATGGGTGCGAGCCTGTTCATGCAGCAGCGTGTTCAGATGGATGCCTCCACAAGCAGTCAGGCTATTGCAGGCTTCGGCGATGCCGTTGCATATGCACTCGGTAGCGGCATCGGCTGGCTGCTGGCCATCGTTGGTTTAGCAGCAATCCGGGAGAAAATGGCATANACCGATGTCCCCAAGCCTCTTCAGGGTCTCGGCATCACTTTCATCACCGTAGGCTTGATGGCGCTTGCCTTCATGTGCTTCAGTGGCCTTAATATTTAATAAGTAGGAGGAATAGACAATGGATATGAATTTGATTATTGCGAGCATTGGCGTATTCCTGGTAACCATCCTTGTGTTGGTAACCATCCTGCTCGTAGCGAAAGCTTATTTGTCACCCAGTGGCAACGTGAATGTAACAATCAATGGTAAGGACACACTCTCTGTGCCTCAAGGCGGTTCTCTGCTGGCCACCCTCAGTCAGGAAGGCATCTTTTTGCCCAGTGCTTGTGGCGGTAAGGGCTCATGCGGCCAGTGCAAGTTGCAGGTTCCCGTAGGTGGCGGTGACATCCTCGATAGTGAGAGAGGCNNTTTCACCCGNAAGNAGATAANGGNGAACTGGCGTCTTGGTTGTNAGTGTAAGGTCAAAGGTGACTTGGAGGTGAAGGTAGATGACTCNGTTATGGGAGTCAAGGAATGGGAATGTACCGTAATCGGTAACCGCAACGTGGCTACTTTCATCAAGGAGTACAAAGTGGCACTGCCTAAGGGAGAGCACATGGACTTCGANCCTGGTTCGTATGCCCAGATACGCATCCCTAAGTTCGACTGTATAGATTACGACAAGGACTTCGACAAGTCGCTCATAGGCGAGACCTATCTTCCTGCATGGGAGAAGTTCGGATTGTTCCCTCTCAAGTGCGCGAACCCGAGCGACACAGTCCGGGCCTATTCTATGGCAAACTATCCTGACGAAGGTGACATTATCACCCTCAATGTACGTATTGCTACTCCTCCCTTCAAACCGAAGGAACAGGGGCCTGGTTTCATGGATGTCAATCCCGGTATTGCTTCTTCTTACATCTTCAGTCTTAAGCCCGGCGACAAAGTGATTATGAGTGGTCCTTACGGAGAGTTCCGTCCTGAGTACGGCACTGGGCGTGAGATGATTTGGGTAGGTGGCGGTGCAGGTATGGCTCCCCTGCGTGCACAGATTATGCACATGCTCAAGGGTAACGGCATCAAGCCTGAAGACCGGATGCGTCAGATGCACTACTTCTATGGTGCACGCGCTTTAGAGGAAATTCCTTTCCTCGACGACTTCTTGCAGCTCGAGAAGGACTTCCCCAACTTCCACTTCCACCTTGCCCTGGACCGTCCGGATCCCAAGGCGGACGCTGCGGGTATCAAATATACGGCAGGCTTCGTGGCTCCTGTCATGGGCGACACCTATCTCAAGCAGCATGAGGCGCCGGAGGACTGTGAGTACTACCTCTGCGGTCCTCCAATGATGGCCAAGACGGTGCTTGACTTGCTTCATAGCCTGGGCGTGGAAGATGATATGATTCGTTTCGACAATTTCGGTGCCTGATTCCGTCTGATGTTGAGCGCTCTCACTGCGCCTTGCATGCCAAAGCGCAGGTTAGAGAACTCACAGCA
>WFLX010000419.1_pt1 | contig 17401 bp, 10 predicted proteins | sample 4967041 | NCBI WGS metagenome assembly WFLX01 (sample SAMN12857096, study PRJNA449069) | gut metagenome | isolation source: stool from male and female vole | host: Microtus ochrogaster | place: USA:Florida | collected 2017 | reverse complement strand
ATCTGTCGGTGGCGCTTAATTCGCTTCTCGTGCAGGATGGTGTTTTCATCTATCATCCCAAAGGGATGAAGTGTGAGCGGCCTCTACAGATTGTCAACATCTTCTCTTCGCCCGTGTCTGTGGCAGCCTTCCGCAGGATGCTCATAGTGATGGAGGAGGGAGCCGAACTGCAGTTGCTCGTGTGCGACCACACACAGGACAATTTAAATAGTTATCTCAATTCTGAGGTAGTGGAGATCGACCTCTCACAGGGGTCGAAACTCGAAGCCTGCTTCATTGAGGAATCATCTGCCACCACCTCGCGATTCTCGCAGATGTTTGTCAAGCAGCATCGCGATACCACCTTCACATGCAACTCCACCACCCTCACCTGTGGCAAAACCCGCAACGAATTTGCAGTGGATCTCACTGGGGAAGGTTGCGATACGCGCCTTAACGGAATGGTGATAGGCTCCGGGAAGATGGCTGTCGATAATGATTCTGAGATACGTCATCTCATGCCCCGGTCGAGGAGCAACCAGCTCTTCAAGTATGTGCTTGACGAGGAGTCGATCGGCGCATTCGAAGGAACCATCGTNNNAAGCGAGGGGGCCANGTTCACCGANGCCTACCAGANCAACCGCAATATACTTGCTTCTACCGATGCGAGAATGCACTGCAAGCCGCAACTTGAGATTTACAATGATGATGTGAAATGCTCCCACGGCGCTTCAACAGGGCAGCTTGACAATGAAGCTCTCNTCTACATGCGCTCGCGTGGCATACCACAGGAGGAAGCCCGNACTATGTTAATGCAAGCCTTCATGGTCGATGTAATTGATTCCGTGAAGATTACCGGGCTGCGCGAAAGNCTGCATCATCTTGTGGACCGCAGATTTGCAGGCACCCTCGGAGACTGTGCAAGCTGCCACTCAACTGACTGCAAATAAATAACGTTTCACTCTCTTACCCTCCTAACAAAAATTTTGCTCTATGTCACTCGACATCACTAAGATCCGTGAGGACTACCCGATCCTGAGCCGCAAGATCTACGGACGGCCATTGGTGTATCTCGATAACACCGCCACATCTCAGACACCCCGCGAGGTGGTAGATGCGATAGTCTCGGGCTACACTCAGACGAAGGCTAATGTCCACCGCGGAGTCCACACCCTATCAATGGAGGCCACAGAGCTTCAGGAGGGTGCGCGCAGAAGGGTGAGAGAGTTCATCAATGCCCCCTCAGTTGAAGAAATTATCTTTACACGTGGCACGACGGAGTCGATAAATCTGGTAGCCTCATCATTCGGGGGAGCCTTCTTCAAAGAGGGCGACGAGGTGATAGTCTCTGTGATGGAACATCACTCCAACATAGTGCCATGGCAGCTGCTCGAACAGCGGATAGGGATAAAATTGCGGGTGATTCCGATGACAGCTGACGGATCGCTTGACATGGAGGCGTATAAAGGACTGCTGAATGAGCGGACGCGGTTTGTAAGCGTTTGTCACGCGTCAAATGTNCTCGGCACTGTAAACCCGGTGAAGGAGATAGTAGAGATAGCCCACAGCCATTCGGTGCCTGTGCTTATAGATGGTGCACAGGCTGCTCCACATCTTAAAATTGATGTAGNGGATATAGGAGCCGACTTCTANGCNTTCTCCGCNCANAAGATGTATGGNCCGGCNGGAGTTGGAGTACTCTTCGGGCGCAAGGAGTTGCTCGAGAAGATGCCCCCCTATCAGGGCGGTGGTGAGATGATAGAATCGGTAAGCTTTGCAAAAACCACTTTTGCTGCCCTACCCTACAAATTTGAAGCCGGNACACCTGACTTTATCGGTATAGCTGCNCTTCACAAGGCNATTGACTATATGGAAAGCATCGGGATAGANAATATCGCAGCCCATGAACATGATCTGCTCGAATATACCACTAACAGGATGCTTGAGGAGATACCCGGGATGAGGATTTTCGGCACTGCCCCCGGTAAATGTGCCATCATCTCATTTCTTGTGAATCACGAGCATCACTATGACATGGGAATGCTCCTCGACAAATTGGGGATAGCTGTTCGCACAGGCCATCACTGCGCCCAACCTCTGATGCAGGCACTCGGGATCGAAGGCACTGTCAGAGCCTCGTTTGCAGTCTACAACACGATTGAGGAGTGTGACCTCTTCCTCGCCGCNCTAAAGCGTGTGAGCGCAATGCTCGGTTAAAACTNTGTGCGCAGGTAATAGTCTGATACACCGAAGACTACGATTTGCAAAACGAGGTCTGTCGTTATCCCTATTTGCACTCCCTTTTTCGCACTCCAGAAATCTCTATTCCGCAATATNTCATCCGGCAAGGATCGTCATGGNGATTACAAGATCATTTTGCACACAACCCATGTGAGGCGATTGAATATATAATTGTGTTGAAAGATTAAATTATACTTCCAAGGGGNCTTGACACGCCCTGTTACCTCCTCTTTCAACCTCTTGGACTGGCGGAGTGCGTTGTGACGATAGTCNGAGTCGGAGCTGCCGGTNGCTTCGCGTTTATACTGGGCAGCGAGAATCATTCTGCGGGCNTCTATCCATTTTATCATGTCACTCCTCCCTGCGTCGCGAAGCGACTTCTCGACAGCATTGAGGGTATCCTCCCACTTTTTGGGGCTTGAACTGAAGTCTGTACCTGTGATGGAGACCTCGGTCATATGGACTAAAACCGAAGGCTCCCCTTTCAGTTGTAAAAGACGAGGATTCTGAAGCAACAGTCTCACCCCCAGTTCATAATCATCCCATCCGGGGAAATTCTCACCCCACCCACCGGCAGCCTCGAGAAGAGATTTCCGCACCACATATCTAAGGGTTGAGAGTGTAGCCCGGAAAAGATGGTTGAAGAGGGGATCGGCAGCCGAAAAATAGCGTCGACACCTCTTTCCATCAAGCCCTTCATAGATAACGTCGCGCCCAAAGATGTCCACATCAGAATTGGCAAGAATGGCATCGGTGAAATCTTTGACATGATCAGGGAGCATGACGTCATCAGAATCGAAAAACATCACAAAGTCGGTTTCCACCTCCTTGAGTCCACGATTGCGGGCTGCTGCTGCTCCCTGCTTTGGCTCTGTCAGCACCCTTACATCCAAAGAGGGAGACTGCTCAGAGGCCCATTCATTCATAATCCGCATGCTTTCATCTGNCGAATTATTGTCTACGAGAATCACTCTGGCCGGTTTGAGGTGCTGCCCGGCGATAGAGTCGAGGGTGCGTCGGAGAGTTGCCTCGCGATTGTAGACAGGGATCACTATAGAGACTGGAGAATGCATGNCGGAGAAAAAGNNTGGAATTATATGCNNATATAGGTGTTTTTTCTCAACCTTTGGAGGCGCTCGATTGTATTATTTATATACAACAACATTTAATCAGTTTCAACATTATGAAGATAGGTGATAAGATACCCGAAATTTTAGGAAAAAGCACCGATGGGCGCGAAGTGAAAAGCAGCGACTACGCAGGCAAACCCCTCGTAATATATTTTTATCCTAAAGACAATACTCCCGGCTGCACTGCAGAAGCATGTTCGCTTCGCGACGGCGATCAGAAGATACGNCGGCTCGGATATACCATAATAGGCATCAGCAAGGACTCACCTGCAAGTCACTTGAAGTTTGCCGATAAATTTGATCTGCCCTTCACACTGCTCTCGGATGAGTCAACCGAAGTCAATCAGGCTTTCGGGGTATGGCAGAAAAAGAAAATGGCCGGTCGCGAATATATGGGCACCGTCAGGACAACCTTTATCACCGATGCTGACCACAAAGTGGTGCGTATCATCGAGAAGGTCGACACAAAGAATGCCGCTGAGCAGGTGCTCAAGGTGATCGAAGAGATTCAGGCTGAATAAGAGCTTAGTCAGTGAGGTGCGTCCAACCCCACGCCTCGAGCAAAAATAAATCCGGAGGATGTTGCCACATATCGGGCTACATCCTCCGGTTAATTATGCTGATAAAGTATCAGTCAGCTTTTAAGCCTGAGGCATTTTGGTGCGTTTGCCATAGCCATAGGCAGCAGCATCGCCGAGTTCCTCCTCAATGCGGAGAAGCTGGTTGTATTTTGCCATACGGTCAGAGCGGCTTGCAGAGCCTGTCTTGATCTGGCCGGCATTTGTAGCAACAGCGATGTCNGCAATNGTGGCATCCTCAGTTTCACCGGAGCGGTGAGAGATGACAGCGGTGTAGCCNTTGCGCTGAGCGAGCTCTACGGCGCGGAGAGTCTCAGTGAGCGAACCGATCTGGTTAACTTTCACGAGGATAGAGTTAGCGCAACCCTCCTCGATACCGCGCTCGAGATACTTCACATTGGTTACGAAGAGGTCGTCGCCAACGAGCTGGCAACGCTTGCCGATGAGGTCGGTGAGCACCTTCCAGCCGGCCCAGTCGCCTTCAGCCATACCATCTTCGATAGAGTCGATGGGATATTTCTCAACAAGGCTCTTGAGATATTCAGCCTGCTGCTCGGAAGTGAACTTGGGAGCGTCAGCGCCCTGCTTCCAGGTGTAGTCGTAAAGACCATCCTTGTAGAACTCGGAAGAAGCGACATCAAGACCGATGGTGACATCCTTACCGGGAACATAACCGGCAGCTTCGATAGCTTTGATGATAACGTTGAGCGCATCCTCAGTGCCATCAAGAGCGGGAGCGAAACCACCTTCATCACCTACGGCAGTAGAGAGGCCGCGATCGTGGAGCACCTTCTTGAGAGCGTGGAACACCTCAGTGCCCATGCGGATACCTTCCTTGAAGCAGCATGCGCCGATGGGGCGAATCNTGAACTCCTGGAAGCAGATGGGAGCGTCAGAATGAGCGCCACCGTTGATGATATTCATCATAGGCACGGGGAGCACGTAGCTGTTGCAGCCACCGATATATTTATAGAGGGGAAGGTCGAGATATTCAGCGGCAGCCTTAGCGACAGCGAGCGAAACGCCGAGGATAGCGTTAGCGCCAAGGTTTGACTTAGTGTCAGTGCCATCAAGGGCAAGCATAGCCTCATCAATCTTGATCTGGTCGAGAGCGCTCATGCCACGGAGGAGATCAGCGATAGGACCATTGACATTAGCGACAGCCTTCTGTACACCCTTACCGAGGTAGCGGCCCTTGTCGCCATCGCGAAGCTCGAGAGCTTCGTTGACACCAGTAGAAGCGCCGGAGGGAACAGACGCACGGCCACGCACGCCAGATTCGAGAATAACGTCTACCTCAACGGTAGGATTGCCACGTGAGTCAAGGATCTCACGACCGATAATTTTTTCAATTTTCATAGTCTCTATTATAATTATAGTTTTATTTCTGATTATCAACGAGTTAATCAAGGCAGATAGACTGCGGGGACACCCTCGGATTTTTCAAGTGCAAAATTACTAAATCCCCACTGCCTCTGCAATAAGCAGATTGCGAAAAAATTGAGCCGGTTTAATAATATATGTTAAACCGACTCATGTTATATGCAAACCACAATACAGGGCTGAGTTTCGCAGACTTTAAGGACTCGCCTCTTTTTCGAGAAAACTACTGATTACCAGCAATCCTTAGCTCCACAGAAGAGGGACAATCGACATCGCTGAGCGAAATCCGTGCACTTGACGCAAAAAGCTTAGTGTCAAAGCTATTGCGCTTCTGCACATGGATCAATATTCATCCCAGCTCTTGATCTCGATGGAGTCGAGGGGGTGAGTTGTGAAGGCATCGATGTAGGCCGATGCGAGGCGTGCATTGGTGAGAAGGGGGATATTGAGGTCAATGGCAGCACGACGGATCTTGTAGCCATTGGTCAGCTCGGTAGTAGTAAAGTTTTTAGGGATGTTGACTACCATGTCGACCTTGTGGTCGTGGAGCAACTCAATAGCCTGAGGTTGCATGTCGGGCTGCGATGGCCAGTAGACTCGCACTGCCGGTATACCGTTGTCGTTCAGGTAAGAGTGAGTGCCACCTGTTGCGTAGATAGTGTAACCGCGGTTGGCGAGTTCATGGGCAGCGTCGAGGAGTTCGGCTTTCTGTTTTGCGGTTCCGGTAGACATCAGTACGGCCTTGGCTGGAATACGGTTGCCAACTGAAATCATAGCCTTGATCAGAGCCTCGGCCGAGTCAGTACCGATACACCCAACCTCACCGGTAGAGGCCATGTCGACACCGAGCACGGGGTCAGCACCCTGCAGACGCGAGAAACTGAACTGCGAAGCCTTGATACCGACATAGTCGAGATCGAAAGCATTCTTGTGGGGCTTCTCGACTGGGAGGCCGAGCATCACACGAGTAGCGAGGTCTATAAAATTGATCTTCAAGACTTTCGACACAAACGGGAAGCTACGCGAAGCACGGAGGTTACACTCTATGACTTTGATATCATTGTTCTTGGCGAGGAACTGAATGTTGAACGGCCCGGAAATCTCAAGCGCTTTAGCAATCTGGCGAGATATCTTACGGATACGTCTCATCGTCTCTACGTAAAGCTTTTGAGGCGGGAACTGGATGGTGGCGTCGCCGGAGTGGACACCTGCATACTCGATATGCTCTGAGATAGCATAAGCCACGATCTCACCATTTTGAGCCACGGCATCCATCTCAATCTCCTTGGCAGAAGAGATGAACTGCGAGACGACGACAGGATGTTGCTTCGACACATTTGCCGCCAGACGGAGGAATCGTGTCAGTTGCTCCTGGTTGTGACAAACATTCATCGCAGCTCCAGAGAGCACATAGCTTGGGCGCACGAGCACCGGGAAGCCAACCTCCTCAATAAACTTATCGATATCGTCGAAACTTGTAAGCTCACGCCAACGGGGCTGATCGATTCCGAGGCGGTCGAGCATAGCGGAGAACTTATTGCGGTCCTCAGCATTGTCGATGCTCCTTGCAGTTGTTCCGAGAATATTGACACCTTGCTCATCGAGACGGGTAGCGAGGNTATTTGGNATNTGTCCGCCAACCGAAAGGNTAGTCCCATGAGGCTGCTCGAGGTCGAGGATATCCATGACACGCTCAAAGGTGAGNTCGTCGAAATAGAGACGGTCACACATNTCATAATCAGTCGATACAGTCTCGGGATTGTAGTTGATCATCACCGAGCGCCATCCTTGCTTCTTGACAGTCAGAAGAGCGTTGACTGAACACCAGTCAAACTCCACTGAAGAGCCGATACGGTAGGCACCGGAGCCGAGTACTACGATTGAGCGGTGGTCGTGGAGATATTTCACATCATTCTCCCTGCCATTATAGGTAAGGTAGAGATAGTTGGTCTGTGCAGGGTATTCAGCCGCGAGGGTGTCGATCTGCTTGACTACCGGGAGGATGCCGCGCTGCTTACGGATAGCTCTCACTTTCAGGAGGTCGNNGNNGGAATCGNGCANNNTNTCTTTGAGGACCTCACGAGCGACCTGGAAGTCACTGAATCCCTGCTCTTTGGCCTGACGAAGGAGTTCATCGGGGACGGCATCGAGCTCGCTATAGTTCTGAAGTTCCTTTGCAGTATCCATGATATTCTGGAGCTTGTAGAGGAACCACTTATCAATTTTGGTCAGCTCATGGATTTTGTCGACAGAATATCCTGCGCGCATAGCCTTTGAAATCACAAATATGCGTTTGTCAGTCGGTTCGCGGAGAGCCTTGTCGATATCCTCGACCTTGATCTCCTTGTTGCCTACGAAACCATGCATACCCTGACCGATCATGCGTAGACCCTTCTGGATCACCTCTTCAAAAGTACGGCCTATTGACATCACCTCGCCTACAGACTTCATCGAAGAGCCGATCTCGCGGCGGACGCCGTGGAACTTTCCGAGGTCCCAGCGGGGGATTTTGCAAACTATATAGTCAAGAGCCGGTTCGAAGAAAGCCGAAGTCTCTTTTGTGACAGAATTCTTAAGGTCGAAGAGTCCATAGCCGAGCCCGAGTTTAGCAGCCACGAAAGCAAGAGGATAGCCTGTAGCTTTCGAGGCGAGTGCTGACGAGCGGGAGAGACGGGCATTGACCTCGATGACACGATAGTCCATCGAAGCGGGGTCGAAAGCATACTGCACGTTGCACTCCCCTACTATGCCGATATGGCGAATAATCTTAATGGCAAGTTTGCGGAGCCAATGATAATCTTCATTTGTGAGAGTCTGCGAAGGAGCAACCACGATCGACTCACCGGTGTGGATGCCGAGTGGGTCAAAGTTTTCCATGTTGCAGACAGTGATGCAGTTATCGTAGCAATCGCGCACCACTTCATACTCCACTTCCTTCCAACCTTTCAGCGACTTCTCGACGAGCACCTGAGGGGAGAAAGCGAGTGCTTTTTCCACGAGACTCACGAGCTCCTCCTCATTGTCGCAAAAACCGCTACCAAGGCCGCCGAGGGCATAGGCAGCGCGGACAATTACAGGGTAACCGAGGTCAGCGGCTGCGCGTTTGGCATCGCTTATTGTGCTGACGGCCTCACTCTTAATGGTCTTGACATCAATCTCATCGAGCTTCTTCACGAAAAGTTCGCGATCTTCGGTGTCCATGATAGCCTGAACGGGAGTGCCGAGCACTTCCACTCCATATTTTTCGAGGATACCACTCCTATAGAGCTCTACGCCGCAGTTGAGAGCTGTCTGTCCACCGAAAGCCAGAAGGATACCCTCGGGCCGTTCCTTCTCGATGACCTTAGCGACGAAATAGGGAGTTACCGGGAGGAAATAAATCTTGTCGGCAAACCCATCGGAGGTCTGGACAGTTGCGATATTTGGATTGATGAGGACAGTAGATATACCCTCCTCTTTCATAGCCTTGAGCGCCTGAGAGCCGGAATAGTCAAACTCGCCGGCCTCACCGATTTTCAACGCGCCGCTACCAAGCAGCAATACTTTCTTGATTTTCTCGTTACGCATGATGAATAAAGGGGGATAATCCTAAAGAAGGTTGATAAATNCGTCNAAAAGGAACNCAGTATCNNTTGGGCCTGAGCTTGCCTNAGGGTGGAACTGGGCAGAGAAGAAAGGTTTGCTCTTATGGCGGATCCCCTCGTTGGTACCATCGTTCATATTGATGAAGAGGGGCTCCCAATCTGAGGGAAGCGTAGCGCTGTCAACAGCGAAACCATGATTTTGCGAAGTAATGTAGCATGTATCGGTCCCGACACGTCTCACGGGCTGATTGTGGCTTCGGTGTCCATATTTCAGCTTATAGGTCTTTGCACCGGCAGCTTTAGAGAGGAGCTGATTGCCCATACAGATGCCGCAGATAGGTTTTCCAATCTCCATGGCCTTGCGTATGTTGACCACAGTCTCTTCAGCCATATCAGGATTTCCGGGACCGTTTGAAATGAAGAGGCCATCGTAGGGGATAGTTGTAAAATCATAGTTCCAGGGAACGAGCACCACCTTGACACCGCGGCGAGTAAGGCAGCGGATGATGTTATGCTTCACACCGCAGTCGATAAGAACCACCGTCTTATCGCCATCGCCATGGATCTCAACTTCCTTAGTACTTACCTTGCCTACAAGATTTTCCTTATTGGGATCATAAAAATCGACATCTTCACATCCATCAATTAAAATCTTTCCAAGCATAGAACCATGTTCGCGGAGATGCTTGGTAAGTTGACGTGTGTCGATGCCGTAGATACCGGGGATTTTCTCCTCCTTGAGCCATTGTGAAAGTGAACGGTCAGCTTGCCAATGTGAATGGTCGAAAGTGTAGTCCTGAGCCACTATAGCACGGCAATGGATTCGGTCACTTTCGTAATATTCGCTCACATCATCCTTCTCTCTGCGGGGCGGGACGCCATAGTTGCCGAGGATAGGATAGGTTGTGACTAAAATCTGTCCCTCATAAGAGGGGTCGGTAAGGCTTTCAGGGTAGCCGGTCATAGCGGTGTTAAACACAACTTCACCNGNAGTAGATGCCNCGTAGCNAAAAGNTTTNCCTTCAAAAGTGNTGCCATCCNCAAGTATGAGGAGANCGCGCTTGGACTGTCGCATACNGTGATGAAAATTTTGCGTTACTTCGGGTGCACTGTAACCCGGGTGCAAAGTTAGTGATTTTTCGCCAAAAAATCCACAACCGCATATAAAAACTCCGGAACATACCATTGAGATATGTTCCGGAGTGAAAAGATGTCAGGTACTTGTGTGATTCAAATACCGAATAAGAATCGAATTAGAGAGCCTTTTTGGGCTTGAGGAGCTTAGCACCGGCGCGACCGTAAGCCACAAATACATAGCCATTGTCAGCAACCTTAACATAGTTAGCAGATGCCTTACCCTGCTTGGTGTACTTAGCCTTAACAGCGAAAGTATTCTTGTCGAGCACCCAGACACCTGCTGCACCGCAAGCGATGTAGAGGTTACCGTTTTTGATGCAAAGACCGTTGGCCGAAGCACCTTTGAACTTAGCGGGGATATTGAAGCGACGGAGCTCGTTGCCATTGATATCGTAGGCTGCGACACCGCTACCACCCTGGCAAGAGTAGATAGTGTTGTCGGTATCGATAGCGATCACGTTCTTACCATAGATAGGACCGAAGGCGGGAACATCGATAGTCTTGACGGGTGTACCGAATGCGAAACCATCGAGAGGCCAAACGGTGATGCGGGCGGGGAGCACGGTGGTATTGTCGTCCTCATCGTAGGCTACGTCAAGGTCACCGGCACGCTGAGTAAACTCGATAGTAGCAGCGTAGAGATTGTTGATAGCTACGTGCTTAGCAGAACCGTTTGTCTTAACGAAGGGACCAACTTCCTTCTTGGTAGTATTGAAGAGATCGTTGGTAGAGTAGTCCATAGTCTGGTAGCCACCTGCAGTTGTGATGAGGAGGTTGCGGTCAGCGGGACGAACAACCACGCTATTACCGGAGATGCCCTCGCCTTTGAGGAGGTGACGAACCTGCATGATAGAGGTCTCGTTGGTATACTTACCGAAGTTGTGGTCAGCACCGAGAGCGATGCGACCGATGATAGCACCCTTCTTGGGATGATCGCCGGTGGTAAGGAGTGAGTTGGTCTGAGCGTCGTAGATCACGTGGTTGAAATCGTAAGCACCACCTTCATTGTTGGGCTTAGTCTCCATATAGGAAGTGATAGCGAGAGTATCAGCCTGAACAGCGAGGACTTCGATGCAACCCCAATGAGAGATGCCATCATGCTCGTGGTCAGTGTTGGAACCTTCGGGGAGATTGGTAGAACCAATNCCACGCTTGTGCCAAGAGAGGAAAGCCTGGTTGCCGAGGACATCAATGCAAGTAGCGGAGATGGGATGAGTATGGATCTCGGTAGTACCTACAACGTCGAAATCTTCGGGATCAACGGGGTCGTTAGGAGTACCATAGGTGCCGTGGCAGCCTTCGTTGTCAGTGGGGATGTAGGGATATTTCGCATCGGGATCTTCAGCAGTCCAAACGCCGGGCTGACGGTTCTGCATGCCGCAGTTGTCAGAGTGAACGCCGGTTGTGGTAGCGAAGTCGAGGAAGAGATTTCCGAAGAAAAGACCACCGCACTCGATTTCGCGAGGAGTGCCTTCCTTAGCGTTGTTGGGCTGATCCTGACCTTTGAAGACAGTAGCCTTGATGAGACCCATGTCAGCAGCGGAATTGTTGAAATAGAAACCGGTGTTGTGGTTAGGCATGTAAAGCATCTCCTCGATGTCGACAACAGCCTTGGGACCCATGTTGATCTTAGCGCCGGAGGCAAGAACATTCATATTCTTAGCCTTGATGAACTTGTCGATAGCGAAGATACCACAGTTGGTAACATTGAGAGTACCGTTGGGAGCCATCACGCAACGAGCGTAGAGCTGACCCTGAGTGTTAACTGTGAAGGCATATTCCCACTGACCGGGATCGGTAGAGGTAGCTTCAATAAAGCCTTCAACGTTAACGAGAACATTGTTCTGCAAGAGGATAGTTTCAGCCTTAACAGAGGTAGCTTCGAGAGCACCATCCTGAACTACAACACGCTTAGCAACGAGGTCGCCATCGACGTCGAACTGACAGTTGTTGTAGACCATAACAGCCTTGTCGGTAGTGAAGCCGCCATCAATGAGGATTGCGCCCTTCTGCATGTTGAGATCCTTAGCAAGAGTAAGGTCACCATATACATAAAGGGAACCACCATTCCAGGTATAGGTCGAAGACCACTGGTTGTCGAGAACTACACTTGCGCCGGGGAGCACATATATATTATTGTTGCTACCGTTTGCGTAGTTGACATTGAGTTTTACATTTGTACCGGCAATATAAACAGTCACATCGCCGTTCATACCGAGCCAAACTTCTTCGCCGGAGCCGGAGATGATATACTTTTTGCCGCTTTCAGCATTGCCATTGTAGGCGATAGCGTCGGCATAGTCAGCAGCAGCGGGTGCAGCAGGCATGCGGAATGCTACCATACCGGAGTTGCGAGAGAGACCATTAGAGAGGTCAAAGTTGAGCACGCGAGCGCCAAGGATATCCTTGTCGGTCACAATGTTAAGAGCTTCGCCCTGAACCTCGGCAGAGGGATCGGGGTCAGGATCGCCACCACCGTCGGGGGCATCATCGGAACATGAGGGGAGAGCTGAGAGCACANGAGCAGCGNCACCAAAGCCGATGAACTTGCTAAAATTCAGCGCTTGCAAATTAAATTTGCGAGTTTTCATAATCACTGATATTATAAATTTAAGTTATTGATTATAAGCAAAGTAATATAAAAAGTCACGACACACCCCATAGGTATGCGTAAAACTTGATACAAAGTTACAAAATATTTCGCGAAAAATCAAAGAGAAAAGCACGGGCAACCTTAAATGTCACAACATTGTAACACCATTACATAATTAAACCCCTATGCTTGTTGCAAAGCTTGTTACAGAGGGATCAAGAGCCGGAAGAAATCTTAAAAATCATTGGTTAAATCAATTCCGACCTTATGAACAAGAAGGCTATTGCTGTTTCACTTGAAGATTATGGCGGTAGACAATAGAAAGAGGCTGAAGAAAAATTCTTTATGTTGAAAGGTGCACGTCGCGATATTACTCCACTACACGGTCGGCTTTTTTGACGCCATCAATTTTAAGGACACTCCGGCAAAGAGCAGCAACGGCATCGGTATCAGAGACAAGCACACCGAGATCGCAGGTGAATACCTCCTTCTCAGCCTCGATATTCAAGCGACGTATATCGATATTCAACGCAGTCGAAATCATACCTGTAAGTTCCTGAAGGATGCCATGTCGATCTATACCCTCGATGCGTATGTTAGCCAGGAATGAGCCGGCAACATCGTCCCACTTGGTTGCGAGAATCCTGGGACCATAGCTGGCTTTAAGGACTTGTGCCCTCGGGCAGGTAAGGGAGTGGACCTCAACAAGACCATCATCGTTGATAAATCCCATCACATCGTCGCCCGGTATGGGACGGCAACAATCGGCAAACTCAAAATTGCGTTCCTTATCGTTAAGTTTGAGTATATATGTTTTCTTAGTGTCGATTTTTGGTCGTTTGGAAGCGGCGGGAATCGTAGCGACGGTGGAATCGNGGATNCGTTTAGCTGTAGNATTTTTCTTATCGCNACCGAANCCGAGGNGGAAGAGACGCGAGATCAGCGAGNGGGCGCCNCGCGAAGTATTGACATTCAGATANTCGTCGATCGAAGCCTCGCCCGAGCCGAGTTTATAAAAAAGTTCGTCGCGCGAACCCACATGATAGATGCCAAGGATCTTTGTCATCACCTCATTGTTGAGGATGATGTCGTTTTGGACGAGGAAATCATCGAAAATCTTCTTACCCTTGTCGATAATAGGTTGCTGGACCCTACGCAACTCCTTGCGCAGACGAGTCTTAGCTTTTGCTGTCATGAGGAAATTCATCCACTCATNTTTCGGCATCTGCGACTGCGTANGTGAGCACCTCTACCTGGTCGCCGGAGTTAAGTTTATGGGAGAGCGGGACGAGCTTATGGTTTACCTTACCGGCAATGCAATGGATACCAAGCTGAGAATGAAGCGAAAATGCTACATCGAGCACGGTTGAGCCTGCAGGGAGAGTGAGGAGTTCGCCCTTTGGGGTGAAAATCACTATNTCGGTAGCGAACAGGTTGAGTTTCAGGGTGTCGAGGAAGTCGATGGCGGTAGGTGTTGGATCATCGAGGATATCCTTAATGGTTTTAAGCCATGCGTCGAGCTCTGTCTCCTCCTCATGCTCACCAATCTTATATTTCCAGTGTGCAGCAAACCCTTTTTCGGCAATCTCGTCCATTCGGCGGCTGCGGATCTGCACCTCGATCCAATTTCCCTCGGGTCCCATTAGAGTCACATGAAGAGCCTGATAGCCATTTGCCTTAGGATTCGATATCCAATCGCGAGTGCGGTCTGGATGAGGGCGGTAGAGGTCAGTGAGGGCCGAGTAGATCTTGTAGCACATCTCCTTTTCAGAGACTCCATCAGGGGCATCGAAAATGATACGCATGGCGTAGAGATCGTAGACCTCCTCGAATGGTATCTGNTTAGTTGTCATTTTCCGCCAGATAGAGTAGACCGACTTAAGTCGCGCCTTGGCATCATAGTCGATCCCCATGGTGTCGAGGCGGGCGAGGATAGGTGTAGCGAAATCGTTGTAGGCCATCTCGCGCCCTTCTTCGCTTTCGCGTATCAGCTCTGAGATACGCTGATACTCTNNCGGATGCTCGNATTTNAAACTGAGATCCTCCAGTTCAGTCTTAATCTCGAAAAGNCCCAGGCGATGAGCGAGTGGAGCGTAGATATATAGAGTCTCGCCGGCAATCTTATATTGCTTGTTTGGGGCCATAGAACCGAGGGTGCGCATATTGTGGAGGCGGTCGGCCATCTTAATGAGCACCACGCGTATATCCTCGCTCATGGTGAGCAGGAGCTTACGGAAATTCTCGGCTTGGGCAGAAGCCTTATCGCCAAAGATACCCCCAGATATTTTGGTAAGCCCTTCGACGATTCGAGCCACCTTGCGACCGAAATGCTGTTCGATATCCTCCACGGTATATTCGGTGTCCTCCACCACATCATGGAGAAGGGCGGCGCAAATAGAAGTGGAACCGAGGCCTATCTCCTGCGAAGCGATTTTTGCAACAGCTATGGGGTGGAGTATATAAGGCTCACCCGAGCGTCGGCGGACTCCTTTGTGGGCCTCCTTGGCAAACCGGAAGGCGCGCTCAATTACCTCCACCTTTTTTCGATGGTTGCTTGCGAGATAGCCGTCGAGCAGGTCACGAAACTGCTCTTCGATGTAGCGATCCTCTTGCTCCGGGGTGAGATTATAGTCTGACATATGGGAATTTTGGAATTATTGCATTTCTTTGATTGGTCGTGCGGGGGGAAGAATAAGAAGAGAAATGAGATGAGGTTAGAGATATTTGTCGCCGTGGGCCACCTTAACATCATTGACCATCTGTTTGATCCGCTGCTCTTCAGATTTCGGGCAAATCAGAAGCACATCGCCGGCATCAGCTACTATATAGCCCTCGAGGCCGTCGACAACCACGAGCTTATTATGGTCTGATACGGCAAAGATATTTCCTGATGAGTTGTAGGCGATGACGTGGCAGTTCTGGGTGACATTTCCACTCTGATTTTTGGGAGAATTGTCGAAGAGAGCGCTCCAGGTGCCGAGATCGTTCCATCCGAAGTTGACACATTCCACAAACACGTTGTCGGCCTTCTCCATTACGGCATAGTCGATCGAATTTGCAACACACGATACGAAATTGGCTTCGATGAAAGAGGATTCAGCCGTTGTCCCAAATTCTTTCAAGCCCTTATCGAACACACATGTAAGGTCAGCTGCATATTTGCGGATGGCCTCGATGATGCTCCGGGCGCGCCAGAGGAAAATCCCGGAGTTCCAGAAAAACTCACCGCTATCGAGGAACACTTTTGCAAGTTCGAGGTTTGGCTTTTCGGTAAAAGTTTTAACCTTAAGAATACCAGGTTCTGCCTCCTCCCCTATCTGGATATACCCATATCCTGTTTCGGGGCGGGTAGGCTTTATACCGAGGGTCAGCAGAGCATCGCGGCTCTCCACGAAATCAAAACCCCGGCGAACACAATCCTCAAAGATAGCCTCGCGCGTTATCAGGTGGTCGCTCGGAGTGACNATCATTGAAGCTTCGGGGTCGATGGCGGCTATATGGTAGGCAGCCCATGCGATGCAAGGAGCTGTGTTGCGGCGTGCNGGTTCAAGGAGTATGTTGGAGGGGAGGATGTCAGGGAGCTGCTCGCGGATGAGGGGGGCGTATCTGGCATTTGTCACTACGATGATGTTTTCCTTCGGGACAATCGGGAGGATACGGTCGTAGGACATCTGTAGGAGCGAGCGCCCGGTGCCGAGGAAGTCGATGAACTGCTTTGGGCGGTCCTCACGAGAGTAGGGCCAGAAGCGGCTGCCAACTCCGCCGCACATTATGACACAATATCTGTGGTTATCTTTTGGTTCCATTTCGAGCTTGGTATCAGTTTTTCTAAGGTATTATATATAATTAGGTGTAAGGTCGCAAAAAGAGACGAGACGGCCACAACGATGGTTCACCTCTCAGGCTTGGCGCTCATTGAGCGACGACATCTTCACCGAACGCGATGAGATGAAACCTGAAAGGAAGCCAATTAACAGCACNCAGGCTGCCACAAGGAGAATATCGGTGAACNTCAGAGCGCAAGGANAGTTGATGNTCGACATCNGGGAGTGGTNGCNANCGAGGGTTATGAGGCCATAGTGTTGCTGGATGAAGCAGAGCACCACACCGACAATTATGCCCAACGCTCCTCCGGCTATCGCTATAAGCATCCCCTGGTAGAGGAAGATCTTCCGCAGAAGGCGGAGGGGAGCCCCGAAAGAGCTAAGAATCCGCAGACTCTCCTCTTTTTCAATAATCATGATTGACATTGAGGAGAGGATATTGAACGAAGCCATCACAAGGACAAACACGAGCATCAGGAATGTGATCCACTTCTCGATCGAGATCATGCGGAAAGAGTGAGACTGCTGGCGCAGACGGTCTGCTACGAGGTAGTCGCTGTCGAGCATCCTTTCAATCTCTAACTTCACGTTCTGCACATCGTCCGGATTATCGACTCCTACTTCTACCGCAGTTGCCTCGGTGGTATAGTCGAGGAGGTGTCGGGCATTCTCCAGAGGGATAAATATCATGCTGTTGTCGAGACTGGTCTGGTTGGTCTGATAGACACCTGACACGATCAAGGTATCGCTTGTAAATGCGGCGAGGGGGAGCGCCGGGTTTATGCGTCCGAGGCGGCGGGGAACAGTGAGCACCAGTGGAGTCTCCGTATCGGGCCTGGCACCGAGGAGACCCTGTTTCCCATATACGGCAAGTTAAAAATAACGAAAATGAGTACCTGGATTCTGCTACATATCACAAACTTTATGATATAAAGACAGGGAAAAGGAAAGA
>WFLX010005510.1_pt1 | contig 17405 bp, 12 predicted proteins | sample 4967041 | NCBI WGS metagenome assembly WFLX01 (sample SAMN12857096, study PRJNA449069) | gut metagenome | isolation source: stool from male and female vole | host: Microtus ochrogaster | place: USA:Florida | collected 2017 | reverse complement strand
ACGCCTTGATTTGAGGGCCCTGAGAAAGCCTATGTGCAGATGTAACAATAGCAGCCCACGCTATACGCGTGAGAACCACTATGCTATCTTTGCACGGTTGAAAATTTCTCAGGTTCTCAAATCACAAGATAAGCATAACGCTTCTTATTTTTCCAAAATGTCTTGGACCGACAATCGTCAATCCTAAGGCAAAATTACTAAAAAGACTTGANACACAAAAGTTTTTTGTCCTGAAAATTTACATGCTACAGAGAAAAAGAACAGATAAGGTACAAAAAGACTCTTTTGTCCTGTAAATTGGAACGGTGATTTTTAAAGCTGTGTGGGCTTTCGAGGGAGTTTTACTTAGATATATGAAAAGAAAATCCATAACTTGCTGATAGATTCAATGAGGTTACGGATTGGATGAGAAAAGCGAAAATTACCGGTATTCTTATATTCGTGCTATTGGATAGTCGAATATTTTCCTATTACAATTAGGCCCTAATAGTTGTTTATCGGTTGCTTATTTAACTAACAAAACCCCTTGCAACAATGAATGTTGAAGGGGTTTTGTCGTGCGCATGGGGGGACTCGAACCCCCACGTCTTTCGACACCAGATCCTAAGTCTGGCGCGGCTGCCATTACGCCACATGCGCTCAATTCTCAGCAAAGTTACTAATAATTTCTGACACATCAGGCAACTTCAGTTCATTTATTTCAAAATACCGATGAGGATGGGATAGAGTTACTCCACTATTGCTATGTGTCTACCGACTGAACCATCTCGGAGATCGCAATGTTTTAAAGAAAATCTTTATACAACAACCTGACTTAATCCATTTTACTATGACTGATCTTAAACTGAAGAGAGCATACGAGCCTATTGCGTCTGATGACGGGTACAGAGTGTATATCGACAAACTTTGGCCCCGGGGCTTATCGCACGAGACTTTCCGATATGATACATGGGACAAAGAGATCTCACCGAGTGACGAGCTGCGCCATTGGTTCCATGACAATCCAGAAGCACGTTGGACTGATTTTGTCAGGAAGTATCTGAATGAACTGAAGTCAAATCCAGCATGGACAGGATTTCTTCAAGATGTGGAAGGGCATCCGGTTGTAACTCTTCTCTACTCCTCGCGTGATGAGAACGAGAATAACGCTGTTGTTGTTGCAGACGCACTTGTGGCCGCCTCTGATGGACAAATCAAAATGCAAAGACCGGCAAATGCAGCCTGATCGATCATAAAAAAATATCTTTGTGCGAAAAAAATCCGAAATAATTTGGCAGACACGATAAAACTCCCTAACTTTGCACTCGCAAAGCCAAAGAGACAAGGCGAAAATAAATATGGTACCTTGGCCGAGTGGTTAGGCACCGGTCTGCAAAACCGTTTACAGCAGTTCGATTCTGCTAGGTACCTCTCAAAAGACTTAGGCGACGATCTTTATAGACCGTCGCCTAAGTCTTTTCTCCCCTCCCTTATCTTCCTATGCCCCCAATCATCACTCGCTGTCAAATTCCGTNGTCAGCACTACTGCAACAGAAAGCAGCAAAAACAGTATAACGGCAGCCCCAAGAAAACANATCAGAGCTTTCATGAAGCTGAAATGAAAGACGTGAAGCATCAGATTCATTGACAGGACAGTAAAGATCAGAGCNAANATATAGCAGCGGCCAAATGTCAGCGGGTATTTTGTAGGCCGGAGCTTACGCCCACATTCATCGCACTTGATGGCATAGTCGGTGCCATGAAGGATATATTGGCATATCTGACCGTAACGAAGCGGATGATGACAATATGGGCAGAGTTTCTTATTTCGCATAATCATTGATCTTTATTTTTGCAAAGATAATGATTCACATCTAAAAAATGTAATTTTGCAGTAGAAAGATAAAACAATANACTCTAAAAACTGATGGAATACAGATTCTGCGGAAACAGCGGCCTGCAGTTGCCGATGGTGTCGCTTGGTATGTGGCACAATTTCGGCGATGTAGACTGTTTCGCTACAATGGCGAAGATTGCATTTACTGCATTTGACTGNGGTATAACTCATTTCGATCTGGCCGACAACTATGGCCCACCTCCGGGAAGCGCTGAAGAAAATTTTTCCCGGATCATGTCGCGCGGATTATCGTCTCACCGAGATGAGATAATAGTGTCNTCGAAAGCCGGTCATTTGATGTGGCCGGGCCCGTATGGCGACGGNGGCTCCCGCAAACANATAATGGCCGGGATCAACCAGAGCCTTCGTCGCACCGGCCTGGACTATTTAGATATATTCTACAGTCACCGCTATTGTCCCGAGACCCCTCTCGAAGAGACTGTCCAAGCTCTTATAGATATTGTTCATCAGGGCAAAGCCCTCTATATCGGACTGTCAAAGTATCCCGTTGATGTTGCCGAGCGGGCTTGCCGGATGATGGAGGAGCAGCATGTAAAGTGTCTTGTCTATCAGGATCGTTACAGCCTTCTGAGCCGAAAACCGGAAGCCGCACACATTGACTTTGTTAAACGAGAGGGATTGGGATTCGTCACATTCTCTCCTCTCGCACAAGGTTTACTTACCAACCGTTATCTCGACGGCATACCGGCAGACTCCCGCGCAGCACGAAGCGGAGTTTTCCTACTCCCCGAGGATATAACACCCAAACTCGTTGATCGTCTTCGCCAACTGAACATACTCGCATCCCAACGAGGCCAGTCGTTGGCTCAGATGTCACTTGCGTGGCTACTCAGTAAGCCGGCTGTCACTTCTGTTCTGATAGGTGCAAGCTCGGTCGATCAGCTCAGAAATAATATCGGAGCGTTGGATAATATAACGTTTACAACGGAGGAATACACCAAGATCGACCGTATCCTTAATGAATAGAAAGTAATAGCGCCCATGCCTTTTCGTCAGCATGGGCGCTATTACATGTCTTATCGGNCGGCCGAAACAATCATCGAGCGTAGGCGACTGTTGAAATCTGTCGATGCNATCAGTTTTTCAAGGGTAATATGCATCCTGTAGTGCCAATAATTGTGAGGATTNGCAGGGTCATTGATCACCTCTTCCATAGGATTGTCACGCCTGAGATCAGGATCGATCGAGAGATAGTCCTGAAGAGGAAGAATGCAGAGCATTGACGGCGANTGGAGATGACTGGCAACNATCATATTGCATATCCAAGGTTCGGCAACTTTCGGGGCAATTCCACTCTGATGCAGAATGTGATTGAAGAAAGCCTGACTGACGGTGTGACTCATCTCCCACCATCCGCGGATACCAGGCATATCATGCGTGGAAGTGGCNCATACCGACAGATAAGGATATTCACTTGGATCACCAAACTGGCGATCCGGTGCCTTAGGCATCCTCTGGATCTCGAGAGCAAGGATTCTGAGTGAGTCCATGACTGACGGNACACANGCGGGAATCATTCCGAGGTCTTCNGCACATGTAAGCATATCCGTCGCTTCAGTGATAGGCGGAAGTTTTTCCATCGCTTTGGATTTCCAGAAACTGTCATTGCGCCGATAGAAGAAATCATTGTACAGGGCATCAAACATCCTGCGCTCATGCTCATCCATTTGGAGATACGGATATGTGGTCTGAGCGGAGATTCTCGGGTGCCATTTGCCCTCCAGGACCGGATCAGGGAGGAATAACACCTGATCTATCAGCCCTTGAAGAGGCTCTACCAGTGACCTGTCACGACTATCCTGCGGCAGTGATTCTCCCCAGTCTGCAATTGCTCTCTGTGTGGCGAATTCGGGTTTCAGCTTATAGTGTGCCGCCCCGTCAGGCAACAGGAATCGTCTCTTTACATCATCGGCATTATCGCCGAAGATATCTGTCAGAACCCAGTCTGTGATATAAGGGCGGCAATGTAACTCCGGNTCAAGTCTGAAACCGTATGCCGAGTAAAGTTCATTGGCTGTGAACGGAAGAGCGGGATTAAATACGCCTAACAGTCCGTGGATCTGATCAAGAGGGATCTGCCAGATTCTGAAAAATCCAAGCACATGATCGATGCGGTAAGCATCGAAGTAGCGTGCCATGTGGCGGAAACGGTTCTTCCACCATTGGAAGTTATCGCGTGCCATCGCCTCCCAATTGTAAGTCGGGAAGCCCCAGTTCTGGCCATTAACNGCAAAGTCGTCGGGCGGCGCACCCGCCGAAGCATCAAGATTGAATAGCTCCGGATATAGCCATGCGTCAACGCTCGTGCGGGATATTCCGATCGGNATATCACCNTTGATTGCAACTCCGAGGGAATGGACATAATCGCGTGCCTCTTTAAGTTGGCGATCAAGATGATACTGCATGAAATACACGAAATCTACCTGTGGCTTGTGCGATGCCATGAAATCAGCGACACGAGNATTGTCGTAATNCCTGTATTCACCCCACTGACGCATATCGGGTGTNCCGAATTGATCGCGCAGGACACAGAAAGCAGCATACGGGGCGAGCCAATGTTCATTCTCACCGACGAATATCTTGAAAGCCTCTGTATTCACAGTCGCATCACCGTCCTGATCAAAGAGCTCGCTCATATACGCCATCTTGGCAGCAANNACCGCTTCGTAGTCAACGTCGGTTTTTTCCTGTAGCTCCCTGCGCAATTCCCCGTAATGAATCATNCTCTCCTGATCCTTGAGGGTTCCGGCATCTTCGAGCCGGNTATATACAGGATGCAGAGCGAANGATGATATTGAATTATAGGGATAAGAGTCGGTCCATCGACCTGTCATGGTNGTGTCATTGACAGGAAGAAGTTGAATNATGCTTTGCCCTGTCGATGCGGCCCATTCGCCCATTTTCTTTATATCAGCAAAATCACCGATGCCGAAATCATCTTCTGAGCGGAGTGAGAAAACCGGGATGGCAACACCGGCTCCTCTCCAANCNGCCGACGAGTCGCGCAGTTTAAGTCCGGAGATAACAATGGCATCGGACCGTTTTACCGCCGTGGGCATTACAAATAGTCTGTCATCACCTGTCTCCCAAGCCACAACATTGCCAGTCTCTTTCCTGATAATCAGGAATTTATATCGGAAGCTCTCCACGTCAGTGTCCAAGGGGATGGACACTTTCCATAACGGGTAGCTGGCATCTGAGCATCTCAGTGCTTTTTCGGGATTCCATTCCCCGAGAGATGCGGTTGATCCGCTCACCGCAAGATAGCAATCAGAGGGCACAAGCGGAGCAGCGATCTCAATGATTATCCGGCCTCCTTTAATCTCGATTGCAGATGCACGCTCACTATCAGGACGCCGGCACACACAGTCGGTAAAGAGAGTGGAAAAATAAGGCAGATCGTCCGGACGATCAAGCCATGAATCAAACAACGAGATTTGATCCGCGCCCGAGTCCTCAAAATCAGGCACTCTATGATCCCGCCACTCACGACGCATCAGAGNCCCGTCTGGACCTGTTACCAAATATCTGTATTTCAGTCCCTGAAAAGTGTACGGAGCATCTGANTCNAGATCCATAACCCAGATAGAACCATTGTGAAGTGGTTTCATCTCCAGACGGGTATGGTGNACGGAAGATCCGTCTGAATGGGTGAATTCTATCGCAACCGACTCGCCCCATTCAGTCTGATACCCTACATAAAACGAAAGTCTCATATATTATCTTATCCTGNATAAATGTGAGATCGACGGCGCTGACATTAACCGCAGCGCGATGTACCACAGGATGTGCAGATAAGACAACCTTCTTGGTATACAAGGCTTTCGCTCCCGCAATTAGGACATTTCTGACCCGAGGCCTTTGTTCCGTTGGGAAGATATTTCTTAAGCGCGCGCTCAACACCCATCTTCCATGAATTGATCGACAGGCTGTCAAGTTCAAGGCCTCCTACGAGTTTAAGCACCTGATCGATAGGCATACCGTAGCGCAGTACGCCTGAGATCAGCTTGGCATAATTCCAATACTCGGGATTGAACTTATCCGAAAGGCCTTCGATAGTGGTCTTATATCCGCGCTTGTTGATAAACTGGAAGTCATAGCGCTTATTGCCGTTCTCATCAACCGCCTTGATTATCTTGCCGTGGTTGACTGACTTCGGACANAATATGCCATCGTCATCATCGGCCAGACCGGTGAAGATCTCATAAGGCTTACCGTCTACCAGACCAACGAAAGCAATCCATTTTTCCTTATTATTCTGGAAACGGACCACATCGGCCTCCAGCTCAATGGGACGTTTNGTCAGGATGACAGGCTCCGCGAGCGGATGGGGAACGGGCACTTTATTGTTGCTGTTCTTCTTTTTGTCAACAGCTATCAGGACACCCGACCGGGATCCGTCTCGATATACGGTGCAACCCTTGCAGCCGGTTTTCCATGCCTCAACATAGAGACGGTTGACAAGAGCCTCGTCAACATCATTCGGGAGATTGATGGTGACNGAGATGGAATGATCAACCCACTTCTGGACAGCACCCTGCATCCTGACTTTCTCGAGCCAGTCCACATCAGCGCTTGTTGCCTTGGAATAAGGAGAACGGGCCACGAGAGCCGCCAACTCTTCTTCAGAGTAGTCAGGGCGTTTTTCTATCCCGTTAATGTTCATCCATGTAAGGAATTTGGGATGATATACCACATATTCCTCAAAGGCATCTCCACTCTCGTCCACAAAGTCAATTCTCACCGATGTGTCGTTAGGGTTCACCTTTCGGCGACGTTTGTAGACCGGGAGGAATACAGGTTCGATGCCCGACGTGGTCTGGGTCATCAGCGAGGTNGTGCCGGTCGGAGCAATTGTGAGACACGCAATATTGCGCCGTCCATGTTGCTCCATATCTGCCACGAGCTCAGGATCGGCCTCCTTCATCCGCGCAATGAAGGGATTATGAGCCTCTCTTGCAGCATCGTAAACGGCAAAAGCACCACGCTCCTTAGCCATCTCCACCGACGAGCGGTAAGCGGCCAATGCAATGCACCTGTGAACTTCTACTGATTTTGCAGTNGACTCGGGAGTNCCATAACGAAGGCCGAGAGCCGCAAGCATATCACCCTCTCCGGTGGTACCTACACCGGTTCGGCGCCCAAGAAGCGTCTTGGCACGAATCTTTTCCCAGAGATTGAGCTCGGTGGTCTTGACTTCCGCTGTCTCCGGATCGCTCTTGATCTTAGCAATGATCTGATCAATCTTTTCTATCTCCAGATCAATGATATCATCCATGATTCTCTGAGCTTTTGCAACATGATCTTTAAGCAGATCGAAGTCGAGATAGGCTTCAGGGGTAAACGGATTCTTCACATAACTGTAAAGATTGATCGCAAGCAGGCGGCAGCTGTCATAAGGACACAAAGGTATCTCGCCGCAGGGATTGGTAGAGATGGTTCCGAAACCGAGATCGGCATAGCAGTCGGGCAGGCTCTCGCGGATGATCGTGTCCCAGAACAACACTCCCGGCTCCGCACTCTTCCATGCGTTATGAACAATCTTGGCCCAGAGCCGCGAGGCATCTATACTCTCGGTCACGAGTGGCGTGTCGCTATCGGTCGGGAATTGCTGCACATATTCCTTTCCATCCACCGCGGCCTGCATGAAAGCGTCGTCGATACGAACAGACACATTCGCTCCCGTCACCTTGCCTTCAGTCAATTTGGCGTCAATAAATTTTTCGGCATCAGGATGTTTGATGCTGACTGTCAGCATAAGTGCTCCTCGACGACCGTCCTGCGCCACCTCACGGGTTGAGTTGGAATACCGCTCCATAAAGGGAACGAGACCTGTCGAGGTNAGAGCAGAATTCTTGACAGGCATACCTTTCGGTCGGATATGTGTCAGGTCGTGCCCTACACCACCTCTACGNTTCATCAGCTGAACCTGCTCCTCGTCGATCTTGATGACGCCTCCATAAGAATCCGGCTTGCCATCNAGACCTACCACAAAGCAATTGCTGAGCGACGCAACCTGATAATGGTTGCCTATACCTGTCATGGGAGATCCTTGAGGAACGATATAACGGAAATGATCCAGCAGGTCAAAAAGCTCCTCATGGCTCATCGGGTTGGGATATTTCGCTTCAATCCGTGCAAGCTCGGCAGCGATACGATGATGCATATCGGCCGGCGACTGCTCATAGATGTTGCCGAACGAATCTTTAAGAGCATATTTGCTCACCCATACACGGGCGGCTAACTCATCTCCATCGAAGTAGCGGAGCGAGGCTTCGTATGCCTGATCGTAGGTGTAGGTCGGACTTTCCACCGCAATAAATTATATTCTTGTTGTGTTAATAATGTTGGCTATTGTTTTATTCGGACTGCAAAGGTGGGATTTTTTCTCAGAATTCACAAAAATCGGACTCAGATTTTTTGAACAATGTTGATAAGTTTCCCGTTNCNGCAGGTCAAGGTATTGTTATCCTGCAAATTAACTTCAGAGCAATGTTGCTGAAGTTTCCCAAAATGTATTATCNGANCTTGAGCAGCCATTTGTTTATCCGGCAGAGAATATTTAACTTTGTGACTGAATAAATCTGCTCTGAATATGATCGATATCGATTCTTTCTTTCTCAACCGTCGCACNATCCGCCGCTATGACGCGGATAAACCTGTCGATTACAATATGCTTGCCGACATGCTTGATGCTGCACGCATGGCCCCAAATACCGGCAATATGCAGCTCTATAGCGTTGTTGTCACCACCTCACCCGAGCGGCTGGCAGCCCTTGCCTCCGAAGGGCATTTCAACCAACCTGCGGCAGCCGGCGCCAAGGCCATACTCACTTTCTGTGTCGATATGCGCCGCTTCGCCANATGGTGTGAGACTCATGAGACCGAATCAAGTCTCAACAACTTCCAGGGATTTATCTGGGCAGTGATGGATGCTGTGATCTTTGCACAGCAGTTTGTCACGATAGCAGAGAAGCAAGGTCTCGGCACCTGCTATCTCGGCACCACTACCTATAACACCGATGCTATATGCCGTCTCCTTGANCTGCCNCGNGGCGTGCTCCCTCTGCTCTCGGTGTCGGTGGGCTGGCCGGCCGAAGAAGGCGATCCGAAGCAACGTCTGCCAAAAGAGGCAGTGATCTTCCATGAGGTTTACAAAGATCCCTCGCCCGAAGAGATAACCTCAATNTATAGCGAGACCGAATCATCGCCCGAATCACTGCGATTTGTAGCGGAAAACTCAAAACCCTCCCTTGCTCACGTCTTCACCGAAGTGAGATATCCCAAGGATGGCACTGAGCTGTTCTCCGGAATCTTCCTCGATCGGATCCGCGAGATGGGGATTAAGATCTAAGGCGTCAACAACCCTTAATCAGCAACAAAGGAGGGCCCGGATTCTTTGCCGGACTCTCCTTTGTTGTTGCATACAGAGGGATATTCTTATTTTGCCAGTTTCTCCGGATATCCGGGCTTTACAGGTATGTGGGTATCATCCATAGCTGCGCTATAGGCCAGCCAGGCGGCTATTGCCGCATTCGTGCGCATATCGTCAAGCGACATTCTCTCGTAGGTATCCATCGTCGAATGATATGTGCGGAAATAGTCGAGTGGATCCTGAATGAACTGATAGGCCGGAAGACCGAGGCGGTTGAAGCTGACATGGTCGGTACTCCCCGTCTTCTGCGGAGAAAGGGTCTCGAAGCCCAGCGACTCAAGGGGTTTCTTCCAAGCCTCGAAATAAGGACGTGCCATATCGTTNTCCTCATAATGGATGCCCCGGAACTTGCCTGAGCCGAAATCGACATTCAGATAGAGTGCGAAATCGTCATAACCGGCCAGTTTCTTTTTGCCCTCGTTGTCATAGAGATAGTTATTTGCATAGCCTCTCGATCCGTACAGGCCCTGCTCCTCGCCGCCCCAGAGTGCAAGGCGGATTGTGCGTCGGGGCTTTACATCGAGTGCTTTCAGTATGCGCAGGGCTTCCATCATCGTGATGCATCCGGCAGCATCGTCCGCTCCTCCCGTTCCTCCGTGCCATGAATCGAGATGCGCACCGATCAGCACGATCTCATTCTTCAGTTTGGGATCCGTTCCGGGGATTTCTGCTATGACATTATTGATCTGCTGATTGTCGGTGAATACATTGCGTACGTCGACCTCCATTTCAACCGGCTCTCCGCTTTTGAGCAGACGGACTATGCGGCCATGATCCTCGATCGGCAGCGCTATTTCAGGAGTTGGATATGGTTGACCCACTTTATAGCTTACACCTCTTGAACCGGGAATGTTGAATGTACCGTCTCCGACCATTACAGCCACCGCTCCCTCTTCCTTGATCAGGGAATTGATTGCGGCTCTGAGTTGCATCTCTGATGCAGACCGGTTGAAACGGCGTCTGCGGACTCCATTGGCGCGTGAATCTTTCTTCATATCCTGAAGCTGCTCGTCGGTATAGCGAGTGGCCATCGGGCTGAATGAGAGTTCATATTCGCGTGTGGGAGGCATGATCACAATTTTACCTCCGAGCCGACCTTTATATTTGGCCAGTTCTGTCGTATCGGCTGCCTCCAGAAGGATACACTCAGCCTTGACAAGTCCGTCGGTGCTTCCTGACCACGCTTTCGGATTGGCGGCAAAGCTGCAATAATATGGTGCGGTCATTGCAACATAATTCTTTTCGTTGTCCCAGCCTCCTTTGGCAAAATCACCGGCACGCTCGATGCGCACATTTGAGAAGCCATAGTCCTTGAGTTTGTCGCTCACCATGCTCTCGGCGCGGAGCTTCATCTTTGAGGCAGCCAGACGCGGTCCGAGCTTATCGGTCATGAAGTGGGCGAGACTGTCGATATGCGAGTTTGAGAAAGCCTCCTCTTTGACTCTGTAGGCCATCTCGTCGGGTTGACTCACCTGGGCATTGAGAGTCGCGGCTGTTGCACAGGCAACCAGCCATCCGCAAATTGCTTTTTTCATTCTGTGATATTTATGGTCTGTTATTTAAATTCCTGGCGATGGACCGGATCTCCGGAAAGATTGATGTTGAATCCTCCCCGGTCCGATATATAATGGGTGCAGACAAGATCAAGGCCTGCTCCCTTGAACTGATCCTGAACGTTCTGGAGCAGCTCCGACTTTATTTCAAGATAATCGTCGGCATCCTTGATATAGGCATTAAGCTGATAGGANGGATAGAAATCCTGTAGCTCAGTCTCAAGCACAAAGGGTTTAGGGTGATGAAGCACGCCTTTAGTGGCCAGCGCCGCATTTATCAGCAGCTCATGTACCTGCCGCCAAGGCACATCATAACCGAATGTTACCGTTGTGTGGATGATCAGCCCGAACTTGCGTGCCGACGCACTGAAATTCACCGTGTGAGACGACATTATGAACGAATTTGGGATGGTCACCACCTCGTTCTTCAAAGTACGGAGCCGCGTGACAAAGGGTGTTTTCTCGATCACGTTGCCAACAGTGTCATTGAGCTTGATGCAATCGCCTATCTTGAAAGGACGCATATAAGTGATCACCATTCCCGACATAATATTGCCGATAACGCTGCCGGAGCCAAGCGATATGATGAGGCCGACAAAAACCGAAATACCCTGAANTACGCCCGAGTTGNATCCCGGCAGATANGGATAGATCATGGCTATCATAAACGCATACAGAAGGAAACGGATGATATTGAAAGTGGTATGCGCCCAATCGGGNTAGAATCCGCTGATCTTCAGTTTGCCGCTTTCTATCTCCTTAGCCACATACCGCAGTCCCTTGATGATATATCTGATGCAATACCATATCACGATAATGATGAACAGATTGGGAATATACTCCACAATCGAGATGATCACCATCTTGACCGGTTCGATAATATACATGAACATCTTAAGGGCCAGATTCTCTGTCTGCGGGAAGATTGCAAAAAGTATAGGCACAATAAACATGAGCTGCAACAGAAGCACTGCATAGCGAACCAGATTGCTCAGGAAAATGAGTATCTTGCCGAGGCGCCGCGTGTTGAGAAGCTCGTAGTCACGGATGATAAGGGGATGCATCCGTTGCTGCTTGAAGCGGATTATCTGACGGCGGAGTTTCCTGAAAAGGAAATTGGTGAACTTGAACAGGAGATACTGGACAAAAAGCACAAGGACAAAGAGCACTCCCCTCTCTATGATTTTCAGGAGATTATGCTCATCTTTAAGCTGATTGATCTTATCGGTCAGGATCGGAGTGTATCTTTCANCCAACTCCNGTCNCGANACATTTTCCCACAGCGCGTCCTGATCCGTGATGCTGATGATCACTTTACGGCCATACATAATGTCGGTATATCCATCGTTGACCAGTGTCCCAACTGTATCGCGTGTCAATCTCTTGTCCTTACCTATCTTCAGGATGATCTCCGACGCTGTCTCGGCACGGTCATGAGCCGATTGACCACCCCTGCTGGCATAAAGAAGAAAGAGCGTNTCGCTTTCAATCACAACCGGCACNCCTTCCGTNGTAGCACGAAGCGAATCTATCCTGCATTTCTGGGCAACCAGCTTCAACGAGTCAGCGATATTGTTGATGTTGCGCGCCTCGTCGAGCTCCGAGCGGAGCAGGATTTCCTGCATCTTCATCTCCTGAAGCTGCATCGTCATCTCGTGAAGGCGGATCGAGTCCAGTCTGATCCGCTCCTCGACAGGCAGTGTTTCGGCTATCGAATCGACCTGTGCGTCGGTAAATGCCGACTGAAGTATTTCACCTGCCTTACGGATCAACTGGGCGTGTGACGGTATATTGAAGAAGATAATTCCTAAAAGCAGGAAATATACTGGTAATCTTTTCATGACAAAAGAAACAGAATATTCTCATATACCTTGATCCGGCCCCTTGGAAAAAATCAAAGATTGCCTGAACCGAAATCGTTTTTAGATATTCAGAATATTTCAGGCGCAAAGTTATATATTTTTTCCGACAATCGTCCCTGCTGCGGTTATCTTCTTCGACGTTAGGCCGCTTGAGGCCCTCGATATCGACATATCTTCCGGATCATGGGAATGTGATCCGGAAGACAGTGAGTCGTGAATCAGTGTATGGGAGCAATGAAACATTTCCTCCCTGTGCTTTCATAATCTGCCTGCTGAGAGCCAGCCCTATGCCCTGTCCTCCACTACGGGTTGTGAAAAAAGGCACGAATATGTTTTCTGCCGTCTCCGGATCTATCATAGGCCCATTGTTGGCTATATCTATCGTCACGCTATCGTCGGCATTGCAGGTGGCTGCAACAGTTATCCGTGCATCCGACCTTCCAGCAACCGCCCCCAGAGCATTAGTTAGAATATTGGTAATCACTCTCGAAGTCAATGCGGCATCGGCATATATCATCAGATCGTCGGCACATCTTGTCAGGCAGATCTCTACATCACCGGATCCTATGCTTCTGGCAGCCTCNATCATATTTTCAAGCAATGGCCTCAAGTCGACAGGTCGGGGATTGACAGCCGGAGGCGATGAGAGCGTCCTGAAGTTATTTACAAAGTCGGTCAGGCTCTCGCTCATGGTGCCGATGGTGTCAAGTCCTTTGCGTATCTCCTGAGGGAGAGTCTTGATTTCGGGAGCCGACAGTATGGTGTTGGTTATCGAGGTCACGGGGGTGAGCGAATTGATTATTTCATGAATTAGCACCCGTGTAAGGCGGCTCCACGATTCGACTTCCCGTGTCTCAAGCTCCACGGCAATATCATCGAATACGAATATCTTTAGCTTCTCCTCGGCAACCACGGCCTCCGATACTTGCACTACAACATTGCGGCGGACCAGCTGTGATCTGTCGCCNACCGTGATCTGAAAACGGTTGCCTGCTCCGGATGCTGCAAGCAATGACGGCAGTTCGGGGTCAATGGCAGCCATACGGTCNATATGCGTGATNACCTCAAACCCGAGAATNCGCAAGGCTGCATCNTTTATCTTNACAACATATCCCCGGGCATCAGTCACAATCACCCCGGCGCTCACAGCCTGGAGGATCAGACTGTAGGTGCGTTCGCTTTCCACCGTCCTGCGCCTCTCCCGGGTCAATATCTCGGCTATTTGGTTGAGCGATTGCGCCACCCTTGAGTTGCTGTTGCTGAACCGGAGAGATGAGTCGTTGTTTTTCACCGCATCAAGCAGCAGTGATACGTCACGGTCTGATCTGTCCATCATCTTCATGATCGCAAATGCAATGACAATCCCGAAGCACGCCAACAATATGGCAGCCGCATAATATCCGGTTGCAAAGTAAAGCGCCATTGCCGCCGAAACAACAGCGAGAGCCGCGAGCAGAGCAATGCGACGTTTCATAANCCGTANCGNCGCATCTTGTTATATAATGTCTGTCGGGTAATGCCNAGCCTTGTGGCCGCAGCCGACAGATTGCCATGACATTCCTCTATGGCTGTACGGATCATCGCGTGCTCCATTTCGGCAAGGGTGGTGTCGGCAGTCGGTAGCTGAGCTGATGCCTGACGTGGCGCCGGCAGAGAGAAATCAGATGGGAGTAGAGTACTGCCCTCACCTATGATGACGGCTTTTTCAACTGCATGCCGCAGTTCCCTGATATTGCCCGGCCAATGATAGTTTTGCAGAAGCTCNAGAGCCTCCGGTGATATCGTGGAAAACTGCCNGTTGTAGCGGCCCGAAAATTCATGCATGAAGCGCTCGGCAAGCGACCGGATGTCGGCTCGACGCTCGCGCAGCGGCGGGAGGTGAAGGTGGAATGTGTTGATCCTGTAGAGCAGATCCTCGCGGAAACGTCCGTCGGCTATGAGGGATTCTATGTCGGCATTGGTGGCCGATATCAGTCGGATGTCGATGTCGATGGATCTGTTGCCTCCGAGCGGGGTGATTTTCCGGCTCTGCAAAGCAGCCAGAAGTTTCCCCTGCATGGCAAGTGAGAGATTTGCAATCTCATCCATCATGAGAGTGCTCCCCGATGCCGCTTCCAGCTTGCCTTTACGGTCGGCTATGGCTCCGGTAAAAGCTCCTTTCTTATGACCGAAGAGCTCGCTCTCGAAGATCGATTCCGCTACAGCGCCCATATCTACCGACAGCATATCTCTTGAAGCCCGGCGCGAGAGCCGGTGAATCTCGCGTGCAAGCACCTCCTTGCCTGTGCCGTTCTCTCCGGTGATCAGAACATTAGCGTCGGTCGGGGCGATTTTCTCCACCAACGCGCGGAGCTCTTTCATTTCCNGNGTATTCCCCCACACCATTTCATCGCTCTGAGGCNTCACGGGCTTTCGCTTGAAATTCAACACACTTTCTATCCTGGCGATCAGAGTATCGTTGTCCCACGGCTTTACAATGAAATCGTCGGCGCCCTGCTTGATCCCTTTCACGGCAAGGTCGATATCTGCGTATGCCGTCATCAGTATCACAGGAAGCTCGGGGTCTCTCCGCTTGATTTCCGANAGCCAGAANAGCCCCTCGTTACCGTTGTTGACTGCCGAGCGGAAGTTCATGTCGAGTAAAACCGCATCCGGCCGATCGTCGGTTATCGCTTGCGCTATCNGTTCAGGTGCAGCAACAGTTGTAACGCGCTCGAATCGGCGTGATAGCAGAAGCTCCAGGGCAGTCCTCACCCCTCGGTTATCGTCAACAGCAAGAATATGGCGTTTGAGTTTCATACGTCTGCAAAGTTATAAAAGAATTTCTATCCCGAAAAGGGCGTGACCGGAATGTGGCTCAGGTTTCTGTTTGCCTCCGCGTATGATAAATTTACACCTGTGTATGATTTCTTTACACATGCCGTCGACCGACGTTTCTGTAATCTCCCGCTGTCAAGCCATTTACAATTGTGGCACGCTTTGTGTGACCATTCCAGTATAAAACAATGAAAATTTGTAAAAAAATAATGTACCAATCAAAGCAATGATCGAACTGACGAATCTACAGAAAACTTTCCGAACGGCCGAGGTCGAGACCATGGCCCTCAACGGTGTCAATCTCTCAGTAGCCCCGGGTGAATTTGTGGCCGTAATGGGTCCATCGGGATGCGGCAAATCAACTCTGCTCAATATCCTTGGGCTGCTCGACAATCCTTCTGCAGGAAGTTATAAACTCAATGGCAAGGAGGTGGCCGCGCTAAAGGAAAAAGACCGCACAGCTCTACGCAAAGGACTTATAGGATTTGTATTCCAGAGTTTCAACCTAATCGACGAGCTCACCGTTGCACAGAATGTTGAGCTGCCGCTCATCTATCTCGGAGTGCCGGCTGCCGAACGTAAAAAGAGGGTCCGGGAAACTCTTGAGCGGATGAATATAGGCCACCGCGCCAAGCATAAGCCCATGCAGTTATCGGGAGGTCAGCAGCAGCGCGTAGCCATTGCCCGTGCCGTCGTGACTAATCCTGCCCTGATCCTTGCCGACGAGCCGACCGGTAATCTCGACTCTACCAACGGCAAGGAAGTGATGGAGTTGCTCACCGAGCTTAACCGCGGTGGCACAACCATCGTGATGGTTACTCACTCCAAGCATGATGCTCAGTATTCCCGGCGCACAATCAATCTGTTCGACGGCAGCATCGTGGCCGAAAATACTAACTTCTGATCCTCCTGACCTATGGGATATATTATCAATACTCTCGTCAACAACCGCAGCAACACCCTTGTGCGCCTGCTCTCGGTCGGCCTCGGCATGGCAATGGGTATCTTCCTGCTCATAAAGGTTGTGCGCGACACTTCGTTCGACACATGTTTCAACGACTACGACCAGATCTATCAGCTATGGAGTGAAGATGACTACGGCAATGGGGACAAGTATATCTCCGGTATGGGTTTTGGCCCGCTCGCCGGTGCTCTTGCCGAGGATCTTCCCGACATGATCGAGAGCGCCACCATAACAACCGAACGTCCCGGCATGGTGCGCGATGATGGAATGGAATTCGATGTTTCCGGCCTGTGCACCGATAAGTCGTTCTTCTCAACGCTTGGAATCGAGGTGCTTTCCGGTAATCCGGAAACCGATCTATCGCTCCCCAACACCGTTTATCTAAGCGACAAGCTCGCTACACAGATGTTTGGCTCGCCCGAAGAGGCCATCGGCAAGATTGTCAGAGCATCGTACTTCGATAACATGAAGGTGGCGGGTATTTACCGGGACTATGGCGATGAAAACACGGTCAAGGCGCATTTTGTCTTCGGCCAACCAACTTACACAGCCGAATATGGGCCGGGCGACGACGGAATGTCGTGGCACGCTGCATCTTGGTGGAACACTTATCTCCGCCTGAAGCCCGGAGTTAAAGTTGAAGATCTGGACAAGAGAATCAACGATGTAATTCTCAAGAATGTGCCCGACACCGACACATCGAAGCACCGGTCATTCGCCCGTCCGCTCCGCGACACCTACCGCAGTGTTCCGGAAGTGAAGCGCATGAACCGGATCCTTGCATGGCTGGGAATCCTTATCCTCGTGGTGACCTCACTCAACTACGTCCTTCTCTCTCTTTCCGCCCTACACCGTCGCAGCAAGGCAATCGGAATCT